>ERZ1026776.245-NODE-245-length-40808-cov-9.129021_pt1 | contig 40808 bp, 24 predicted proteins | sample MGYA00380125_ERZ1026776 | MGnify/ENA primary metagenome ERZ1026776 (study PRJEB33269, sample SAMEA4719761) | human gut metagenome | biome: human-associated habitat; feature: organic feature; material: feces | place: Cameroon | collected 2013-10 ...
GGGCTCGTTAGGGACTTGCACCCATTAGACAACACACATGCTAGTCAAACAAAAAGAGAGAAGCAATCTCTCGCCTCTCTCCTAGCCTACCATTTAGTTCATCAGAAATGAAGAAAATGCAATAATATCCCCTATCCATATAAAAATGGTGAAAGCAGCTATCCATACAAACGTCCATCTTGGCATTTTCTTATACAGCTTAGAGCACAAAAGATGGATGAACGCACCAGTGATAAATACCGTGAAGATTAAGGTCACAGCAATCATAAAATATATTTCTTGCATATCATATCGCTTATCCGTGTTGCGATAGGGCTTAGTTCTTATATTTCTTAAGTCTTTTCTTGATAAACTCCCTTACATCCCACTTCTTAAAGAAATGAGAATGGTCACCAGCGTTCCCCACGCTTTCCAGCTCCCCATCAGCGATAGCCCTTCTTAGGGTAGATTCGCTGATATGCGCCTCCTTCTTTACTTGTCCGGCAGTCATATAAGGATTCAGCATGAACGGAATCTGTTCACAAAGATTGTCCAGGTCATCATCGCTCATACCGCAAGCCGTAACCTTCTCCCCATTCTTCTGTTGCTCTGCTGCCTTGAAGCAAGCATCGCTCAATGACTTCAATGCCCATCCCAGGGTATCATAATTCAATATCTTCTTCATAATTCTCTAATTTTCTCTGTTATTCTCCAAAAATCTCTATTATTCTCCTATTATCTCCAGCAATCTCTATCATGCGAAGAATTTTCTACCCATCTTCGTCTTATTGATAATCATATCAGAAAAGCCATAAAGATAAAATATACCTGTTACAATCATAACAGTATAGCAGGAATCAACCATATCATTGGTAGTGTACCAGCTCCATTCCACTATATGTGCAGCATTAATGCCGAAGAAATAGAAAAAAGGAATACGATACCACCAGCACAAAAAGAAAAATCTACTAGCCAGAATTGTCACCATCGGAAGAATATAAACCATAAAATAAATGAAGAGATAACATGGCAAATTTTCTTCGTGAGGAACAAACATTTCTTTGGGATGCTGAGAAAAGTCCCAGATACCATAAGCGTGGAAGAACATGAGGCTTATAGGCATATACTTGCAGTACCACCGGAAGAACTTTAAGATTCTTCTGGAATATCTGTTGCCATGCTTCATAAGCATACCCATCAGCTCAGTAACATCTACGTCCTTTATCAACCGTTGGACTTCGGCTTCTTGTTCTTGTGTCATAGAAAAACCTCCTTTTGTCTATAGTTAATTGTTTATACGTTCTTGATAAAATCAAAAATCTGTAGCAAAATTACAATTTTTTGCTCAAACCAATTCATTTTGAGCAAAAATTTTAAAGTTAAACTTTACTAATATAACAATCTGTAAGCAACAATCACAAATACATCATATATAAAATAAGGTGTAGCCCCATCAAGAGTTACACCTTATTATATTATATCCACTTGATGACTGTATCACCATGATAACCTTTCTTCCAAACGAACCAAGCATAGCTAACAGCGCTACCTCCTCCGTCCTTCATCCTCTGAAACTCCCCATTCTTGGCGCAAAGCACTCTTCGTGAGAATTGAAGCACATACCGAGGTGGATGCTTGCTGAATAACTCATCATACCTTTTCTGACCTTCAAGAAAGGTAGTCTTCAAGAACATGATGCAAAGTCCATCGTCAGGAAGAAGCTCCAAGCTGTGCTTGATAAAATCCAAAGCATACTTGTATGGTGGATTGGTAAGGATGCAAGCACATTCGTTCGGAAGTTCGTTGGTTTCCAAGAAATCTCTTACTCCCCCATAGCCTCTGTCCACAAGGTCGGTTGAGATTACTTCATGCCCGAAGTCTTTCAGACGGTCAGATAAGCACCCTGTCCCACAAGCACACTCCCAAATCTTACGAGGAAGCTGTATAACTTTCACCAGTTTATCAATGGCGATAGGGTCAGTAGCGTAAAAGTCATTACTCTCACGCTCCTTGTCCGTGTGGTTGGATGCTCCCAATGTCACGAACGTACTCTTTCTATTTCCTGTCCAATCCTTCATAGCCTATTCTCCTAACATAGAGTTTACCATCCCTTCGATAGCTTCATCGGTCATGCTTTCTTTGACAGAGGCATCACCGCCAATCGATTTCATCAGCATACCTATCCAAGGATTGTCACTTTCCATGGTGGATTGTATTTGCTCCTTGTAGGCAGCATAAAGCTCGCCCGATTCCTTGTACTCCAAAAGAACCGTGCGCAATGCTTTCACCACGTAGTTATCCATCAGCAAGGGATTGTCTCTTGCCGATGAAAGTTTGGTAAGAAGCACAGCCAATGCTTCATGTAATTGTTGCTTCTTCATATTGTCCTATTTTGTTATTGTTACTCCCCATACTTTGGCTCCTCATACACCAAGTTATGCTCATCTACGTAAGCCTTGGCTTCTGCGTATGTGTCAAACTCTACTGCGGTGGCATTTACTGCTGGGAATACCTCAGCATTGTCACCTTCCTCTGTGAGAGGGAACACCATCTTGGTTCCCTCATGTACTACCTTATACTTCTTTGTTAACTTATTCATATCTTGTTTCCTTTCTTCTTTATGTTAAACTTGAATTATTGTGCAGGAGTGATTGAGACTGTGTAACCCTTGCTCTGTAAAGTCTGTACTGCTGCATCTGATGCAGATGTACGTGTGCCAACAACAGAAATAGTCTTCTTGTATTGATCGTCACCTGAAGTATATCCAATTTGGCACTGTGCTTGGTCTTGAAGCATCTTGTCAATGTTTTCAAGTTTAGCATTTCCTTCAATAGCTACAATCTTAGCAGAGGATGGTCGTGTGCCCCATGTCAAAGTTGAGCCAGCATCATTTCTTAAAGATACAAAAATACAATTTGGAGGAAGATTTGCTAAATCTCCTGATAGTTGTGAACTTTGAACAGATAGTATTTTAAGACTATTCAAGCCATACAATGAGCCAATATCACCAGTAATAGGAGTTGTAAAATTACATAAAGCAATACTAGTCAATGCAGTAAGATTTTTCAGTTCTGCAATATCACCTGATACACTTGTGTTATATACACTTAAACTAGTCAATGCAGTAAGATTTTTCAAATCCGCAATATCACCTGATACCTTGGTGTTATTCAGATTCAAATCTGTTAATGCAGTAAGATTTTTCAAATCCGCAATATCACCTGATACCTTGGTGTTATTCAGATTCAAATCTGTTAATGCAGTAAGATTTTTCAAATCCGCAATATCACCTGATACCTTAGAATTGTCCATCAGTAACATAATAAGAGCTGTACTATACTTCAAATATTCGATATTCTCAATATCTTTATTTGTAGAAATAACCGATAATATATTCAGAGCATATTTGTTCAAAATAGACAGCACATAATCGCCATTACTTACATATACGTCTGTGTGAACATTTTTATTCACAACAAGCGTTTTACCTTTATTTGAAGATAAATTTGCATCAGTGAAATATCCATCACCAATAATCTCCAACTTTGTATCTTCGTTAAAGAGAACGTAAAGTTTCTGTGTACCAGCACTAGGATTGGCAACTCTAGAAATTTTAATTCTGACCTCTCCTAATTTCAATATTTCTGGGTTAGAAATATTACCATTTAATTTTGTTACTAAACATTTTGTCATAACTTTGTATTTTTAAATTCTTGTATAATTGTATAATTTATCCATATTCTCAGTATTCTTCTCAATCCACTTCTGTGCACGATAGATATTATCACAATGTTTGAAAGTTTTCACTGGACTATACATGCTTATTGTGTGTGGAGTATTTTTAGATAAAGCCTCAGTAGCTTTTATACACTTAAATTTGAAATACCCCATTGAATTATTTATTCCAAATGATACCACATCGCCAATATTGTAAGATACTGTTGCATTAAAAGTCTCTGACGTATCCATTTGTGGATTTCCTTTACTATCAACCATTAGTTCCCAATAGTCATCCCTGACAATACTATCCGATATACATGGTGAATCAGCCCATTTTTTGTATTCTTCTTTAAAAAAGTTCGTACCTATGCGCATACACCATTCCTGAAGCAAAGAGAATATATTGCTAGAAGATGCAATACCTATATCTGCAAGATACTTATAGCGTTTGATAAGTTCATCATTGTAATACTTGACTACGAATCCATTTGGCAAGCTTGTAGAACTGTTAAGATGCTCTGTCAGTACATCTGTTATTCTGTAGCCTTCCCAATCTCCTCCAAAAGACATATCACAATCATAGAGTCCTACCCACCATTTTTTACCGTCATAAGTAAACCATTGCCAATTCTTGCTGAAGCCATCTGCATTTTTAACAAGGTCTGATAAAATCATGTAATCTATCATGTTTTCCTTATCAAAATACTTTTCATACACCTTCTTAAATGCCAATAAGTCTTCTTCTGTCTTGCTGGAAGATTCATAAGTAGTCATAGCTGTTCCTATAGTAGGTATAGCGTCTGAGAAGTTTTGTATATACTCCTTCACCTTTGCAGTAACTTGAAGGTCTTTTTTTATTTTGGCGGATATACTTGTTCCGTTTGGCAGTTTTCCTGCTGCAATCCAACGTTCAACTTCTTCAGTCCCAGCTAATTCTTCTTGTTTTATGTCGGCATTATATTTATTACCACCGATTGCATATAGGCTCTTGGGGTTACGGATTTCAAATTGTGTCCAATCTATATTATCTCTGCCTCCAAATAATGTATTTTTATTAATGACTCCATCAATGTGTACATGCTCAGATGTAGCTTTGTCAAGATGATAGTTATCACGATGTTTTTTCAACTGAAAGGAGAATATCCCATAGAACTTGTTATTAAGATATACGGCTACAGGAAAGCCATCAGGAAAACAACGTGCTCCAGTATCGGTGAGAAGGTCATATTTGCCGACGTATGAGTTTCCAAAGCTCTTGGTAGTTTCGCCAATTTTAGACATATCAAGTAAGGCTTTTTTCCATGGTCTGTCATACATATTGCCTCTTGTTCGCACAATCTGGTCATACAACTTGTAAGATACAACTCCAACACCTCGGAAGAAGTCCGTATAATATGCCTTCATGTGAAAAGAATCTTGTGGAACCCAATCACCAAATCTTATTTTTGGTGTATCATCACCTATCCATTCATCATCACAAAAATCTATTGCGATATTCTTTTTAACGTACAACATAGAGGAACTACCTTGTGCGTTAAGAATTGCATGCTTATTGAAATAGTTTCCGTGCATATCCCAAAACTGCAAGAATGCTTTCTTGTTGTCTTGTTTGGTTGTAGGCATAGAATCTATGTTGAGAATGTTGATAATCGCAAAACGTGGTTCAGGTATCTGAATGAAGTTACTATCACTCAAATCTGTAGGAGTTTTAGCATCAAATCCATTTGCTTTAAGGGCATCTTGAATGTCATTCACGCTATTACCTTGAAGATTAAGCTTTGATACATCAAGGTTTGTAACTTCCATGCTATGCTCATGCTTCTTGCCTTGCGGGTCACGAAAAGACATTACTCTTTCTTCTGCATCAGTTGTGATTTCCATTCTTCCCTCAGGATCTTCAATGTGCTCAAATTCTGTTGGTATAGTCTCAGATTTAGCGTTATAGAGATAGTGACTACCATCATTGTAAGTAGCAGAAAGAACTCTTCCATCTGCATCTTTCTCTACTGCCATATACTCAGGGTTCTCCTGCAAAGAGAAGACATCAAGGAGTTCTTTGAGACTAGAATCCATTGTATCTACCTTTTCCTGCAATGAAGCAACATCTGTCTGTATCTGAGAGATAACTTGCTTCAAGGCATTGACTGCATGGATTTCACCAATGATTTCTCCATCTTTTCTGATACCAAGAAGTACATGATTAGCTGCATCAAGCCAAAGAGCGAAGAACTCTTCATTCTGCTCAACATGATACATTTCATTGAGGGGATAATAAGGCTTGCCAGTTGCTCTGTAGATACCATAGAGAACTCTATCTTCTGAATCTACTACAGCACATAGGAACTCCTCATTCGAGATTACTCTGAATGGAGTATCTTGAATTTCACCAGCTTCATCCTTGATAGCTACCTTACCAATAGTAGCATTAAGGCTTGCAAGAATGCTTGTCAATGTCTGAGTATTATCAATGCCAGCAAAGAAGTCCATCAACTCCTTCAAAGTATCAATAGCACTTGTAGTATCATCATCACCCAAGATAGCGGTAACCTTATCTGCCAAAAGATTTACCTGTGCCTGCAATCTGTCTTCTACTGCACTTGTTTTGCCAAATACAGGAGTACCATCCCACTGAATACCATAGAGAAGTTTATCCTCTGCATCTACCTTGGCAAAGATAAATTCCTCACTCTGAATGTAGCGGAAAGGAGTCTTGACCGCAGCACCTTCTTCATCCTTAATCTCAGTATTCTCGGCCAAGTCATCGATACGCTTGCCTGCATTATAGGCAGCGAGAGCATTAGCAACAATAATCCATTTATCCGTGTTGATAGCATACACCTTGCCATCATCACGCACCTCTGCTGGCGGATAGCCAACATTATCATCGGCAACACTTTGGAAAGTACTGCCGTACATAGTCACCTGGTTGTCCCGAAAGTATGATACCTCGGCATCATACTCCCCCCTACACACAGGCAAGCTACCAATAATTGTTTGAATTTCTGCCATATTATTACTATTTTAATCTAATTGATGATTCATTATAATCTTACCAGTCGTTCTATCTTGCGTACAAGAGGTAATGCGACTTTTTTCACTGGTAATGCCAATGATATGCCCGGTAGCTCTATCAAATGAAAGAGAAAGGACATTTCGCTTTAAGTCATTTCTCACATCATTAATTTGCTCTTGAAGATACTTTATCTGAGCATTGATAGAAGTTATCTCACGATTAGCATTTTCTTCCATCTTGGCAAACTTTGGCGTACCGTCCCACTGAATACCAGCTAGAAAAACATCATTCTCATCCACCATGGCAAAGATAAACTCCTCGTTCACGATGTATTTGAATGGATTCTTCTCCAAATTGCCTTCTTCATCCTGGATGGCATTCAGCTTGTTAAGAATAGCCTGGTATTCCTGAAAATGCTCATCGTACGTATCTTCTGCAAAACCAGTGATATGGTCTTTCGCAACACTACGAATGGCATTACCTATATAGCCTATAGCCGGATTTAATTTTTCTGCCATAATCGTTTTTTTTAGTTTAACTTGCTTGTACCTTCACTTCGGTACCGTTCATATAGGTGCCACCACTCTTATACATGTAGTAGTCCTTGCCATTGATGGTGACAGAAGAAGTTTCCATTACGAAAGGAGCACCGCCCATCGTGAAGTTATTGAGCTTCGGAAGCGTCTTAGGCGCAAGGATGATGAAGTTAACATCGTCCTTTGCCGAAGTCTTTGCGTAAGTTCCACTTGCAGACAAACGAGGCGAAAGTTTATTGGCTGCAATAGCTATGTCCGTTTCCGTTGTACCGAAGCCGTAGTAGATAGGCAAAACCATTGTCACTTTACTCAATGCCGACTTTACGAGGTCGCCATGCTTTGCGGTGAGGATGATTTGCGTTTCTCCTTCCTTATTCACTTTGATAGTAACTGTATCTGCTTGCTTTACATCAATACTAACAAGAGAACCATCAACAGACAGAGCCAATGCTGTAGGCGTTATTGGCGAACCTTTGCGCTTGATAGAGTAAGTAGCTTTGATATTCTGCTCACTACCAGTAAACTCCAGCAAAGACTTGTCTAAAGACAAAGACACCTCTAGCGGAAAGACCGTATTTTGCAGCTCTGTAAAGTTATCTGTAACAACCTTCTGGCTCACAAGCATAGTCGTACTAGCCCCAAGTTCCTGTGCAACAGAAACAAGGCTCTGAACAGTCCACGATTTACCGTCCAATGTCAGCAGCACATTGATGCCCTGTGCTACATCTTGATTCCCAAAGTTAGCATATTTTCCACCTTGCAGTGCAAAATAAAACATCTTTGCAGCCGAACTATCTGGCACGGTATCAGCAGTAGCCACCCCCATATAGGTAGCACCCTTGATGGTCTTGAAATGTTCGATGATGTTGGTGATAAGCTCATCCCAGTAGCTATCCCTCTGAGCATTCACACACCAAGTACCTCTGTCCGCATTCCAGTAATGCGCCCAACCATCAATAGCCACGTAGTCACCTTCCACGCCTCCCGAAGGAAACTTCTGGTTCACCTCGTAGATACTGCCAAACTCCCCCTTGTAGTGAGGACTTGTTTTGTCTATATCATTAGCCATATCTTGTTAAATTTGTGATAATTGGTTATACTTCTCGCCCAGTTCACTCTCCTTCTTACTTATCAAGAAAATAGAGATGGCACGATAGATGAGATACTTCTTGCACTCGTCAGTCAGTGCCAGGATGATTTTCTGGCCTGTCACCGTTTTCCCATCCTTTTCAAGCACATCCTTCACCTTTTGATAAGGAAGGTATGTGAACAGCTCCACTTCATGGTCATACACCTTGTTTGCAGGCGTATCATGGTTCGCATCGTAACGCCCAGCTGTCCAGTACATCAGCACTCGCTTTCCTGTAGTAGGCGAAACGGTTATCATTCCCTTCGGCTTCTGCGGTGTCCCCCTAGTCCATCGAGAGGCTTGCATCTGAGCCTCCTTGCTTCCTGGGTCCATCAATGCCACCAACGAAGAAGACCAGCTTTTCAGCCTCAGCTCTACGAGCCTCAGCCAATCGTCTGGTATCACCAGGCTACCGTGCCCATCAGTGTATTGCGTCTGAATGGCATCGTAATCTTGCTTACCGATTTCATTCAGTGAAGCCACTACTCTTTGGGGCTGTAGCATCTGCGGTGGTGCTTGCAGCAATAGCTGCTGTGCTGCTGTCTCGATAGCTTGTTTCATTTCCTCGTCCGAATCATCGGCAAAGACATCATTCAGTTCATCGTGCTTCACCTCGTCCAACGCAAGCCTCATTTCCTTCACAAGGTCACTCATCAATGCTTCCATATCGCAAGAAATTAAACATTAAACACTAAAAATTAAACACTAAAACACGATGTTCACCCCAAGCTCCTTAGCCTTCTCCTTCACCTGCTCTGGCGATTTCAGTTTTCTTACATCCACCTTGTAGGTCTTCTGGAGATAGTTCTTAGCCTTGGTGATGTTCTCGAAGCGAAGGGCGTTATCATCCATCAAGTCCATCGTCTTCTCTATCACCTCGTCCAAAGCATTCTTTGGCATTGCCTCTGGCTCGGGTTCGCTTTCATCGATGATGCGCCCTGCCTTGGTCAACGGATGCTTTCTGATGCAGTCTGCCACCTGTTTGTTGTCCGTGAGGTAAGAATAAGCATTGTTGCTGCACCTCTCAAACTCCACGCTCTTCACAAGTCCGCTAGGCAGAGTCACCACAAAGATGAGCATACTGTTTGCTACAAATCTATACATATCTTCTTTTGTGTTTATGGGTGAAGGGATAGTGAAGCCCAGTCCGAGGCTTTTCTTCCTTACTAGAGCCTCAACTATCCCCTGTTTTGATATATGTTAGAAAACTATCAGTTCTCTTTACGATGATTAAGCAGCCTCCTGAATCTGCTCATCGGTCACACCGTTTTCTGTGAAGGTTGGGCGAGATACACGAGCATGGGCATCTGGGAATGTCAGTACCCAACAGCTATACTCCTCCATTACCACACCTGCGGTATTGCGAATCAGCAAATCCTTGGCATTAAACTCATTTCGTGACCAAGTACCAAATACATACTTGTCGAGATAACGAGCATCCAAACAGAAGGCTCTACCATCCATGCCCCAACTATTGAAGGCATCGTGGCGATAAATGAGAATTTTAGTTCCCATGCTCTCAAACTTCTCGAAGTCGAGTTTCCATCCCTGGTAGTCCTTTTCGGTCTGTGTAATGATGCGCTTGTTAGAGCGAAGGTTAGCAAATGCCTGATAAATCAAGTTGTCCACGAAGAGCAACTTGGTACGGCTAGAGTTACCTGCACCCTTCAACATAGCAGCAATAAATGAGGTCAGCTCCTTCTCACTAATCACATATTCATATACCTGCTTCTTCACTACCTCAGTACCGCCATCATCACCCTTTGGAACGGTCACATCTGCGGTTACAGGCACAAGAGTGCCATCGGCTTGTCTAAACATCTTTGGCTCCCAGTGTCCAATCTGCAAATCCTTACCAGCTTCCCAGAAGATGCCACCCATGGTATAAACAAGACCTACATCCTTGCCACCATTCGACATAGAGCGATAGCCAAACAGTCCGCTCAGCTCCTGACCTTGGCGCATATCGTCCATAGCCATCTTCTCCTGACGTGTGAAGTCCCACTGCACCTGGGTCTTGCTCATACGGTCGATAAGAGACTCCTCCACCTGCATGATGAATCGCTGGCAATACTGGAAGCTCTTGTCTGGCATAGAGTAGTAGCTACCTGTCTCTACCTCTTTTTCACCAGCAGCTCGTCCCAGGCGCATTACGACAGCACCAGCCTCAATATCCTCAGGAATATCCCGGTTTCCACGACTGGCATTCTTCTTACCATTCAGCGCATAGCATGTAGGGTTTCCATCGTTATCTACCTCTGTTACACGCAGCTGCAAAGGAATCATCGTGCTTCGGTCTGTACCGTTGTCCTGATAGCCCAGGCAGCTCTTAATCATAATGATGTCGCCTGTGCCAAACACTGTAGCATTTTCCACCGTTAGCTTTACAGAGCCACCGTTTGTAGTTTTACTTAACTTCGCTGCAAGTTTGGTTTTGATTGGTCGCTGACCGATGGAATAGTACTCAATGCGGTTGCTATCCACAGGAGTCATACGTTTCGATGCTCGAAGAATCTGGTCGATTGGACAACTCTCCAGCTTCATTTCCACCACGGTAGGGTTCACATGAGCCACATAGTAGTCCCAGTTGTTCATCTTCTCCTGTTGCTCTTGGCTTCCACCCTGCCACTTTGGACCCGTGCCACCTACACCTGGTCCATCTGTTGGACCTGTAGGGCCACCGCCACCTGCACCTTCAGGAATATTAGGAGGAGTTTCCGCCATAGCATAAGAGCTGCCACCACTCAGAATCATGACGAAAATCGCCATCATGAATCCAAACCATTTCTTAAACTGTTTCATAATCTGCTAATTTTTAAACTATTAATTATTAATTATAAATTCTTAATTAAACGCTACATTCCAACCATCTGGCTGTACACCTGTTCAGTCCGGCTCTTCTCCTTTGGAAGCGAAGGAGCACCACCGCCACCATTGATGTTGATGTTCCGCTTGCCACCCTGTCTTCCATCATGCAGCTGCTTCTGCTGGTCGATTTTTTCGTTCTTGCCACGCTTATAGCCTCGCTCCTCGGCATCAGCCACAGCCTTGTCGAAGTCCTTGATTTGGAAGAGACGCAAGAAGTCTGCCTTCTTCAAGCCATACCGGGCAGCACGCCATACGAATCCATCATCATCGTGGTCTTCGCCATCATCGCTACGCTTATACATCCACTCTATCAAGTCCTTGATAGACTCGGGCTTAATCTTGGCTTCCTTCATGGCTGCATCAAGCTCCTTATCCTCTTGCTTCATGTTGGCTGCAAGAGTCTCCTTGCCCTTGGCTAGCTTCTCACTGGCTGCAAGCTTTTCCTTCTCGCTAGCCTTCAAGCGTTTCCTTGCCTCCTCGTCACCATTGATGGCTTCGATGTAGTCCTGTCCTAGCTCGTCTATCAAGTAGTCGATAAGGTTGAAGTCGCCACCGTCTGCATTTTTCTTGGTCACAAGACCTGTCACAAGCCCAGGCGCATGAGGATTTTCTTTCAGCATATTGTTGAAGTCGTCCATCCTTTTCTTGCTTTGGTCGTACTGGTCGTAATCGGTCGCAATTTGGTTAAAAACAGCCTCATCATCGTCCATATTCAGGTCGGGATAACGCTGAGCAAGACGCTCTCTGAAAGAATCTCGCTTTGATTTAACATTCTGATTATCAATCGTTTCTTTTGCCATAAACGTTCGTTTTTAATATTTGTGTGCTAAATTAAGCAAAATTTCGCATTACTTTGTGATAAGTTCTGCATCTTGGTGAATTAATTTTGTTGGCATGAAACATCTAAATTCCATATCCGAAATTTACCTTGAAAGAGACCAGGAAATGCTTCTGCTCTTTCGTAAGGCCAAGAGGATGGTAGAATATCCTACCACCATGGCTAAGATATGCGATTACATCGCCAAGATGCCAGCCTCTTGTTATTATCTCGCTGATAGCACAGCCTATCGGTATGTATGCAAACGCATCAAGGGGGAAAAGCCTAAGTTCGGCAAATACCAAGCCATGAAGGAAAAGCTCTTCGAAGCCTTCTATCAGGATTTCTTGCGCCTCCGGCAGATGGAACAATACAAGGAATACAACACCAAGCATCTTGTGTATGTGTGCCTAGACCTCCCTGCGCCAAACTTGGGCATGGCTCCTAGATATATACAGATGAAAATCAACAATTATTTCCGCAATAAGAAAACATCATTCATCACTCGATAAAACTTTCATTCATTATGCGTACATTATATATAACACTCCTCATCATCATCCTGATGGCTTTCATCATTCCGCTGCACGCCAATCTTGCAGTGTCACCATCCTCGCCCCAATACTCCCATTTCGTTTACATGTTCGGTCATGCCAACTTCATCCATTGGGCTGTTAATGCCTGGTGCCTCTTGATGGTGCATCGTCTGTTTCGCTTTCATCGAGTGCTGGCTTCGTGGCTTGCATCCGTGGCTCTCTCCTTCCTTTATTATCCGTCCCTCCCAGTCTTGGGCGCATCGGTCATTATATCTTTCTTCATGGGCTTCACCGCTCCGTGGCTCTACAGGCGAAAACGCTTAGCCTTCTGGCAGATGCTCATCCTCCTAGTGATTGGATGCCTCCTCCCTCACATAGCTGGCATCTATCACCTCATCCTCTTCGCCATCGGATTCATCTATGCCAAGGCAGAAGGATTCATTCGCAAATCTCAAAAACTCAACATTTAACATTCAACACTCAACATTAAAAATAAAAAAAAATGCCAGTAGCAAAGTCTTCATTAAAGGTACGACCTCAGCAGCAGATTTCCGAAAAGAAGCTCAAAGAACTTCTAGAGGAAGATAAGAGAAGGCTCACAAGCCTCCTCGCTAGCTATCGTCCCATTACTGGAGAAAACGCCCCTGGTCTTCGTTTCGAATGTGTCATTGAGGATTTCTTAAAAGGCAAGAAGCTTTGGCTTCCGGTAGAAATGTTGAAGGAAAAGAAGTTCTGCGCCATCATCAAGTGCGGTTCCATCCAAGCCTTCTGCGAGAAGTATATGGCAGACCTGGATCAAGAAAAGGCACGCGATGCAGTATTCCGCTATCTCATCCGTCTCCGCTGCAAGCACGATTTCTATTTCTTCGCCTACGCCTATGCCCGAATCAAGAACAAGGATGGTGGCGATGATATACCTTTCCTTCTCAACCATGCACAGATAGGTCTCACCAAGGAATTCGAACGGCAACGCCTTCATGGTGAGCTGCACAGTATCTTGATTATCCTCTTGAAGTGTCGCCAATGGGGTGGTTCAACTGATACAGAGGTTTACATGTTCTGGATTCAGATGTTCTGGAAGACCAACTGGAATAGCAACATCATCGGTCACCAGTCTTCATCTGCTACCCAGGTGTTCGATATGTACGAGAAATTGGCGAATGCCATCCCTACATGGCTCTACTATGAGATTGGAGAGACATTCAAGGAAGACTCTCGCAAACTCCGCACATCAAGCACTCAGAACAACATCAAGTACCTCATCCCTCGCTCCTGCAAGATACAGACTGGTTCGGCTCGCAACCCTGAGTCCTGCCGTTCTGCCGATGCAGCTATGGCTCACATCACCGAGGAAGCCTTTTTCCCTAACACTACAGAGTGGACTCCACAGAAGGTTGTCAATGCCGCAATCTCGCCTATCAATGTTACGAGACCATACACCTTCATCGTGCGAGAATCTACCCCTAATGGGCGTGAAAATGAGTTCCATGATGAATGGGTGCGTGCCAACTCTTTCGACAAGGACGGCAATCGCCTTTCCATCTATACCCCTTACTTCGTTCCATGGTTCGACATTGAGAAGTATATCCTTCCTTTCAAGTCTGAGCAAGAAAAGATAGATTTCGTTCTTTGGCTCTACAAGAATCGTGAGGATGAGCAATATCATGGCTCTTACTTCTGGTGGCTTTGGGAAATCAAGGGTGCTACGCTCGAAGGTATCCATTGGTACATAAACGAGTGCAAGAAGTATAGCGACTTGGATGGTATGCGCCAAGAGTACCCTTCCGATGATGTGGAAGCCTTCCTGTTCTCTGGCACTACCGTCTTCGACCCTTACAAGTTGAAGGAGATGGAAGAGGACTGCAAGGGCATCGAGCCTATCATGGTGGGCGACATCGAGGGCGATTCCTACGATGCAGCCGACCCTGCTTGCATGAACAACATCCGTTTCGTGGAACGTGCTGGTGGACCTCTCAAAGTTTGGGCTGGACCCGACAACTCCGAGATTGTCAAGCATCGCTATGTTGTGTCGTGCGATATTGGTGGCTCTCATAAGACTTCCGATTTCTCCGACATCGTAGTGCTCGACCGCTACGATGAAATCTATGGTGGTGTTCCCGAGGTTGTAGCCGAATGGCATGGGCACTGCGATGCCGACCAACTCGCCATGCGTTGCGCCCAGATAGCTCATTTCTTTAATGATGCCTTCCTGGTTATCGAGAACAATACCGCTTACTCTCGTATGAACAATACCGAGGGCAACCAGTCTGAGCTGTTCTTCCCTATCCTCCTGCCTCTCTACCACAATCTATATAGTGCGTCTCAGTCCAAGTTGAAGAAGGTGAAGAACATAGAGACTAAATGGGGATTCAATACTAACAAGGCTACCAAGGTGGCAGTAGTGAAGACCATGGCACGCATCATCCGTGACGGTGGCTATATGGAGCGTGAGCTTGCAGCTATCGATGAATGCACCTACTTCCTCTACTACAAGCAAAACGACTGCTACGGTGCCATTGCTGGCAAGCACGATGACCGTGTTATGGCTAGAGCCATCGCCCTCTACGTGGAGAAGGATATGCCTACGCCTGAAATCATCCCATTCCGTTCTAAGTCCGACATAGAGCGAGAACGCCTCCGCAACCGTCCTCCAGTAGTAGCCGAGTTAGCCGGAATAGGTGGCAGCTAAATAGGTAGCAGCTAAGATAGTTTCCCCCTCTGAGCCTCCGTTCCAGGCGATTCTATCGCCTGTCCATATAAATTAATAATTAAAAGATAAAAGAAAATGAAAAAAGTTTATCAAAATCATCTGCGCAAGATGCTGATAGCCATCTACCAGCCAGTCATCACTCGTATCGAACTCTTCCGCTCCACTCGTATGTGGCAGAAGGGAGTAAAAGCCACGCTCGCCAAGTACAAGGAAGGTGGTGCGCCTCGCTTCTACATGCTCTACGACCAGTCTCACAAGGATTGGGCGATTATGACCTACGACCCAAACCGCAAGGGTATGCTCGCCTACCGTCGCCTAGTCCAGCTTGGCAAGTGGAAGGCTACACGCTACTTCAAGAACGTTGAAGACATCAAGGCTGCATCCTTCTACTACACACCTTCCAAGTGGGGTGCCACCGGCTGCGATGCCGACAACAAGGTTAGAGCCAAGAAGTTGAAGCAGTGGCAAGACTATTACATGTACCGTGTTTCCGTTCCGATGGAAAAGCTACGTTCCTACAAGAAGAAATATGGTATAGCTTAAGCCCACACAAAACAAAAGGAAGAGAAAGCCATCACGGTCTCCTCTTCCTTATCTTTTTACCTTTAAACTAAAAACCTATAAACAATCTACTAACTAAAAACTTAAGAGTTTATTATAATTCTAAGAACTTTCCTTTTATGTGCCCGATGATGGCAAAGTTGCCAAGTCATTTACACCATCGCTTGCATCTTTCAGGTGTGTTGCTGGCGTACCTGTTTGCTGTTGTCCAGCTCCTGCTGTAGGCATTTCGCCATTCGCTTGCTGTTGCGCTTGCATGGCTTGCAGCTTCTCTAGTTGCTCCTTGAAGTACTTCTTCATTCTGCTTGTACCAGGGAATTGTCCTACGGTCAGCATAGTATATGGGTCCATCTTACCGCTAACCATCATCTGCCAAGCCATATCGTTATTAGCATTTCTGATAAGTGGGCTGTAAGCGTCCAAGTCGATTGAAACATCAAGGTCCATATCCCTCATGGTCTCAGGATTGAAATGTGTCTCGAAATCGTCCCCGGTCAGTTTCACACTGTCCGCTGAGGTGCAAAATTCCTGAATGAGGTACAGCTTCTTCTTGGCGATTCTCACCTTGAAGTTATTGAAGCTCTCCACGAAGTCCTGTATCGTGGTGGATGAACTTTCCCTTTCCAGTTGGTATTGCTTACCGCTAGTGTTGCGATGAACGCCTTGTAGAGCACCCTGCACGCCTGTACCCTCACTTGCCATCGTCTTAGCAAAATTCACCATGAAGTCAACTCCTGCTGGAATACTCTTGTTGACCAAAGTCTGTGGTGGCTTGCCTCCGTTGGCTGAGTTCCACAAGATGATGCTATCCGTCTTCACATAGTTCGCTTGCATTTCATCGATGCTTTGTTTTTCGCTCAGAGCATTCTCATCCACAAGCATCGTACCCTTTGCACCATTGGCAACAATGAAGTTTATCATCATCATATAGTGGTTCAAGGTGCGTTGATTATTCTCAGCACGCATCGAAAAACTTCTTACCTCGCCATTCAGACAAGGGTATGCCACGAAGGTATATGGCATGATGGAAGTTCTGAAACCGTCTCTCAGAACATAGTAAGGCGATTCTCTCGCATCCAGCAGATAGCCATTCGGAGTTAGGTATCTTCTGTACCAATAGGTCTCAACCTCATCCTTCATTTCGATGGTCTTAAGCTCTGATGGGTCCACATAATAGATAGGCTCACCGTTCTCATCGAGCACAGGCAGACCGTTCTCGTCCTTCATGATGTTGGCTTCCTCTAGCTTCCGCTTCTTCTCCTCGTAGAAGGCTCGTTGGTCGGGAGAGGCATATCCGCTAGTTCCTGCATCCCAGTCATGCACCCAGATGGCTGGCCTAGTCTCTTTCGTCCAAATCTCCAATACCCTGTACTTGCCAATTACCGAAGAATGCGTGAAATCGTCTATCCCTGCATACTGCGCTTCACCATTCGGGTGATAAGTCTGCTCAGGAGCGAAATGATGTTGTGTCTGTAGATATATCTCGCTCAGTTTGTCCACCTCAGCCTTGCTTCCATCGGTGAAGGTGGCGATTATCTCTCGCCAAGTCAAATCGTGAGCCTCAGCGATAAATTCTATGTCGCTCAGGTCATACTTGAAGAAAGGTGGCAACGCTATCTTAAAGATGTCCACCATGTAGTCAAAGATGCCATTCTTGCCATCCTTCCTGCCATAGTAGGTTTTCATGCCCACGAAGGCGAAGACACAGAAGGCATAAAACATTCTGGCATCCAGCTCCTGCCTGTCGTTCAAGTTGTCGTTCTGACGAAGGTATTCATTGAAGAAATTGATATAGTCCTCCTCGTTGGGGTCTACGGCACAGCAAGAGGCTGTACTGCGCTGCTGGCGCACAAGTCCTACGAGAGAAAGCAGCTTGTCGCCTATCACATCATATTCCAGTATAGGCATACCCTTCATTTCCATATACTGACGGATGCTTATCTTCCTTCCGTTCCACTCTATCAGTTCTTCCAGCTGTCTGCCCATCACGAAGTCCTGCGCTCGCTTCCACTTCTTTCTCAGCTCTGCGCCATCATAGAAGTATTGGCAAGCCCATTCTATCAGCCGAAGGTTGCTGTCCGTCTGGGCAAACCGCTCCCTGCTCACTCCCTCCAAGGAGTCAGGTCCAGGTTCGGCATAGTTCGAAATATCATTTATAACACGATTATCTGGCATAATTCTTAATTTTTCGTCAAAGATACCGCCTTTTTCTCGCTTCTTAGTGATAAGTTGCGCAACTTAACATTACTTTTTCATCATTTCCTAGTATTTTTGTTCCGCATTTCATTTAAAAACGTTTTTAAGTATGAGTAAATCAATCAATGTTCACGAAGCCTGTATCATCACAAAGGATGATAAAGGCAACCTCTCCCTGGTAGGCAAGGCAAAAGAAGCCCTCACCACCTTGAAGAAGAATAAGGTTTCCGTCTGCATTCTTCTCTGCGACAACAAGAAGGAGGATGTGGAGAAGTTTCTTAACGACAATAATGTGCCATTCGCCTCTCTCAATACCAAGGAGGAGACCGATAAAGATGGCAACACAAAGCATGTTGACCCACCAAAGGCAGATGTCACCATCATGCCAAGCTCCAAGGTTATCACCCTTCGAGACGATTGGCAATGGTGCTTGGATGATATTGCCCACCGTCTTTGGGGAGAAAAAAAGAAAGAAGCTCCAAAGAGTGAACAGCAGAGCATGGATGAAGCCATGAAGCGCTACATCGATTGGGCGAAGCCTAAGAAGGCAGAAGCCAATGGACCCGCTCAGATAGGTTAATCATCGCTCCAACATCTTCAAAATACGATTTTCATTTTTTATTAAAAATATATTTGGAATTTAGAATTTACGACTATCAAAAAGGGACTCGCTGTGAAGCAAGTCCCTTTTATTATATACCGGGTTACGAGTAAGCCCTCGTCACTTTTTTCATGCCGGGCTAAAAAGCAAAATAGAACATAAAATCATATTGTCCAATCCTATTTCAAGGAAATATAGAACATTTTTCAGAATGGAGTGCGCCGGGCTACTCCATTCCGTTTAATGTTTCAATCAGCTCCTTTCTGGTCTTGCGAATCTCCATCATTTTGGCGGCATCGTTCTGACCGTCCATTTGCTTCTTGGCTTTGTTCATCTTCTTCTTGGCAGCATAGATAGCCTTTCTAGCTGCAAACAGTCGCTTGTTGGTCTTGCTGTTCTTGAAGGCGTTAGCCTTCGCCTTATCTACATCCTTCAAGCGTTGATACTCATCGTAGGTTTCCATCGTTCCGTTCCATACAGCCTGTATTCTCCAGTCCTCGGTCACATCCTCCGATTTCGCCTTCATCAAGTACTTGTTTTCAGCCTTTTCCATCTCCTTCAAATCATCCTCCCCATTCAGGTAGCTCTGCACCATGTCCAGTGCCTCCTTCTGGGTGAATGCCTTGTAGTCGCTCTGAGAGAGGAATTTCTTCATCTTCTGGCGCATCTTCTTCTTTTCGGTGATACTCTTAGCCTCATCGAAGCGTTCGCTAGCCACCTGCAAGGAAGTAATGCCATCCTTCATTTCTGCACTCTCCAATGCCTTCACGCTACCGATGGCTGCTTTTATCTGCTCCTCTGGGTCAATGCCATTGCGCTCACAGCTCTGGTAGGTCATTACCACGCCTTCCATGTCACCGCTCAGGATGAAGTCCTTGAAGTAGCTCTGAGCCTTCCAAGGAGAGAACCCCTTTGAGGATGGGAAGAAGAAATCCACTGCCTTAAACTCCTTGTTCTCTTGGCTCGGAATCAAGAACGGTGCCCAGTAGAGCGCATCCTTGTAGAGCAGACCGATGGTCTTGCCATACTTTCTTTGTATCTCTTGGTCGGCATGACTGGCTTGGAAGTCGCTCAGATAGTTTATATCGTCCAAGGTCATTCTCACCATCGGGTTCGCCTTGCCTATCATTCGCTGCACCATAGGACCAGGGAACTCTAGTTCACCCTTATGGTTGAAGAGATATTCAGGCACCTCTCGGAACTGCTTACCATGTCGGATATACATTTCCGTTCCGTCCGCATATCTGCCCATAAAGATTTTGCTCTGTTGTCCTAGGCTGTTTCCTCTCATCAAGTAGTCATACCACTTCATGCCATCTGGATAAGCCAGTTCGTAAGGGCTACGGTAGTTAGGATTGGTCTTCCTCAATTCCTCAGCCTTCTTCTGCTCCTTCTCCTCGTCCAAGGCACGGAAGGCAGCATTGATGCCGTTGGCGATAGCCTCGTAGAACACCATGAAGCCCAAGCCATAGCAAAGAAGCGAAGAAACCTGTCTAGCTCTTCTGCCCTCGTCTTCTGGAGTTAGCTCCTTGTGATAGAGTCGCTTGTAATAGTCCTTGAAATTCTTCCAGGTCGCCTCGTTCCATACAGAGCCATATCCGGTTAATGCCAGGAAGTGGCGTGTGGTAGAAGCATTCCAGTCTGGCGAAAGAAGAACTCGTCCGGCATAGCGCAAGGTTCGATGGCTGGCTCCTAACACATCCCAGTGCTGACCTCCAAACATATCGTTTACAAACTGTCCGTCCTCGTCAAGGGCTTTGCTCAATTGCTCGTCCGTCCATCCCTTCGCCTTGGCTCTAGCCTTGGTCTTCTCGGCACGCATATTGTAGGTAGCTAGTTTCAGTCCGTCATGCAAGAAGTCCCAAAGTGCTCTATCCATGCCCTTGTTGATGAGCGAAAGCATCTGCGTTGCCACCTTCAAAGGCATAGTAGCCACAGCCACCGTTCCGGAAATTCCATTTCCGTCCTTCAACTTCTCCTGCACCTTTATCATCGCATCGCGCATATTGTCAAACATGTTCTGCACATCCGCTGCTGCATAGTCGTTGGTCGCTCCGAACTTCACCAAGTGGGTTGCAGCCTCTTGGAAGTCCTGCGGATTGGCAAAGCATGGCAACTGATGATTCTTCATCGTATCGACAAAAATGTACTTCATGAAGTTGGCGAGTGCCTTCTTAGGTCCATACTCCACCATGTTCTGCACCATATACACCTCGGTCAGTGCTCCTGCATGGAATCCACTGAAGCCAAGCTCCAACTTCTTCATGCTCGAAGCCATCGTGTCAAACGCCTTCCAGAAAGGAGTTGACTGATAGGTATCGAATACTACCCCGAATCTATCTCCTGCGCTCGCCTCCGAGTAGAGCACCTTATCCTTCCCAGTGATAGGGTTCTTCACCTTCATCTGCTTAGGCGATACATTATATACCCATACAGGACCCACACCAGGAATCTCGAAGTATTTGTATTGCTCCAAGTTGAAAGGTGCAACCGAAGAAAGCAGTGGGTCGGAAGAAATTATCTCTCCGTCCTCGTTGCGCTCTATTACGTTCAGTCCGCTCACCTCTTGGAGCATCGTCTTGTTAGCCCAAGCCTCGATGTTGCTTCTGCTGTAGTAAGCCATCATCTTGGTGATGTCCGTGGTCTTAGGCACAAGTCCAACATTGATGCCCTCCATCAGCGTGCTAATAGTTCTCGGCTTCTCGTTAGGACTCTTGGTGCGCTGTCTGTTCTCCACATACATCGCATAAGCCTCCTTATCACTCTTCTCCTTATCCCAGATATGGTTTACGTAGTCGGCATTATACCCAGTGTCCTCCTTCAAGGTGTTGTTGTCCTTTAGCCAGTCGTAGGTATAGTTATACCAGTCACGGATGGAATCAATGGCTGATTTCATTTCAGGAGAGAGATTCTTGTAATCAATACCCTTCGGCACAATCTGCTGTTTGACCAGTGGCAATACATGTTCGCTAAGAATGTCCGTTCCGTCAATAGGAACAAAACCTTCCTCGCCCTGATGATTGGCATTGATAGCCTGTGCCATCTTGCTAGCCACCTCGCTCACTGCCTGAGGATTATCATATATCTCCACCTCCTTGCCATCTTTCAGCTCGGTATGTTTCTTCCCAGTCTCAGCAATCAAGTCAGCCACAAAAGGCTGGATAGCCTCCACATCCTCCGGCTGGATATGGATATGTCCCTTGTCAAAAGCACCAGTGGCATTCAGGTCATGCGCCAGGTCACGCAGTCTTCTAGGAGCCTCTATTATATAAGGTATAGCCTCTGCCAGTTTCTCAGCCTTGTTTGGCTTTCCTTGATAATCAGAAAGCAACTTGTCGAAAGCACCGCTATCAGCCATCTTCTCGATTCTATTCTTCACATCATTGATATAGATGGCATCATCGGCACTCGCCTCCTCCATGTTCTTTCTACGATGGATAACCGCATGTTTCACTGTCCTAGCAGCTCCCTCCTTGCTCACATCGGTACTAGTTACCTCTGCCAAATCCTGCATCACTCGCTGCTCCAAGGCATCAGCCTCCGGATTGGTCTCTGCCGGGTAAATCTTGCCCTCGTACAAGTCAATGTCGGCATTGTTCTGCTCGTTCAGTTCGTGTCTAGTCAGCCATTTCTCATAGTTCGCCCTAGCCTCGTCCTGCTTTTGTTTCTCAAACGAGAACATATCAGGCATCGGGTTCTCCTTGTCGCCCATGGCATCGTTCCACTTCTCCCACTCCTTGTAACGAGGGAAAAATTCCTCGTCCGTCTCGCCTTCCTTTCGTTCTGGCTTAATCGGCATTTCATCTCCTTGCAGATGATGGTCATCACGCCATTCCTTGTTTAAGCGTTCCCATTCCTTCTTACCCTCGGCATCCTTGTCGAAGTCATAGAACATAGGTGGCTCTGGGTCTTCCGTGTCTTCTCGGGCAATCTTCCACTTTTCCCACTCTCTTTTACGTTTAATATATGCGATTTCGCCCTCGCCCTTCTTTCGATGTGGCTTGCCCTTGCCAGCACCATCAGATAGCGCATCCTTGATTTCGGCATTGCTAGCCTGTGCCATCATAGACTTCTGCTTCTCCTTCGGCATATTGTCCCAAACATGAAGAGCCTTACCAGCCTTCATCAGGTAATATCTCAAATCCTTATCATTGAGCAAACCAGGAACACGGATGCCCAATTTCTTAAGCACCTTGATGAGATAATGCTTAATCTTAGTCCACAGAGAAAAGTTCTCGGCTGTAGTCGGACCCTCCTCTGCAAGATGGGCAATATACTCCTGCGTACCTACATTGATGCGGTCAGGATTGCTCCAACCTGGATCATACTGATGAGCGAAGTCGAGAATCTTGCCCCTCGTCTTCTTATCTACAGACTTATATACGAAGTCCGCAAACTTTCTCACGCCCTGCTCACCACCAAGCAGCACTTCCATACCCTCATGACCTATCTTCTCATGAAGCACGGTTCTCTCTGCCTCGTTGGCATCAGCACAGTTAGGCAGATAAACATGCACCGTGTGCGTAGTTGGGTCATACCATCCGGTAGCCCCATTCTTCACATCACTCAGATAAGCATCAGGAACCTCATCCACAGAAGTGTAAACCGTAGCCTCAGCACCACCCAGTTTGTTGGCAGTGTTCACTACCTGGTCACTCACTTGTTTCTGCTTGTCAGCATCCCAGTTGTTCTTAAAGATAGAGCTGCCAAGTCGTGCCAGCACATTTCTGCCCGATAAGTCATCCTTATTCAGCAGAGGAGCAATCACGCCCTTAGTCAACTGCACAGGTATACCATTGCCAATGATGGTATGCGCCAAAGATTCCGTCTTAGGCAACAGATAGTCATCGCCTAGTCCGGTTATTCTAGCCAACACCCTGCCATCAGCTCGCAACACCTTGCCACCCGGCATGATAATCACGTCTCCGCTCTTGGTTCTCAGAGTTGGCAGAATCTCATCCCCATAGGCATGAGGAATCTTTCCGTCTGCATAGGCACTGCCCATCACATAAAGAGGCTTCTCCACCTTCTGCCAGTCTATACCGTCAGCCTTCAATCTGGCATCCATCCATGGAGCCACACCGCTTTCCTTCACGGTCAGTGTAGGAAGAATATCCTCCACAGCCTCTAGCCATCCACTCTTGCGTGGCTGCTTCTTAGGCTTCTCAGGCAGTTCTCCGTCCTTCACGGCTCTAACAATCAGTCGCTCCCTGCTGGTATAACCACCATAGTCTGCGGCATTATACACGTCAGCATCCCATTTGTAGCCGTTCTTATCCAGAGCCTGGGTGATAATCTTCATCGCCTCAGAGTCCTTGTAGCCCTTCACGTTCTCGATGGTCACCACTCGCGGTTTCACGGCATCAATGAAGTCGGCAGTACTCTTGGCAGTCTCCTTGTCAAGCTCCACCTCGCCCCCATTGCTCTTTGCCTGAGAGTAGTTCTTGCATACAGGCGAAGCATGGAAATACTCCACCTCTCCATCAATATGCTTCACCAGTTCCTTAGGGTCCACATCCCTCACGTCAGCCGTAACAATATGCTGTCCGAAGTTGTTGCGATACACACCGCTTATCTTCCGGTCATATTCCACAGCCACTACAGGGTCGATAATGCCCTTCAATCCCTCTTCTACCAGTCCACCACCACTAAAGTAGGTGCCAGCCTTCATCAGCGAATCAGGATGCTTCTGCAACTTCTGCTCCACGATAGGAGATTGCGCATTTTTACCATACACCTTGGAATAATGCACACCATCATTCTCACCTCCTACGATTCTGCCTCTGTTATCGGTCTCCACAAACGGCACACCTCGCTTCTCCAACTCTTTTCTCAGACTTGGAGTAACCACATTCGAAGGCATAGTGATATTCTTGCCCTTGAACATATCATTAACAATAACATCAGCCACCTCGCTGTCAGGCACGATACGCACAGGCTTATCCCAACGAGAAAGCACCACTTTGCGCTTGCCTGTCAGCTGTCCTTGTATGATACCAGCCTTCCACTCTACTTCACCCACGGCATCCTTGGCTTTATCAGCCTTGTAGCCACTGGTCAGCTCGCTCTTTGGCACCTCAACCTCTACGGTTACGATGTTAGGGCGATTCTGAGCCTCGCTAAACTGGTCATTCAGTGGAGTGCGAGAAGTATGAAGATAAGGATTGTAAGCAGCCTTAAGCGACTTACCATTGCCCTTGTTAAGAGTAAACATACCCTTATCGTCTGCAAGCTCAGGGCGCTCGTCTGCCTGTTCCCACTTACCGAGTTCGATAGGTTCCACAAACTTGCCCTTCACCTTTGCAGCCATCGGTGGATAGAGTTTTCCATCCTCGCCTACCTGCATGGCACGATAAACCTTCACCGTGTCTTCCTTATCCAGCTTCTTGATGGTCTCAGGGTCTTTCACGATGCTATAGCTAGCATCATTCCCATTCATCACGATCTGCTCGTCACGGTTCACGTCCTCAGTTTCAGATGCCAAGGAGTTTCTGCGCTCCTCATCAGTCATACCTAAACGCTTCTCCACATTCCTCGATTCTACCTCACCTGCCAACTTTAGGTATTCTTTGTAAGAATCAAAGTCAGAGCGTGTACTTTCATTCAGACGGAAACGTTTGATGGCATCATCCATACTTCTATCAGCATAGCCACGTGCAAAGTAATTGAAACCCTTAATACGTGTCTCTTTATCAGGAAGTTCATCAGACATATCTAAATCCTTATATTCCTCAACAAGGGCTTTTTCTACCTCCGATTGATTATACTCACCTCCCATTTCCTTGGCCTTTTCTTCCAATTCATGAGCATAAGCACGTGCCTTCCACTCGTCTTGCGCTTCCTTAAATTCTTTTTCCATTTGTTCAGGTGATCCACCTTTGGCAAAACCCTCTATATACTGGATAGCATGCTGAATCTCATGAGCAAGAGCCGATTGGCCTTTATGATTCAAAGCTACTTGTGTACCTTCAAATCGAACATCTTTTTTAGATGGAATTGAGTTTTCCAAGCGTACCAACTCTGCTACCTTTGGATTTCCTTTCTCCAGTTCACTAAAATAGCCATCCTCTTTAAGTTCTTCCTCTGTATAGCCACCATAAGCATCTATCGCATCATCCGCAAGTTCTTTGTCTTCTCCCGTAAGAGAGTCCCAAAAATTATGAAACTTTTCAAGAGCTGCCTTTATTTCCTTAGCATTGGAAGGCTGAGAATACTTACTATCAATAGATACAGCATTCGTGCTTAATGCAATATTATTATGAAGTTTGTCATACATACCTTCGAAATCAGTATTTCCAACTAACAGAATATCAATATTCTTCAAACTAGGATAAGCAGCAAACAAGTTCTTGTCATCAATCAGATCAGACAATTTGCATAAAGGCTCCTTATAAGGAGAATAAGGCCCTACATGCGATATATCTATATCATCTACGGTAATCGGCTTATCTGCCTTGAAATCCGGCATCTCATATCTCCACTTGCCATCAGCACCACGTTCCCAACCTGTAGCATATTTTATTGCTATAGGTTTTAACGCATGTTCTTCCATTATTTTCGCCACATTCAAGTTATCCATACGATAGGTCTTTTCCTCAGCCTTGTCTGCCTCGGCAGCTCCCTTCTCTCCAGCAAACATGAAGCGAATATCACTCTTGCGAGAATTGAAACGCTTAGAAGGAGGGATAACGTCACCCTTATCATCATAGGTAACAAGGTCGTTCAACTTTCTGTTGTTCTTGGCATTCTTGTATTTATACGCCTTGCCATCATCAAAGCCAAACTCGTTAGCATCATTACCATCCCACCACAGTTGATTTGCAGGCACTTCATCCTCGATGATACGATATTTGCCTTCCAGTCGGTTTGCTCCGTGCATTTCGGCATATTTCTTAGAAGGAGTAACCCAGTCACCATTACGCAACTTGCCTTCCTTCACAGAAGTAGGAACAGCACGATAAACCTTTACCTTAACATCTTTCTCGCCATTCTTAATGGCATCAATAGCCGTATTGATGGCTTTCACAGATTCCAATCCATGAGGAGTGTTCTGCGAATAACGCTCAGGGTGAGAGAAGTAATCATCCGGCTGAGGAGTGTACCCCAAAGCCATATCCTCCAGATTTACATCTGAGCCACTGGATTCCCAATCGTCACGTCTCGCCTTGTCGCTTTCATATCCAGGGTTTCCCGGTGCAGCCCATGCACCTACGCCCTGATATGCGCTTTCGGTATCATCATAGCCCTTGCGTCTGGCAGCCTCATCAAGCATTTCCCTGGCAGTAGCATCATCACCCTTGGCAAGAGCATCCATATACTGCTTGTCAAGTTGATTATCAGGAATCAAAGAAAGTTCCTCCAAGTGCTTTTTGCGCTTGGCTTCCTCTTCCTCTGCTCTCTTTCTAGCAGCTTCCATGGCATTACGCTGCGCCTCCACCTGCTGTACACGCTCCTCAATCATGGCATCAAGGTCGCCAAAATTCTCCTTCAAGGCATTATTTACAGGCACGGTGTACTTAGTTATATCCTTAAATGAGTAAATGTTACCTTCATTTACCTGCATCAAGTGACGCTTAATATTGGCTCTGGCACGAGCAGCCTCAGCAGTAGAACCCTTCTTAATAGCATTGGCATACATCGCCACATCAGCCTCATCAACCCCAAATTGCTGAGATACAGCTTTTATTTTATCCTCCACAGATAAATTTCCACCATTTTCCTTGGTGATTTCAAAGGAATTGCGTATCTTTGCATCGCTATGAGGATTCAGGACGCTATCCTTTCCGCTTGGGTTATTTGCGGATGGAGTTAATGCCGAACCTTGATTCTCGCCCAAGGAATTAGAATCGCCTCTGAAACGATTCCATAGCACTTTTGATTCTGTCAATTCTTTCACAACTTTCGAAGGCTCTATTTGGTGTGCGCTAATTGCAACCTCATCTTCGCCCTGTTTCACTGTGATAGACTCATAGTTAAGAATCTTTGTTCCATCAGCCTTCTTGAAAGATTTAATAAACAAATACTTTGTTTGGCGTTCTGCGCCTTCTTTAGGTGCAGACTTCTCCAAGATAACATCAGGACGTTCCAAGGTAGGTTTCAACAAACCAAATCGTTTGATTCGGTCTTCTCTTCCAGCCTTCTTATATTGATTCTCACCCAGTTTGATACTGCCAATAGGAGTAGAGACACGCCCATCTTTGCCAAATTCTTTCAGCCAGTTCTCTTCCGTATGCTCTAGAATCCGTTCTTGCTCAGCATTATCTGCCATCTGTTTACGAAGAGAAACGGCTTCATCCTTAGTCATACGAGATTTCACGTTACGTGGGTCCACCCCCTGCGCCAAGTCTCTCAACACAAGGTTACGAATATCCTCCAAGGTCATTTTCTTAATGTCCTCAGGCTTCCACTTCGTAAATGTATCAAGAGTCCAATACCAGAACTTCTTCAACCAATTCTTCAATCGGTTGATGATAGTAAGCTCCTTAGCAGTGTCTAACGGATTCTCCTTAATGGCATTCTTAGCCATCTGTTCAAGAATTTCTTCACCCTCGTCACCAGTCAAACGAGCAAAAGCCTCATCACAAAGTTTCTCCTCGCTCAAATGCTTATAGTTAGGGTTGTTTTGCAAGTTCTTGAACCATTCCGTCTGCTTAATGAGATTGTCACCATGCTCAATTAGTTCAGGATTCTTTGCCTTTGCAGCTGTACGCCAGATATGCTGATACTCATGGATAGGCGTATTAGGATTCAGATGCTCCTGGTTCAGTACAATCTCCTTGCCATCAGTGTAGCCATAAACCACACCCTTGCCCTTCAAATACTGCACTCCCGGCTCAGCAACAGATTTCAACTGTCTATCCAAATCCTTATATTTAGCAAACAAGGAATCAAGCTTATCTTGATATTTTTCAAAGGATTTGTTCCTGCAATCATTCCAAACATCATCAGGAATATCGTTTTCAGAAGCCAGTCCATGCTCATCCATGTACTCCTTCATCAAATGATTTTGATACTCCACACGTTCCTGCCCGGTTAATTTATAAGCCTCCTCCGTCTCCTTAATCTGCTTCTTTAACTCGTTTCTCTTATTATTCTGTGCATCTGCCTTATAAGGGTCAAACTCGCTAGGCACTCTACCCACCACGTTCTTCACCTGCTCCTCAAAAGGCTTATTGAGGTCGAAAGCCTTGTAGTTGCCGATTCTCCAAGCGTTGGTGTAGTACTTGCGCCACTGCTCCGCCAAAGCCTTCTTTTGGAAGTACTCAGGCATCTGGTTAGGGTTGTCCATGTTCACGATGGCATACTGGTTCCACTTGTCTGGGCGATGCTCGGTTGCCCAATCGTATGCAGCCTTAGCAGCCTTCTTCTGCTCAGGTGTCTTGATGTTGAAACGAAGGTGTGGGTCGCTCATCAGCATAGAGATAGCAAGATTATCCTGCTCCTCTGCCACCTTTTCCATCTCCTCGTTGCTTATCACCCTTACAGGTATTCCAGCTTTCTTAAGCATGGTCGATACAGCATCAAACGCTACCTTCTGCGCCTCCGTCATTTCAGATGGCTTCACCTCCTTTACATCGCGGTCAAATTTCATCAAAGGAACTATCTTATGAACACCGACAGCAGAAAGATAACCACGATTATTAAATCTAGGATTGACTTCATAAGCACAATTATTCTGCTTATCTACCCAAGATACGCCTTTACGGTATTTTTCAGAGCCAAACCATTTCTTTTCATTAGGATAGAGTTTATCTCCTTGAATGTTAGAAGATAAGATTGTATAACCCGAATCAGTTTTATCCTCCTTGTCGGAATGGAAATTAAGCAAACGTTCAACAAACTTTTGCATCTTAGGCTTATCCTCCTCAGATGGGTGAATATCATTTTCGTAATCATATTCCATTTGGGAAATAAAATCACTATTCTCAATATTCTCAGCATTTTCAATAGCATGAAGGGCATCAGTAAGTGGCTTTACTGTTGCACGTTTCACCTTATATAATTCATCCTTCTTCTTAGCCAGTTTAGCCTGCGCCAACTGCCCAGAAAGATAATCATGCCCCAAATCACTTGCAATCAGGGCATCTGTCAATTCCTTCTGAGCTTTCTTGATAGCCTTCTTGTCACCGCTCTCAACAGCACTCTTCAAGGCATTAGCAAAAGGAGTAACAGGCTTCAACGCTTGCTTAATCGACTCATCATTAGTCATAGCATTATCAGTCACCTTCTTGCGCTCAACTGTACCCTCTCTGCGCTCATACTCATCAGCAGTGAAATACTCAAATTCCTCGTCAATACCTTTCAAAACATCACTAACCTCCTTAAACTCCTCATCAGAAAGAGTCTTCAAAAGTTCGTCCATGTCATAAGCAACATCAACTTCCGCCACATCATCAGGATTTACTTCTCCCTTCTCCATCAAGTCCCAGTACTCCTTCTGCTCTTTACCCAATTCAACAATCTTGTCAAAAGCTTCACTATGAGCACCGTCTTGCATCATTTCTTCCTTATAAGTAGCACGCTGTTCCTTCTGTACCATGGCGTAGTCAGCAAATGGCTTAGTCTTGCGGTCACTAGACTCTAACCACTTATCGAAGGTAGCCTTAGGCACAGCAGTAACCTTACCAAGTCCCTTCCAGTCCTTGGAATAGTTGGCAAGATAAGCCTCTGTAGCAGCCTCCTCAGAAGGATAGCCATACATCACCTTATGCTCGTCAAACTCACCAGTCTCTGGGTTCACTTGGTCAACAACATAAACGTTACCATCAAAAGAATCAAGGTCAGCAGCATCATTGATGAACATGTCGATATGGTCACCATCCACGCCAATCTTGCCCAAGATGTAGCCATAGGTGTCGTGCATGGTCACGCTCCAAGGCTTGCCCTGCTCGTCCTTACCGCTACGTGTTGCGCCCTTCGGTGTCTCTACAGTAAAGTCATAGCCACCGAAGGACAAATGTCCCTTTTTATAGTTACCTGCCTTCTTCTGAGCCTCAGAAGGGTTAGGCTCAGTCTCGGCAATGGCACCCTTTAAACGTTCTCCGAAGGATGCTTCTTGCGGTAGATGTGGAGTTCTATCAGCTGAGCCTTCGCCAGATGCCAAGCTGCTAATCTCTTGTCTCCCTTCGCCTGTGCTATTATGTAACGCTCCAGTCTCGGTCTCAGCAGATGCTTCTCTGCTACCACCTTCTTGGCGATTGCGATTTCCTTCATCAACTCCTCTCCGTGAAGAGTCGCTACCCAGGCTACTGCCTCCTCCATATCCTTCTTCATTGCTTCTGTCATCATAATCTGCTAATTCTGGTAAAATTGATTTGACATATTGTTTGTACTCTTGTTCACGATTCTCAATCTCCATCATGCGGTCATATTCCATACCAGCAATATGGTTAAGTTCGTTTTCTGACGGCAAAGGTACAGAATTATCTTCAAGATAAGCATAATAATCTGGATTTTCTGCCTGTCTTTCGATAATTTCACGCTCTTTCTGTGCCTCATAATACTCTTCCTCGCTTGAAAGTTCCTCCTCAGCAGCAGCGATACGGTTCATAAGTGCCACATTACGCATTTCCTTCACATTGTCGTAGGTCTTGAACATATCCAGCAAGGTGTTTCTTACATCTTGGTCAGAATATCCCATATCCTGCAAGTTGACAGGAAGGTCATTGTACACTCCCACGGCAAACTCGTTAACCGACAAACCTGTGCCTTTCTTGGCTAGGAGATAATTGAATTTATTAGAATCATATCCCTTACCAATACCATATTTGAAGTTGTCTTTGCCCAATTCAGCTTGAAGCGATTCGGCATTCAAGCTATGAGGGTGCAAAGCTTGCGACACAGCCTCCTCCAATGTCTGAGGCGTTAAGTCCATAACATCTATAGAGGCATCCTTGTATATCTCTTTGATTGCTCCAAGGTCATTCTTCTTGAAGGCATCAGCCACAAGAACCTTGCGCTGCTCAGAAGGAGTCAATTCTTCCATCGCCTTGGCTCTCTCCTCCTTATTCTCTGCACTATATAGAGTATTGAGCAACTTATCCTGTGCCTTCAAATCCTTTGCCGATGCAGATAGACTAGCCTGTCTAGCCTCCAACTGAGCCTTGGTAGTGTTCAATTCCTTCAACTGGTCAGCCGAATAATCAATGTCACCATTCATATATTGCTCCAGGGCTTCATTGATATTATCTATCTGTGGCTGCACCTCATCGTTCTGAATATGATAGATGCGCTTGCGCTCAGAGGCAATATAATTGCTAGCCTCATCCATGGTAGGATATTGCTTCTTCAATTCTTTATTGTCAAGCACAGCCACCTCACGCTCATCCGAAGGACTGACAACACTATCATCTACACCAGCCTTTTCGATTTCAGCCTTGCGCTCATTCTTCAAAGTTCTAGCCTCCTCTGGAGTCATAACCTCCTTGCGGATAGCATTCCAGTTCTTATAACGAGTTTCAAGGTCGGCAATCTGCTCGTTGACAAGAGCCAAGTCGTTCTCCACCTTCTGAGCCTTCTCTGGGTCCAAGTCGGCATTGAGAGATAGCCACTCCTCGTATTCAGATGCAGCCTTTCTCTTGTTATCCAACTGTTCCTTGATGTCAGAACGGCTACCACTGATAAGGTTAATCAGTTTACCATGGTCATTGCCAAATTGCTCCTGTAGATACTCAGCAGCCACCTTTGGCTCTGTGTCCTTAGACGAATAATCTGGCTGTCCCATGCCCAAGCCAACGATACCTTCATTATATCGTTGCTTCTTGTCTGCCTCAGCCTTGGCTGCATCATCGTTGGCACGCTGTGCGTCCTCGGCATCCAGCTCTGCACCAATAGAGGCATCGAGGGCGTTCTGTCGCCAAGTATTAAACTCGTCCTTGGTCAGTGCAATATTATCCTTGCCATCAGAAAGCACAATCTTGCCATCCTCGCTATATCCGGCAAAGGTCATTTGCATTGGTTCTTCACCTGCTTCCATGGCAACCTCCACGGTGTCGCTAGGCTTCAAGCCACTGCCATCATACTGGGCAAAGAACTGCTGCTGTCTCACATTCTTCTGCTCAGTAACTTTCTGGTCGATGAAATCATCAAGGGAAATAGGCGTACCCACTTCCTTGATGTCGGCACTAGATACCTGCTTAATCGTAGGCTGTCCCTGCTCATCAGGCACTACCACAAAGCCACCACCATACTCATTGGCTTTCTTCAAGAACACCTGCTGACCTGTAGTAAGGATAGCTGGTACGATGTTTCCGTCTTCCGTCTGATAAGGCCAAAGCTGCTGCTTCAAAGCCTCCCCATAGCCATCATCAGCATGTTGCAGAGCATCATAAACACCCTTCTTGGCATCCTGAGCCTCCACATATTTACGAACAGCATCCTGCTGCGCTGTAGTCATAGAGTTGGCACGCTGAGCCACAAACTGCTCCATGTCCTTGCCATCCTCGTATGCCTTCACCACAACATTCATCTGTGCCACATCATCAGCAAAAGCACGTTTCAATCGAGCCTTCGAAACATCATCGTTATGATCAATCGCCTTCAAGCCCTCTGCATCCCCATTCTGATAGGCATTCTGTCCCATCACATAGGCATCAGGCTTGCTTTCATTGGAAGGTGTTTCACCCTCAACAGAAGGCGTTGGTGGCTCTGTAGGTGGAACCTCAGCAGAAGAGTTTGCAAGGTTTGCAGGGTTTGCAGCAAACTCTTCATTATTCGGACTTGGTACGGAGTTGGTACGGTCTTGGTACGGAGCAGGTCCAGTGCTGGCTTCTTCCGGTGCGCCTCCAATCTCGTTTCCACTCTGCTCAATGCGCTTCTGCTCATTTCCATGTGCTGTATTGTAGAGGTCATCCATCGTCTGCTTCATTTCACGTTTCAGTTCAATAGAGTTATAAAGCTCCTTAAGATAAGACTCCACCAATGGCGCATACTTCTTATCTTTCGACTCCAAAGCCTTTCTAAGTGTACCGCGCGCCACGCCATGAGAATCCTCAAACGTGTTGACAAACTCCCTCATCACAGAACTGTTCTCCAGGGCACTGTCATAATAATGGCGATAAGCATCAACCTGCTTCTGCTCCTCCTCAGTAAGGATGATACCCTTCTGCTGCTTATCCATGATGTCCTTGATGGCACCAGCATTCTGATGAAGATAGACTGCAGCCTTATCCTCATCCGTCAATTTCTCACCCATATTATATTTCTGGGCTGCCTTGTTGTATAAGCCATCAAGATGCTCCTGGGTAAACTCCTTGTGGAACTCACCTTCCAGCACAGAAGCCAAGCCCAGAGTCTTCTCATACTCCAGCTTCTTGTCAGCCTTCTGAGCCTCATCAAGAGAAGAAAACTCCTTTCTGTCAATGATGCCACCATTCTTATTCAAGGTTTCGAGATACACCTTTCCGTCATTATCCATAGGCTGCACGATGACGCTATCAACCACAGGCGAGAAAGAAGAAGGTCGCTTGCCTTCTACCACTGCCATCATCTTAGCCTTCAACACCTCCGGCACGCTCTTGTCGTTCATCAGGTTCATATACTTCTGGGTAAGCTGTCCATCAAGACGCTGGGCGTTCTCACCCACCACGGCATACTCACCAATGCCCACCTTCTCAAAAGCATCACGAAGCCCATCATAGCCGAATCGCTTCAATTCTGCAATATCCTGATCCGTGAAGTCAAACTTCTTGTTAAACTCCCTCGCGTCCTTAAATCGGGCATACTTGCCCACCATACCCGGCAAACCGATAGCAGTAAGGTTCGCCATACTCTCCAAGAAGCTCTCGGCTGCATCCTTGCCAGTAGGCTTGAAGTTCGGATCCTGCGCCATACGCTCCAGCATCTGATGACCAGTCATAATGCCCGAATCAGCAACCTTACCACCAACATCAGCCAGAATATTGGTAGCCAAACCTCTTCCCTTACCGATCATATTGGCAATAGTATTACCCTGCATGATGACACCTAAGGCACTCTGCTTACCTCCCTCTAATAAAGTATCAAGCGCAATCTTCCACCCAGAAGGATTGTAAATCTTGCCATTCTCATCAAACTGACCAGTGCGGTATTTTTCATCAATAGGCTTCGAAATAACAGACTGACCACCAAAGGTAACAGCACCATGCACGGCTCCGTTCTTCAAAGCCACGTCCTTACTCTTTCCGATAAGCACCTTGGCAGCCCGCTCAGCCACCCTGCGCTCCATGCCCTTAGCCATCAGGTCACCAGCCAGTTTTCCCTCTGCCTTGGCTATCATGCTCTTGGTCAACTTGCCACCTGCGGCTCCCGGCAACCAATAACTCCAGGCATCACCAGCAAAGGTAAGCGCACCACTAGCCACGTTCTCCCAGAAGCCCGGCTGATACTGCTGATTGGCAATATCCTCCAGCCAGTTCTGATAGTCCGTCTGAACAGCCTTGCGAGTAATCTTGCCCACAATAGTGTTACCCAAACCAGTCTTCATGATGTACTCAGCACTACCCTTAGGCATCATACCCTTAATCTCCAGCTGGTCGAGTTCTTTCTTAAGAACAGAATTGATCATCGGCTTGAACTGCTTAGGATCACCACTCATACCGCCATTCAATCCATATCGCTGCATCACCTTAAATGCTGCATTGCTCATATCGTTCAGGAACTCCGGATTCCGGTAGAGATTGCCAAACTTCTTCTGCAAACCAGAAAGCACCTTTGTAGGATCCTTAGCCTCGTTTGCCTCATACTGAGCACCAAGAGCTGTACCCAGACGAAGATTAGCCGGAATATACTGACTTCCTTCCATTCCCTCTGTAAATGCCTTGCTACCTGCCTCCTGAGCCTTGTTGTACTCATCCACTACAGATGGATTCACATACTTGCCGATTACATCAACAAGAGCTGCATTGATGTCCTGGTTCATCAACTGGTTCTGAATAACCTCATCATTTGAATAGAGACGAGTAGCGAGGTCTTCCGCTGTCTTGCGGTAGTTCTCTCCATACTTTTTCACAAGACTTTCTACCATAGCTGGCTTCACCATACCATTGATAAACTGGTCATAACCATTCGTCTGGGTGATATATTGTCCGTTCTCGTCCACGGCAACGCTGTTCATGATACCATACTGCGAAGCCAGCTTCTTCAAGTTGTCCTGCACAGCATGAGAATGCCAGCCATTCATTACAGCTTCGTCCACACCTTCTACAGTATCACCCAACTTTGATACAAACTCATCAGTAGTTCGCTGAGCGAGGCGATTTGCTGCACGGTTCATGGCTCCCATAACCATATTTTGTGCCTCCTCTTGATTCTGAGCCTGTCCGCTAGCCATCAAGTCATACATAGTTTCAGACAAAGCATCGCCCTTGCCCACATATTTATTATAGATAGCATCCACCTGCTGGACTGGAGCTGCACCTGTAATTGCATCCACATCCTTCACAGTAGGCTTAGGTTGCTCGGTAGCTGGTGCATTCTCTTGATTAGGCTGCTGTACCTGCTGATTATTATCTTGTGGCTGTTGCATATTATCACCAAGAAGCATATTGGCTATCATTCCACCCACCTTCTGCTCCTTGCCGATATTACCTGCATCCACCTTCGGCATCATGCCGAGTGCTTGCGAAATGATACCACCTTCGTTGGAAGAAGAAGGCTGCACCTGCGGTTTCTCAGCAACAGGCTTCGCTACTGGTTGCGCCACCTGTGGCTTAGCCTCTGTAGAAGCATGAGCAGAAGCAACAACTTGCTTACCACCACCAGAAGGAGCAGATGCAGCTGGCTCTAGCACCATTTTGTCAAAGTCTGCCTGTGTTCCCACATCATACCCCATGTTCTTGGCTTCATTATAATACCAGTCACGATCTTCCTTGTTGTTCAAGTCCTTTTTGAAGTCATCATAGCTACCAACCTCATAGCCATTGTTCTTGAACTCATTATAAAAATATTGTCTGTCTTGCTCGTCAAACATACTTTATCTGATTTTGATTAATATTCTATTACTATCTTCTCGATGGTGGAACTTTGCTTCCACCGCCCCTACGTGAAGGAGGAACCTTACTGCCACCACCTCCTCTTCTTGAAGGAGGCGTCCGGTCAAACTTCATCTGAGCCTTAGCCCATCTTGAAGCCTGCTGTCTGTTCTTCTCGTTAGCCCAGGTTCCACCCCTGCCACCATTTCCACCGATAGACATACCGTTATTCTCTGCCCACTTGTTTACAAGTTTCTTAAACTTAGGGTCGTTCACATACCGGGTATTGAAATCATCAGCCTCCTTCTGGTTGGCATTTCTTTGATTCTGTCCCTCTGTCTGCGAATGGATATGCTCTACCTGCGCTCCCTTCACCGCTACACTGGCGTTATGATCAGCAGCTCCGGCATTGGCATTGTTAGTTTGGGCATCAAGCAAATGCCCCTTCTTGCCTCTCAGTTCGTCTTCCGTCTTGGTCTTGGCTGTAGAAAGACCTGCTGCAGCCTTGGATGCTTCCTGTCTTGCCTGTTCGGTCTTCACCTTTTCGGGTGTCAAAGCATCCTCCTGCGCTTTCTGCGACCCACGATAAGCAGCCAGTGCCTCATTAGCCTTGGCAGCAGCCTCGGCTTGCATCTGTGCTTGCTTATTCTGTCTGTCCTTCCAGATGTTCACCATCATTTGGTCATAGCCTTTCTGACGAAGGGCTTCTGTACCTTCTCTCAGCTTGCGTTGGCGTTCCGTCAATGCTTGGGCAGATTCCACCTTCTGCTCAGGAGCACCGATGGCTGTGCCGAAGAAGTTGCCTACATGCTGGAACAGATTGCCCAGCTGTTCCCATTTTGCTTGTCTCTCCGCTTTCTTCTGCAAAGCAGCATTGGCTGCCACAGTCTTATCAGCATCACCTAGGCTACTGAGCCAAGGCATGAAGGTAGCCCAATCGCCATTACCATTCTTCTCGAAGTCCCTCATGATGTCATAAGGCTTCATCTGCTGCAAGAGAGGATTCTGCTCTATATCGCCATAAGGTTTGCTCCAATCGATAGAAATCCCTTGATTAGGAGTTACCTTGGTTACATCCTCTGTTGGTTGCTGAGTGAAGGATGGCTGATTACCTGCCACCAAACCATTTGTGTCTATTGGAGCTGTTGCTGTTGTAGATGTAGCTTGTGCTGCAGAACTGTCCCCACTTGGTGATGCCTGTGTCTGCTCAGGAGAAGTAACTGGCTCAGAAGGTACTGAAAGCCCATCATTGGATGGAATATCGGTTACAGGTGTCACAGCCGTAGCTGGACGCTTTGGAGTTAAATCGTCACTCATAAATCCCATATCTACCTCCTTTCCTTACCACGGCAAACTACTTGCAGCACTAGCCAAGCCACTAGCTGCACCTTGAATGGCTTGCGCCTGAGCCAAACCCTTTTCCTTCTTGGCAGTCGCAATGTAGTTGGTCATTTGGTCTATCTGAGAATCTGCAGTATTCCAAACGTTTTCTTTCTGTTGGGCACCTTGCACAGCTGCTTGCTGCATGATGTTGCCCACTTGCTCCTGAGCAGCCTGTTTGCTCAGAGCCACAGCCTCATCACTACCACCACTCACGATGTTGGTATTCTTGGCTTTCTGCGTGGCATTATCCAGCACCTTCTGGGCGTTGGTCACAGCCACCTGGTTCTCGGCTGTCTGTGTTGGATCCTGATAATAAAGATTATCACGGTGGTCCTTCACCTGCTGCATACGATTCTCAAAGGTCTTGATGTATTCGTTGTATGCAGCATTTTGTTTTTTGGCTGCTAGAGCACCACCTACAGCTGAGGTAACGCCACCAGCAATACTTCCTATAAGTCCCATAAAATTCGAATTTAATGTTTAAACAGTGCTAAAGTAATGCGTTTTTCTCGCCTATCTGTGATAAGTTGCGCAACTTGAACAACAACTTTCGTTATTTTTCACTATATTTGCACCCGAAAACTATCAGTAAACAATAAAATTCTATAGAATATGGCAACAAAGAAAGATTATAGCAATGAGCTGAAACCAAAGCGAAAGAAGACAGGTGGACGCAAGGCTGGCACGGCAAACAAGATAACGAAAACGGTACGTGAAAGCCTTAGCGATGCCATCACTGGCTATTTTAACGGCATCAATGAAAAAGGCTACTCTCTCGCCAGCGACCTCATGCAGATAGAAGAACCTGCTGGACGCTTGGCTATAGTAGCCAAGTTCCTCCCATACGTTGCTCCGAAACTCCAATCTATCTCGTTCAATAATGATGAGCATCGAAGCCTGTCCGTGGAAGAGTCCTTCATGGAGCTGGAGGAGAAATTTGAGAAACAGGAGACCACCATCAACATCAAGAATCTCAAAATTGTTAATAATGGCTAAATACGAAAAAAGGGTAGCCCTCTCTAAAATTTCTGCTACTTTAGAGAAGACTACCCTATGGTATGAAATTGACTGAATCTGTCAAATATTAAGTTTTATTGGCACAATTTTAAGATATATTAGCTACTTTTTATCCCTCATGCGCTCAAAATACTTGGTTTGGTCTTTGGTGATGTTCTTCACCTTTATCTGTATGGTGCAAGTGCAAGGCACGTTGTCGTTTATGTTGGCCATCAGTTGGTCAATAATCTCATCCGTGTTCTTGTAGCCCTTGCCATCTAAATGAGCCACCACCTCGCCCATAAAATACGCATCAGCACTGAGTTCAAATGTTTCCTCCACCTTTTCAAAAACAGGCGCATGATACTCCTGTATTCGTCTGCTTGGGTCATTGGTAAAGAAAATCTTCTCCACCACCTTCTCATTCAGTTCCCAGGCTCTGGAGAAATCTGGCTTCACATATCCCATGGTAATCTTGTGAGTACTGACGTGATTCATAGCAAAACCTATCTCTTCATAGTTGGCACCAATATCATTTTGCGCTATAGTTGCCCAGGTGTGGCGAAATGTATAAGGAGTTATCTTCAATTCACTATCCTTCAATGTATTCACACAGAATTTCTTTAGGAATATGCACAAATTACTATCCATCGACCTGCTACACCCATAGCTTTTATGGAAATTAAACAGATATGGGTCATCTTTATCTGCGAAATACTTCGTCATTGTAGGTAGGAGCATATCCGGAACTCTCATTTCTATATATGCTTCATCAGCTCTAGCCGATTGCGTCTTCTGGCGCTTGTAATGAAGAATACCATCATAATAATCAACCTTCTTCATTACATAAAGGTCAGCCACATTGATTCCGGCAAGACACAATACCATCTTGCACACATCCACTGCCAGGCATTCTGTCTTAGAAGAAGGAATCACAGAAAAAATCCTTCTGCAATTCTCCATCAGGATAGCACGCTTTTTGGGTACAACATGATTAGGAAACTCCACCTTAGTCCAAGGATTCACCTTTATTCTTACGATGTCGTTGTCATAATCATTATATTTAGCCACACCTGCCTTGAACATTTTCTTTAAGAACCTTGGATAGAAGGCTTTCTTTGACTTAGAATCCTTCATACTATCTATCCATCCTTGCACAAGTTTGGTGTTCAATTCGCTAAACATTACTTTCTCAGAACCACAATATCTTTCTATGCTATGCAATGTATTGTGATAATTGACAAGAGACTGAGGTCTCAATGTTTCTGACAATTCACCAATATATTCTCTAGCGAAGTCTGAGAAACACACATCTGCATCATTCTGCTCCAGATAGTCCCTAACCTGTTCAGCACTCCAAGAACGGATGTCAAGCTTATTCAGCTTGAACATCCATTCTTCAATAATTTGGTTCAGAGAATTAAGCACAAAAGAATCCTTAACATCATGAGAACCCTTCACGATGCCCTTCTGCCCCACCATCTTGCTCGTCTTGATATAAAGCGACCTACGATTATGAGTCATTCGGATGTACACTTGATAAAAGCCATCAGACCTCTGATGCTGAACAACAATTTTAAATGTAGCCATAGTAATTTTATTTTCAAAGCAATTTCAAAACAAACGCACTTGTTTGTCACGTTTAACGTGTCAAACGTTTCTAAAACACTATACTTCTGACTATCTAGAAACCAACGATTTACGTTATTTCCTTTAATATCAAGCAATTATAAAAATATGCTTTCTAATTTCCAAACCAGATTCATAATCTAAATATATGTTCATAGTTTAAGTCCATGTGCTTACCGATACTGG
>ERZ1026776.247-NODE-247-length-40616-cov-6.977910_pt1 | contig 40616 bp, 34 predicted proteins | sample MGYA00380125_ERZ1026776 | MGnify/ENA primary metagenome ERZ1026776 (study PRJEB33269, sample SAMEA4719761) | human gut metagenome | biome: human-associated habitat; feature: organic feature; material: feces | place: Cameroon | collected 2013-10 ...
TTCTTAAAGAGTTGTAACTATTGAATTCCACGCACATTCGCAAAACCACGCGCTACTCGTGCTTTACCTGACATCGATTTCTCCCGAGAACACCTCTGTAGCAGGACCTGTCATAAACACATGATTGGTTTCAGGTATATACTCAATAGTCAGATCTCCGCCTCTTAGATGCACGAGCACCTTGTTGTCAGTCTTTTTGTTTAGTATGCATGCCATGACTGTCGCACAGGTTCCTGTACCGCAGGCCCAGGTCTCAGCACTGCCTCTCTCCCATACTCGCATTTTTGCTTCATTCCTTGAAAGTATCTCTACAAACTCAGTGTTGGTGCGCTTCGGAAACATCTTATGATTCTCAAAAAGCGGACCATATTTCTCAAGCTCAAAGCCTGCCACATCATCGACAAACACCACTGCGTGAGGATTTCCCATTGAAACACAGGTCATGCGCCATTTTCTTTCGCCCACAGAAATCGGCTCATCTATCACCCTGTAGTCATCATCATAAGCACTTCCGTCTGCCTTCATCACCGGAATATCCCCCGGTGTCAGAATAGGCTCCCCCATATCCACACGCACCTGTGATACCTTTCCTTCCTCCACATATAGTGTGAGATACTTGATGCCGGCTCCTGTCTCAACTGATATCTCAGTCTTGTCAGTAAGCTTATGGTCATACACATATTTTGCCACGCAGCGTATGCCGTTTCCGCACATCTCGGCTTCCGAGCCATCTGCATTATATATTCTCATTCTAAAATCAGCCTTGTCGGACGGTCCTATTGTGATGAGTCCGTCTGAGCCTATTCCAAAGTGTCTGTCACTGACATATATTGACACCCTTGCCGGGTCATCTAATTTCTCTTCAAACAGGTTTACATATACATAATCATTTCCACAGCCATGCATTTTTGTAAATTTCATAGTGGTCACCTCGTTATTGGTTTTTTATATTGTTCTGAATAGCTACGTTTATTATATTATACATCGCACTTTCTGGTTTTTCTATAGCATTTTGTGCGTTATATATTGCGTTTTGTGCTGTTATGGATTATGCTTAGATTATGCTTAATACAAATTAATGGAATACAGATTAATCTCTGTTTATCATTCATATTTGTGAATAGTAACATCTAATTATCAAAGGAGCATAGCATGGATTCAAATTATGCAAAAACAGGCTACCTGACGGAACCCTTTAAAATATTTCATCTAAGGGATGAGCACAAGCTGAATATAGATTTCCACTATCATGATTTCCATAAAATACTGATCCATCTGCGCGGCAATGTATCCTACTGCATTGAGGGACGCAGCTATGACCTTAAAGAAAATGATATCGTGCTTGTCAATGCCGGCGAGGTACATAAACCAATATTAAATGACGATTCAATTTATGAGAGAATCATTATATATGTTTCCCAGCAGCTTATTGACGATTATGTGAGTAAGGGCTATGACCTGGCATGCTGTTTCAAGCAGGCCTATGCCAATCAGTCACATGTGCTAAGACTCGCTGCGACTAAGGGCAGCCGCCTGGCTGATACAATCAAAGGACTCGACTCTACACTCAAAGAAACCAATGAATATGCAAATGAGCTGTACCAGAAGCTCCTGTTTTTAGAGTTTCTGATACAGCTCAATCGTATCACCCTGCATGGTGGCATCGAGTATATTAACACATTTTCATCAAACAAAAAAATTGTAGAGATTTTAGATTTCTTAAATAAGAATTTAACAAATCATATAAGTATTGATGATCTGGCAGATAAATTCTTTGTGAGCAGGTATCACCTGATGCACACCTTCAAGGAAGAAACCGGCTGCACCATAGGCTCATATATCACAACAAAGCGCCTGCTGCTTGCCCGTGATATGATTCGCGACGGAAGCAGTGTGGCTGACGCCTGCGATGCCTGCGGCTTCGGAAGCTATTCTTCGTTTATCCGTGCATACCGCAAGCAATTCAACTCTACACCTACACATAAATAAAAGCTTCACGGTATAAAACCTGGGGTATTATCTCTCGTTAATCACATTTATAAGCTCAGGTATGAGCTGCTTCTTACGCGATACCACACCCTTGAGCATAATTCCATCCTTACTCTGTGGCTGATTGTATGCTGAAGCTGCTATTGACGCTGCCTCTGCACCACTGTAGATGAGATATGTAGACTCATTAAGTATATCCGTGAGCATAACGAAGAGCATATCAAGCTGTTTTTCCACCTGCATCTTGTCAAGCAGAGGCACCACTCTCGCCTGTACCTTATCCAGCTCTGTTCTGGAGAGTGCAGAAATCTGTGACACTCCAAAGGTGTAATCTCCTGAATGGAATATTTTAAAATCCTGATTTAATATTTCCTCTTCTGTCTTGTTTGCAAAGTTACTTCCGGCCTCAAACATTTTCTGGGCAAACTCATCCACATCTATCTGAGCAATCTCCGCAAGTATAAGCGCTGTGGATTTGTCAATCTGAGTGCATGTAGGCGAACGAAATACCAGTGTGTCAGAGAGTATTGCAGCACACATAAGTCCCGCCATCTGAGGAGTAACCTCCACTCCCTTTTCCATATACATCTGATAGATTATTGTTCCGGTACATCCAAGCGGCTGGTTTCTGAAATATACAGGTCCAATTGTCTCAAGAGAACCAATTCTGTGGTGATCAATTATCTCAAGAATCTCAGCTTCATCAATATTGGCAACTGCCTGTGAGGTCTCGTTATGATCCACAAGTATCACCTGCTTTTTCCTTGCATTCATCAAATTTCTGCGTGAAAACATGCCGACATAATTTTGGTTTTCGTCGAGTATCGGGAAATCCCTGTGTCGGATTTTTGAAACTGTATCACGCACATCATCCACATAATCATCCAAATCAAAATGAATAAGATTTTCTCTTGTCATAAATGACTTTATAGGCATACTCTGATTTATAAGACGTGATGCCGTAAATGTGTCGTATGGTGTGCTGATCACAACCACATCCTTAGCGTTTGCAGCATTTATCACATCCTTTGATATATCGAAGCCGCTCGTCACGATAATACAGCTGCAGTTCGCCTCAATACATATAAGCTGTGACTCCTCACGGTCTGATATGATAACCATATCATCCTCGCATACATTACCCTTTAAGGTTTCAGGCGTACCGGCTCCGACTATAACCTTTCCTTTCACAAAATAGCCATGCTCATTGCCTGCGACTATCTTGCCATCCAGTGTCTCTATAATATTCCTGTACTGGGTTCTTGCCTTTGCCAGAATAGAATTGTCATACACATCCATATACGACTTTGCAATATCACTTGTCACAATCAGACCCTCAAGCTTGTCCCTCTTATTTACAACCGGAAGAGTGACTACGTTGAGTATCTTCATCATCTCCCATGCTTTTTTCATGGATAGATTACTGCTGACACCCTCAGTCCTTCTGATATGTATATCCTTTATCTGTGTTCCAACATCCTTCAAAAGCGCAGGTGTATCAGCCTTGAAATAATCCAGCACAAAAGCTGTCTCCGCACTAATACTGCCTGCTCTCATTGGTATGTATTCCACTGTATCATCTATCTGTGATTTAAGATTGGCATACGCTATTGCCGCACAAATAGAATCTGTGTCGGGATTTTTATGTCCAACAACTCTTACAATCTTTTTTGCCATGTAATTTTCCTCTCTGCCTGCCTTATAAAATGTCAAAATATGGTGCAACTCTTAGACTAAGAATTGCACCACCCTATTACAATACTATTTATTAAAAAATCGAACCAAAGAAACCGAATATATACAATGCGATTGCAATAAAACCAAATGTATTGATTATTGCAAGTACCGTAGAAATAACTGCAAAGGTCTTTGTTGTGCCAACCTGCTTCTCAAGCTCAGAAACAGTATCTACCTTGTCTCCCATTACCTTAAAAAGATCCTGAATATTTCTAAAGCACTTAACATTCTCTGTATGCACCTTATCAGACAGCTCTGCCTTAATCGAAACAAGCTGATCATTAAGCTCAGTGAGCGATTGCAGCATATGGGCATTCGCCTCATTGACCGCTGATGTAACTGCGGCCGTGCCCTCCTCAGTGATACGTCTTGTCTGCTCCAAGGTGTCACCAAAATCAAGGCTCTGACCTATATTCTGGCTGATACCGGATATCTCACTGCCAAGCGACTGTCCGAGATTACCAATCTGACCGGACATAGAGCTTCCAAGATTGTCCATATTGGCATTTACCGAGCGCCCCAGATTATCCATATCAGAGCTTACCTGACGGCCCAAGCTGTCCATGCCTGCATTCATAGATTGCTCTATCTCAGCCATCTTTTCATGAACACTCTCTATAAGCACGTCAATCTGCTTTGCAACCTGTGCTGTGATACCATCGGCTTTTTCCTGTCTCTCGTCGAGTATCTGCTGCAGCTCCTCTGCTTTAGCTTCTCTCTCCTCAACTATGGTTGAAAGCTCCTCTGCTTTAGATTCTTTTGTATTGAGCATCTCCTGAAGACGTTTTGCCTTTTCACGAAACTCATCAATTTGGGTTAACAAAAAATCATCTTTATCCATTTGTATATTATCCTCTTTTTCCTGCATTCTTCCACTGCGATTCACATCATCTCTAACTACACGGGATGCCATTACTGTCCTTGAAGGTACTGCCCGCTCCCCTTGTTCTGTTGATACAAATCTTTTTGCACGTCTATCAAATATGCCTGACATTCGTATTCCTCCGATGGTTCCATTAAATACCATTAACATACATATTGTACCATTACATATTGTATTTGTAAATAAAAAACCACAAAATATAGGGTAATCACAGGATAATAATCAAAAATCCCACAGAGCAAATGCCCTGTGGGATAAAATATATACCGTGACTAATGAATTAGTCCTCTCCGTATAATTTAACGAGTTTCTCAAGGTGTGTATAACGTGCCTTAGCTGTCTCCTCAGACTTAGCAAAGAGCTTCTCTGCTCTCTCTGGGAATGGCTTGATAAGACGAGTATAACGTGCCTCGTTGTTAAGGAACTCCTGGTAAGATCCGTCGCCGGCCTTTGATGTAAGAGTGAATGGATTCTTTCCTTCAGCCTTGAGTGCAGGGTTGAATGAGAAGAGGTTCCAGTATCCAGCCTTAACAGCCTTCTTCATCTCATCCTGGCAGTGGTTCATACCGCCCTTAGCGATACCGTGAAGCTCGCAAGGTGCGTATCCGATGATGAGTGATGGTCCCGGATAAGCCTCAGCCTCTGTGATGGCCTTAACAGCCTGTGCTGGGTTTGCTCCAAGAGCGATCTGTGCAACGTATACATATCCGTAGCTCATAGCGATCTCTGAAAGTGACTTCTTGCTTGTCTCTTTACCAGCTGCTGCGAACTGACATACCTCACCGATGTTAGAAGCCTTAGATGCCTGTCCACCTGTGTTAGAGTACATCTCAGTATCGAATACCATTACGTTTACGTTCTCACCAGAAGCAAGTACATGGTCTAATCCACCGAAACCGATATCATATGCCCATCCGTCACCACCGAAGATCCATACAGATTTCTTTCCGAGGTAATCCTTCTTAGCAAGTACTTCTTTAGATTTCTCACATCCGGCTGCTGCTGCCTTCTCTAACTCTGCGATAAGAGCTGTTGTTGGCTCAACGTTTGCCTTTGTGTCGTCCTTTGTCTCAAGGAACTTGTCTGCTGCTGCCTTGAACTCAGCTGTAGCCTTGTCTGATGCAGCAATCTCTTTAACAAGCTCGATAGCCTGGTCACGGAGATATCTCTGTCCAACTTCCATACCTAAACCATGCTCAGCATTATCCTCGAAGAGTGAGTTAGACCAAGCTGGTCCCTTCTTAGAGTTGATATTTACTGTGTATGGTGATGTAGCTGCCGGGTTACCCCAGATAGAAGAACATCCTGTTGCGTTAGAGATGTACATCTGCTCACCGAAGAGCTGTGTAATAAGTCTAGCGTAAGATGTCTCAGCACATCCTGCACATGAGCCTGAGAACTCAAGGAGTGGCTGGTTGAACTGTGATCCCTTAGGTGTTGTATCAACCATTCCGGCATCTGTCTTCTTAGAAACGTTAGCTACTAAGTAATCAAATACTGGCTGCTCTGCTGCCTGTGACTCCTGTGGCTGCATTGAGATAGCTGCTGTAGGACAAACTGTGATACACTCACCACATCCCATACAGTCAAGTGGAGATACGCTCATTGTATACTTGTAAGCGCCTGCCTTTGGCTTCATATCAGCAACCTTCATGTTGTCAGGAGCTGCTTTTACTTCGTCATCTGTAAGTAAGAATGGACGAATTGTAGCGTGAGAACATACAAATGCACAGTTGTTACACTGGATACACTTCTCTGGATCCCACTGTGGAACTGTAACGGCTGTTCCTCTCTTCTCGTATGCAGAAGCACCTGTTACATACTGTCCGTCTGCCTTGTCAGCGAATGCTGAAACCGGAAGGCTGTCTCCATCCATCTTAGCGATTGGATCAAGGAGCTCGTTAACAAGCTTAACAACCTCTGGACGTCCTGTGCGCTCTGCCTTAGGAGCATCTGCCTCAGGATTCTTCCAAGACTCTGGTACCTCTACCTTATGTACAGCGTCAACACCGGCATCGATAGCCTTGTAGTTCATCTCTACTACTGCGTCACCCTTCTTTGAGTATGACTTCTTAGCAGCAGCCTTCATGAACTCAATAGCCTTGTCGATTGGCATTACATCAGCGAGCTTGAAGAATGCAGACTGGAGAATTGTGTTAGTTCTCTTGCCCATTCCGATCTCGATAGCCTTGTCGATAGCGTTGATTGTGTAAAGCTGAATGTTGTTGTCAGCGATATATTTCTTAGCGTCAGCGTTGAGGTGATGAGCAAGCTCTTCATCTGACCACTGGCAGTTGATCATGAATACTCCGCCCGGCTTAACATCCTGAACCATCTTCATGCCCTGGATAACGTATGCAGGGTTGTGACATGCTACGAAGTCTGCCTGGTTGATGTAGTATGGGCTTCTGATTGGGTTGTCACCAAATCTCAAGTGAGAAATTGTAACACCACCGGTCTTCTTTGAGTCATACTGGAAGTATGCCTGGATGTATTTGTCTGTGTGGTCACCGATGATCTTTGTAGAGTTCTTGTTAGCACCTACAGTACCATCTCCGCCGAGACCCCAGAACTTGCACTCTTTTGTACCAGGTGCAGATGTGATAGGAGCTGGCTTAACCTCTGGAAGTGAAAGATTTGTAACATCATCCACGATTCCAAGTGTAAATCTGTGCTTAGGAGCATCCTTCTCAAGCTCTGTATATACAGCGAATACTGATGAAGGTGGTGTATCCTTAGATCCTAATCCGTAACGTCCGCCTACTAATACAACATCGTTCATACCTGCTTCACGAAGTGTTGTAGCAACGTCTAAGTATAATGGCTCACCAAGTGATCCTGGCTCTTTTGTACGGTCTAATACAGCGATCTTCTTTGCTGTCTTTGGAATAGCATTAAGAAGAGCCTCTGAAGACCATGGACGGTAAAGACGTACTTTGATAAGTCCGACTTTCTCTCCCTTTGCTGTTAAGTAGTCGATTACTTCCTCAGCTACATCGTTGATAGAACCCATAGCGATGATTACACGATCAGCGTCCGGTGCTCCGTAGTAGTTGAATAATTTGTAATCTGTACCAAGCTTAGCATTAACCTTGTCCATGTACTTCTCAACAACTGCTGGAAGCTCATCATAGAACTTGTTACATGCCTCTCTATGCTGGAAGAAGATATCTCCGTTCTCGTGTGATCCACGAGCTGCTGGATGCTCTGGGTTAAGAGCGTGTGCTCTGAATTCAGCAACTGCATCCATTGGACACATCTCTTTGAGATCTTCATAATCCCACTTCTCGATCTTCTGAATCTCATGAGAAGTACGGAATCCATCGAAGAAGTTAATGAATGGAACCTGTCCCTCAAGTGCTGCACAGTGTGCAACCGGTGAAAGATCCATAACCTCCTGTGGATTTGTCTCACAAAGCATTGCGAAACCAGTCTGACGACAAGCATATACATCACTGTGATCACCGAAGATATTCAGTGCATGTGAAGATACTGTACGAGCTGATACGTCAAATACGCAAGGAAGATTCTCACCTGCGATTTTGTACATATTAGGGATCATAAGTAAAAGTCCCTGTGAAGCTGTAAATGTTGTAGTAAGTGCACCAGCTGCAAGAGATCCGTGAACTGTACCAGCGGCACCTGCCTCAGACTCCATCTCAACTACCTTTACAGTGCTTCCGAAAATGTTCTTCTGTCCTGCTGCTGACCACTGATCAACTGTATCAGCCATTGGGCTAGAAGGTGTGATAGGATAGATTCCTGCAACCTCTGTGTAGGCATATGCTACATGAGCGGCAGCGGTATTTCCATCCATCGACTGTTTTGCTCTAGACATGATATTTCCTCCTGTAAAATAAATGTTCAATTATAGACATGAATCAGAATGTCTCTACATAATAGTTTAGTTTGTGTGATGTAAAAAATCAAGTTTTTTTAGCAATACATTGTACAAAAACCCTAAAATATTTATTAACAAGGTAAAATTTATGTACAAAAGGGCACAATGGCTATAAATCGCCTGTAAAACACTTGCAAAATACTGGTTTTACGTTAAAATAGAAACGATGTGTTACAGAAACGAACAGGTTATTAAATAAGAAAGGATTGAATAAAGACAAAATGATTAGTGCAAACAACATTACATTAAGAATTGGTAAAAAAGCTTTATTTGAGGATGTCAACATAAAATTCACCGAGGGAAACTGCTATGGACTTATAGGTGCAAACGGTGCCGGCAAGTCTACATTTTTAAAGATTCTCTCAGGACAGCTTGAGCCTACAAGCGGTGATATCGCAATCACTCCGGGACAGAGACTGTCATTCTTACAGCAGGATCACTTCAAGTACGATGAGTTTACAGTACTTGATACGGTTATCATGGGCAATAAATGCCTCTATGATATCATGAAGGAGAAGGAAGCCATCTATATGAAGGAGGATTTCTCAGACGAGGACGGAATCCGTGCAAGTGAGCTTGAGGCTGAGTTTGCCGATATGGACGGCTGGAATGCCGAGTCGGATGCAGCTACTCTCTTAAACGGTCTCGGTGTGCCTACAGAGGATCACTACACTCTGATGGCAGACCTGCCGGGTGCAGTAAAGGTCAAGGTGCTTCTCGCACAGGCACTGTTTGGAAATCCTGACATACTGCTTCTCGATGAGCCTACCAACCACTTAGACCTCGATGCTATATCTTGGCTTGAGGAATTCCTCATCAATTTCGAGAATACAGTCATCGTTGTATCCCATGACAGATACTTCCTCAACAAGGTCTGCACCAACATCGCCGACATGGATTACGGTAAGATCCAGCTCTACGCCGGAAACTACGATTTCTGGTATGAATCAAGCCAGCTCATCGTGCGTCAGATGAAGGAAGCAAACAAAAAGAAAGAGGAAAAAATCAAGGAGCTGCAGGAATTTATCCAGCGTTTCTCTGCCAATGCCTCTAAATCAAAGCAGGCTACATCAAGAAAGCGTGCCCTTGAAAAAATCCAGCTTGATGAGATACGTCCTTCAAGCCGTAAATACCCATACATCGATTTCCGTCCTGAGCGTGAAATCGGAAACGATGTGCTCTTTGTCGAGGGCATCTCAAAAACCATCGACGGCGTAAAGGTACTTGACAATATCTCATTCACAGTTAACCATGATGACAAAATTGCATTTGTCGGTGGAAACGAGCTTGCAAAAACAACTCTGTTTAAAATCCTTGCCGGAGAGATGGAGCCGGACGAGGGCTCATATAAATGGGGTGTCACAACAAGCCAGTCCTACTTTCCAAAGGACAATACCACAATCTTTGATACTGATGAGCTCATCGTTGACTGGCTCACACAGTACTCAGAAATCAAGGATGCCACATATGTGCGTGGCTTCTTAGGCCGTATGCTCTTTGCCGGTGAGGATGGAGTAAAGAAAATGCGTGTACTTTCTGGAGGAGAAAAGGTTCGTGTACTGCTCTCCCGCATGATGATCATGGGAAGCAACGTGCTCATGTTCGATGAGCCTACAGACCACCTCGACATGGAGTCAATCACAGCATTAAACAACGGAATGATAAAGTTCCCGGGAGTAATCCTCTTTGCCTGCCGTGACCACCAGGTAGTCCAGACAACCGCCAACCGAATCATAGAATTCCTGCCAAACGGTTCAATGATCGACAAGATCACAACCTACGACGAATATCTTGAGAGTGATGAAATGGCACGTAAGCGTCAGGTCTACTCAATGAGCGAGAACGATGAAAACGACAACTAAACGCTAATTAATTAAAAAGAAGCATCCCAAGCCGGGATGCTTCTTTTTATTAAGCTGAAAGTGAAGTTGGGGATTCCCAGCCTTTCTTTGACTATAAAAACATATTATAATTATATCCACTGTTGTAGGCCTGTGTATACCTTCCATCGGCGCCATACGTGTTAGTCTTTTCTGCCTCATTCTTTGCGGTATACTCAAGCATTGAAGCCTTGCTTGCCACTGCGTAGGCATAAGAGCCGTTTCCCTTAAAAAGCGCATCAACCTTGGTCGAATCAGCCTTTTTAAAGGTATCCTCGTCCACAGACAGCTTTCCGGACTTGGAATCCACTGTGATTCCAACCTTCGCAAGCGACTTTGCATTGACATCTGTAAGTGATTTCAGTGACTCAAGATTTCTCGAAATCTGCTTTGTCTCGGAATCATCCGCAGCCTTTATTAGACTGTTGTAGTCAGACACAAAAGCCGACACCTTCTTGTACGTAGCATCTGTATCATCCTTGCCGCTGTTTTTGTAAAGAGCCTGCGCTGACTTTACCATGTCCTCTGCCTCAGACTCGATGGACGCAAGTGTCTTCGCTGAATCCTTAGATGTAGAAACAGATGATGACACAAGAGACTTGGCCTTTGAATTAAGGTTATTTCCATAATATGACTTGAGAAGCTTGAAATAGCTGCCACTTCTAATGCCGCTATATGTAGTCATATCCATATTGGCTATAAAAGACGATGCTGCATTGCTGCTTCTACTGCTGCCTACGCCGGAAAACAGTGTGGATATGGATGATGAATCCCACATTCCTATTCCTCTCATAGTATCACTCCTTTGATAAATATGTAATCCGTTACCTTCTATATATTTTTAATATAGACACTTTCTCAGATTATGTCAAGATAATATCTACCGGTATTACCGACCTTTATATATCCTCTATCTGCCAGTCAACAGGTTCCATTCCATGCTCCTTAAGAAACTCATTGGCTTTACTAAAATGCTTACAGCCAAAAAAGCCTCTGTAAGCCGACAGCGGGCTTGGATGCGGTGCTGTCAATATCAGGTGCTTTGGATTTGTAAGCATAGGAATCTTCGACTGCGCCGGACGTCCCCAGAGCATATACACTATAGGTCTGTCCTGCTCATTTACAGCCTCTATGATTGCATCCGTAAACTTCTCCCAGCCGTGCCCCTGATGCGAGTTAGCCTGATGAGCTCTGACGGTGAGTACCGTATTCAAAAGCAAAACACCCTGGTCAGCCCATTTCTTCAGGTATCCATTATTCGGGATATCGCAGCCCAGATCATCGTTAAGCTCCTTGTAGATATTCTGCAGTGATGGTGGAATATCCTTCTGAGACGGAAGCACAGAAAACGACAGTCCGTGCGCCTGATTGACATTGTGGTACGGATCCTGCCCGAGGATGAGCACCTTTACCTTGTCAAGCGGTGTAAAATGCATGGCATTAAATATGTCATCTGCCGGAGGATATATCACATGTGTGGCATATTCATCTCTCACAAAATTATACAAATCCCTGTAATACGGTTTTTTAAACTCGGCTCCCACAGCCTTTGCCCACTCACCGTCAAGCATACTCATAATATCATCTACCGCCTATCTTCTGACCGACACACCTTTATCTGCCAGATAATTCTTTAAATCCATAATTTCAAGCTCCTTGTAGTGGAAAAGTGAAGCTGCAAGCGCGGCATCTGCCTTTCCCTCTGTCAGGGCCTCATAAAAATGTTCCTTTGTACCTGCTCCGCCCGATGCGATAACCGGAACCGAAACATTATCGGCAATAAGCCTTGTGAGCTCGATATCGTAGCCATCCTTTGTGCCATCACAGTCCATGCTTGTAAGAAGTATCTCTCCCGCTCCAAGCTCATTTGCCTTAATAGCCCACTCAATGGCATCAAGACCTGTATCTATGCGGCCTCCGTTCTTGTATACATTCCAACCACTTCCGTCAGCACGGCGTCTTGCATCGATTGCCACAACCACACACTGACTTCCAAACTTATCTGCAGCATCGCTGATAAGCCGCGGTGTGTTTATAGCACTTGAATTTATTGAAATCTTGTCTGCACCCTCTCTAAGCAGTGCCTTAAAATCATCGACTGTTCTGATGCCACCGCCCACCGTGAACGGTATAAACACCTTTTCAGCAACCTTTCTGACCATATCCACAACAGTATTTCTGTTGTCACTTGACGCTGTGATATCCAGAAAAACCACCTCATCTGCGCCTGCCTTATCATACGCAGCCGCAATTTCAACAGGGTCACCTGCATCTCTTAAATTAACAAAGTTTATGCCCTTCACAACACGTCCGTTATTCACATCCAGACATGGGATTATTCTCTTCGTAAACATATTATGCCTCCCCTATCCCTGCAAAATTTTTAAGTATTGAAAGTCCGACTGCGCTGCTCTTCTCCGGATGGAACTGGCAGGCGAACACATTATTTTTCTCAACGGACGCATGAATATGTGTGCTGTACTCTGTTGTTGCTGTGACAATTGCCTCATCAGCCGCCTTCAGATAGTACGAATGCACGAAATATACATATGGATGCTGCGAAAGACCTTTAAACAGCCTTCCGTTGTTCTGTAAATCAAGTGAATTCCAGCCTATGTGAGGTATTTTAAGCCCTTCCTTATCCGGAATGCGAAGTATCTGTCCGTCAAGCACATGAAGTCCCTCAACACCCTGACTCTCATCGCTTCCCTCAAATAACAGCTGAAGACCTAAGCATATGCCAAGAAACGGCTTGTTCATGTCGCAGACCTCGTGAATCACCTTGTCCAGCTCATATTTTTTAAGTGAATCCATTGCATCTCCAAAAGCTCCGACTCCCGGAAGTATTACCTTGTCGGCATTTAAAATCTCATGCCTGTCTCTGGTCACCATACTCTCTTCACCTATAGCTGTGAGTGCCTTTTGTACGCTTCGCAGGTTGCCTGCTCCGTAATCGATGATTGCTATCATATTATTCAGTCTCCTCTTTAATGCCTAATTCATTTAGTTTCTGTGTCAGTGCCAGTGTATAGTCATCTCTATCATCTATATTATACAGAGCAATGGCATCATCGTATGATAAGCCATACTGACTGCTCAAGGTATCAGAAATAATATTTTTAAGCTGCTCAAGCTGTTTCTCACATCCGTATTCCTTTGCATTGTCTGCATTTACAGCACATCGACCTGCCGCACATACCAAGGAATCCGCCGCCATGGTTACATAACCGGAATCGCTAAAGCTCTTATAAGCATCATACTTGCCTGACACTGCAGCAAGCACCGACAGCTTATTGTACAACTTCTCGTCGTCACCCGAAAGCTTCAAGCCGCTCAGTCTGCTGTATGCCTTTGTATACAGCTCTATTGAATCAGCTTTATTCTGTCCCAGATCAGCTATTGCCTGGTTGTACATATTCTGAGCATCAGTCACCTTGGAGTTGTTTCCGAGCAAAAAGGTGCATATGAGAACAAACACAACTATCGACATAACAAATACCCAGATTACTATAACAGGTCCCTTAGGAAGCTTAGGTCCCTTCTCCCATCCAATGCGCTCCTTCTTTTCCTTTGGAGCCTTTGGCTTTTTTTCTTTTTTAGGCTTTTTTGGCTTCTTTTCTTTTTTAGGCTTTTTGCCCTTCTTTGGCTTATCCGATGCTTTGTTTGGCTCTCCGTTAGCATCCAGCGCTTCAAGTATCTGTTTATTCTCATCCGAGAGCATCTGTGCGTCAGTTTCTGTACTATCCGCCGTGCCCTGTGTATCTGTAACGTCATCTGACTGTGGCTCTTTTGTAAAAAATGATATTATTTTTTTAAAAAGGCTCTTTTTTGCGGTACCTTGCACATCAAGCTCTCCATCAGTCGGCTCATGTACCTTCATCTGACGGCTTGCATAATCATCTATATCATTCCCTGTCTCATCGGTTTTTCCTTCAAGCAGATCACCGATATTATCCAGACCATCACTATCGAGTATATCAAGTATATCCTTTGATGCATTTCCTGCCAGATCAGGCTCACCTATTTCTTCAACCATCTGAGGTTCATTTGTTATTATACTCTCCGGAGTCTCCTCCTGCTTTGAATCCTCAGCCATTTCCGGCATATTTGTATCAATCATCTCTATCCCAGAATCTGCCGGTGTAAAATTAAGTACCGCATCGCTTAGATTATCGTCTGCTTTGTTTTCCTGATCATCTCCCTGAGTCTCCTCTTCCTTCATCCTTCGGTCAAACTCAGTGAGCATATCATCAAGTGAAGCATCCTTGTCATCAGGAGCCGGAGTCTGTACATTAAGAGCCTGCCCCTTGGCCTGCTCATTTTCTCTATCAAGCTCCTTTTCAAAGCTCGACAGATACTCATCATATGTCTCGTTTTCAAGCTCATCCTCAAACTTTTTAAGGAACTCATCCTGATCAGCCTCAGACATCTTCGTATCTGTATCCTGCAGCTTGTTCATTGAATCCAGCAAATTGTCCAGATAGTTTTCTGTCGATTTATCGCTCATTAGTATTCTCCATCTATAATCCATTAAAGGGTGCAGCTAAACAAGCCACACCCCCTTGTATCTAAATATATTATGCTTTATTAAGCAGCTTGTCAATTGCCTCTACAAGCTTTCCGATTTCAGGCTTTGTAAGCTGTGCGTCTGCTCCGAGCTGTTCGCCCTTTTTCCTCATCTCTTCGTTTACCAGTGAAGAGAATATGATAACCGGTATATCTCTAAGCTCTGCATCCGATTTTACAAGCTTTGTGAGTCTGTGTCCATCCATGAGCGGCATCTCTATATCAGTTATAATGCAGTCAAGATACTTCTTAATATCGCCCTTTTCCTGCATAGCCTTTATCTCATCCCATGCCTCCTGACCATTTTCTTCCACGATAAGATTGGTATATCCGGACTTCTTAAGACACTCAGTGATGAGCTTTGACAATAAAGCCGAATCCTCTGCAATAAGAATTGTAGCATCACTTCTGTCTCTTGCCTCCATCTCATCAAGGTCGTTGACACGAAGCCCTGTCTGTGGACTGATAGAAGCTACTATAGCCTCAAAATCAAGGATAACTATCAGCCTGTCATTCATTTTGATAACGCCCGTAGCTGTGCCGCCATGTTCACCCGTCAGTGTCTCGTCAGGCTTTATGATATTCTCCCACGATACGCGATGTATGCCGATGACCTGGTCTACATGAAATGCCACATTGAGCTTGTTGAAATTTGTAATGATAAACAATCCCTTTTCATCCGTCTGTGGCAGGTTAAGACAATTCTTTAAATTGATAACCGTAATCATTGTGTCACGTGGCATAAAAATTCCCTCAACACTCGGATGAGTATTCGGAACAGGAGTGACCGGCATATATTGCAGAATCTCTCTGATCTTTGCAACATTGATGCCGTAATGATTGTCTCCCAACGTAAATTCAAGCACCTCAAGCTCGTTTGTTCCTGACTCCAATAATATGTTTGTATCCATAATATAACCTCCGCCTCTTAGTAATCTAAGTATATCATATATTTTATAATTCAATCAAACTTTTTTCGTTATCTTTTATAACCGACATCGTGATGTTGTCACATGCTGTGCCCTGCGGTATCTTGAAGAGTAACACCACATCAACCGAACCGCCTGCCTTTACTGTTCCCTGAAAGGTATTAAGGGAATACGTAAGGAATGTACCCTCAGCCGTGTACTCCTTTCCATCGGGGAAAGTGGCCTTATATGTCCTCGCATTGCCAAACATATCAACATTTATATCCTCGCCAGTCGGATTTTTAAGAGTAAATTTCATAATAGCAAAAGTATTACCGCTTTCTGCCGTCATAGAGTAGTATGACCCCTCGTTATACACATCCGACTCGTTTGCTCCATCATATGTGATATCAAGACTGCCGTAGCCTGTTGCCTCAGCAAGTGACACTTTCTTTTCCTGCGTGGCAGAAGGCTCTTTCTGCGAATTGCTGTTCTTGTCATTTCCGGCCTCAGATGTCTTATTATCCTGCGAATGTGAATTATCAGTTGGCACCTCGTCCACTTTCTCAGTATCCTCCGCCGCCTCAAGGTTCTCCGTAGCGTTAGTCATGCCATCCTGCTGGTATATATTGTGTTTTGCAACAACATATGCCGAATAATTCGCAATAAGGCTTTGTTCAGCATCCGTCATATCATATAATTGTGTTCCGCAGCCTGTCAGCGTTATAATAGCTGTAAATGCCACAGCTGCCATTTTTAAATATCTTCCTGTCATTGTAATAAACCCACTCTTAATCTATGACTTTTATCCTAATAATATATATAGTAACACATTTATTCATTGTTTGCAATAAATAACTCAAGTTCAAACCAGAATTCTACACCATCCTTGTGATTTATGACACCATACCCTCTGTGATGCAGCTCCATAATAGCCTTTACTATAGACAACCCTATACCGCTTCCGCCATATTCTCTTGTTCTGGCCTTGTCCACCTTGTAGAACTTATTCCATATATTGTCTATATCCTTTTCCGGTATCGGCTCTCCTGTGTTAAACACACTGACTCTCACATGGTCGCTGTACATACTGTATGATACAGTGATAGTTCCGCCTCTTGTGCAGTGATTTATCGCATTACTGATATAGTTTGTGACAACCTCCTCAATCTTGTATATATCACCGCTCACATATACACAATCGGTGCAGTCAAACTCAATTGCAGCCTCATTTTTCTGTGCCAGAAGCCTTGATGAGTCTATAACGCCCCTTATAAGCGATGTCAAATCAAACCTGGTCATCTCAAGCACATCACTGCCATCCTCCAGATGATTGAGGGATAAAAGCTTCATAACCATGCGGTTCATCTTGTCAGTCTCATCCATGATGACGTCACAGTAGAAGTTACGGCCCTCATCATCGTCGTTTACAACCTCCTTGAGACCCTCAGCGTAACCCGAAATCAGAGCAAGCGGAGTCTTTAGCTCATGTGACACGTTTGACAAAAACTCCTTTCTCATCTCATCTATTTCTTCTTTTTTCTTTATATCACGCTGTAATTCATTGTTTGCCACCTTTAGTCTTGTGATGGTCTGCTCAAGCGTCTGCGACAGCTCATTCATATGCTCGCCAAGCACATAAAGCTCCTTTGCACTGTTTTCCGTATCAATGTATTTCGCATCAAAATCAAGCTTTGCCATCCTTGTCGACAGCTCAGTCATATTCCTTATCGGCCTGGTCATGTTGCGCGCAACAATATACGCCATAAACACTCCCACAACAATGGCAGCTACTGTGCCTATTGCAAAAAAGCGGTTCGATATGGATACGCTCTCCTTAATACTCTCAAGCGGTGTCTTCATGTATACAAAGTTACCGTCAATCAGTCTATTATTTATGATGATATACTCTGTCCCCAGCCTTTTATCCTTCTGCCTTGTCATATTCAGGTTATTGTAGTCTGCCGAATAGGACGACATGCTCGCCTCCAAAAGCAGCTGGAATATTTCCTGATTGTCAGTGGTTCCCTCAATGATTACCTTACCGTACTTGTTGAACACAACCGCATCTATATTGGTGCCGACACATTTCTTTTCAAATGCTACAGCAAACGCATCATCTGAGAGTTTGTCATTTTTTGCAGCCGAGTCCACCATTTTGTATACAGCAAGCATCTCTTTTTCCTTGTTAAAAACATAATACTTCTCCAGCAGTGTGTTATTAGCCATCCAGAACACTCCTACTATCAGAAGTACAATGAATGAAATCACAAGCGTAAGCTGTGTGGATAGTGTTTTTTTCTTTTTCATGCTGACACCTCTTGTCCCAAATCTATTATTCCCCGGCTTAACACTTACTGTATCTCAAACTTATATCCCACACCCCAGACGGTCTTTATATAGTCGCCTTTAGCTCCCATCTTGCTTCTTAATTTCTTCACATGTGTATCAATAGTCCTCGCATCGCCAAAATAATCATAGCTCCACACACTGTCAAGTATACGCTCTCTTGTAAGAGCGATTCCCTGATTGCTCATAAAGTAATCCAAAAGCTCAAATTCCTTTACCGAAAGCTCAATAGCCTTGCCATCAATAGCTACAGTATGCGCCGTCTTGTCCATCACAATACCACCGGCCTCGCTTATTACTGCCTCCTCGCCCAGCTTATTTGCCCTGCGAAGGAGAGCATTTACCCTGGCCACCAGTATCTTGGGAGAAAACGGCTTTGATATATACTCATCCGCACCAATGTCAAAGCCGTTTAATTCATCACGCTCATCTCCCTTGGCCGTAAGCATAATAATCGGCACCTTTGAAGTCTGTCTTATTTCACGGCATACCTCAAAGCCATTTATCCTCGGCATCATTATATCAAGCACCAGCAACGCTATATCCTTCTGCTGATAAAATATATCAAGTGCCTCCTCGCCGTCTCCGGCCTCAAGTACCTCATAGCCTTCCCTTGCAAGGAAATCATGCACGAGCTTTCTCATCCTGCTCTCATCATCTACCACCAGTATCTTTATTTTGTCCACTCTGCTGCATCCTGCCTTTCATCCAGTGCTTTTTCCCTCTCTTCAACTGCCTTTTCCCTTTTTTCAAGCTCCTTCTGCCAGTTTTCATATTTGTCTATCAGCTCGTTTTCGTAGTCCACCACATACGGACTGTGTCCGCTCACATAGGTGATGCCAAACATAGCTACTATGGCAGCCGATAGTACAATAGTAAAAAACAATGCCACATGGAACTTTTTCTTATAGCCTGCCGTCTGTTTTTTCACCTCGACAACCGCTTTTTTATCCTCAGGAATATAAATCGGACGGATATCCTCATTCTTGATATAAGGAATCGTATGCAGATATTCCCGAAGCTCAATAAGAAATGCAAGCCCGACCTGAGTATAGAAATATCCCGGCTTGTTAATCCTTAAATACAGCTTGTATACCGTATCCGGGTCTGACATATCGGTCTGCTCCTTTATATATCGTATCCCGTCACTTTCCTTTTTAGCCTGCCTAGCCTCTTCCTTTGTCTGAAACTCAAACCCATCAACTACATACATCATATTCCCTCTTTCTAATCATCGCGCTCTGCAATCTCACCCGAACGATATACCGCAATAAGCTGCTTTAGATCCGCAATCTTTTCCTTCATCTTTATTCCGGCATCCGTATCTCCGACAAGTATTCTCTTATCCAGCACCTCTACAGCCTCACGCCTTGATACGATATCCCTCTCATCCCTTACTGCCGTCTCCGGTGATTCAAACGGCTCATGCGCTGTCAATGTCAGCCCATATGAATTATATATCAGGGTATATCCCGCGATGCCAGTGCGCCTGCGGTAAGCCTTTGAAAAGCCACCATCTATGACTATCACTCTGCCATCACACTTCACAGGGCTTTCGCCTCTTAATCTGTGCACAGGAACGTGTCCGTTTATGATATGGTCTCTTTCGTCATGCAGACCAAACTCCTCAAGTATACGCTGTGCACACTCAGGCTTGTTTATATAATCATAGTAAAAGTTTTTCTTTTCTACTTTCTTGTCATCATCATCTATAAAATATCTCTCAAACGTAGCCATCTTATTTCTGCCGTAAAGCGGAGAATATGGAGCTGTCCATATGTACCACATGATATCGCTGCCCTTTTGTCTCTCCAGCTTGTCATCCGAGAAAAAAGCCTTTCTGACATAAGTCTCCAGTATATCAAACAAAGCCTTGCCGCTATACTCTTTACCATAGATATTTACCCTTGCGAAGCTTCCGTCCTCCTCCATCGGGATGCAGCCGTGGAAAAGCAGATTGCCATTATACACCTTGTACATGCTACCCTTTTTAAGCATCAGCCCAACGTGGGTTTTCAGCTTCTCGCAATGGATAAATGAGCTCCTGAGCCTTTGTATCACCTCTTCTTCGTCCTCCGTCAGTCTGTAAGGATCAGACGGGTCAATTGTCGGAAAGCTTGTATCAAGCAGCTTATAGGTTCTGCCCTCAAGCTCTATGGTTCCCTGCTCGTAATCAATATGCTCCAAAAGCAGTCGTTCCTTCATCCCATACTCCGGCCACTTCTTAATGAGCTGACCCTCCAGCTTGAAACGTATGATGGCAATGGCCTTGTGCATCTTCTTTATCAGATCACTCTCCATATTGTCTGCACCACTTGGAGCCACCTTGAACACAAATCTGGTGCAAGGGTCATCCTTGTACGCCTTCAGTGCAAACGTAGCAAGCGGAAGCATATTTATGCCGTAGCCCTCCTCGACTACATCCAGATTACCGTATCTGATACTGTTTCTGACAACAGTTGCGATGCATGCAAGGTTTCCTGCGGCTGCCCCCATCCAGATAATATCGTGATTGCCCCACTGTATGTCCAGCGAGTGATATCTGCACAGCCTGTCCATTATCAGATGCGGGCCTGCTCCCCTGTCGTATATATCGCCAAGCACATGCAGATGGTCAACAGCAAGCCTCTGGATAAGCTCGGAAAGCACCACTATAAACTCCTCCGCAGTACCTAACTCCACTGTTGTATTGATGATTGACTCGTAGTAAGCCTCCTTGTTTAACACCTCCGGCTTTTCTGTGATGAGTTCCTCTATAACATACGCATACTCCTCCGGCAGAGCTTTTCTCACCTTGGAGCGCGTATACTTTGATGAAACTGTCTTGCACACCTCTATCAGCTTGTAAAGAGTTGTTTTATACCACGAGTCCATATCAGGTTCATCCTGCTTGATAAGCTCCATCTTCTCTCTTGGATAGTAGATAAGTGTGGCAAGTGCGGCCTTGTCAGCCTTGTTCATCGCAAGACCAAATACATCATCTATCTTCTTTCTAACAGCCCCCGAGCCATTTTTCAGCACATGGGAAAAGGCTTCATACTCGCCATGCACATCAGATACAAAGTGCTCTGTGCCCTTTGGCAGGTTTAAAATAGCCTGCAGATTGATAATCTCGGACGATGCCTTGCCTATTGTCGGATACATCTCTGACAGCTGCTCCAAATAATGTAAGTGTTCTTTATCAATTGCTATATTCTTCATATATATCTAGACCTCATAATACTGATTCATCACTTTATTTATTTCCTTTTCAAGCTTACCGCCCGTGTATACACACTTCATAATGCACTTTCTGATTGGCTCCTCAAAATTAGTACCCTCACACTTATCCAAAACTCCCTGTAATGTAAGCTGTACAAGTATGCTCTCCCCTGTCTGCGGATCTGTGGCTATGTTTTCGTACACCTTCTTGTAGTACTTATCACTCACTACCGGGTACTCAGTCAATGCCATTTCCCGCCACTTTCTGAAACTTAGCGACATATATTCACCTGCTCTTTTGTATATAATAAAATATTGTACCAATTAGCGGTGCTCTAATCAATGCCTCAGACACATTTATTTTTAAAAAAATTTTTAATACTTATCATAAATAAAGCTATATTTGTTTAAATAAAAAAAGTGTAAGCCGCATTCAGCTTACACTAATAAAGTTTCAGGACACCTCCCTTTTTATATAACAAACATTTTTATTTGACAGTAATTGACGTTTCTTATATATTTATTTATGTTTCAACAGTAACCATTATAATTTATTGTGTATGTCAATACATGACCAAATTTGGAGTTTATTTTTAAAAATAGAAGGGAGATTAGCTCATAAATGAACCGACTTGAAATAGCAAACAACATATCGACAAATATTGAGCGCGAACGCATAAAGCTTGGTATGTCCCAGGCACAGTTTGCAAAAGCACTTGATATATCACTCTCCACCTACAAGCGAATAGCAAACGGAGAATCCTCCCGTATCGATATCTACACCGCTTACCTGATATACAAGCTGACAGGACGATTTTCCTGCGAGCTCACAGGCTTCAATGATGATGTAATAGACCTTATAAAGCGCATCAAAAAGCTTTCCAAAAACCAGCGCATATTTATAGACTCAATTATAGACACTGAGCTTGCGTTATCTGCCTACAAGGATGAAAGCAGTAATAAGGAGGATCTGATTTCCGTCCTCATCCCGACAGGCAACATGGCCGATGGCATGATTTTTGACTCCTACAACGTTGAAAAGCTTGATGTTTCAAATTACAGAAAGGCCTTCGGTGATGCCCTTCACATTGGAATCCGCGTGACAAGCAATCATATGCATCCTGTATACAATAAAGGCGATATACTTCTAATCAGTCGAAACCCAATCCGCGACGGCGATACCGGTATCTTTATCAACGCGCAGACAAAGCGCGCCTACATCAGAAAATTCCACCAGACAAACCCATGTGAGCTCACACCACTCAACAATTACGGCGAGACCTTTTATGTCGACAGCAATAATGTTGATGATATGAGCAAATGGATAAAATTCGGATACGTACTCTGCAAAGTGCGCTAGCGCATTACTCTGTTATTTTAATATCATCAAAGCAATCAAAGGTTGCAAAGTAATCTGCAGGAGTTTCTGCTCTTCTGATGAGCTTTGCCTCCCCATTGCTTTCAAGCAGTATCTCTGCTGAGCGGAGTCTTCCGTTGTAATTATAGCCCATTGAGAAGCCGTGTGCTCCTGTATCATGTATTACCAGATAGTCTCCCATATCAATCTTTGGAAGCTGTCTGTCAATTGCAAACTTATCACAGTTCTCGCAGAGTGAGCCAACCACATCATATGTCTGGTCACAAGGTGCATCCTCCTTGCCGAGCACGGTAATATGATGATATGAGCCGTAAACAGCCGGTCTCATAAGGTTTGCCGCACATGCGTCAACTCCTATATACTCCTTGTAGATATGCTTCTCATGGATAGCTTTTGTAACAAGGCAGCCATACGGAGCCATCATAAAACGTCCCATCTCTGTGTAGATAGCCACGTCGCCCATTCCGGCCGGTACCAATACCTCATCATACACCTTATGCACACCTGCACCGATGACTGATATATCGTTTGGTGTCTGATCCGGCTTATAAGCCACGCCAACTCCACCTGACAGATTTACAAATTTGATATCGCAGCCTGTCTCATTTTTAAGTTCAACAACCAGCTCAAAAAGCTCCTTTGCAAGCTGTGGATAATACTCGTTGGTCACTGTATTGCTTGCGAGGAATGCATGCACACCAAAGTATTTAGCTCCCTTTGACTTAAGAATTTTGAAAGCCTCAAAAAGCTGTTCCTTTGTCATACCATACTTTGAGTCTCCCGGATTGTCCATGATGCCGTTTGACAGTGTGAACACTCCACCCGGATTATATCTGCAGCTTATTGTCTCCGGAATATGTCCGATTGTTTCCTCTAAAAAATCAATATGTGTGAAATCATCAAGATTGATGATAGCGCCGAGCTTGTCTGCATATGCAAATTCCTCTGCCGGTGTATCATTTGACGAAAACATGATATGCTCTCCGTCGAAGCCGCATGACTTTGCAAGCATAAGCTCTGTGTATGATGAACAGTCACAGCCCATGTCATAATCCTTTAAAATCTTGAGCAGGTATGGGTTTGGAGTAGCCTTTACAGCAAAGTACTCTCTAAAGCCCGGGTTCCATGCAAATGCATCCTTTACAGCCTGCGCGTTGGCGCGGATGCCTGCCTCGTCATATAAATGAAATGGTGTAGGGAATTTTTTAACAATCTCCTCTACCTGTTGTTTTGTCACAAATGGTGTCTTTTTCATGTTTATCTCCTAACTTTTACATAATAAAGTGTACTAAAACACATGCTACAACAAAATGGGTATATTTTCAAGAATTTTTATGGTATAATTTCTCATTAGGTAAATGTCTTTACTTTTTTAAGTATAATTGATATAACTATTCAAAACTGAGATAACTATTCAAATCAAGATATAACGGGAAAAGGAAAATGAACATTAAAGTACTTCAGTATATTGACAATACACCAAAAAATAATATAACTACCGGTCAGGTTACTGTATCCGGCGATAACAGTTCCTCAAGCAACAGCTCCACTGTCAATAGCACCGGTGCTGATTTTGGTCAAGTGCTTGATGATGCCAAAAAGGCAGAAGCTGCCGTTGCCATCGACAAGCTGATTGCACAAAGTAACGGTGGCTCTGTTGATATGTCGCTTGTACAGCGCTTCTTTGATCAAAACGGCATAAATATAGAGCTTTGCAGCAATACCGCAGTTAATAACACATCTGCTTCCGGCTCCGTAAAGCTCGAAGCCTCCGGCTTGTCATGCTCTGCACAGCTTGATGCAATTTTTGATGAGGCCGCCTCTAAATACGGTGTGGATGCCAAATTTCTTAAGGCTATAGCCAAGTGCGAGTCTGACTTTTCCACAGAGTGTACCAGCCGCTCCGGCGCCATGGGTATCATGCAGCTCATGCCACAGACTGCTGCCTCACTTGGTGTCACAAACGCCTACGACCCATACCAGAATATCATGGGTGGCGCAAGATACATAAGTGAAAAGCTCGCCCAGTATAACGGTGACAAATCTCTGGCCTTGGCTGCCTACAATGCAGGCTCCGGCAACGTGGCCAAATATGGTGGCATTCCGCCATTTAAAGAAACACAGAACTATGTAGCAAAGGTTATGGCTTACTATAATTCATAATAAATTATATTTTAATTCAAATTGGGTTGACAAATACTGCCGTATATAGTAAACTTAGCGAGTTGATAATTGCTGATGTGGCTCAGAGGTAGAGCACTTCCTTGGTAAGGAAGGGGTCACGGGTTCAATTCCCGTCATCAGCTTTTTTTTTATTATAAAAGCCACAGGCATAAAACCTGTGGCTTTTAATATATATGAGGAAAAGCATATGCGACGTCAACTCGGTGCACATGAATAATTTTTAGTCGGAACTGAGTGTACCCCAACGCATCGTTGAAATACAACAGCTCCTTTTGATGATATTATAGTAACACTTAATTGTGTCCTAAATATAGCCATGTGATAAATAAATTCTTAAAATTGGTAAATATTTACAAACAAACTCTAAATCAGGCAGAAATATTTTATATTTCGACAATATATTTCTCATACGCGTTGATAACAGTGGTCTCTCCCACCTTGTCAAGCCTGACAAACTGCCTGCCGTAGCTCATATGGACATGTCCATGCACAAAGTACCTAGGCCTGTACTGCTCAATAAGCCTGTTGAACACATCAAAGCCTGTATGACATGTATCCTCCCCGTCATGCAGTCCCCTTGCGGGCGAGTGAGTGACAAGCACATCAAAGCCGTTTTTACGCTTAAGCTTCCACCACAGCTTCTTAACGCGCTTTGTCATCTGCTTCTGCGTATACTGATTATCTCCGGGCTTATAGCGGTTTGAGCCTCCCAGTCCAAGAAACCGCACACCCTCATATTCATAAATCTTATCCTCAATGCATATACAGCCTTCCGGTGGCTTTGTCTTGTATTTGTCATCGTGATTGCCATGCACATACAAAAGCGGTACTCCAACCATCGTTGTAAGAAAGGACAGATAGCTCGGGTTTAAGTCTCCACATGATACAATAATATCAATCCCTTTAAAATCCTCTTTCTTAAAGTATTCCCAGTACATTTTCGACTCTTCATCAGCTAAGAATAGTATCTTCATTACAGTTTATTTTCCTCTACACCCTTTAGTTCAACCACCGCCTTTGCATTATCCACAAACTCACTCATAGGCGGGATATTACCCACAACATTATCTACAAGCCAGTCCATTTTCATTATATCAGACGGTTTCATCTCGTGTTCACCTTTGTTTTTAAGCTCGCCCTTCTGGTTATATATATTTCCAAAGAACGGCACAACCTCACCCTTTGTGATATCGCTCTTTAAATGATCCGCAAGCCTTTTCACTCCATAAGGTACATGCTTTGAACAAATCAGGTCAATAACACCGGCAGACATGCCCCACCAGTAGTTAAGTGCCTTAACCTGCTCCTGTCCTTCTGCCTTGTAGGAGCCGGCCAGTACGCTCTGCAAAAGCTTCTCATAAAACACTCCCCAATTCCATATAGGCATGGCGAGATTTAATGCCTGGCCATCCTTAAGCTTGTACAGACCAAAATATCTGGACGCGTCATTCGGAGTGATAATATCCTGATCTGACACATAATGGAGGTCATTTTCTGCGAGGAATTTATCCCTGTCATAGTCCTTGGTCTTTGACCATGCCAGATATACCTTTGCCCTTGGATTCACGCTTGCAACTCCCAAAGCAAACGCGTTGATATTGGCAATCATGCCATATATCGGGTAGTCTGCAATATATGCAATCCTTTCATTGTCTGTGACAGCTCCCGCTATCATTCCTGCGAGAAACTTTGCCTCATACATACGTCCATAGTATGTTCTGATATAAGGATGAGGCGCATTCAGCGAACAATTGAGTATGTAAACCTCCGGATGCGCAACTGCCACCTTTAGGCTGTTTGGCATCATCTGCGGTCCCACACAGAAAACTATATCGGCACCTGCCTTTATAATATCCTCAAGCACCTGCTCCACATTGTTCTCATCTACACCTGCCACATATTCTGTCTCCAGCTTGTCTGAAAAGGTTTCATCAAGATACATACGCCCAAGCTCATGCGAATACAGCCATGCTGATGTCTTTGGCTCTCTCGGATACAAAAATACTACCTTGAGCTTCTTTTGAGTCTGAGGAATAAGATAGTTTAACAGGCTCTTTTTTGTCTGTACCTTTTTCGGATCCAGCACCAGATTTATCTTGTGCTTTTCCCCTTCTGCTGCAAACTCCTTCCATGTATTGATGATGTTTTTGTTGTAATCATTCTCAGACATCTCAAGCATGGCATCCATGCCAAAGACCTCCATAAATACTGTAATAGCATCACCCAGCTTGATGTCCAACCTGTCACCACCGCGAAAATTATAGACCTTTGAAAAATCAAACATTACCTTGGCAAATTTTTCCTTGGTCTCATCATCCCATCTGCCCTCTTTTCCAACAAGCGAAAGCAGCTTATCGGCATTACCAAGCTTCGTAAACTCTACAGAACAAAGCCCCGTGATTTCATTAAATTTCATATACTCATAATAAAGCCTCACATCATAGTCATCTGACAGCTTTGGTATCTTTCTTGTCACAATTGCAGGAATCGAAACAGCGTTAAAGTACTTAAGCACACTGACTCTCTTGTTTCCCTCAAGCACATAATACCTGTTCATATACTCAAATGCCTTGATAGGATCTCTGATACCCTCATTCTTCTGTGCATCTGACAGATTAGACCACTTCACGGCAAATTCGGTTCCCTCGTCCAATATTGGCATAAAGTTTGCCGCAAATGAGTATGTCCTGCCCATAGTGCTTGTTCCCACAACAAAATCCAAAGGCACCTGGACCAGCCCCATATTCTGCTCTGTCTGAATATCTGCCTCTGATAAGATTTCATCAAGCACAGGCAGATAAGGAAACTGTCCCTTAGCTATTCTTGCTCTATATTCTTTTTTTCCCAGTTTTAATGCTTCTGAATATTCTATTTCACCCATATTGTAATCTCCTTTTGAAACTATTTTAACATAAATTTAAAAAAATTAAACATTTCCTTTGATATTTTTGAAATCTCTGATATAATATATGTTAGGAAATAGGTACCACAGCTATATGGAGGATAAAAAATGAAAAGTATATCTCGGGAAAATGCCGATATTATAGGCGAAGTAGCCAATATCTGCATAGGCAATGCAGCCACAACACTGAGCATGATTCTACAGAGACCGACAAATATTACTACTCCGATTGTAGAGGTTTTGAAAAAAGAGGATGCTCTCGATCACGATGATCGAATTTTAATTAAGGTTCCTTACACAAAAGGACTTGACGGAACCAACCTACTTATTATAAAATTAAATGATGCATTGGTTATTGCCAATCTCATGATGGGAGGCGACGGAAGTAATGTTTCAGATATGACACTTGATGAAATTACACTTTCCGCCATATCTGAGGCTATGAACCAGATGTGTGGTACAATAGCTACATCAATGTCTTCGCTCTTAAACGAGCCAACCGACATAGGCTTTCCGCTTATCAATTCAAGTTATCAGAAGACCTTTGATATACCGGACGAGTTGTGCAACGGAACAGATATTGTCAAGGTGACATTCAGGCTGACTGTCGGAGATTTAATAGACAGCGATCTCTTACAGTTGTATCCGATAAGTATAGTAAAACAGATTATCAAACAGGAGGTTTAACAACATGGCTAGAATTTTAATAGTTGATGATGCAGCATTTATGAGAATGATGCTGAAGGATATCCTTACAAAGGGTGGATTTGAGATTGCAGGTGAAGCTGCTGACGGAAATGAGGCAGTTGCAAAGTACAATGAGCTCAAGCCTGATCTTGTAACACTTGACATCACTATGCCAAACAAGGACGGCATCCAGGCTTTAAAGGAAATTAAAGCAGCTGACCCAAATGCTACATGCGTTATGTGCTCTGCTATGGGACAGCAGTCTATGGTTATTGACGCTATCCAGTCAGGTGCCAAGGATTTCATCGTTAAGCCATTTCAGGCTGACCGTGTTATCGAGTCAATCAGAAAAGTACTTGGATAATTCATTTATACATAGGTATTCAAAAAGTCCGCGCGGTTTATCCGGCGGACTTTTTCTTGCTTTTATTTCAATGTGACTATTCAGTTATTTTACAGCTGTGCCAGGCTCTCAATAGCCTTTTCATCAATAATAACCCTTGCATGCTCCATAAGAAAAGCTCTTTTGTCAGCCCCTGCAATGATATCATCTGCATACTCATCTGCTATGACAGACATCTTCTCAAGCTCATGCTCATCATAGCCCGATAAATCCATGCTCATAAAGTACTCTCCCTCAAACTTAAAAAGCTGTGAGGACGGCATTGGCAAGCCTTTAATCATCTTTGCAAATCTGACAGCTACATCAAATTTCTCAAAGATAAACATTACAACAGACACCATATCCTGCTTTTTAGCAGTTTCCCTGCCTTTCTTATCCTTCTCAGCCGCTACAGCCTCAGCCGGCAGTGAATTAAGCAGTCCATTAACAATATCCTTCAGATGCTCCATCATACCCTCGGTAGCAGGATGCTCAGAAAACGTCAGAGAAAGTGTGTGATCCGCCAGAAAATCCGCTCTCACAGTCTTGATTCCCGAATTAAAATCAGTTCCAAACTCTTCTGAAGCCATGTCAAATATCTGGTTCATAAACTCCTGGGTGCGCTCGCCATTGCTCATGATTTCATCCATTGTATATCCCAGATCATATATCTCTTCTTCTGAAATAACACATTTTATAGTGTGTTCACCTATTCTTGAAAACTCCATAACAAGCTTCACCTACTTTCTTTTTAGCTTTTGTCTGATACGGGATAGTGCATTGTCAATTGATTTGTCTGATTTGCCAAGCATATGCGCTATCGTTGTATAATTATTTCCTTCCAGATACAATTGTAGCACTTTTTTCTCCATATTACTCAGTTTATTCCACAATTGTTCCTTAAATTCCTTAAATTTTTCCTGCTCTATGAGAAGCTGCTCCGGACTTGCAATATCATCATGCAGCATATCCTCAAGCTCTGTGCCATCGCTGTCACTCTGTGAAAAGGATATATAGGTATTAAGCGGCATATGCTTCTTTCGGTTTGAGGCCTCAAGTGCCGAGCATAGCTGCCTGGTGATGCACAGCTGTGCAAAGCTGCAAAAGGAAGACTCCCTGTCGTTCTTATAGTCCCTGACTGCTTTAAACAGGCCAATCATGCCCTCCTGAATGAGGTCGTCATTCTCACCGCCTATCAGGTAAAGTGCATTCGTCTTTTTGCGCACAAGCGGCTTATACTTTTCCAATATATAGTCCATGATTTCGTTATCGTCACCATTGGCATTTTTGTCATTATGAAGCCTCGTAATAAGCTCTTCATCCGTATATGCGCTGTAATCTTCCACTTATATGCTTCCTATTCTATAAATATACACTTCATAATACACGCCACTCATCCTGCGGCATGTAATCTACTTTCCACTCTTAAGTCTCTGTCTGACTATCTCATATGCAAGCACTCCTGTCGCAACCGATGCGTTCAGAGAATCGATATCGCCAACCATAGGAATAGATGCAATCATATCACAGTTTTCCTTCACAAGCTTGCTGACTCCGTCACCCTCATTGCCTATTACAAGACCTATAGGACCTGTTAAGTTTAAGTCATACATGGTGGTGCCTCCCATATCGGCACATACAAACCACATGCCCTTTTCCTTAAGCTCCTTTATGGTATTTGAGATATTGGTAACCTTGGCAACAGGTGTATAGTTTATCGCACCGGCAGATGTCTTTGCTACTGTTGGTGTAAGTCCCACTGCACGCCTTTTCGGTATGATAATACCGTGTGCACCTGCCTGGTTTGCGGTACGGATTATTGCACCGAGATTGTGCGGATCCTCTATACCGTCAAGTATAATGATAAAAGGCGGCTCACCTTTTCTTTCGGCATTTTCCAGTATGTCAGAGACCTCAGCATACTCATATGCTGCCGAAACCGCAATGACACCCTGATGCTTGCCTGTCTCAGACATCTGATCCAGTCTTTCCTTTGCAACATAGTTTATGATCGCATCATGCTTTCTGGCCTCTCTTGTAATCGACTTTATCGGTCCGTCCTGACAGCCATCAAGCACAAAAAGCTTATCTATTGTCTTTCCCGAACGGAAAGCCTCAAGCACGGCATTTCTGCCCTCTATATAATTCTCATGAAATTTTTCTTTATTATTGTTATCCATATTTTCCTCTTATTTTGCTATATTTCAATTCCTAAAAGCTCCACTCCAAGCTTGGTAAGCGAAACAACCCTCTCGAAATCATCCTTCAGATAAAGATAGCCCATGACTGCCTCAAGCCCTGTGGCCTTTCTGTAATCCGCCATAGTAGCGTTTTTGGCCATGGAAGGAGACTTGGCATTTCGCCCCCTGTGATACACATCGCTCTCTTCCTCCGTCAGATGCGGTAAAAGTGCCTCTATCATAAGAGCCTGAGTATGTGCCTTTACTATATTGCTTGTGTGCTTATGAAGCAGATTGGCCTTTGTATTGCCCTTTCCCACCACAACCGAGCGGATGACAATATCAAATATGCCATCACCGATATATGCAAGTGTAAGCGGCGAGTATGTCCTTATATCAACATCCTTTATTCCAAACTGTTCCTTAATATATGAGTCTATCTTCATACTATACAAGCTCCCATTTTACTCCCTCACGGGTATCCTTTATGGCAACGCCCTTTGCCAGAAGCTCATCTCTTATGGCATCGGCTGTCGCAAAGTCCTTTGCCTTTTTAGCGGCTGCGCGCTCTGCAATTTTATCATTGATAAATGCCTCAAGCTCACTGTCAACAGATGATGAAGCTTCAAGCAAGGCCTTTCCCGACTCCCTAAGTCCCAGATCAAGCACCTGCTCGAAATCATCGATAAGTGCAAGCTTTGTCCTGTCTGAGATATCAGCCTTAAGCACATCATAGACTATGGTTATTGCCATTGATGTATTCAGATCGTTTGAAACTGCATCAGTGAATTTCTTCTTAAAATCAGCAAATGCGGTCTCATCAATATCACCCTCAGCCTTAAGCTCTGCCACACGCTTTGCAATCTTATTGTAGGCCGCAACCGCATTGTCGAGCGCATCAAATGAAAACTCAAGAGGCTTTCTGTAGTGCGACTGTAAGCAGAAGAATCTGTAGGCAAGCGGATTGTAGCCCTTCTCCTGAAGCACCGAAACTGTAAGTATTGCTCCCTTAGACTTACTCATCTTGCCGGCTCTGTCATTTAAGTGATTGACATGGAACCAGTATTTGCACCAGTCGTGTCCCAGATAGCTCTCAGACTGTGCAATCTCATTGGTGTGATGTGGGAAAATATTGTCTACACCTCCACAATGGATATCCACGTACTCTCCAAGATGCTTCATGCTGATGCATGAGCACTCTATATGCCAGCCCGGATATCCGACGCCCCATGGGCTGTCCCATTTAAGCGCCTGGTCCTCAAACTTCGACTGTGTGAACCAGAGCACGAAATCATTTTTATTTTTCTTGTTTACATCCTCCTCAACATCATCGCGCACTCCAACCTGAAGCTGCTCCTTCTCAACTGCTGAAGAAAATACAAAATAATCATCGAGCTTTGATGTATCGAAATATACATTGCCTCCTGCAAAATAGGCATAGCCCTTCTCGATAAGCACCTCCACCATATTGATAAACTCCGGAATGCAGTTGGTTGCAGGCTCTACAACATCAGGCATTCTGTTGTGAACGGCCGTGAAATCCTTGAAAAAGGCATCCGTGTACTCTTTTGCTACCTCCATGACGCTCTTGTGCTCACGCTTTGCGCCCTTTAGCATCTTGTCCTCTCCTGTATCTCCGTCGCTTGAGAGGTGTCCCACGTCCGTGATATTCATGACACGCTTTACATCATAGCCCACATAGCGAAGTGCCTTCTCGAGCACATCCTCCATGATGTATGAGCGGATATTTCCGATATGTGCAAAATGATAAACTGTAGGTCCACATGTATACATGCCGATTTTGCCGTCAACGCGCGGTACAACAGTATCAATCTGTCTTGTGAGTGTATTGTAAAACTTGAAATTGTTCTCCATTATTTATATCTCCTTTTGGATGATTTATAACTATCTTTTTATTTTAGCATGTTTTTCCTATATATTCAAATTAATCGGCCTGACAGCCACTGCAGCCGCTGCATCCGCCTCCGACCTGCACGCTTGCCTCATAAAGACCTGTAAGTGAGCAGATTGCCTGTGATGCAATTCCCTCCTCACGGCCGGTAAAGCCAAGCCGCTCCTCGGTTGTTGCCTTTATATTTACCTGTTCCTTTGCAATCCCCAGTGTATCAGCCACATTCTGCTCCATCTGCTCAATATACGGACGAAGCTTAGGCTTTTGTGCGATTACCGTCGCATCTATGTTTTCTATCACATAGCCCTTTTTTGCAATGAGGTCTCTCACATGCTCCAAAAGCTTGAGACTTGAAATACCCTCATATGCCGGGTCTGTATCCGGAAAATGCTTTCCGATATCGCCAAGTGCTGCTGCGCCTAAGAGTGCATCCATTATCGCATGCAACAGTACATCGGCGTCCGAGTGGCCTAACAGCCCAAGTGTATGCGGAACCTTCACTCCTCCTAAAATCAAATCTCTGCCTTCAACAAGCTTGTGCACATCATAGCCCATTCCTACTCTCATATATCGTCTCTCTTTCTATCAGATACAATACCTCATGTTATTGTCAACTGTCATTGCTCTGTATTTTGGTTTTTAAGTATAGTATACCTTATTTCTTCTGTTGCGCCAAGATATTATTTTCAGTAACTTTTTTCAATAAAAGACCGCCCCGGACAAACCGGAGCGGTCTTTATTAAAATGGAAATAGTCCATTAAATGTCTTATGCAAGTGCTGCAGTGATGATAGCCATTGAGTAAACCTCTCCGGCATTACATCCACGAGAAAGATCATTGATTGGAGCATTGAGTCCAAGAAGGATTGGACCGTATGCTTCGAAATTACCAAGTCTCTGTGCAATCTTGTATCCGATATTTCCTGCGTTGATGTCAGGGAAGATAAATGTATTTGCATGACCTGCAACCTCAGACTGTGGGCACTTTGTGCGGGCTACACGTGGTGCAACAGCTGCGTCAAACTGGATTTCTCCCTCGATTGGAAGATTTGGATATTTCTCTTTTGCCTTGTGAGCTGCGTTTCTCATCTTGTCAACATCCTCACCCTTTCCTGAGCCAAGTGTTGAGTAGCTGAGGAATGCAACCTTTGGATCGATGCCGAAGATCTTAGCACACTCTGCTGATTCTCCGGCAATCTCAACAAGCTCATCCTCTGTAGGATGGATATTGATAGCACAGTCACTCATTGCAAGCACCTCATTCTCACCTGTTGCAGATGGACGAACAAGGATAAAGCATGAAGATACGATTGTGTTGCCAGGCTTTGTCTTGATAAGCTGTAATGCCGGACGAACTGTATCTGCTGTTGAGTATGTAGCTCCTCCGAGAAGAGAGTCTGCAATGCCCATCTTTACAAGCATTGTTCCAAAGTAGTTAGCTGATGAAAGGATTCCCTTAGCCTGCTCAGGTGTAACACCCTTGCTCTTACGAAGCTCGCAGAATAATTCAACCATCTCATCCATACGATCAAAGTTCATAGGATCTATAATCTCTGCTCCACGGATATTGAAACCGCTCTTCTCAGCGCTTGCAGCAATCTTCTCAGGATCTCCTACAAGGATAGGATGTAAGAAGTTGCTTGCAAGTAAACGTGAAGCTGCCTCAAGGATACGTGGATCCTCTCCCTCTGTGAATACGATTTTCTTTGGGTCTTTCTTTAATATTTCGATTAACTGACCAAATCCAAACATGATAATGTCTCCTTTATGTATATTTTATTTATTATTTAAAACTGTATCTGGTTTCACACCACTGACTATAATATACTTATTTTCCGCTAATATCAATAATTGTTAAAAGGTTGTCAAGATGTTCGCGAAAAAATCCAATCCACGCTTTTTCACAGCACAGTAAAAGGGACCGTATTAAAATTTCACGGTCCCTTTTTATAATGATCACAATTTATTGGTTTAAGGAGTATTTATCATGCAAAATATATTACTCGGCAAGTGCCTTGAATGCCTCATCAAGATCCTCGATTATATCGTCCACATTCTCTGTTCCGATTGAAAGACGGATTGTGTTTGGCTTGATACCCTGGTCTAGAAGCTCTGCTTCGTTGCACTCTGAATGTGTGGTTGAAGCCGGATGTATAGCAAGTGACTTAACATCAGCTACATTTGCAAGCAGTGAGAAAAGCTCAAGGTTGTCGATGAATTTCTGTGCTTCCTTTGCTCCGCCCTTAATCTCAAATGTAAAGATAGAGCCACCTCCGTTAGTGAAGTACTTCTTGTAAAGCTCCTGCTGCTCTTTATCCTCTGTGATAGAAGGATGGTTTACCTTCTCTACAAGTGGCTGATCCTTTAAGTACTGAACCACCTTGAGTGCATTCTCCACATGGCGCTCCACACGAAGTGAAAGTGTCTCAAGTCCCTGAAGGAAGATAAATGAATGAACAGGTGAAATTGTTGCTCCTGTATCACGAAGTAAAATCGCTCTGATATATGTCGCAAACGCTGCTGGTGCGCAATCCTTTGCAAAGCTTACTCCATGGTATGATACGTTTGGCTCTACAAGCCAAGGCCATTTATCATTCTGTGTCCAGTCGAATTTACCGCTGTCGATGATAACTCCACCGATTGTTGTTCCGTGTCCACCGATGAACTTTGTAGCTGAGTGAACCACGATATCAGCACCGTACTCAATCGGACGGACGAGGTATGGTGTAGCAAAGGTATTGTCCACGATGAGTGGGATTCCTGCCTCATGTGCGATATTTGCGATTTTCTCGATATCCACTACCTCTGAGTTTGGATTTCCGAGTGTCTCAATTTCGATAGCTTTTGTGTTTTCTTTGATGGCAGCCTTGATTCCGTCATAATCGAATGGATCCACGAATGTAGCCTCGATTCCGTAATCAGGAAGTGTATGTGCCAGGAGGTTGTATGTACCGCCGTAGATATTCTTTGCTGCTACGATATGGTCACCTGCGTGTGCTACTGCCTGGAAAGCATATGTGAGTGCCGCTGCTCCTGAACCAACAGCAAGTGCTGCAACGCCGCCCTCGAGTGCTGCAATTCTTCTCTCGAATACATCCTCTGTCGGGTTTGTCAGTCTGCCGTAGATATTTCCTGCATCTCTGAGTCCGAATCTGTCTGCCGCATGCTCACTGTTATGGAACACATATGATGAAGTAAGGTAGATTGGAACTGCTCTTGCATCTGTAACAGGATCAGGTGTTTCCTGTCCTACATGTAACTGTAATGTCTCAAATTTTAAATTTCTGTCTGCGTAATGCTTCTTGCTCATATTAATATCCTCCTATTAATGATATGTTAATGTTATTATTTTTGATTTTCATTCAGGGATGTGTTCCCTTGAACTAATCATATCATACCATCTTTCTAGGAAAAGTGTTAATACTTATAACTGAGAGCTTGCTATAAATACATTTTATAGCTGTGCATTCTTCAAAATCTCTGCAAGCTCTCTCGTAGCTGCACCAACATCCATGTTATTTACCGCATAGTCACATATTTGGCGATTGCGTTTCTCTGCATCTATCGACAGAATACGCAGTGTCTTTTCTTCAACCGGGTAATCCTGCTCTATGATATCCCTGATTAAGAGCTCCTTGTCGCGTGCCACATACACTATAACAGTCGGGAAATGACGCTTCATTGCAATGGCGCCGCACATGTCAAGCGGCATCACAACAAAGTGTCCTTTTGCAAGCACTGCCTCTATATCCTCCATTTTGGTGCCATACTGTATTCCTGCGTATCTTGTCTTTTCAAAAAAATCCTGTGCGTTAAATTCATCCTCCGTCAAATACCTGTGCTTATCTCCCGGCTTGGTACAGTAGGTTTTGGGATTCTCAAACTGCTCCATGGCGCACAGACTGTCTGAAAGTGCTGTCTTTCCCGAGCCTGATGGTCCGACAAGCGCCACAACTGACGGATTGTTTATATTTTTATTTCTATATAATGACGCATTTATTATCTGCTCCACGAGATATACAAACTCTGTGATATTATTGACAGATAAAAGTCCTGTCATTTTTGAATTCCACGGCTTTCGCATGAGTACAGGATATGTGGCAGGCGTCTCAAGCACATTGTGTATGGCATCATCTAAGATAATATCAAACTGCACGAGATTTTTTGCATTGCCAAGTATGATATTTTCTGTCGGGAAATCAGGAAATGCCTCCATTATCTGGCTCGCCCTCACTCCCATGAAGCCCGGTGCCACCGCAGTGATAAAATAGACCTCTCCGATATCCATGAGCTTTCTTATCATCCGCTTTGTCTCTTCTGTAGGCTTCTGCCTCTCATAAAGTGCATTATCCCGGTAAAACTCCTTTATGACAGAGGCTCTGCCGTTATTCTCCCAGGAATCTATATCCTCCAGCGAAAGAGGTGGGGTGATATTATATTTTTTGTTCGCCATATCTATGGCTATGCTGTTGAATGGGGCTGTCACATCATCCCAGTCAAGTCCTATTTTAGGTCTTATCATGCTTATCCCTTTCTGTTTCTTTCATAACTATTCAGAACAAGAACAGTGGTTCTGAACAGTAAAAATATTTATAATTATATCATATTATCTGCATATCATGTACTTGTGATCATCATAAAAAATAAAAAGACCTGCAACAACTGCAAGTCTTAACAAGTAGCGAGGGAGAGACTCGAACTCTCAACCTCCCGGGTATGAACCGGACGCTCTAGCCAGTTGAGCCACCTCGCCATATTGATTGATATCCTTTAAAAGGATGGGACCTACAGGGCTCGAACCTGTGACCCTCTGCTTGTAAGGCAGATGCTCTCCCAGCTGAGCTAAGATCCCATGTCGTCAACCGACTTGATTATTATATACAGTCGGCACCTTATTGTCAACAACTTTTTTTATTTTATTTAAAAAAATTTTAACTATTCAGAAGTCTCTCCACAAGCTTCACGCACTCTGCTGCATCCTTTGAATATCCATCGGCTCCTATCTCGTCTGCAAAGCTTTGTGTAATGCAGGCTCCGCCGATTACAACCTTACTCTTACAGCCCTTTTCCTTGCAGATCTCCACTACATCCTTCATGCGCATCATGGTGGTGGTCATAAGAGCTGACAGTCCGATAACTGCCGCATTCGTCTCAATTGCCTTGTTGACGATATCCTCACAAGGCACATCCTTTCCCATATCAATCACGTTGTAGCCATAGTTTTTAAGCATAAGCACGACAAGGTTCTTTCCTATATCGTGAATATCGCCCTCTACCGTCGCAATGACAAGAGTCGGCATATCCTCCCCAGAGTCCTTCTTTTCAAGTAACGGCTCCAGATGCTCTATGGCAAGCTTCATGGTATTTGCGCTGCCGATAAGCTGTGGCAGGAAATACTTCTTCTGGTTAAAAAGCTCTCCCACCTCATTAATAGCCGGAATCAGGCTGTTATTAATAATCTCGTCAGGCTTTGCACCATCAGAAAGCATTTTCTTTACTTCATCAATTATGCTGCCCTTGTTTCCCTTTAAGACAGCCTGAAATACTGCATCCTTACTGCCTGGAGCACTTGTTCCGTTCGAAGCTGACGCATCGCTATCCGTTTTTTTCACAACAACAGTCTCGTACTGTGCTTTTTCCTCCGCAAGCCTGCTCATGCGCTCGATGTATGCGATATCGCTGTCAGGTCTGTCGAGCAGCATATCCGATGCAAATGCCGCATTCATCAAAAGCTCCTGTGATGGATTGGCAATAGCCATGGTGAGACCCTTGCATATGGCCATGGTAAGAAACGCTGTGTTCACGTACATACGCTCAGGCAGTCCGAAGGATATATTTGAAAGACCACATATTGTAGGAAGCTTTTTCTCATCCTTGCAGTACGCAATGGTCTCATAGCACTCGATTGCAGCCTTTGGATTTGCACCTATTGTCGCAACAAGTCCATCCACCACTATATCCTCATGTGCCATTCCAAGCGACAGTGCCTTGTCATAAATTGTATTTATAATCTGCTTTTTCTCCTCCACATCCTTCGGCAAGCCTGCGTCCGAAAGCGGTAAAAGTATGAACATCGCTCCGTATTTTGCCGCAAGAGGCAGAAGCTTTTCCATCTTTTCTGTCTCAAGGGAAATAGAATTGATGAGAGCTCTTCCCGGATAAATCTTAAGAGCCTCCTCTATTACCTCCACATAGCTTGAATCAATACAAAGCGGACAGTCCACGGTAGATGAAACCTCATATATAACCGATTTCATCATCTCCTTCTCATCGATACCATTCATACCCATATTGATGTCAAGTATTCTCGCACCATTCGTCTCCTGCTCCATAGCCATCTGGCGCACCAGGTCAAGCTTCCCCTCACGAAGCTGTGCCTGCAGCTTTTTCTTGCCTGTAGGGTTGATTCTCTCTCCGACCACGGTAAAGTTGCCATCTAAGTCAATCTCTACATTCTTTCGTTCGGACGCAAGCACCCTTCTATGGTGCTCAAGCGGCTTATGAACAGGCATGGTCTTTACAGCCTCGGTAAGAGCACGTATATGCTCCGGTGTGGTACCACAGCAGCCTCCGACAATAGATGCACCAGCCTTCACAAGTCCTGTCATCGCATCCGCAAACATATCCGGAGTCATCTTGTATACAGTTTTACCGTCCTCAAGCTCAGGAAGCCCTGCATTTGGCTTTGCAATAAGAGGTACTGTGGAGTACTCTGCCATTTTCTCAACAAGCGCTATCATCTCAGCCGGTCCAGTCGAGCAGTTCACTCCGATGGCATCCACCCCAAGTGACTGCAGCACGACAACAGCAGTCTCAGGCGGTGTGCCAAAAAGCGTCCTGCCATCCTCGTTATAGGTGAGTGTCACCATAATAGGAAGGTCGCTGACCTCTTTTATCGCAAGCACTGCCGCTCTGCACTCCTGAAGACTCATCATTGTCTCAACCACGAAAACATCTGCGCCTGCCGCATCAAGAATCCTCGCCTGCTCCTTGTACACCTCCAAAAGCTCCTCAAACATCAGATCTCCGAGAGGAAAAAGCTGTCTGCCTGTCATGGTCATATCCGCTGCTACCAGTGCCCTATCCCCGACAGCCTGCTTTGACAGACCCACAAGTGTGGTATTTATCTCATTGATCTTCTCCTGCAAGCCATATTCTAAAAGCTTAATCCTGTTTCCCGTAAAGGTAGGTGCATAAACGATATTTGTTCCGTTGTCGACATAGGCCCTCTGCAGATCAAGAATCACCTGCGGATGCTCCATCACCCATTCCTCCGGACACACACCTACAGGCATGCCCGCCGCCATCAGGTTTGTACCGGTTGCGCCATCCAGGATAACTATGTTTTCTCTGATATATTTTCTGAATTCTTCTCTTGTCATTTCGTTTCCTTTTCCGTTTCAGCTGTTATTCACTCCACAGTGTAAAATATTTCAAAACAAAAGCTATGTGCTCTTCATCCTTGAAATTTGTGAAAATTTATATTATCATTGTAACCGATTTTAAAACACAAAAATCAATAGTCTATTCACCATAATATACTAAAACCTGTCTCTTATACACATCTCCGAGCCCACG
>ERZ1026776.250-NODE-250-length-40140-cov-22.740726_pt1 | contig 40140 bp, 34 predicted proteins | sample MGYA00380125_ERZ1026776 | MGnify/ENA primary metagenome ERZ1026776 (study PRJEB33269, sample SAMEA4719761) | human gut metagenome | biome: human-associated habitat; feature: organic feature; material: feces | place: Cameroon | collected 2013-10 ...
TCAAGGCCATCAAGCAGGGCAAGGACAACGTCGACATCAGCAAGCCTGCTTCTCCTTCTACTGGCGGCACTACCGAAGGCGGCGGTTCTCAGACTGGCGGCGGCGGTTCTCAGACTGGCGGCAGCACCGACAACACCCAGGGTGGCGGCGGCTCTCAGACCGAAGGCGGCGGCACTGGTGACGGAGAATAATTTTTGACCTGTACGGTTGGCACGCCCTGAAGGGGCAGCGGCTCTCAGCCCAGGATTGTTATGGACACAAGCAGCACGCCCTGAAGGGGCAGAAGCCCATAGCCCAGGGCAACGCCCTGGGTATAATGGCAATCGGCAAGGCGCCCTGTAAGGGCAAAAGCTTTATGTATTGCCTTGATTTTTAAAGCTTTTGCCCTTACAGGGCGACAGATTTGCGTCCAAAACAACCCAGGGCGCTGCCCTGGGCTAAGAGCTTCTGCCCTTTCAGGGCGTATTGGGTAATTTCAACCGTACAGGTCGATATTCTTGACAAAACAAAAATCTTCCTGACAAGACAAAAATCATTCTTAATCAATCTCTTCTATGAAAACATTCTATGTCTCGCTCATTCTTTCCATCCTTCTTCTCGTAGGTGGATTCCTGAGCCCTCCATTAGGAATAATCGACAGCAGTGTCCTTTCCGCCGTAGGACTTCTCTTTGCATTCGCCACTCTTGCCCAGCTTCCCCAAATGCTTGCAGCCATTGCCCAGGGTCGCACCTTCCGCCTCACTAAGGGCGACTTGACAGCAGAGGTGACAAGCAACTCTGGGGAAACGTGACAGGAAAATCTAATACAATCAGGCTCGCTCCATAAGGGGTGAGCCTGTTTTTATTGTTGTCATTTTTGTCAAAGTCATTTTTGTCATTTTCGAGTTTTGATGATCTTCGCAAGATTTAGTCATTAGTCATTTTTGTCAAAGTCATTTTCGACTTTTAAAGTGGGCTCATAACTCAACTTTCGCAAGTTTTGCCCCACACGCTCTTGTTGATTGTCATAATGACCAGAGCGATGCCCTGGGCTAAGAGCTTTTGGGCCTTCAGCCCGTACTTGAACCACTTTGCAAAACTTCAGTTACAACTTATTTCCTTTGATTTTCTTTCCTTAGAACTTCTTTCCGAAAGCGATATTGCAGAAAGTCTTTAGCAATATCTTGGCGTCAAACCACCAAGAACGATGCTCCAGATAGTAAAGGTCGAGTTCCAGACGTCGCAGCATCTTCTCCATCGTATCCGTATAACCATTATAGAGGGTGGCATAGGATGTAACGCCTGGACGAATCTGATACAGGAACTGGTATCTTGAATCGTGCTCCATGATCTGGTCGATATAGAACTTCCTCTCCGGTCTCGGACCGATGAACGACATATCCCCTTTGAACACATTCCACAGTTGAGGTAGCTCGTCGAGGTGATGAGCCCTTAGGAAACGTCCCACTTTCGTAAGTCTCGGGTCGCCCTTAATTTCCAATAAGTCGGGCCCGTCCTTCTCTGCATCAATCCTCATCGATCGGAACTTATAGATGTAGAAAGGCTTGCCATGCAGACCTATCCTTTCCTGTTTGTAGATGACAGGAAGACCATCTTCCCATCTGATGCAAAACGCACAAATAAGCATGAGCGGAGAAAACACGACGAGGCACATACCCGCTATGATAAAGTCTGTCGTTCTTTTCATTTCTTTGCTTTTTGTATTCGATGGGTTGTGAATATATGGAGTAGGGTGTATGTAATGATGTCAATACATAGAATCCAAGTGAAGTTGCATCCGATGTGGAACAGTAAAAGGTTGAAGATGATATATCCCAGTTGGAGCATCAGAATGGCAACGAGAGCCTGATGCTGGTTCATTCCTAATGACATGAATTTATGATGTATATGACTTTTATCAGCATCGAAGATAGGCTTCTTATAGTGTATTCGATGAATGATAACCCTTATCACATCAAATGTGGGAACAATCAACAGACTGTATGCCAGTACGATTCTTTCTGAAGACAATGGCATGATATGGGGATTATGCATCATAGATTTAACGAAAAGGAATCCCATGATAAATCCTAAAGTCAGGCTTCCTGCATCACCCATAAATATCTTACGGTTCTTCTCGGGATTTCCAAACAAATTGAAACGCAGATAAGCGATAAGCACACCTACGAGGCCTGCAATTAATATGCAGTAGGCAGTCAAGTCGGTTGAGAAAAATATGTATAAGAATCCTGTCAGTCCGATGATAGATAGTCCCGCAGAGAGTCCGTCTATTCCGTCGATGAGGTTCATGGCATTATCCACAAACACCAACAGCAAAACTGTGAGTACAGCGCCTATATAAAAAGGTATCTCATAGATACCGAATAATCCATATAAGTTGTTGATATATAGACCACATGCTGGCAGAATACTTGCAGCAATGATCTGAACTGCAAATTTGATTTTAGCATCCAGACCTATGAGATCATCTACTATACCTACCGAGTAGATAAGTAGAAGGCTGATGAGTAAGCCTAAAGTCCATGTGCTCACCTGCAGTTTTTGTCCTTGTGCTTCCGAACTCATGATCAGAGTAACAATAAGGAAAGACAGTAACATGCTGGGAGTAAAGGCAATACCACCCAAACGTGGAATCAAACATTTATGTACCTTTCTTTGGTTGGGTATATCGTATAGTTTCTTTTCTTTGCAGAAATTGAGCAGTACTGGGATAAAAATAAATCCACAGATTGTGCTCATCGCAAAGGCACCTATGACAGGGAGGATATAGTGTATCATTGTTGTTCTATTTCTTTGTTATTCCGTTTTGGATTGTGTGTATTTACTTTTCTTTTCTTTATATATATAACCCCTAACTTTAACAATTATTGCATAGTAATCAAAAAAATGATTTTTTTGTTGTAAGTATGTATAAAATGTTTCCTCTTTGTTGGTCCAATGAGCATGGTTCATCATACTTTAGTTCTGCCATGGTGCGAAAAGATGCGCATAAGCGAACGATTAATTTCTGATGTTTTCATTGAAAATATTTGGATGGTATTGAAAAAATGTGTATTTTTGTGGACTATATATATAAATAATGATCACGCGGGGATAAAACAAAAGAATCAAAACGATGAAGCAAAATAGGAAATTGCCTTTGGGCATACAGGACTTTGAAGAGATGCGTAGAGATCATTATATCTATGCTGATAAGACCGATATGGTTTGGAAATTGGCTAATGGTACTAAATATAATTACCTGAGTCGTCCACGCCGTTTCGGTAAGTCTCTTTTGTGTTCTACCTTAAAGTGTTATTTTGAAGGTAGAAAGGAACTCTTCGAAGGTCTCAAAATTATGGAGCTTGAAACAGAGTGGGTTAAACGTCCTGTTATCTATTTTAGTATGAGCTTGGGTGGTTCTTCTGCTCAGACGCTTACAGAATATTTGAACAATGTGTTGTCGTCATACGAGGATATATATGGCAGAAATCCGAATGAGCAGTCATTAGGTAATCGTTTAAATGGTATTATTCAAAGAGCATACGAGCAGGCGGGAGTTCAGATAGCTATTATCGTTGATGAGTATGATGTTCCTTTGCAGCATACTTATGAGACCAATCATCATGATGCATGCCGTGAGATATATCGCAATTTCTTTACTGGATTGAAGGACTATGGTTACTGCGTCAAGTGCGTGTTCATTACAGGCATTACTAAGTTTACCCAAATCAGTTTGTTTAGTATGCTTAATACATTAACGAATGTCAGTTTTCGTAATGAATACGCAACGATATGCGGTTTGACTAAAGATGAAATTCAGTTCTATTTCTCAAAACAACTATCAGAATTGGCAGATAACTATGCTATCACGAAGAGTGCCCTTATAGATACTATGAGTTCTATCTATGATGGCTATCATTTCTCACGTGCTCTTATTGGTGTTTACAATCCTTTTAGTGTATGTAATGCATTTGCAAATCTGTGCCTTAATTCTTATTGGATAGCTTCTGGCTCCAATGAGATGTTACTTAAGGTTTTGTGTAAATTTATCAACGAGATTCCAGAATTAGACAATTGTTTGATAGATTCAGACTATTTGGAAATGAGTGATGTCAATATGAATGATCCTAAGCTCTTCCTTTATCAGTCTGGTTATCTTACTATCAAGAAGGTGGTTGGTAGCAGTTATATGTTAGGTTATCCTAACCGAGAAGTGCGAAATGCGATGTTTGGTATGATTCTTCCTATCATGTTGCATAAGGAGTCTTCGCAAGTAAGCAATGCTATTCAGGAATTGAAGATTTCGATGCTTGCAGCTAATATTGATAGGAGTATGCTTTGTCTTAAGCAGTTGGTAGCTGGCACCCCTTATAGTACACAAAAGAAGGAGAGCTTTGTTTTTGAGGAACATTTTCGTTTTATTCTGAAGAATATTTTCTATCTCTGTGGCTTTAAGGTCTCAGAAGAGCAACAGGTGTCTGCAGGTAGAATAGATTTAGTGGTTGAAACCTCTGAAAATATCTACATTTTAGAACTTAAGATGTCAGATAATGGCGGCGTAGTTTCTGCCTCACATCAAATCGCTTCTCGTCATTATGCTGATGCCTATGCTGCATCCTCTAAACCTGTTATCTCACTTGCTCTTGAGTTTAATAGGCAGAGTAGGGGGTTGATGGATTGGAAGAAATTATGAAGGATACTTTAGTTCTGCCATGGTGCGAAAAGATGCGCATAAGCGAACGATTAATTTCTGATGTTTTCATGAAAAATATTTGGATGGTATTGAAAAAATGTGTATTTTTGTGCTAAAATATTAGCAATATGAACAATCCAAAGCGCATCCCATACGGCATGATGAATTTTGTGGCGTTGAGAGAAGAAAACTGTTATTATGTGGACAAGACGAGGTTTGTTGAAGAAATAGAGCATGCCAACATGTATTTCTTCTACATACGTCCTCGTCGTTTTGGGAAGAGTCTTACCCTTTCAATGTTGCGTCATTATTATGATGTGAATGAGGCTGATAAATTTGAAACATGGTTCAAAGGATTGTATATAGGTGAGCATCCTACACCTTTGCATAACAGCTATTTAGTACTGTATTTTAATTTCTCTGTTGTCAATGGAGAAATTAGTTCCTATAGAGAGTCAATGGATTCGTATTGCAATACGGTCTTTACTTCTTTTTGTGAGAAGTATTCACGGCTTTTGCCGGAAGATGCCTTGATAAAACTGAAGGAGAAAAAAGGAGCAGTAGAACAACTTTATTGTGTGTGCGACCTTTGTGACAAAGCAGGTCAAAGTCTCTATCTCTTCATCGATGAGTATGATCATTTCACTAATACAATACTTTCAGAGGTTGCGCGTCAAGATGACTATGCTTCGGAGACACATGGTACAGGATATCTTCGCTCCTTCTACAACGCAGTTAAGTCAGGTACAGATTCAAGCATCAAGCGAGTATTCCTGACAGGAGTGAGTCCTGTGACGATGGATGATCTTACAAGCGGTTTTAATATAGGAACCAATTATTCACTCGATTCTCGTTTTAACGAGATGACAGGATTTACAGAAGTAGAAGTACGTGCCATGCTGCAAGAGTACTCAGAATATTATGATTACAATCATTCTATTGATGAATTGATTCAGGTAATGAAGCCTTGGTACGACAACTATTGCTTCGCCAAAGAGTCTTACGGAAAAACTACAATGTATAATTCCAATATGGTTTTGTACTTTATGGATAAATATCTCAATAATGGTTGTGTGATTCCTGAGGACATGTTAGAGGAGAACATCCGTATTGATTACAATAAGCTTCGTATGCTTATTCGTAAAGACAAAAATTTTACCCATGATGCATCTGTTATTCAAGACTTGGTAACTTGTGGCTTTGTCGTAGGTGAGTTGAAGGCAGGTTTTCCTGCAGAGAGAATCTGTGAGCCCGACAATTTTATTAGTCTTTTGTACTATTTCGGTCTTGTTACAATAGCAGGAACTTATCGCGGAAAGACCAGGTTTGTGATACCTAATGAAGTAGTGCGTGAGCAGGTTTTCAAGTACCTGTTGGATACTTATGATGAGAACGGATTGTCCGTAGATGTCCGTAAGCACGACGTATTAGAAGAAGGATTGGCTTATGATGGTAATTGGGAACCCTATTTTCAGAACATATCAGACACCATTTATCTTTTTTCCTCACAACGTGACAAACAGAAAGGCGAGTCGTTTGTACATGGTTTTACCTTGGCAATGACTTGCCAAAATCAGTTCTATAGACCAGTATCAGAATACCCTAATCAGGAAGGGTATGCCGATATTTTCCTCTTGCCATTGCTTGACATTTATAAAGATATCCAGCATTCCTACGTGGTAGAATTGAAATACGTGAAGTCAAATGCTTCAGAAGCAGAGATAGAAGTAAAAACTCATGATGCGGAGAAACAAGTATGTAAGTATGCAGAAACCGAAATGGTAAGGTTGGGTGCGAGGAGCACTCATCTCCATCGTATTGTGATAGTATATCGTGGAGTCGAAATGGTTGTATGTAAAGAATTATAGATTAGCTTGGTTGTCGATAGACTCAGTACTATTTAAAAAAAAGATTACGCAAATACCCTTCACCCTTCATCATTTCGCGCAGAATGCCGATAAACACAGGGGCTTCCGAGAAAAAGGTGAAGGGTATTTTGCATATTCAATTTCAGAAAATTGAAAACGACGCAGACAAGAGAAGTCATACAACTTAGAGCAAGTTACACGTAGAGCAGCTTGCTTATGCTTTTGCTGATTATATCATGTTGTCTTATTGCATTTTTGAATCGAGTCATTTTTTTATTTTGTGACTGCATTGCGAAGTTTGCTGTTATATACGGCTTTAATTATTTTAGTAGGCATCAATCTAAATGCCAGTCGCATAAGTGGGTATATGTATTTGAGTGTAAATACCCCATTAAGCAGAAAAATTCCATGGCTATAAGCTTTAAATTCACTCCATGCTTTTTGTCGTCCACGACGTTTCAGCACAGAGTCATTGCGTCTGAAATTAAGGACAATATCAGGAATATTGTTGATGACAACACCAGACGATACAGCCTCAAACCAGAGTGTAACATCCTCACATATAAAGTATTTGTTACTATATCTGAATCCTTTATCAAAGAAACTGCGTCTAAACATAACTGTAGGATGTGCAAGAGGCGAAGCTTTATGGATACTTTTCCTAATTTCCTTTATAGTCTGTGGATATTGACGTGTCTTGTTGAGTGTGCCTTGGTCATTAAACTCTCTTAATGAACCACCCAGAATTTCAACATCAGGATGAGCATTCATATATTCTTCTTGAAGTTTGAGTCGGTCAGGCAATGCAATGTCATCAGTATCCATCCTGGCTATAAGGTCTCCCTTACAAGCCTCTATGCCATCATTAAGTGAAAGTGCAAGTCCCTTGTTTTGCTTGTTTTCTATGATGGTTAATTTGTCACCTATAACATTTTTCCATTTGCTAAGTATACCATACAAAGCTGTTGTTAAAGGTCCATCCTCCACCAACACAATTTGGTCAGGCTTTTTTTTCTGATCTGTCCAAATACTACGCATGGCCTCGTCTAAGTAATTTGGCTGTTCCTTGATGTAGGTAGACATTAAAACTGATATGGTCATAATTATTCTTTTTGATTATTTTTTGTACTTCATTTACTAATCAAAAGCAGCATGTATAACTTTAATTAAACGATATATCAAAGGATAATCCAATAGCACCTTTCTTCTTGTTTTGTACTATAAATGTTCATTTTTCTTTCTTGATGGAATGAATTTTTTTTGCTTTTCTTAGCTTTCAATGATACATCATGCCTTTTTGATTGTTGTATAAGAAACTTTTAAAATAAATACTTTGTAAGACTAAAAGATTCAATCATTATCCAAATATATTTGTTCATATTTCTTTTTTATTTTTTCTGGTTTAAATATATTCAGTATTCTTTCGCTTTCAACTTTTGTACCTATGGTGCTTTTAACTTTATTAACAAAATCTTCCATGTCTCCATATTTAAATATAGAGTATCCCTTCTGGTTTCCCAGATAATCAGCTATACGAACTCTTTCTGACATGACAACAGGTGTTTCAAATGAAAGACTTTCTAATGTCACATAAGAAAAGGCTTCGTATAATGATGGTACGACCAAGAGGGATGCTTTGGAATATAACTCTGCAAGTTCTTCATCTGATATGTTTTGGTAATGAGTCATGTCTTTTCTTTTAAAAGAAAAATCTCCATGGCCAACACAGCATATATCATATTTACCCTCTGGTAGGGCAAATAGATGCTGGATACCTTTAACTTTGTCATTAATTCTGCCAACAAATAGAATCATATTGGCCTGTTTCTTGCATGTTATCTTTTGATTTTTCTTGTTAAACCAATGTGGAATTTGTACTACATGCTTACTGAATTTTTTAAAATATGTAGAGTCTTCGTTGTTGATGCAAATAATCTTATTTGCAAATAAACTTATCAAAGGTTTTAAGAACACATTGAAAAATATTCTTCCACCAAGAGGATGTGTAAGTCTTTTGAATGGATGCCAATGAGCTGTGTAGACTATTTTTTTTCTTAATAATTTTGATAGGATAAAAGCTTGTACTGTACCCATATCTGTGTACCCATTGATATGAATTATGTCTGCTTGCTTGATAGCATTATATAAAGGCTTTGTTTTATAATAATAATGAAACAATAATGATTTACGTGTAGGATAGTCCTTTATAGGTTGTGGCTGTAATACTTTATGACCTTCAAAAAGGTCATAAAGTGCGCTGCAATATCTTCCGATACCATTATCTTTGTTTTTACAAGGTTTTCTTATATATAATATTTTTTCCATTTTATTTTTTTATTAAAAATGTATGTAATTCGGGACGGCAATAGTTATACAGACTTTTTACAAAGAGCATATATCTTTTAAACCCCATCAATCTGTATAGCAACTTGAACAATAGACTTATTTGTCGTCTTTTCTTTTGTATGTCAGGCATGTTTCTTTGAGTGAGTTTGTCAATCTTTCCTTCCTCAAGTATACCCTTTTGTTTGCATCTTTGGAAAAAGGATTTTTTTCCTGTCGAGAAAGGGTTTCTGATATCCTCTTCCTTTGATAATCCATGATAGAGACGTCTATGGAAAGAAAGAATATTGACTCCATTATCAAATGTCGAATAAGAATATTTTTCTTTAATGAAAGAATCGAATGTATTTCGTTCTTTAACGAGAGCTCCCTTATAGATTTCAGTTGCCAAAGAAAGATCTTCATATTCAGTGAGGTTCTCTATGCGTTTTCGTGAAACGATTCCGTTTTTAAGTTTCTCGTAGTCATATCCAGCAAAATGCATGAACAACAATTCATCTGAACGTTGGGGACAATCCTTGGTTCTGTACTTAACTTTTAGAGTGTTGTTTTCCTTAAAAATTTCTCTTTCAAAAAAATTCCAAGGAGCTATATTCATTCCTAAACTGTGAAAAACATAGAGGTGTTCATTGCCTAAAAAGCCAGGAAGCCAATCCATCCATTTTTGGTCCGTGAAATTGCCAACACTTCTATCTGTGAAGCATTCATTTTTCAATCTAAGCTTCCACCATGCCAAAACCGTTTGGCTAATTTCTGTATTACGCATGCCACAAAAGCCTAAATTAAAGATACCATTAACGTTCATTGCCCATTCTGGATGCTCTCCAGTATAATTGGTATGAATACCAGCAATCTGAGGAGTTAAAGCTATATCATATAAGGACAGTTTTTTATAGATAATGTCCAGTGATGAAAAGACATAAATGTCTGGATCCATATAAATAGCATATTCATACCCTTTATTAAAAATCCATTGGAAGCAAGCTGGTTTTATGGATGTACAAAATTCTGTCAGATCATATTTGAAGGTCATATCTTGCCATTCTTTTTCTGTATAGCCTAAAATGCTTTTTGTAACATACACATTCGATGGCAGATTCACAGGACTTTGTTCAAATTCGTCAGCAACGAAGATGAAAAAATCTATATCATTATTATACTTTCTTATAGAATTGTTAAGTATTTGCGCTAAACCAATATAGTTTTTAGCAACAATTGTAAATATGCTCTTTTTCATCATTTCTAATTTAAAAATAATATGAATATTTTGTCAAAATGTTTTATTTCTTTATTACTCTTGCAGGGCAACCTGCGGCTATACAATGGGCAGGAATGTCTTTGGTCACAACAGCATTTGCAGCAATAATTACACCATCACCAATCTTGACACCTGCTAATATTGTCGCTTTGTCACCAATCCAAACGTTCTTTCCTATGTTTATTGTTCCTTTTGAGAAGATCTTACGATTTGCAGGAGGGATACTTAATTCTTCGTGAGTAGTTTGCCCATGAGAATTATCAGTAATGGTAACCCAGCGTCCTGTTAATGTTCCATCTCCAATGGTAATACTATTGGTGGAGGTTATATGTATAAAATCGCCCAAATCACATCCATTACCTATTGTGATTTCTGGATTAAGTTTTTCTTCACCATATTTCTCCCAAGCTGTTAATACGCTATATTTACCAATTGTTGTGTTGTCGCCAATTGTTATATGTTTGCCTCCTTCAAGTCGGTTCATTTTATAAACAACAGTATTCTTTCCACAACTTTTAAACTCGTTTATTACCCATAAAGAATATAAATAATTACCAAACAAAGATAATATTCTATTAGTACGTAAATTATAAATTGTATGGAACAACTTGGCCAGCATAGCTAAAAAAGGAGTCCCTATTTTTTTTACTATAGAAATTGCAGACATAATATTTATTTGTTAAAGATGCCATGAGCTTTATTAGAACATATCAATTCACATTGTATTTTATTAGTTATTGCACTAATCGCTGTTGTTACAATTAATGCATACACAATTCCTGGTAATTCCAGACATTTTCCCAAAAATATAGCTAAGGGTAGGAACAAACAGGCTTGAAATACGGACACTATAGTCAATAATTTAACCTTTCCAAAACCACACAAAATATTAGAATAACATGTGCCATATAGAACTAATATCATATAAACTGCCATAGAAGCGGAAAGACCCCAAGGTACTTCTATCTTGCTTCCTGTCCATATTTGGTATATTGGTTTTGCTACAAATAACATCAATAAGATAACTAAAAAGAAAGTATAAAGGATATAGTTCATTTTTTTCTTAACTGACAAAATCCATTTCCAGTCATTTTTTGCATAAGCATCAGTTGTCGCACTCCACAAAGGAACAGATAGAAGTGTAAATATGATGTTGGTAAAACAGAAATATCTATAAGCTATCTGAAAGGGAGTTACTTTATCTGGTGAAAATAACTGTGAGATGATAATATTTGATGTTGTGAATATTATCATGGCTGATATTTGTATAAAGAAAAATTTTATTCCCAGTCCAAACAATGGTTTAAGTTCGTTTCTGTCGAATAGCTTAATGGATGGTCTGAGAAAATTGTATTTTATAAATGTAATAGGATAGAAGCATAAATACGTGATTAACGGCGATAAAGCGTATATTATAGCTACATCTATAAGTTTTGTGTTAGCATTCGTAAATGACAATATAGCTATGATTACAAACGATAGAGTCTGGCCAATTGCTACTATTAAGTTATTTATTGCTGGCATTTGCAGAGCCAAATAGATGTTACCAATAATTTTCAAAACGAAAGTTGCACCTACAATGGCAATTGTTATCATTAAAATTCCCTTTAAATTCGGTACTAATCTATAGTCTACATTGAAAAAGGAATAACAGTCTGCTTTATTCACCAAAAGCAATAACAATATTATTACGGGCAGAATAATAATGCACAAAGTTGTAAATGTAGTGCTTACTTGTATTCTACCTCTTGTATAATCTTTAGCAGCAATAGCCTTAGTTAATTGGTTTCGTAGTCCATTTCCTAAACCGACATCAAACGAGTCCATCCAGAGCAATATTCCATTTATAGTTAACCAAATACCGTATTCATATTGCGTTAAGCAATTAAGGGTGACAGGTACTAATAAAAGTTGTACTATACAATTCCATCCTCTAATTATGAATGATCCTAATATGTTTTTTTTCATCAAGACAGTTCTACTATTGCCCTTTGAAATTATATTTAGAAGTGATGTTAAAACTTTCATTATTTTTTTATAATTGAATGAGTTTATTATAGTATATAGCAATAAACATAAGAATAAAGCCTATGGTCAGGCTTATGATCTTTCCAAATAAATTTGGACGTATCGTATATAGAATGTTAGTATAAAGTATAATCTCAACAATTCCGAATAACTCGCTTACACGAAAGGATAAGACAGGTAATGTTGAAAGAGCTGTAAAAGAGAACAGAGATATACTTTCCATTTTTATCATAAATGGGAGATAATTGTTTTGCTTCTTTATAATATCATAAAAGTACATTATATAATAAAAAATGGCAATTTTTACAAGAAAAACAATGTTAAATACATTTACTTCATCTATAAATCCTTCCTGTTTGAGTTCTTCGTATGCTTGTAACTTGTCTGCTATATATGGTATTGGTAAAGTTGCCAAACCTATATGCAGAAAATAGAACCCATATCCTGCAATCACCAAACCTGACCAAAAATACTTTTCTTTAAAAGAAAAATCTTTGTTTGACATAAATAGAATAGGAAAGAGCATAATAGAGGAGTAATGAAACAGTAAGGCTATTAAAAATAACCCGCATGCATTTTTACGCCTTTCATTGCAAATTTCTACTATAGCCAATAGTAATAAACCAGATGATATTCCTATACGAATCTGAGTTAGTTCATGCAGGATATAGTATGTGCAAATATAGATTGATAAAGCTAAATAGGTATGTTGAGTCAATTTGCGGAACGCAATTAGTTTCAGGCTGACACCAAATAATGCATACACGATAAAGATTGAATGTACATCCTTGAAATTCTTGTATAAAAATCCAGAGATGAAACGAAACGAGGGCTCTACTGTATTTTCAAACAAAGGATTGTCATATTTGAAGAAATATAATTCATAATTAATAGAATCATTATCTATACCTACAGGACGAAAACCTGCAAGTAGCACCAAGCACACGCCTACCAATGCGTAGATTACCCATTTGAAGGAACTGAGTTTGTCTTCAAATATGGCAAAAAAAGCGGTTACTAGAAATATACAAAATAGTGCTAAGATCATTTAATCAATATGATTTTCTTATTCTTTTTTGTCTTTTATAATTGAATATATTGTAGAACCAACCAATGTCAATAATACTACAATTAAAACGAAGTACATACGTTTAGGACCAGCTGGTTTTACAGGAACACATGCAGGTTGCAATATTGTAAATGCAGGCGTACGCTCTTGAACTCTGGCTATAGCAGACTGGTATTGGTTTGCAAGATTACTATAATTATTATATTCTAATTGCATTTGATTTTCATAATCGTCTCGTTTACTATTTACAGATGTGAGCAAAGCATCAAAGTTAGAATCACTAAAAGAAGAATAGCGTTGTCTTGACTTTTCATATTGCCTTTTTGCTTCTTTCAAGAGTTTGTGTGTATATTCCATATCTGAACGAGCTTTACTTGTGCGATAATCTGTGATGAATTTCTGAAGTTTACATCGGACAGAATCAGCAATAACAGCACAAATCAGAGGGTCTTGATCTTTCACTGTTACAGCTATAATTTGTGTTTTTTTATCAATAGAACAATTAATTTTAGCGCCTATAGCATCTATTATATCTGTTTGCTTTTTTGTTAGCATGAATGGATTTATTTTGTTACCATTTTTACTTGTATTGTCCTTTGAACTTATTGTTTCTTTCATCCAACCTATGGCTTTTGTCCACCAGGGATATTTTTGATACTTATCTATATATGTGCCATAACTTGTCTTTACGGAACCATCTATTGTTTTGACAGGTATTGATAACAAATTAAGCCTGAAACTCGTAGTGTTGAGAATGTCAGGATATATTTCTGGATAGAAAGCATCTGACATTGCTCCTAATTTGTCAGAAAGATTTACTCCAAAAGAAGAAGCGATAGATGAAATGGATGATGTGTTGTTGGTGTTAAGTATTTCAGGTGCCATACTGACAGAACATATGTAATAGCGCGGTACACATAAAATCAGTAAGCATGCAGATATGAATGAAATAGGTAAACTATAGAAAAAGACTTTTCTATGATTTTTTATTGAGGTAAATATCTTTTTTATATCTAATGGAGTTACATCTTTCATATTTAATTCATTTTTTATGTTCTAAGATTAAATTCATTTTAATCGCTGTATTTTTACTATTTACAGTCTCATTTACAGTTTCTTTCCTTTTTTACGGTACATTGCTGATAAGTTGTTGAGATCCAAGCTATGCAATGTCTGAAACTGTTCTATCAAGAAGTCGTAATACATCTTGCGGATTGTGTTGTTGGGATTTGCTGTGATTAGAATCTTGGCTTCCCTTTTTTGAAGATCTCTACATTTATGCGATAGCCATATCCGGAAGGCTCGTCGCGTTCGGTGTTGGCTAATGATTTTTGGAGATATTCAATTGCTTGTTCTATTACGTCTCTTCTTGTAGCACCGTGAAGACCGCAAGAAGCAACTGGTTGGTCGTTGCCCATCAGCTCCATCTGTGCTTGTATTAATGTATGTAAATCCATAATCTTGTCTTTATTATATTATATAAATGGTATACATATGCTGTTATTTTGTGAAATGTTTGCCATCTTCTCTTTCAAGACGTTCCTTTCCCTTCTCTGTAAGCAAGTATTTCTGCTTAGGATGATGAGGTGAGCTTTGAGCTTGTCGGGTTACTTGTCGGTTACTTGTCGGTTACTTGTCGGGTGGCGGTATCATTAACAGTCTCATTTGTCTTTTGGCATCCTCTTGGCATGAATATTATATGTGTATTTATATATATAATGCAAAAGTATCTGATTTATTTTGTTTTGATTCAGATATTTTATATTTCTCCTATCTCTGTCGCATTACCTTGCTGGAATATGAGGTATATTCCGTGAAGTTGTGTTCCTGCAGTCAGACTTTGTATATTTGTATCTGTTATGTATTTGTTTAATTGTTCTACAGCCTGTTCCTTTCTTGCCTTTGCCTTCTCTATAGTTCTTCAGCCAAATTTTGTCGTGCGACTTGTTTTTGAGTTGCTCGAAACTGAGGGAGGCATTCTCCTGAATGGAAGCATCCAAGGCTTCTTTTTCAGACTCAGAGAGGTAGTCTTCATTGGCTTGTCGCAAGGGAAGCATGATGTTGGAGGCATCTTCAGAGGCGAACTTGAAGGCTGATTTCAGCATTCGAGATAGCTCTGGCTCATGGGAGTCGCCCTTAATGGCATCGAGCAAGTGGGAGAGTACGGGACCGTATGGCATAGCGCAGACATCGTCTTCCGTCATGCGTTGTCCCCATTTCGCTAAGTGTTTCAGCTCTGCGAAGTATATGGTTTTCAAGAGGGTATAGTAATCTAGCTCGCCCGTCTTGTTGAGGACGTAGAGCACGATCTCCTCCAATCTTTCTTTGTCGTATCTTTCCATCTTTCCGAATTTTCTGCAAAATTACAACTTTTGAATGATATAAGCAAATATTCTTTCTTGAGAATGAAGAAATGGGGTGAAATATTTGGTGATGTCGGGGGAAAAGCGTAAATTTGCAACAAAAAGTTGTGCGTATGAATCATATAGCAGAAGAACGATATATCAGCTTGCTGACCGACTTCGGTTTCAAGCGTATTTTTGGAACCAAGCCCAACAAGGACTTGCTCATCAACTTCCTGAACTCTTTGTTTGGGAAGGAACAGGTGATTACGGACGTGAAGTACCTGAACAGTGAGCATGTGGGTGACGTATATACGGATAGGAAAGCTATCTTTGATGTGTATTGCGAAAATGAGAAAGGTGAGAAGTTTATCGTAGAGATGCAAAATGCATATCAGACTTACTTTAAGGACCGTTCGCTTTACTATGCCACGTTTCCGATAAAGGAGCAGGCTCCTAAGTCGGCAGATTGGGATTTCAATCTGTCGCATGTCTATGTGGTGGCTTTGCTTAACTTCAACATGCATGAGGAGTCTTTCGATCAAAAGGCGATTGCCCATGATGTAGGTCTCTTGGATAAGAAAACCAAGAAGGTGTTCAACGATAAGTTGACCTTCAAGTATGTGGAGATAGCTAAGTTTGATAAGCCTCTGGAGAAGCTTCGCACTCTTTATGATAAGTGGCTGTATGCGTTGAAGAATCTTCCCAAGTTGGAAAACCGTCCTATGGAGTTGAAAGACAAAATTTTCGATAAACTTTTTGCTGAGGCAGAAATCGCGAAATTTTCAAAGAAGGAACTTCGGGAATATGAGGACAGTCTCAAGGCATACCGTGACATTAAAAACTCGCTGGATACGGCGGAAGAAAAGGGGAGGAAAAAAGGTAAGGAAGAGCGTTCTCTTGAAATTGCTCGTGAAATGCTGCAAGATGGCGAGCCTATTGAAAAGATTGCTAGATATACCGGGCTTTCTGAGAATGAAATCTCTGGATTGTAAATGAAAGAAGAGGATGTGTCATAAGTCTGTGACACACCTTTTTTATGTGTTTTTCTGTATGTTCTAATTGAATCGTCGTCTTTCTTCACAAGAGGAATCTTATTATATTGTATAGAAACTTTACTTTTTTGTTTTTTCGATAACAAAACTGCCCAAAAGCTCACAAAAGGGCATAATTGTCCCTAACGGTAAATCACGCCCTTTTCAACCAATATGGAGACGACTGCATCAAAATAGAAGTCGATGCACTTTATCATATGATTGGTTCTAAAGCGGTTGATGGTCGCGAAAGACAGTCGCTTGCCTCCACAAATCCACATATAGCGAACATCGTATTTAAGTGCGTCCGCTATGCCACGACAGGAATAAACGCCATTGATATAGGCAAAAACAACTAAACTTAGAAGCATCTTCGGACTGTAAGGAGGAGCACCAATCCCATCATAGGTATCCATGAGAGGGTTGATGTCCATACTGCGAACAATACGATCCACCATACGAACTTTGCTGTCTTTTGGCACATAATCATCGAAAGAGTTAGGAAAAAAGCTCAATTCGTGCCGAGTTTCAGATTTTATTTGTATCTTTGCCATACTTAAAGAAGTTTTCTGCAAAAATACAAATCTTTTGCGGAAAGGCAAAGCCCGAGCTTGTGAAAGTTTGGGCTTTGTTGTAAATAAAAATGAAATTTTCTTTTTTCGTGTTAGAGGAAAGATGAAAAAATAAAAAAGGGTGCGTCACTGACTTATGACACACCCTCTTGCTAATGTTTATATCTTTCCAATCTCTGCTGTCTTTTATTTCGCAATAGTCTAAAGTAAAACAATGCCTGAATTATCCCACCTTCCAACTTTCAACACCTCTTGTTTTGCTTGAGAAGTTGATGCCGAGTGTGATTACTTTTCGTTTGTCCATTGCGAAAGGAGCTGCATAGTTTTTGACTTCAATCTGCTGCAGTGCTTCTTCTGCACTTCCGTCTAATTTACATTCTATGATGTAGATGTAGTTAGAAGTTTGGATGAGGATGTCCATTCGCTCTCTAAGTCATAAAAAGCAGAACCCTCCTTGTGGATTTTCTTTAAAGTCTTGTGTTGGGATTTGCTGTGATTAGAATCTTGGCTTCCCTTTTTTGAAGATCTCTACATTTATGCGATAGCCATATCCGGAAGGCTCGTCGCGTTCGGTGTTGGCTAATGATTTTTGGAGATATTCAATTGCTTGTTCTATTACGTCTCTTCTTGTAGCACCGTGAAGACCGCAAGAAGCAACTGGTTGGTCGTTGCCCATCAGCTCCATCTGTGCTTGTATTAATGTATGTAAATCCATAATCTTGTCTTTATTTTGTTTTGACTCAGATATTTTATATTTCTCCTATCTCTGTCGCATTACCTTGCTGGAATATGAGGTGTTATCTCTATCATTATTTATTGATAATTTCCCAAATTCCATTTTTATCTGAACCTTTTCTGTGTATAAATCCATTGTCTTGTAATTTCTTGATAATCCTGGCAATCGTAGCCCTTGACAATTTAGTGATTTGAATAAGTGCTTGATATGTAACACTATTGTCTTTTTGTATCAAATCTTATACTATTGCCTCAGACTCGCTGATTTTTACAGTCTCATTTACAGTCTCATTTACAGTCTCATTTGTCTTTTGGCATTCTCTTGGTAAGACAACAAGCACACTCCTTCGTTTGAGGTGTCATGCTCTTACTTCGTCATATTGGCGATGGTAGCTATCATAGCGGCGATGCTCGACATGCTGGAACCAAGGCTCATGGTTTCGGCAACGCTCATCTTACGTTTCAGCTTGGATGGGACAACGATTTCGCAACCTGGATAGATGCGGGCACCATGACTTACCTTTGCCACCTTGCCATTCATATAGATGACGTATGCCTTGCTCTTGACTGCATCTGAGGCGAAACCACCGGCCTCGTCTATGTAATAGCTTGCTCGCTTGCCCTTGACGTATGGAACGGTGTTGGCGAACATAACAGCTCCATTGATCTTTACGGTTCCGTCGTACTGTGGTACGATGAGGCGGTCGCCCTCACGCAATACCAAGTCTTCGTCACCTCCAGGATTCTTGAGCGCTTCTTTCAGGTCGATACCAACTGGGTACTCGTCTGGAATATTGAACTTCTCGAGTTCTGCATTCTTGGCACTTTCGGCTGACTGCTGTATGGCGGAGCCGTTATTGCTGCTGGCTGCCAACTGCAGGAGGTTCTTCTGCTGATTCTCGCGTTCCTTTTTATATATCGTCAACATGAGTTCGCGTTCAGCCTGATTGGTGCGGCGAAGAAGACGGGCTCCCTTGATGTAAGCATGCTCGGTGGCTCCTCCTGCCATGTGATACAGGTCGCTCAGACGTGAAGGACGCTTGGTCATGGTATAGGTGCCTTTGAACATAACCTCGCCCTCTATGCTGACATTCTGCTGCTCGGTATAGCTTGGATTCTTGCGGACAAAGACTTCATCGAATGGCATCAGGGTGAAGCCTGGTGTGCCGTCGATTACGAAACCGTCCTTCAGGGAGAGTTCGAAACTCTGAGCAATGATGCTGTCAGGACGCAATGCCTTCGGATTGTTGACTCGACGGCTTACGTTGACTTTCACTACAGAAGCCCTGTCGGTGAGTCCGCCTGCCTGAAGAACGAAGTCTTCGATGGTCTCATTGTCGGCATACTTGTATGTGCCAGGATAGTTTACTTCGCCACGGATGGTAATGGTGCGCTCTATCATCTTGTCTTGACGGGTAGGGATGAAGAGCACGTCATTCTCCTTCAATGGGATGTCGGCCACCTTACCGCTCATGATGCCTGCAATATCGACGCTGATTACCTCCAAAGAGCGGTCGGTCTTCATGCGATGCATTACGGCACGGGCTGTAAATGCTTCTTCAGTAAGTCCCTCTGCATGTTCTACGAGAGTGCGAACGCTGTTGATCTGTTCGCCCAAGTTGTACATGCCGGGACGGAATACGGCTCCCTTGATTTCTACGGTATTGGCATAACGTGGCAGGATAGAGTCTACGCTAACAGAGTCGCCATCAGCTATACGGAAGTTGGCGTAATCGAATTCTTCTACGTTGAATACAGAATACTCTCTGCCTGTCTTACGATTCACGCGAACGGCCTTGGTATAGGCATCTCCTGTAAAACCACCGGCATACTTGAGTACGGAGTTAAGGCTCTCGTTCTTCTTCATCTCGTAGAACATAGGGCGCTTTACCTTTCCGCTGATGTTGACCAAGCAGTCGTATGGGCCTACCACGATGACATCATTATCAGCCAAACGAACGTTGCCTGTCAGTTTGCCGTTGAGAATATAGTCGTAGATATCTACTACGGTTACAAGTCGGTTGTGACGATAAACCTTGATGTTGCGCAGGGTTCCGAGGTCGTTGGTGCCTCCTGCCATATACAGGGCATGGAACACGGTGGCAAAGGCTGATAGGGTATAGGTTCCCGGTGCCTTTACTTCGCCCATCACATTCACCATGATGGTCTTGGTCTGGCCTACGGTCAGTTTCACTCGGCTGCTGCGATAACGGCTTCCGAGTGTGTTGCGCAAGCGGGCATTGGCCTGTGCTACAGTCAGTCCACTGACATTGACAGGGCCATAACCCTCGATGGTTACTTCGCCATCGGGAGAAACTGTGCTCTGAATGGTGCGCTGAGAGGCTCCGTAAATATCAATGATAACTGCATCGCCTGGCCCCAGACGATAGTTCTGTGGGGTAGCGATGTTCATGTTGGGTTCGAAGCTTAACTCCTTGTTATTGAAGATGTCACGACCGAAAACGCGATATTTATCTTTAGCCTGCTGAGCCAACAACTGTTTGAGCATCTGTGTGGAATCGGGCACAATGCCGTTTAGCTCGTTTTGCATGTCGCCATACTCCTCGTCGTTGCTGTCGTAAGTGTGTCTGTAAGAATAGTCGCGCTGGGCTTGCACACGATAGTTGGAGTAGTTGGCAGCCTCTTTGTCAGCTTGTTTTCCATAGTCAGAACGAGTCTTGCCATTATTGCTGCGCAGACGACTGGTGTCTCCTGTGCGGTCGGTAGCACTGGCCAAAGAACCTTGCTTCTGCATCTTCTCATACTTCTCACGAACTCGGCGAATCTGAGAAATGTCGACACCACGCTGCATCAGCTTGGTGACAATCTGCGAATTGGAGGTGCCTGCACTATGCTCCTTGGCCACAAAACTCATCACTTGATCATCCGTCATGCCTGACTGGGCCATTACTGAACCTGCAGACAAGAGCATGAGCGCAAAAATGATATATTTCTTCATTGTTTATTGTATGCTATTTTTTGATAATTATGCTATTAATATTCTATTCTTATTATATAATAACTCTAAATCGTGTAATTTGTTGTAAAGGAGCATGGCTTTTTTTCTCAATACTGGCGGAGTGCAGCCAAAAGGTCGATATTTTCGCTCTTTTTGCCAACTGTGATACGCAGGCAGTTGCCGCAAAGCTGCACGTTGTTGCGATTGCGCACAATGATGCCCTGATTGACCAAATAGTTATAGATGGCTGTAGCATCTGTCATCTTTGCGAGGAAGAAGTTGGCTTCTGTGGGGTACACCTTCTGGCAGATAGGCAGGTCGGTGAAGGCTGCCATCACCTTGCCGCGTTCCTGTAGAATGGTCTTCACCCAGTCGTCTACTTGATAGGGGTCTTTCAGCACCTCGAGTGCCTGCTGCTGGGTGAGGAGGTTGATGTTGTAAGGGTATTTCACCTTATTGAATATATCGACTATCTGCTTGCTGGCAAATGCCATGCCGAGACGGATGGCTGCACATCCCCATGCCTTACTCATGGTGTTGAGCACGATGAGGTTGGGGTATTTTGCCAACTGCAGGCGATAGGGGCGGGTCTTGGCAAAGTCGCTATAGGCTTCGTCTACTACCACGATGCCGTCGAAACGTGACAATACACCATCAATGGTGTCGGGTGAGATGAGATTGCCGGTAGGATTATTGGGACTGCAGATCCAGATAACCTTGGTATTCTCGTCGCAGGCTGCTAAGAGATGGTCGGCTGTGGTCTGGAACTGCTCGTTGAGCAATACTGGGCGGTATTCCACGTCATTGATGTCGGCACATACTTCATACATACCATAAGTGGGAGTTATGGCCACTACATTGTCCTTGCCTGGTTGACAGAACACTCTGTAAACCAAATCGATGGCCTCATCTGAACCATTGCCCAAGAAGATCTTGTCTTCTGCCACGCCCTTCACTTTACTGAGTTGTTTCTTCAATTCGAGCTGCAAGGGGTCTGGATAGCGGTTGTATGGGTCGTTGTATGGATTCTCATTAGCGTCGAGGAAGACGCGGGCTGTGCGACCACTAAACTCATTGCGGGCGCAACTATAGGGTGCCAAGTTCCATATGTTCTCTCGGCAAAGTTGTTTCAGTTCTTTCATTATGATTTTGTCAGAAATTTGAAGGTAAAAAAGCATATGAAACGCTTCTTTACCTTTTTACTTTTTTACCTTTTTACTTTTTTACCTTTCACCAAGGCTTTCCACTCTCAGTCGCATGGCGTTGGCGTGGGCTTCGAGCTGTTCATTTTCTGCCATTGTGACTACAGCCTTGCCGATGCTTCGGATGCCTTCCTTGCTGAGATGCTGGAATGTGATTTTGCGATTGTAGCTGTCGAGATTTACACCATTATATGCCAAGGCATAGCCATGAGTCGGCAAGGTGTGATTGGTACCGCTGGCATAATCGCCGGCACTCTCACAGGCATAGTTGCCTAAGAATACACTTCCAGCATTCACCACCTTCTCTGCCAACTGCTCGAAGTCGCTTGTGGCTATGATGAGATGCTCGGGAGCATAGGCATTGCTCAGGTCAATGGCCTCCTGCTTGTCTTTGACGAGGATGAACTTCGAGTTGTCTAACGATGTGTGTGCCATATCCTTACGTGGCAAACGCTCCAACTGTTGTTCAACCTCTTTTACCACCTTAGAAATCATCTCTTCGGAGGTGGTAATGAAGAACACCTGAGAGTCGAAACCATGTTCCGCCTGCGACAACAGGTCGGCAGCGACAAAGACAGGGTTGCTGCTTTCATCGGCAATGACACAAACCTCTGATGGACCTGCTGGCATGTCTATCGCCACATCGTGTAGTGAGACATGCTGCTTGGCAGCCATCACAAACTGGTTGCCAGGACCAAAGATTTTATACACCTTTGGCACACTCTCTGTACCATAAGCCATGGCACCGATAGCCTGAACACCACCAGCCTTGAAAATCTTGCTGACTCCGGCTATCTTGGCAGCCATGAGGATGGCTGGGTTAACCTTACCTTCTGCGTTAGGAGGGGTACAGAGAACTATCTCCTCGCAACCGGCTATCTTGGCTGGTGTGGCAAGCATCAGTACGGTAGAGAAAAGAGGAGCTGTACCTCCAGGTATATAGAGGCCCACCTTCTGTATGGCGACACTTTTCTGCCAGCACTCCACACCAGGGCAGGTTTCCACCTTGCTTCCTTCAAACTTCTGACTTTCATGGAATCGGGCAATGTTATGATGGGCGAGCTCCAGTGCATGTTTAAGCTCAGCCGACACCATGTGTTCTGCTTCGTCCATCTCAGCCTCGGATACAGACAAACTGTCGAGATGGGCATGGTCGAATTTCTCTTCATAGCGCTTCACGGCCTCATCGCCATGATTTCTTACGTCTTCCAAAACTCCCTCAACAGTCGCATTGAGCTGCGATACATCGAGGTGCGGACGCTTAACGAGTTCCTTCCATTCTTCCTTTGCAGGATACTTTATTACCTTCATTCCAATTTAAGTTTTATATATTCAAGTTTCGCAAGTAAGCCCCACACGCCCTGAAAGGGCAGAAACTCTTAGCCCAGGGCATCGCCCTGGGTTGTTTGGGGCGGTAACCTGTCGCCCTGTAAGGGCAAAAGCTTTAAAACTCCAGGCAATATATAAAAAAGCTGTTGCCCTTACAGGGCGCATTGCTGATTGCCATTATACCCAGGGCGATGCCCTGGGCTAGGAGCTTTTGGGCCTTCAGCCCGTACTTGAACCACATGCGAAACTTCGGTTTACTATTTATGCAAAGATATTTGCAAGTGGTTGTTACAAAATCATTTTCTCGATAGGAGTTACCAGAATGCCCTGTGCTCCCAATTCCTTCAGCTTACCGATAATTTCCCAGAAACGCTTCTCGTCGAGAACGGTATGGATAGAGCACCAATTCTCGTCGGCAAGAGGGATGATGGTAGGACTCTTGATGCCTGGCAACACCTCAGTGATGGCATCAATTTTATCCTTAGGGGCATTCATCATCACGTATTTCTTGTCCTGGGCTGAACGTACTGCCTCAAAGCGGAACAGCATCTCGTTGAGAATCTGATGTTTCTGCTCGTCCATGTTCCAGTTGCCGATGAGGAGAGCCTCGCTCTTCATCACGACCTCTACCTCAGCCAGATTGTTGCTGATAAGTGTAGAGCCTGAGCTGACAATATCGAAGATACCATCTGCCAAACCGATACCGGGGCTGATTTCTACAGAACCTGTGATGACATGAATGTCGGCGTTGATGCCGTTCTTCTTCATGAAGTTGCGAAGGATGTTGGGGTAGGAGGTGGCTATCTTCTTGCCGTCGAACCATTTCAGACCGGTATAGTCGATCTTCTTAGGAATGGCAAGGCTCAGGCGACACTTGCTGAAACCCAGACGGTCGATAATCTGAGCGTTCTCGCCACGTTCTACAAATTCGTTCTCGCCAACGATACCGATATCGGCTACTCCTGATGCTACGCTCTGAGGAATATCATCATCGCGAAGGTAGAGCACCTCGATAGGGAAATTAGTTGACTGTACCAAGAGCGTACGCTTCGAGGCACTTACTTTAATGTCTGCTTCCGAGAGAAGATTCATGGTGTCATCGAAGAGACGACCCTTTGACTGCACTGCTATTCGTAACATATTTCTTCATTTTTATTAAAAATCAATGCAAAAGTACAGATTTTTGCCCGAATATGCAAGAATATTTGTACTTTTGTAGCATTAAACATGAAGAAAGAATATTTATTTGTATTTGTTGCAGGTTTTATGCTCTTGGGATGCTCCTCAAAAAAGGAACAACCAGAGCTTACTCCATGGGGAACGCCCGTGGGGGAAGTTGAGGTTTCCGATGAGTCTGCTCCTCAGTCTCAGGGCAAAGGTTTGTCGCTCGATGATATCGTGTCGGGTGGTGAACTCATCATGCTGACCGTGAATGGACCTACCACCTATTATGATTATCATGGGCATGGAATGGGATTGCAATATCTGTTATGCGAGAAGTTCGCGCAACAGATTGGTGTGTCGTTACGTGTGGAGGAATGTAAGGACACGGCTGAAATGATGAGTAAGTTGCAGAAAGGCGAAGGCGACCTGATAGCCGTACCTTTGGCTCGTGTGAAGGCGAAGGGCGGATTGCTCTTCTGTGGTGTGAAAACGGATGATGAACAATGGTCGGTAGCTGCTGGCAACAAGAGTCTTGCCGATACCCTCAACAGTTGGTTCAAGCCTAAGATGATAGCAGAGGTGAAACAGGAGGAGAGTTTCTTGCTTTCTTCACGCAGTATCAGCCGTCATGTTTACTCTCCTTTCCTCAATCGTTCTAAAGGTGTGATATCTAAATACGACAGATTATTCCAGATGTATGCCGGAGCTGCCCGTATGGACTGGCGACTGATGGCTGCCCAGTGTTATCAAGAGAGTTGCTTCGACCCGAATGCAAAGTCGTGGGCTGGCGCCTGCGGACTGATGCAGATTATGCCTTCTACAGCCGCTCACTTAGGCTTACCCATGAGTCAGGTGCATGAACCTGAGGCTAATGTGGCTGCTGCTGCAAGATACATGGCTGAACTGCAGGGGCATTTCGCTGATGTCGGAGACCCATCGCAGCGTGTACTTTTCGCCTTAGCTGCCTATAATGGTGGATTCCATCATGTGCGTGATGCCATGTCTTTGGCACGTAAACATGGCAGGAATGCATACAACTGGGGTGATGTACGCGAGTTTGTATTGCGATTGTCTCAGCCTGCTTATTACAGCGACCCAGTAGTGAAATATGGATATATGCGTGGTTCGGAAACTGCCGACTATGTAGACCGTATCCGTGCGCGGTGGGCTGACTATTGTGGCGTGGCTGGCGGCAGCCGAGGCTTTAGTGGCGGAAGTATCGGTGGTGGTTTTCATGGTGCACCAGTAAAAGCCAAGCGCAAGTATTCCAACAAATATCATTTGTAATTATTGGAATACTTGCGCACGGGTGTTTTATGAAACTCCTTTATTTCTTTCCTCTTTTGTTTCGGTTGTTGCTGTCGAAGTTGGGATTGAAGCTTTTCTTCTTTTTGTTTTTGAAGAAGCCGGCACCCTTGGCTTTGGCTTCGTGCAATTCGGCCCTGGCAGCTGCCACAACATCACGGATGTTGGCAGACTTTCCGTTCAGCGGTTTGCCATCATTGAGATATTTCTCTTCGTCGTAACAACCCACGTTGCCATAACCCTTTGGAGCATATTCGTTTTTTCCTCTCTGTACATTCTGACGATAGCCGCCTCGTTGTGAGTCTTGTCTGTAGGCTCCACGCTGATTCTCCTGTCGGTTGCTGCCACGCTTGCCTCTGGCTCCACGTCCTACTCCTGGATTGTCGTAAGTAGAGCCAATGGCCTTGTCGTCGTAATGAGCTTGAGGCATTCTGCCTTTTCCACCTCTCAATGGTTTGTCGTAGAGCTTGGCTATCAGGTCGGAACGGCCAATGCGCTTCAATTCTGACTCAATAGCTCGACGCTCCTCCGGCTTGTACCAGAAGAAGAACATGCGCTGGGCAAGTTTTTCCTTTGGAGTCTTAGCGCTGAACACCGGTTCGAGCGTGTAGGGATCATAGCCAGTATACCAAGTCTCGGTAGAGATGGTCATGGGTGTAGGAGTGAAGTCCTGCACCTGCTCCAGATGGAAATCGAGTCCTTTGGTGATGACAGCCAACTCAGCCATATCCTCCTCATGACAGCCGGGATGCGAACTGATGAAGTAAGGGATGATCTGCTGGTTGAGTCCTTCCTCCTTATTGATGCGATCGAAGATGCGCTTGAACTCATAGAACAGGTCGAATGACGGCTTGCGCATGAACTTCAGTACTTCAGGGCTGGTGTGCTCTGGTGCCACTTTGAGTCGACCACTCACATGCTTGGTAATGAGTTCGCGGGTGTACTGACGGGCTGCGGCATTGATCTTCTCGTCCTTGCTCTTGTGCAACAACAGGTCGTAGCGCACACCACTGCCGATAAAACTCTTCTTGATGCCGGGCAGAGCATCCACGGCATGATAGATGTCGAGCAGTTTGCTGTGGTCGGTGTTGAGGTTGGGACAAATCTGTGGATTCACACAGGAAGGTCGTTTGCACTTCTCACATGCCTTGAGGTTATTGCCATGCATTCCATACATGTTGGCTGATGGTCCGCCGAGGTCGCTCAGATAACCCTTGAAGTCGGGCATCTGGATAATCTTTTTCACCTCCTTGAGAATGCTTTCCTTGCTGCGGCAAACTACAAACTTGCCCTGATGTGCAGAGATGGTGCAGAAGGAACAGCCACCGAAACAGCCACGGTGAAGGTTGACCGAGAACTTGATCATCTCGTAGGCAGGTATGGTCTTACCTTTGTATTTAGGGTGAGGCAATCGGGTATAGGGAAGGTCGAAGGAGGCGTCGAGTTCCTCCGTTGTCATAGTAGGGAATGGAGGATTGACCACCACCACCTTGCCATCCACGGGCTGGATCATGCGCTGGGCATGAACCTTGTTCGATTCTTCTTCCAGATGACGTACATTTTCTGCTTGTCCTTTCTTGTTCTGCAGGCATTCCTCATGGCTGTGAAGCATGATGTCATCTTCCTTGATACCGCCGGGAATCTCGTCCTCGCGACAGAGAAAGACTGTCTGCGGAATGTCTCTTATCTCCTTGATTGTGCGACCGCTGTCGAGTGCTTCGGCCAAGGCGATGATAGACTTCTCACCCATACCATAGAGGATGATGTCGGCACCCGAATCACAAAGAATACATTTCTTCAGCTTATCCTGCCAGTAGTCATAATGACTGATGCGGCGCATGGAGGCTTCAATGCCACCCAATGATACAGGAACATCGGGATAGAGTTTCTTGAGAATCTGTGTGTAGACGATAGAAGGATAGTCGGGGCGCATGTCGTGACGTGAGTCTGGACTGAAAGCATCCTCGCTGCGCATACGCCGATTGGCTGTGTAGCGGTTTACCATCGAGTCCATTGCGCCTGGCGAAACTCCAAAGAAGAGACGGGGACGTCCCAGTTTCTTGAAATCTCTAAAGTCACCATGCCAGTCGGGTTGAGGTACGATGGCTACTTTGTATCCATGAGCTTCGAGCGTGCGTGCTATGACGGCAGGACCGAAGGATGGATGATCCACGTAGGCATCACCCGAGAAGAGGATGACATCGAGCTGATCCCATCCTCGCAGTTCGCATTCCTTCTTTGTAGTAGGCAGAAAATCTGTCAGTCTGTATTCCATTCTTACGTTTTAGTCTGTTATTGCGTTTGTGTCTTCTGCCTCGTTGGCGGCACGTTTGTCGAGCCAGTCCACATAGAGCAGGACGAGGTTGTGAAGGCCGAGTGCCTTCATGTTACAGTTGTAGATGACGTCGAGACACAAGTCGAGCAATGCCTTGTCCTGGCAGTTGTCCGCTTCGAGCAGAGCACGTACGTTGAGCTTGAGTTTCTCCAATACTCCCTCGTCGATGATGCCGTTGCTGTCTACGAGGTTGCGGAGCAACTGGTATTTGTCGATGGTCTCAAGGTGTAGGTCGCTCACTTCTATAGAGCGTGTGCCTGACTGGTTTGCTTGAATTTTGTACATAGTCTTTCTGTTTTTATGTTGTTGTTTTTATCTTTATAGAACTTTTATCTTTAGCTTACACAAGCGCAAACTTAGCGCCTCTGTTCCTACTCTGTCAGAAAACGGAGTATTCCCAAGAGGATGCTTGTGCGAGTCTTTTCCTCGTTGATACATTCGAGGGGGAACCCCATGGTGAATGAGCGATAGTCATTTCCCCTGTATGCTACTGCAGCACTACTGCCTGATGTGTAAACCATGGCGCTGAAGGGAGCGGTAACAACTGTCGTTGTCGGCAAGAGTACATCGGGATGTGTGGCAGCATAATGCCTGTCATTGAGCGTGTTGTAATAAGCAAAATGTAGACCTAAGCCCGATACGCTGTCGGTAGTCTGTGTGATGCTGTCATTGGTTGGATAACTTACTTTCAGCACATCGCTCAGGAAGTTCCTCTCATCGGGTGTGGTCATGTCGCTGCCTATATATGAACCGCTTACCAGCAAGGCTCCGCCTCCCTGTGTATAAGCCTTGAGCCGTTGCTGCAGGGTAGGGGTGAACGATTTGTAATAGGTGGGTGTGTAACCGTCGTAGCGTTCCAAACCATTGATGAGGTCGACTACAGGGTAGGCTTTCATCTTCACCTTTCCTGCTGCGACACATTCACTCGAACAGCTTGCCACATTGTATTTTTGGCTGGCAGCTATACTGCGAGCATGTTCTTCCACATAACTGAAATCGTTGCCGGCAATGAAGTTTCCTGCCAGTTCGTTGCCAGAATAGCCCAAGCCGGAACTGCTCTCGTTGCCCATCCTCTGTCGGTCGAAGACAAGTTGCTTACCACTCCATCCTGCCGTCAATCCATAGCTTACGCCAGGGTCTTGTTCCATGTCGAATCCTTGCAGGGAGTCGTTGTCGATCACCTGAGGCGCTGCCAGTCGATGGAAGTTGTTGACGATCAAGACCGTCTTGGTGGCTGCTGGTTCGTATCGCGCACAAAGTTTCTCGGTTGGGAAACTCTCCCCACCGCTGTTGAGAGCCGCCACCTTGAAAGTATAGAGTTCGCCCGGCTTCAAGTTCATGCTGCAAGAGGCTCCCTTAATGATCTGTCCGTTGTCAAAGCCTCCTTTACCCATAGCTGTATACAGAATATACGATGTAGGCTGGGCAGTAGGCTCGCTGCGGTCGGTCTGTGGACTCCATGACAGATGGGCTGTTCCTTGGGTATCAATCTCTACCGAGAAATTGTTAGGTGCAAGGGGTTGAACTACATAGGGCAGACCGTGGTTGGTGCATACATATCTCAAGATGGTCTTATAGAGCGAGCGTGCTATGGTGAATTTGCCCATCGGGTCCTGACCAATCTTCATGTCGGGGAAACTCTGGTGCGACAGGGTCTCGATGATGGCGGCAGGAACTTCGGGCAAACGGGTTTCGGAGTAGTTGCGGTCCCAGAGATAACGCTCTGAGAATTCGCCATACTGCTGTCTAAGGTCGCTGACCAGATTCTTGAGCAAAGCCTTGGCCAAGTCCTTGGATGTCATGCGCGAGATGCCGCTGTTCAGCATGCCGTCGTTGAAGTTGGTGGTGCAGATGGCCAGGGAGCCCCAGGTTGTCTTTCCGTCCTTGTTGTAACCCGCGTCGCTGTGTACGGCAAGTGAGAGTTCTATAGGAACCTTCTTGCCCTGAAGCGCAGGCATATAGGGACTTCCGCCTCCCAACCAGTTGGTCATCAGCGAGCGTGTGTTGATGTCGTCGGCGTAGTCATTGGCTCCTTTTCTTCCTCCGTATACATGATAGGGAGCACCAGCCCACTGTGCATAGTATCGTGCTCCTTCGAGGCAGCGGGGCATACCGCTCGAGTTGTTGCCCCTCAGGATGTTGCCCATGCCGCCACCAAAACGTACGGCATCACTGGTCACCACTCCTCGTTTGGAAGCTTGATTGGTTACAACCACACGGTTGAGTGTATTGCAGCCCTTGTCAAAGTCGAATGTGCCCAAGTAGACCCATGTTCCTCCGCCCATGCGCTGGTTGACGGAAAACTCGGTTGCTTCTCCCTTGTGGTAGACGATGTATTTCGCATCGGTCACACTCTTGGGCAGACTTTGGTAGCTTACGTAGACAGCATACTTGCCTGCTTCGGGCAGGTCGGGCTGATAGCTTATCTCGCTATGGTTCTTCTTCTTGGTGGCTTTTGCCTTCCTTACAGTTCCGTCGGTAAAGGGATTCTGATTGTCTTCATAATATCTTCTTCTGGCTGCGAAACCTATGGAATCACAGTCTTTCCATTTTTTACCATTGACGGTCTCAACATAATACGGGCGTTTGAAGGCATCATCGTTGTCGACGATCACTTCATGCTTCTGCCAGTCACGCTCACGTGGAGTGAAGACAATGGCTCCGGCATTCTGCAGCATGGGTATGAGGTAGGGCACCACGATGGTTTGCGTGAAGAGGTCCTCGGTAGTGCCGAAGAGGTTGGGGCGTTGCCATTTCCATCTTCTCTGGTCTCCATCATAATATCTTCCGTGCGACGCCCATACCGAGAGGTGTCTGTTCTGCAGTCCACGCGTTACAAAGTAGGGGCGAGACATGTTGAAGACCCATGGGTCTCCCTCGTAGTTGATATCTTCCCATGCTCTTGTGTTGCCGTCAAGGTATACCTTGCCCGTCACAGACTGAGCTGCGACGGGCAAGGAAAGGAATGAGCATGCAGCTAAACTGCAAGTCAACAGTCGTATCATGTAGAGTTTTTCTTTCATCAGAGTTTTTATATGTTGCCTATCGTAAACTTCTCGGGCTTCTTTCCCTTGAAGTCTTTGAAGTACAACTTGATTTCTCGCATGTCGGCATCCAGGTCGCCAGATGGTATAATCTGCTTGGTGCATGTAATGAGCCGTTTCTGATAGTCTGCGCCATAGAGCAGGATAGGAATTCCTGCCTTGAGGGCAATGAAGTAGAATCCCTTCTTCCAGTCGGGGTTGAGCGAACGGGTTCCCTCGGGTGTGATGCAGAGACAGAAGTGGTCTCGCTTGCGGGCTTCCTCAGCCAGGTTGTCGGTCATGCTGGTGTGCTTGCTTCGCCATACCGGTATTCCTCCCATCTTGCGGAAGATGGGTCCCAATGGCCAGAAGAACCATTCCTTCTTCATCAGGAAGTTGCTCTTGATTCCTTCGGCATGAGCGTAGAGTTGTCCGATGAGGAGGTCCCAGTTGCTGGTATGTGGAGCAAGACAGATAATATACTTCTCGGGATGGGCTATGGTAATCTCCTTGGTCCATCCCAAGCGCTTATAGAGTATCCATTTGGATAATTGTTGAATCATTACAGTGTGTTTCGAAGTTTTGGTTAGAAAGCTTATATTATATATAATAATGTAAGGATCAGAATTCTTTCCAATAATTAATCCAGATTGTTGATTTGGTCAATAATCTCGCAGGCCTGCTTGTTGAAGTCTTCAATGAGCTTCTTATAGTACTTTTTCTGCTCCATGCCTGGCTCTGGATGTGACACGCGACAGATAAAGTCTGTGCGAATCATGACAATAGCAGTCAGAATGCCGTCGACGTCTTCGGCTGCTGGTTTGCTGCTATACAATGAAGCTGCTACACACTCAGCGAACATATCGCTGGTGATGTAATTGATTGTACGTTTTAAATCTCTTTTATTAGCCATAGTTTTTATCTTTAAATGAATGACAATATGATTTCAATGCTCAAAGATAGTAATTTTATTCGTAATTCGTGCACAAGAATGAAAAAAAAGTTCTCTTTAACTCATTTTTAGCTTTATTTGTTTCTTTATGTGGAAAAAATAAATTACTTTTGCAGATGTTTTGAAGTTTCAGTAAATAAAAAATTATAAATTCTAAAAGACATGGAAAAAAGTGAATTGCAATTAGCACGAGCAGCCTACCTTCCCAAACTCCCTAAAGGATTACAGGGCAACGTAAAAGTGAAAGAAGGTGCTCCTACTCAGAGTGTAGACAATCAGGAAGAAATCAAGAAACTCTTCCCTAACACTTATGGTATGCCTCTCGTAGAGTTCGTACCTGGTGACGAGGCTCACGACACCAAGATGAACGTGGGTGTTATCCTCAGTGGCGGTCAGGCTCCTGGCGGTCACAATGTCATTTGTGGTCTTTTTGATGCATTGAAGAAGTTGAACCCAGCCAACCGCCTTTATGGTTTCCTCATGGGTCCTGGTGGCTTGGTTGACCATAACTATATGGAGATTACAGCCGACTTCATCAACGACTACCGCAATACTGGTGGTTTCGACATGATTGGTTCTGGCCGTACCAAGTTGGAGAAGACCGACCAGTTTGACAAGGGTTTGGAGATTATCCGCGAGTTGGACATCCAGGCTGTTGTTATCATCGGTGGTGACGACTCTAATACCAATGCCTGCGTATTGGCTGAGTACTATGCTGCCAAGAAGTGTGGTGTACAGGTAATCGGTTGTCCTAAGACTATCGACGGTGACTTGAAGAACGATCAGATTGAGACTTCTTTTGGTTTCGATACAGCCTGCAAGACTTATTCTGAGTTGATTGGTAACATTGAGCGCGATTGCAATTCTGCACGTAAATACTGGCACTTCGTCAAGTTGATGGGTCGTTCGGCTTCTCACATTGCTTTGGAGTGCGCGCTTCAGACACAGCCTAACATCTGTCTTGTTTCAGAGGAGGTAGAGGCCAAGGATATGACCTTGAACCAGATTGTAGAGAATATCGCTCAGGTAGTAGCCGACCGTGCTGCTGACGGTAACAACTTCGGTGTTGTGCTGATCCCTGAAGGATTGATAGAATTTATCCCTGCTATCGGTCGTCTTATTGAGGAACTGAACGACCTCTTGGCTGCTCATGGTGCTGACTATAAGGATTTGGACAAGGATGCTCAGCGTGAGTACATTCTGGCTCACCTCTCTAAGGAGAATGCCGAGACATTCGCTACTCTTCCTGAGGGTGTTGCCCGTCAGCTCTCTCTCGACCGCGACCCACACGGAAACGTTCAGGTTTCTCTTATCGAGACAGAGAAGTTGCTCTCTGAGATGGTTGCTGCCAAGTTGGACGAATGGAAGAAGGAAGGCAAGTACGTAGGTAAGTTTGCCGCTCAGCATCACTTCTTCGGTTACGAAGGTCGTTGCGCTGCTCCATCCAACTTTGATGCAGACTACTGCTACGCACTTGGAACCAGCGCTGCACAGCTTATCGCCAACGGCAAGACCGGTTACATGGCCATCGTAAAGAACACAACAGCCAATACCGACGAATGGAAGGCAGGAGGTGTGCCAATCACCATGATGATGAACATGGAGAAGCGTAATGGCGAGATGAAGCCAGTTATCCGCAAGGCTCTCGTCGAGCTTGATGGTGCTCCATTCAAGGCTTTCGCTGCCAAGCGTGATGTTTGGGCAAGAGAAACTTCTTACGTTTATCCTGGTCCTATCCAGTACTGGGGTCCTGCTGAGGTTTGTGATCAGACCACAAAGACTCTGAAGCTGGAACAGGAAGGTAAATAAAGTTACCCTATAAAATAAGGAGAGTGAAGAGTGAAGAATTCAAATGCTTTTATTTTAAATCCATGCGGTTCTTTGCTTTTCACTCTTTGCTTTTCTTCATAAAAGCACATAAAACCAAATGGTACAAACCCAACGTAAACCACAAAAACGCAAAACAAGTCGACAGCCCGTCAGGCGCCGTCGCACTTCTCGTACCCGCCATGGCTTCTTTGGCAGATACCCTCGCTGGGCATGGTGGATAGGAGGTATTGCTGTTGTGCTTCTCTACGTGGGTGCGTTCTATTATTTCTTTGTGGGACCTACGGGGTTCCGCTGGCGTGCGCTTTATGGCGATGCCGAGTATCCTGACGGATACGAAATACGAGGCATCGACATCTCGCATTATCAAGGCACTATTGACTGGGAACAGCTCAAGGATGCTATGATCAAAGGTTGTCCCCTGCGCTTTATCATTATCAAGAGTACTGAGGGTTCCTCACGTCTTGACGAGAATTTCAGAGAAAACTTTAATCAGGCACGCGATTATGGCTTTATCAGAGGCGTTTACCACTTCTGGAGCAACAAGTCGTCGGCACGCGAACAGGCTTATTTCTTCCTCGATAAGGTGCATCTTACAGAAGGCGACCTTCCTCCTGTTCTCGACATAGAACACAAGCCTGCCGATAAGAGTGTGGAGGAATTCCAGCGCGATGTGCTGACTTGGCTTCACATCGTGGAAGACCGTTATCATGTCAAGCCCATCATTTACACCTATTATAAATTTAAGGAGCAGTACCTTGGTGCTCCTGTTTTCGACGACTATCCTTATTGGATAGCCCACTACTATGTAGACAAGGTACAATACAAGGGTAAATGGAAGTTCTGGCAACATACCGATGCCGGAAAGTTGCCAGGTATTAAGGGTTATGTCGACTTCAATATCTACAATGGCAGCTATTATGATTTGCGCCAGCTGTGCATCGGAGCCAACAACAACGAGCGCAAGTTTATGGAGTGGTCAGAATAAGGCACGCCCAGCCTTCGTCGTCTCTTCTGCTTACCTCTCTCAGTCCCAGTTCCTCTGCTTTCTCTATCAGCACGGGGATGTCTTCGTTATAGAATCCGCTCAGTATCAGATAGCCGCCTTCGTTGAGCACGCTTCTGAACGACTTCATGTCAGCCAACAAGATGTTGCGGTTGATGTTTGCCATCACCAGATCGAACATTCCGCTGATGTGGTTGATGACCGAAGCATTGCCGAAGAGTACCTCCATATTTTCAACGCCGTTCAGTTGGGCATTATGCTGCGCATTGTTCACACTCCATTCATCAATATCATAACCCACAATCTCGCTTGCACCCATCTTGGCGCAGGCAATACCGAGAATACCCGTACCGCAACCACAGTCGAGTACGCGCTTCTTCGCTAAGTTCATACCAAGAAGGGTAGAGACGATCATACGGGTGGTCTCATGATTGCCCGTACCAAAGGCAAGCTTCGCCTCTATACCTATTTCTATATGGTCGGGCGAGGTAGTAGGGTGCAGGTCGGGATGTTTGGCGTCGTAGATGAGAATCTGGTCGTCGATGCAAATGGGTTCAAACCCCTGTTCCTCCCATTCCTGGTTCCAGTCTTTGTCCTCAGCCTCCTTCACTTCATAAGTGATGCGGGCACTCTCTATGGGAAAATCGGCAATACTGTTGTCGAGGGCCTCCTTGTCGAAGAAATCTTTCTGCACATAGGCCTCCAGTCCTTGCTCCGTTTCCTCGAAAGACTCGAATCCCGCTTCAGCCGAGCTGTCTGCCAAGAGGTCTCTGCACACCTGCATCAGGTCGGCTTCTACCTCGATTTTGAATGTCGCTACTAAGTATTTCATTGAATTTCGTTTTAAATTTTACTGCAAAAATATAAAAAATAGGGAAAAACCTACCATTATTTAGGGTTTTTCTGTATTTTTGCATGTAAATAAGCAATATTTTTGCACTTGATTCATTGTATCTATAGACATAGATAACAGATATAAGAAGAACTACAATAATAAATAGGAGAAAAAGAATATGAAAAAATGGTTAGTCCTTTCAGTCTTTATGGCTGCCCTGCCATTGACAATGATGGCACAAGATGATGACCTCTACTTCAACCCGAAGCAAGAAGCCAAGAAGGCAGCCGAGGAACGTGTGCAGAAGGCAAAGCTGTTGGCTGCCCAGCGTGCACGTCAAGACAGCATATATGCCCTCTACTGGTCGGGAAGCGACCGAAATGTGGATGAATACAACCGTGGCGGTAAACTGTTGAGCCATTATCAGAACATCGGAGCCGACTCTTTGGGCAACGACATCATATCGTTCAGAGTGGGCAAGGGTGTGGCTCCCGATTCCATCTACGATGACGAGGCTTTTGCCGAGAAGTACATGCGTGGCATGGGTGATGATTTCGACTGCACCCGAGACCTGAGCCGTTGGGACGGATTTTACGATCCTTGGTTCTATAGTTATTACGGCTGCGGACCATACTACTGGCGCAGTTCTTACTGGCGCTGGCACAATCCATGGCGTTATGGCTATTATGCAGGATGGTACGATCCCTGGTTTGATCCCTGGTTCGACCCCTGGTATTATGGCTATGCAGGCTGGTATGGTGGTCCCTGGTATGGATGGGGTGGTTATTATCCTTGGTATTGGGGAGGTCCGGCTGTGGCTTACGTGCGCCCAAGCAACGGCTATCGTAGCTTTAGCCATTCAGCATCAGGCTCTAACGTAAATAGCTCTTACAGGAATAATTATCCAGGGCAATACAATCGTTTTGGCCGTCGCGAGAGCACAAATACCAACAGCAACCGAAACTACAATTATAACAACAACCGCAGCTTCAACTACAGCAACTTTGGCAACCAGAGTCATGGCGGAAGCTTTGGAGGCAGCCGTGGCGGAGGCTTCAGCGGTGGCGGAGGCGGTTCGCGCAGTTATGGTAGTGGAAGAAGATAGAAACTTTTTTAATATTTCAAGAATATGAAACGTGTAAAGATCATTTTGCCGGCTTTGTTGGGACTCATGACAATTCCGGCTATGGCACAGGAAACTTATCAGGATGCCAAACTGGCTGAGACTGCTCTTACGGGTACTGCCCGTTATGTGGGCATGGGTGGAGCCATGGAGGCTTTAGGTGCTGACCTTTCTACTATCAGCACCAACCCTGCAGGTATAGGTATGTTCCGCAAGAGTCAGGCAGCTCTTTCTGCCGGTGTGCTGGCGCAGTCGTCGGCCGACAAGAACTTCACTTTTGATGGCACCAATGCCTACATCGATGGAAAGAACTCGAAGGTGAGCTTCGACCAGATTGGTTTTGTATGGTCTATGGCCCACCGCAACCAGACTTACGTCAACCTGGCATTCAACTTCCATAAGAGTACCGACTTCATGCAGATTCTCACCGCAACCAGTATGCTCAACGGTGCCTCACAGTCTAAGTTTGCAGCCAACAAGACTGACTACAGCAACTATATCGACACACGATATGATGGTTACATCCGCAATGCGGGAGACCTGATCTGGAACGGTGTGGACGAGAATTATCATAAGTTGATGGGCAAGGACGAGAACAACTTGCAGAATTTCTATGATGGTCGTTCCTTCCTTTTCGGACAGTATCAGCATGGCTACATCGGTGTCTACGACTTCAACATCAGCGGAAGCATCAAAAACCGCGTATGGTGGGGTGTCACCTTGGGATTGCATGATGTCAATTACCACAGCGACTCTTACTATACTGAGAATTTTGTAGCTGAAAAGGAAGCCTTTGGTGAGTCGCGCGAGAGTCTGAAGATTGACGGAACTGGATTTGATGTAAAGGCGGGTGTCATCTTCCGTCCTGTGGAGAGTTCTCCTTTCCGCATCGGTGTTTATGTCAACTCGCCTGTATTCTATGACCTGACTATGAAGGGTACTGCCGATCTGTATCTTATCGACAATAATATTGTCAACGACCAGGGGCAGCATGCTGCCGGACATAACTCGTCATACGTGGGTTACGACTATCGTCTCAATACTCCCTGGAAAGCAGGTCTGAGCTTGGGTCACACCATCGGCAACTACTTCGCTCTCGGTGCCACCTACGAATATGCCTGGTACAATCACTTCGACAACCGCATCAAAGACGGTGGTTATTATGACGGATGGGACTACTACGAGTCGAGCAGCAGCGACAAGCCTATGAACGACCACACCAAGGCAACCCTGAATGGTGTGAGCACCCTAAAGTTGGGTATGGAGTACAAGCCAATTCCGATGCTGGCTGTACGCGTGGGCTACAACTATGTGTCGGCTTTGTATAAGGAAGACGGTGTGCGCGACCAGACTTTGATGTGCTCTTATGATGCTGATGGTAATACAGGTGTCAACATGGCAACTTCTACCGATTACACCAACTGGAAGGCGATCAACCGCTTCACTTTGGGTCTTGGCTTCAACTACAAGAAGATGTTCCTCGACCTGGCTTACCAGTACAGCGCTCAGGACGGTGACTTCTATCCCTTTATGAGCAGCAAGAACTTTGGCACTAAAGAGGGTTTCACTCCAGCCATCAGCAATGAGGTTTCAGCAACCAAGGTTTCCAACAACCGTCATCAGTTGCTCATGACCTTGGGATATAAGTTCTAAGACACGTAAGTCATAGCGCTCAGGCGAAGCTATCGCTTCCTCTGGTCGCACGGAAATTTAGAGTAAAATAAAGAAGTTAAGGGAAGTTAGATGGGTTAAGAGTCAAATGCTTTATTGTTTGAAAACAAAACAATAAGCAATGAACCTCTTACCAGTCTAACTTCCCTTATTTTTAGCCATATAGGAAATAAAAATCTTGAATTAAAAGATTTTTTGCTGAAATAGCATTAAAAATTTGCATTAAGCCCTTTTAAATTGTATCTTTGCACTTGATAAATCTCTGTTCAAAGCCTTTGAATGTCCGTTCAGAGCCTTTGAATGTCCGTTCAGAGCCTTTGAATGTCCGTTCAAAGCCTTTGAACGGAGATTTATGAGGTGTTTGGCAACAATATCTTGGGTGACAGACAATCATTTCCTAATAATAAAAAACTTAATATAACTATGGCAAAGTACAAATTAGTAGAAATGGCAGACATGGATAAGACCGGCACACGCAAGGTTTATCCTAAAATGGTGACCTATCGGACACTGTCTACAGAAGAGTTTATAAAGAAGATGAAGTGGTATAACAACGCATTACCAACGAGCGCGATAGAGGCTGCTTTAACGGATATGTGTAACATATTGGCCCGTATGTTGGCTATGGGGTACAATGTCAACCTGGATGGATTGGGAACCTTTTCGTTGTCCCTGGGCTTCGAAGACGAAAAACCTACCGAGATGCAGCATGACGATGACAAGATGGCGTATCGTACAGTGGGAGTAAAGAATATCAATTTCAAGACCTCGCCCGAGTTGATAAAGGAAGTAAGACTACTTGTCAACTCCGATCTGGAACGTGATATGAGTGGAGTAAAAGTTATCAAACGCGAGCTGTACTCCAAAGAAGAGCGTGTCAGTCGTGCCTTGGAAGAGATCCATGAAAACGGTTTCATCACCCTCACCGATTATGCAGCCATCAATCATCTAAGCAGGACTGCCGCCTCCATGGAATTGAAAACGTTGACAGATGACCCTTCTTCTCCTATCACTGCAAAAGGAAGAGGCTCTCACAAGGTTTGGGTGAAGAAGCAAGAGGAATAATCGGAAATTTTCGAATAACATTACTCAAGTTTCGCTTGTGGTTCAAGTACGGCCTGAAAGGGTAGAAGCTCTTTGCCCAGGGAGGGCACTGAAAAAGTAAAATCCATTAATACTTACAATTAATACATACAATTATGAAAGCTACAAGAATCATCACAACAGTGTTTATTGCGCTTGCCTCACTTGCAGCCCATGCACAGGAAGGAGCATGGAACGGCGAACTAAACATAATGGGAACTAAATTGCCTTTAGTATTCAACTTCTCTAACGAAGGTTGCACCATGGATTCGCCTTTGCAAGGTGCTAAAGGAACACCAGCTGAGAAGACCATTAAGAACGATGGTACAATAAAAGTTTCGATTGCCATGATTGGAGCCACATTTGAGGGAAAGATGGAGAATGGCGAAATTAAAGGTACAT
>ERZ1026776.252-NODE-252-length-40002-cov-16.225173_pt1 | contig 40002 bp, 34 predicted proteins | sample MGYA00380125_ERZ1026776 | MGnify/ENA primary metagenome ERZ1026776 (study PRJEB33269, sample SAMEA4719761) | human gut metagenome | biome: human-associated habitat; feature: organic feature; material: feces | place: Cameroon | collected 2013-10 ...
CCTTGTTCATCTCGTCGGCGCTCATCTTCAGCAGGGTGGCCATCTGGTCGATGAAGGCGCCCGTGCCACCGGCGCAGCTGCCGTTCATCCGGACTTCCGTGCCGTTGGTCAGGAAGAGGATCTTGGCATCCTCGCCGCCCAGCTCGATCACGCAGTCGGTCTCCGGCATGAACCGCTTGACGGCCACGCGGGTGGAAAATACCTCCTGCACAAAGGGCACGCCGCAGCTGTCGGCCAGACCCATGCCCGCCGAACCGGAGATGCTGAGCAGCGCTTTCTGACCCTTCAGCTGCTCTGCATCGATGCGGCGCAGAAGCTCCTGTGCCTTTTCCAGAATATGGCTGTAATGACGTTCATATGTCGAATATACAAGTGCATCGTGTTCATCCAGCACCACGCATTTGATGGTGGTACTGCCGATGTCAAGACCTACTCTCACGTTTCTTTTTCCTCCCTGAAGGACGTTTTTCAGACATTCTTCGGGCAAAAATCCTTGCAAAATCTTTGCCAAAAATTAGTTCGTTAGCGAATTATTCATGCAACTCGCATACAGATGTATTATACTCAAAATTGCACGAACAATCAATCTGCATTCTTTATTTTACACGCAAAAAATAGTATTTTCCGCTCAGAAAGTTAAACATTTTGTGAATTTCGCGGAACTTTGGGCCGGATTTTCCGGCAGATTGGCTAAGAATCTTTACTTTTAGAGGGTTGTTGCAGGGAGAAACCTCTCCGTCATCGCTGACGCGATGCCACCTCTCCTGATAGGAGAGGCCTTGGCAGGTCGGGTGACCCCTGCTGGACGCCTGAAGTTTTATCTTGCGCAAAAAAGAGTGCTCCGCTGTCTCGGCTGACAGCATCTGAACGAATGCCCTTGGTTAGAGCGTTGTTTCGATGCCGTTGCCCTAGGCAGCGGAGCACTTCCGTTTATGGTTTCAAAAAACTCAATTCATCCAGTAGGACCAAAACCGGCACGCCAGTGGCTCCCCTACTTAGGGGAGCTGGCAAAGCCGAAAGGCTTTGACTGAGAGGTTCGTTGTGTGATAGCGCTTTTGGGACGAGCTGGCATTGCGAAGCAATGACTGAGAGGTTTCGTCGTGTAACAGCGCTGTACGAAGGAGCTGTCACCGAAGGTGACTGAGAGGTTCGCTGCGTGACAGCGCTTTTCAACACAAGCCGTGCTCTGCGCCGTTCCGGCGAGTGGTCAGAAGATACAGCTCCCGGCGCAGCTGGCGCTGCAGGGGTGTGGAGACAGGCCCTTCCATCTCCGAGCGGAACTCCACCACTGGCTCGATGGGAAAAGCGCGGGCCGGCAGCGGGATGGTCAGCGCCGCGCAAGCCCCGCCAGCCGCTCGGTTCGAAAGTTCCAATGTCCAGCCCAGCTGGCGGCAGTATTTCCGGCAGAGCGGCAGTCCCGCCCGTGCACCGCCCAGAAAGCGGCGGCGGTTCTCCAGCCAGCTCTCACCCTCGGGCAAGCCGCAGCCGTCGTCCTCGATGGTCAGTGCAAAATTCTGTTCGGTCCGGCGCAGATGGACCCAGACCGTCCCGCCGGGAGACACCGCCCGCAGAGCGTTGGACAACAGATGGAAGCACAGCTGCTCGGCTTTTTCGCGGTCAGCCCACACAAGGCACTGGTCCATCCCTCCGCGGTCCACTTGGAGAGTGGTCCCGTTCTGCCGCTGAATTTCCGGGGCCATCCGTTCCAATTCGGCCAGAATGCCGCACAGGTCCACCGGCCGTTTTTTCAGCGCTTCCTCGGGGGCGCTCAGCTCCATCAGCTCCCGGATGGTGCGTTCCAGCCGTGCCGATTCCAGCTCCATATCCGAGAACGCCGCTTCGGTGCGCTCGTCGCTGACCTTTTTCAGGTGCATCTGTAAATATTCGCGGTCTTGATCCATCAGGCGCAGAGAATGCAGAAAGACCGATTCCAGCTGCTTTTTCGGAAATTCAGCCGCGTCTTTCTCGTTCTGGACCTCGCTCATGTCAGATGCCCCCTTTCCCGATGGCTCCTGTTAGGAAATGATGCCCCGCCGCCGCACGCTCTGCCGCAGGGCGTAGACGAGTTTTCCGGTGGTGACCTTCACGTCCTGAAGGCCGTTCTCCTTTTTGAAGCGGAGCCAGCCCTCCGGCTTCCGGTGCTCCAAATTGTCGATCAGGCGGCGCAGACCGCTGTCCACAGCCGCCACGGTGACCTGATATTCCTCGGCAACGCTCTGCAAGATCTCCTTGCGGAGGGCGAGCTTTCCGGTGGAAGCGCAGACGATCTGCACCGTCATCGTCAGATAACTGCAGTTGATGTCCGGCTGCTGGACTTCCCACTGGTCATAGATGTAATTGCAGAAGCGCTCGATCCGCGCCGAACTCCGCCCGGGAACGCCCCAAAGCCCCCGCATCAGGTCCTGCAAGCGGTCACGCTCCACATGATAAAATTTTCCGCTCGGATTCAGACAGGCCGCCGTCTGCTCGTCGTACCAGCCGTCGCCCTGCAGCAGAAGCGGCGGATGGCTGGGCAGACGGTTCAGCTTTTCGATGAACTCGATGCTGTCCATATCTTCCAGCTGGCTGCCCAGCACCAGAACATCGAAGCATTTTTTCTGCCACAACGCCTGTAACACCGGCTCGCCGCTCTGAAAACAGGTGCACGAGATGGCCGGGCTTTGTTCTTCCAGATAGTGTTTCCGCACCCGAAGCTCCCGTTCATCGTAGCTCAGCAGCGCGACGCGCAGACCCTCTGTTTCCCGCTCATGGCTCACCCCCGGCTGCCTCCTCTCTCCGTCGATGCCGCCGAAAGACAATCCGCAATGACGTCCTTCCACAGCTCCGGCTGTACGACATTCTCGCACAGATACCGCAGCAGCCGATATCCTTCGTCCGGGCACAGCGGAACAGCCATACTCTCCCTCCGTGCCTGAGCGCCGGTCCGGCTCAAGGTCAGGCGGCAGCCATTTTCCGTATCCGCATCCAGCGAGTAGATCAGGGTGTAAGCATCTTGGTAGCCCTCGATCGACGAAAACTGACACTCCAGCGGGGCGTACGCGCGTTCCATAAAAAATTCCTCCTTGCCTCTATCCGGTGCACTCTGGTGCACCACGTTACATTCCTTATTTTATAGAGCAGGAAGGAACAATTCAATCCCCTAAAAAGCGTCACTTTTCATCGCAAAACACACCATTTCGATGCTTTTTGCCGCATTTTTCTCTCTTTTCACACAAAAAGGAAGCTTTTTATGCCAGCAGTTTAAGAATACCACCTCCTGCACATAATTGCAAGAGGAAGGTTTTTCTTATTCCACAGCCGGATCTTTGCCCTTTCTGCCCGCCTTTTTTGCCTTGAAACCGACAAAAATCCATGGTTTGTTCATATTCATCTGATAGAATAAATTGTTAGCTTTATTTTGCCGCCGGACACGCACGGCGCGTTTTTTCAGAAAGGCAGATCTCCTCATGCTCCAACTCCAAAAGATCCACAAGGAATACAAAACAGGCGACCTTGTCCAGACCGCACTGAACAAGGTCAGCCTGAACCTCCGCGACAACGAATTCGTTGCCATCCTCGGCCCCAGCGGTTCCGGCAAGACCACCCTGCTGAACATCATCGGCGGTCTGGACCGGTACGACAGCGGCGACCTGATCATCAACGGCATTTCGACCAAAAAGTACACCGACCGCGACTGGGACTCCTACCGCAACCACACCATCGGCTTCGTGTTCCAGAGCTACAACCTCATCCCGCACCAGACCGTTCTGGCCAACGTGGAACTGGCGCTGACCATCTCCGGCGTTTCGGGGGCCGAGCGACGCCGCCGCGCCACCGAGGCGCTGCAGAAAGTCGGCCTTGGCAACCAGCTGCACAAGCACCCCACCGAGATGTCCGGCGGCCAGATGCAGCGCGTCGCCATCGCCCGCGCTCTCGTCAACAACCCGGACATCCTGCTGGCCGATGAGCCGACCGGCGCACTGGACAGCGAGACGAGCATTCAGGTCATGGAGCTGCTCAAGGACGTCGCAAAAGACCGCTTGGTCGTCATGGTCACCCACAACCCGGAACTGGCCGAGCGCTACGCGACCCGCATCGTCAACCTGAAGGACGGCGTCATCCTCTCCGACACCGACCCCTACGAGCCGGACACCGCCCATCTGGCCCCGCCGGTCCACAAGAGCATGGGCCGCTCGTCGATGTCGCCGCTGACCTCGCTGGGCCTGAGCTTCAACAACCTGCTGACCAAAAAGGCCCGCACCCTGCTCACCGCCTTTGCCGGTTCCATCGGTATCATCGGCATCGCGCTCATCATCTCGCTGTCGGCGGGCGTCAACCAGTATATCGACGACACCGAAAAATCCACCCTGTCTGAATACCCGCTGCAGATTTTGAGCAGCGGCATGGACCTGACGTCCCTGCTCACCTCAGGTGCGCCCAGTTCCAGCAGCACCACCACGACCGAAGAGGGCATGGTCCCGGTGCGGCAGCTCATCACCCAGATGGTGGCGGGCATCACCTCCAACGACCTGAAATCCCTCAAGAGCTACCTCGAGAGCGACGACTGCACCATCGCGGACGACGCCACCTCCATCGAGTATTCTTATAATGTGCAGCCGCAGATCTACCGCGAGGACGACGACGGCAGCATCCGTCAGGTCAACCCGGATTCGTCCCTCTCGTCGCTGGGCATCAGTTCCACCAGCTCCACCAACAGCATGATGTCCTCGATGATGAACACCAGCGTGTTCTATCAGCTGCCCGAAAGCGCGGAGCTGTACGACTCTCAGTATGAGGTCAAGGCCGGTCGCTGGCCCGAGAACTACAACGAGTGTGTGGCGGTCCTCGGCGCCGATGGCTCCATCACCGACTACGCCCTGTATGCGCTGGGTCTGCGCGACAACGCCGAGCTGGACAAGATGATCCAGCAGTTCGCCCAGAACCAGAACGTCGATGTCCCCAGCGATTTCAAGACCTATCGCTATGACGACTTCATCGGCATCCAGTTCAAGCTGGTCAACAGCACCGACCGCTATCTCCGCGACGATGACCACAACGCATGGGTCGATAAATCCGACGACAAGGACTTCATGAAGGGCCTCGTTGCTTCCAGCGAGACGCTGACCGTTGTGGGCGTCGTGCAGCCGAAAGAGGACGCTTCGGCTTCCATGCTGTCCTCCGGCATCGCCTACCCTGCTTCCCTGACCCAGCACGTCATCGACGAGGCCGCGCAGTCTCAGCTCGTGAAGGACCAGCTGGCCGACCCGGCCACCAACGTCCTCAACGGCGAACCGTTTGGCACAGAAGATGCTTCTGCGTTCGATATGAGTTCGCTGTTCAGCATCGACACTGACATGCTCAAGAGCGCGTTCCAGTTCGATTCCAGCAAGCTGAACTTCGACCTGAGCGGCGCGTTCGACCTGAACGACGGCTCCGTCGATTTCAGCCAGATGCTCGACCCCGACAGCTTCCAGCTGGATATGGACTTGACCGAGATGCCCGACATGGACATGAGCGCTCTGACCGACATTTTCGCGAACATGGACCTCTCCATCTCGGAAGATGCCATGCAGGGGCTGGCCCAGAAAGTCCTTGTGGGCTACAAGGATTATGTCATCGGCAACGGCATCCTGAACCTGAACAAGATCAGCTTCTCCGAATACCTCAAGAGTGACGCTTTCAAGACCCTGATGAACGACGCCATGGGCGAGCTGTTCGATCAGGATGCGCTGGAAGCCCAGTTCTCCGAGGCGATGCAGACCGCCATGTCCACCATGATGGAAAGCTATTCGTCCCAGATCACCGAAGCGCTTCAGACCCAGCTGGGCAGCGCCATGCAGACGGCCATGACCCAGATGATGACGCAGGTGAGCCAGAACATCCAGAGCCAGATGCAGCAGAGCTTCTCGCAGCTGGGCAGCCAGATGGAAAGCGCGCTCAAGATTGACGCCGCCGCCTTCCAGAACGCCATTCAAATCAACATGACCGAGGACGACCTGACCGACCTGATGAAGTCCGCCATGCTCTCGTCCAACGCCACCTATGACAGCAATCTGCAGAACTTCGGCTATGCCGACCTCGACGACCCCAGCCAGATCAAGATTTATCCGCTGGACTTCGACCACAAGTCCTCTGTGGTGGATAAGCTCGACGCCTACAACGCTAACATGAAGGCACAGGGCGCGGACGACAAGGTCATCCAGTACACCGACGTCGTCGGCACGCTGATGACCTCCGTGACCGAGATCATCAACATGATCTCCAACATGCTGGTCGCCTTCGTCTCCATCTCGCTGGTCGTTTCGTCCATCATGATCGGCGTCATCACCTATATCAGCGTTCTCGAGCGCCGCAAGGAAATCGGCATCCTGCGCGCCATTGGTGCATCCAAGCGGAACATCTCCGAGGTGTTCAACGCCGAGACCTTCATCATCGGCCTGTGCTCCGGCGTGATGGGCATCGTCCTCAGCGAAATTCTGCTTATTCCCGGAAATATGCTCATCCAGAAGATCTCCAGCGGGACCAATGTGGTCGCCCGTCTGCCGCTGAACGCAGCCGTCGTGCTGATCGTTCTGGCCACCGTGCTGACCATCCTCGGCGGCTTCATCCCCGCCAAGAGCGCTTCCAAGTCGGACCCTGTCAAGGCTCTGCGCTCGGAATAAACGAATCGATAAGCAAAAAAGCTCTTTCCGAAACTGCTTGGCAGTTCCGGAAAGAGCTTTTTCTGTTTTCATTCCTTACCACTCGTTCTCTTCGTTACAGCCCACGGTGGTGGTCACCTTGGCGTGGCGGAACAAGCTTTCGACGACAGCGCAGTACTTATCAGCCAGACAGACGATGACGGCTTCGCGGCAGGTCGGGACATGCCGGAAGGTCAGCGGCCACATGTGGCTCTGGATGATGTTCTGTTCCTTCTTGGTGATCTGGAAATACTGTTTTGCGTTCACACAGGCAAAGCCCGGGTGCGAGAAGCCGTGCATCTCAAACAGGCGGCGCAGACCATGGAACGAGCTTTTCTTGTGCCAATCGTAGAGATAAAAGTCGTGCAGGAAGCCGCCCACCGCCAGCGCGGTCTCGTCTGCGCCCAGATGGAAGCGGCGGTTCATCCAGAAGCTGACCAGCACCACGTTTTTACAGTGCTGATAGGTGGTCACATCACCATGCTGGATAAATTCCCGCATTTCCTGCACCTTGGGGTGGTGGTCGTACTGCTCAAGGATCGTATAAAGCTGCTCATGTTCAGTCTGAGAAAGCTGCATTGCTGGGGTTCCCTTTCCTTCTAATCAAGAAGCATTCCCTTCAGGAGCGAAGCTGCACGGGGTTCGAATTGCCGAAGTTCTCGGCGGAGGTCGGATTCTCGCGGGTCAGGCTCATATCCACCAGATACTGTTTGCTGCCATCGTTCATGGCGTCCAGCTCTGCCAGCTTTGCCTTGGCCGATTCCACATCCGGATACCACTGGATGAGGAAGAAGTTCTCTTCCTCCACCCCGTAATAGAGCCACTGGCCGTCCGCACGAAGCAGGTCGTCCAGATGATCTACCTCTTCGCCGTCCGGCAGACCAAGGCCTTCTTCTGCGTAGAGGTTTTCCGGCTCTACCTGAAGCACCTCGATGACCTGAATCGCACTCTGAAGGTATTCATCCTGCGAGATGCTCTTGTCCGAGCGTTCCCAGCCTGTGAGAAAAGCCTGCATGAGCAGGTTCTTGACGGAAATTTCCGGCCGCATTGCCATAACGTTTTCCTCTTCCCTCCGGGACGATCCCCGGTGTTTGTTTTCGCTGACCAGTATACGCCAAAAATTGTTGCAGGTCAACTGTTTTTTGATGAAATTTTTGTAGGGATGCACAAAATCCATTTTATTCCAGATGGAACTCGAACGTCTCGTTCAGCCATTCCACCGCAAGCTCCACCCAGTGGGCGCGGTGCGGGTCCGCCGCATCGACCTCGGCAGTGGAAATGCTCGTCCCGTGGCAGCCCTTCTCGAACAGGTGCGCTTCGCAGGGGACGTTCGCTCTCCGCAGCGCCGCCAGCAGCATCAGCGTATTTTCCACCGGAACGCTCTCGTCCTCCATGGTATGCCAGACGAACACGGGCGGTGTTTTGGGCGTAATTTTATCTTCCAGCGTGAATCTCTGCTGTGCGGCCCGGTCTCTGCTGCCCGCCAGCTGCACAAAGCTGCCGCGGTGGGCATAGCTTCCCGCGGTGATGACCGGATAGCCCAAGATCACCGCATCGGGCCGGGGCTGGTGCTCTACGCCCGGAAGGTCCAGCACCGCGCTGGACAGGGCCAGATGCCCGCCCGCCGAGAAACCGCACACAGCAATTTTGTGCGGAAGAACGTTCCATTCGTCTGCATAATGGCGCACGAGCGCAATGGCCTGTGCGGTCTGGCGCAGCGGCAGATAGTTCCTCGCCTGTCTGCCGACGGCATATTCCAGCACCGCTGTGTGATAGCCCGCCGCCGCGAACTGCATCGCCACGGGGTCGCCCTCGCGCGGGCTGATGTGCGCATAACCGCCGCCCGGGATCACAAGGATCATCGGGCGCTTCTTTGCGTGCGGCATCCGGTCCGACGCATCCCGCAGATAGACCGTCAGCATCCCGCCGCCCGTCAGTTCGAATCGTTTCAGCTGCATTTTTGTTTCCTCCCTGAACGCTTCCTTTTCGTTCATTATAGCACACCACATTTTAATTATAAACATTTTGTTAAAGGTCTTGATTTTTTCCTCAAAGCGGTGTATATTAGCACTCGAAAGTTATGAGTGCTAAGCCGTTATCCTCCACTTCCGGCTGCTTGGCACTGAATCTGAACAAAAGAGGTTTTGTATTATGGCGAAAAAAGAATTTCAGGCTGAAAGCAAAAAGCTGATGGACATGATGATCAACTCCATCTACACCAACAAGGAGATCTTTCTCCGCGAGCTGATCTCCAACGCTTCGGACGCCATCGACAAGCTTTATTATAAGAGCCTGACCGACACGTCTGTCGGCATGAACAAGGGCGATTTCCGCATCCTGCTAACCCGCGACAAGGACGACCGCACCCTGACCATCTCCGATAACGGCATCGGCATGACCAAGGAAGAGCTGGAATCCAACCTTGGCACGATCGCTCACTCCGGTTCTCTGGACTTCAAGAAGGAGAACAAAGATGAGAACATCGACATCATCGGCCAGTTCGGCGTCGGCTTCTACTCCGCGTTCATGGTCGCTGACAAGGTGACCGTCATCTCCAAGGCGTATGGCTCCGACGAAGCTTGGCAGTGGGAGTCCAGCGGTGCTGACGGCTACGAGCTGAACCCCACCGAAAAAGAGACTGCCGGTACGGACATCATCCTGCACATCAAGCCCAGCACCGACACCGACAACTACGAGAACTTCCTTGATGAATACGGCATCGTCGCCATCGTCAAGAAGTACAGCGACTATGTGCGCTATCCCATCCAGATGGAACGCGAGAAGAGCCGCCAGAAGCCCGAACCGGACCCCAAGCCGGACGACTACAAGCCCGAGTGGGAGACTTACACCGAGCTTGAGACCCTGAACAGCATGGTCCCCATCTGGAAGAAGCAGAAGAGCGAGGTCACCGACGAGGAGTACGCAAACTTCTATAAGGATAAGTTCAACGACTACACCGACCCCGCCCGCGTCATCGTCAGCCGCACCGAGGGCACGGCCAACTACAACGCCCTGCTCTTCGTGCCCAGCCACCGCCCCTACGACTTCTACACCAAGGACTACGAAAAGGGTCTGGCGCTGTACGCATCCGGCGTCCTCATCATGGAGAAGTGCGGCGACCTGCTGCCCGATTACTTCAGCTTCGTCAAGGGCATCGTGGACAGTCAGGACCTGAGCCTGAACATCAGCCGCGAGATGCTGCAGAAGGACAACCAGCTGAAGCTGATCCACAACGCTCTGGAAAAGAAGATCAAGAACGAACTGCACGCTATGCTGGCCAACGACCGCGAGAAGTACGAGGAGTTCTGGAAGGAATTTGGCCGTCAGATCAAGTTCGGTGCTTACTCCGACTACGGTATGCACGCCGAGCTGCTGCGCGACCTGCTGCTGTTCTGGTCCGCCAAGGAGCAGAAGATGGTCGCCCTGCAGGAGTATGTGGACAAGATGCCCGCTGAACAGAAGTACATTTACTTCGCTGCCGGCGACTCCACCGACCGTCTGGCAAAGCTGCCCGCCGCCGAGCTGGTCATGGACAAGGGCTACGACGTCCTGCTGCTGACCGAGGATGTGGATGAGTTCTGTCTGCAGATCATGCGCACCTATCCCCGCAAGGATGCCGAGGGCAAGGATGGCACGGTCGAGTTCAAGAACGTCAACAGCGGCGATCTGGGCCTCGAGACCGAGGACGAGAAGAAGGCCGCCGAGGATGCCACCGCCGAGAACAAACCTCTGTTCGATGCCATGAAAGACGCTCTGGACGGCAAGGTCAAGGAAGTCAAGGTCTCCACCCGCCTGAAGGATCATCCCGTCTGCCTGTCGTCGGACGGCCCCCTGTCCATCGAGATGGAAAAGGTCCTGTCCAAGCAGCCGGGCAGCGAGGGCGTCAAGAGCGACAAGGTGCTCGAGCTGAACATCAATCACCCTGTGTTCGCCGTTCTGAAGGCCGCACAGGAGGCCGGCGACACCGACAAGGTGAAGAAATACAGCGACCTGCTCTATGCACAGGCACAGCTCATCGAGGGTCTGCCTGTGGATGATCCCGCCGCTTATGCTGAAGCTGTTTGCAGCCTGATGAAGTAAGGCTTTACTCCCCTTTTTACTCCCCAAGCAAAATATCTCTTAACAAAAGAGCCGCGTTCCGCTATAATAAAGTGGAACACGGTTCTTTTTGTTTAGGAGGAAGTTGTCCCATGGAGCCAAACCGCAACAAGCATTTTCTTGCCCGCATCCCCACCATCGCGCTGCTGGTCCTGTTTGCCATGTCGCCGTGGCTGGGCGTTGCGTTTTTCATCCTGCGCGCCATCGACCGCGATGCCCTGAAAAAAGAGGAGGGCAGCACCGATCTTTCCCATGATGCCCGCCCGGAGGACACCCGCACTGCCAAAGCCAGCACCCAAACTTGGGACAATGAGACGGTCTACGGCAACGACACGCCCACCGCAGAGCAGAAGAACGCCAAAAAGTGGCACAAGGCCCTCACCACCTTGTGCACCATCTTCGGCGGCATCTTTTTGCTGGTCGGCATCGGGAATCTGGTCGATGTAGCAGACCTGTGGGCCTACTATCAGGACTTCGGCGAGCTGTTCACCGGTCTGGCTCAGGTCGTAGGCGGCGGCGCGGCTCTGTTCACGGGTCTGCGGATGGACCGCGCCCGCAAGCTGGAACACAAACTGGATAAGATCGTCGGCAATCGCGACAACATCCCGCTGGACGAGCTGTTCGCTGCGGCCGGTATCGACGCCGCCAAGGGCCGCGCCGCCGTAGAACAGGCCATCGACCACGGTTATTTCGGCGCAGACGCCTACATCGACTACCGCACCAATGTCCTTGTCGTGCGGGGCGCGGCGCCCCAGCCGCCCGAGGCCGCTGCCCCGGAACCCGCTCCCCAGCAGGACCCGCAGGACCAGTACGCATCCCTGCAGCAGCAGCTCCGTCAGGCGAACGACGCCATCCCCGACCCGGTGATGACCGCTAAAATTTCCCGTCTGGAAGAGCTGAGCGCCCGCATCTTCGCGCTGGCGAAAAAGGATCCTGACAAAAAAGCCCAGCTGCAAAAGTTCATGGACTACTATCTTCCCACGGCCCTGAAGCTTCTGAATACTTACGCCCAGCTCTCTGCGCAAGACATTCAGGGCGAAAACATCACCGACGCCAAGCAGAGCATCGAACGCTCCATGGACCTGCTCATCACAGCCTTTGAGAACCAACTGGACAAGCTGTTCCAGTCCGATGCACTGGACGTCTCCGCCGACGTCGCCGCGCTGGAAGGGATGCTCAACCTCGACGGGCTGACCGGCCCGGATTTCCATCCCGGCGTCTGAAAAATCCAATCCTCCATATCGGAAAACATTCCGTCATCCCGCTGCAAAGGGCAATTCTTTGTGGTTTGTCGCCAATGCTTTTCCGGTTTGGAGGATTTTTTCAGCTCTCTTGCAGGAATTTCTGCACAAAATTCACCCGCAAAGTTTTTGCAACTTTGCATTGAGATGCAACAATAACGCATGGTCTTTTGCGCCGAGATTCTTTATTATAAGGGTAGAGATCCACCCACAGCCCGTCCTGTGGGCTGTGACGTTATTTTGCTCGATTTATTCAGAGGAGGAACTCGCCATGATGAAATCCATTTCTGTCTGGAAGCAGGAGCTTTCCGGCGGCGTCCACACCGACCGTCTGGCTTCGCTGTATTGCTGCACCCCGGAGCAGACCCCTGCGCACGCCGCACGGTACGAAACCGTGCTGGACGGGCTGGAAACCACCTTCGGTGCACACGAGACTGCCGGACTGTACAGCGCCCCGGGCCGCACTGAGATCGGCGGCAACCACACCGACCACCAGCATGGCCGCGTGCTGGCCGGCAGCGTCAACATCGATATGATCGCGGCGGCCGCCCCCAACAGCCTGAACCAGCTGCGCGTCCAGAGCGAGGGTTATGACCTGTGCGTCATCGACTTGGCCGACCTTGCCGCCCGCAAGGAAGAGGAAAACACCACCATGTCCCTGCTGCGCGGCGAGTGCGAAGCCTTTAAGGAGCGCGGCGCGGCCCTGTCCGGCTTGGATGTGTACATCTCTTCCAACGTGCCCAAAGGCAGCGGCGTTTCGTCCTCTGCAGCGTTCGAAGTGCTCATCGGCGTCATCCTCAATGACTGCTTCATGACCGAAAAAGTCTCCCCCATCGCCATTGCACAGATCGGCCAGTGGGCGGAGAACGTCTACTTTGGCAAGCCCTGCGGCCTGATGGACCAGATGGCTTCCAGCGTCGGCAACATCATCACCATCGATTTCGCCGATCCGGCCCACCCCATCGTCGAGCCGGTGCAGGTCGATTTCTCCAAGGCGGGCCTTGCGCTCTGCATTCTGGATTCCGGTGCCGACCACGCCGATCTGACCGACGAGTATGCTGCCATTCCGGCGGACTGCCGCGCGGTGGCTGCGGTCTGCGGCGGCGAGGTCCTGCGCGAGGTCCCGTTCGAGACGTTCCTCGCCAAGCTGCCCGAGTGCCGCAGACAGTGCGGCGACCGTGCCGTTCTGCGCGCGTTCCATGTCTACGCCGATAACGACCGCGTGGCCAAGCAGGTGGAAGCCCTGCGTGCCGGAGACTTTGACGCCTTCCTGCAGCTGGTCAACGAGTCCGGCCTGAGCAGCTGGGAGTATCTGCAGAACGTCATCCCCGCCGGGTACAAGGAGCATCAGGAGGTGGCTGTGACCATCGCCGCCGCCAAGCACATCCTGAACGGCCATGGCGCAGTCCGCGTCCACGGCGGCGGATTTGCGGGCACAGTTCAGGCTTTCGTGCCGGTCAAGCTGCTGGCCGACTTTAAGGCACAGATGGAAACCATCCTCGGCGAGGGCCGCTGCCATGTGCTGAGCATCCGTCCGGAAGGGGGCGCTGTCCTATGATCTCGACTGCGATCCAACAGCTCGTCAACTATGGTCTGGACACCGGCCTGATCCTGCCCGACGACGAAATTTACATCCGTAATCAGCTGCTCATGACCCTGCAGCTGGACAGCTTCACCGAACCGGAAGGCGAAGTCTGCTATACCGACCTCGAAGCCATCCTGAAAACGCTGGTCGATGACGCTGTGGCCCGCGGCGTGTGCGAGGACAACTCCACCGCCCGTGACCTCTTTGACACCAAACTCATGGGCGTGCTGACCCCGCGTCCCTCCATCGTGCGCGCCAACTTTGAGGAGCGCTACGAGAACGAAGGCCCGCAGGCCGCCACCGACTGGTTCTATGAGTTCAGTCAGGACACCGATTACATCCGCCGCTACCGCATCAAGCGGGACCTGAAGTGGGTCACCAAGACCCCCTACGGCGATCTGGATATCACTATCAACCTTTCCAAGCCCGAAAAGGACCCCAAAGCCATTGCCGCCGCTAAGCTGGCTCCCCAGAGCGCCTATCCCAAGTGCCAGCTCTGCGTGGAGAACGAGGGCTATGCCGGCCGGATGAACCATCCCGCCCGCGAGAATCACCGCATCATCCCGCTGACCATCAACGACAGCGCATGGAATCTGCAGTACAGCCCCTACGTCTACTACAACGAGCACTGTATCGTGTTTAATAACCAGCACACTCCCATGAAGATCGAGCGGGCCACCTTCCGCAAGCTGCTGGACTTCGTGGCGCTGTTCCCCCACTATTTCGTGGGCAGCAACGCGGATCTGCCCATCGTCGGCGGCAGCATCCTGAGCCACGACCACTTCCAAGGCGGCCACTATGAATTTGCCATGGCCAAAGCGCCCATCGAAAAGGCATGGACCTTCCTCGGCTATGAGGATGTGGAAGCCGGCATCGTCCACTGGCCCATGAGCTGCATCCGCCTGACCTGCGCCGACGATACCCGTCTTGTGGAGCTGGCCGACAAGATTTTGACGGCATGGCGCGGATATTCTGATGAGAAGTGCTTCATCTTTGCCGAGACGGACGGTGAGCCGCACAACACCATCACCCCCATCGCTCGGATGCGGGACGGCAAGTTCCAGCTCGACCTCGTGCTTCGCAACAACATCACCACGCCGGAGCATCCGCTGGGCGTCTATCACCCCCACGCAAAGCTCCACCACATCAAAAAGGAGAATATCGGCCTGATCGAAGTCATGGGTCTGGCCGTTCTGCCCAGCCGCTTGAAGGGCGAGATGGCCGAGTTGGAAACAGCTCTGGTCAACCGCACCCCCGCTTCCGAGTACGGCGAGAACATCCAGAAGCACGCCGAGTGGGCGGGCGAGATCTTGTCCCGCCACCCCAATCTGAACGCAGAAAATGTTCACAGCATCGTGCAGGATGAGATCGGCCATGTCTTTGCTGAAGTTCTGGCCGATGCCGGTGTTTACAAGTTGGACGAGGCCGGACGCGCTGGCTTCGTGCGGTTCCTCGAATCTGTAAAATAAGTTTTTCCAAACAGCAAGACCCGTCAACAGTTTCTGTTGGCGGGTTTTGCTTCATTTCACATCCCCCATCCCCCTTCCCAGCGGGACGGTGGGTGTTTTCCCAAGCAAGTGTCCGACGGGTGGGACCCTGTTGCCGAAGGCAATAGGGCGGGGTATGGAATCCCCGAATCACTTGCGGGGAAAATACCCACTGGCACGCCCGCTGCATCATGAAAGGAGAAATTCAAAATGTCCTACACCCTCGAAGTCTGTGTTGACAGCACCGCCAGCGCACTGGCGGCAAAGAACGGCGGCGCAGACCGCTTGGAGCTTTGCGCCGACCTCATCGTGGGCGGCACGACGCCCAGCCTTGCCCTTCTGCGTCAGGTCAAGGCCGAAACCGGTCTGCCGGTCCGCGCCCTGCTCCGCCCCCGCTTCGGCGATTTCTGCTACGACTGCTGGGAGCTGGAACAGATGGCCGAATCCGCCGCCGCTCTGGTCGAAGCTGGAGCGGACGGCATCGTGACCGGCGTGCTGACGCCGGACGGTGCGCTGGATGTGGACGCCCTGCACCCCATCTACGCCGCCGCGAGATCTGCCGCCGACGCCGCAGGGCGTCCGGTAGCTCTCACGCTCCATCGTGCATTTGATGTCTGCCGGGACCCTTACGCCGCACTGGAAGCCGCCTGTGAACTGGGCCTGACCACCATCCTCACCAGCGGACAAGCCGCAAGCGCCCCCGCCGGAGCTTCCCTGCTCCGCGAGCTGGTCTGCCGCGCCGAAGGCCGCATCGAAATTTTGGTCGGCGCGGGCGTCTCACCCAGCAACCTTTCCGCCCTTGCCGCAGAGACGGGCGCACATGCGTTTCACCTTTCCGGCAAGCAGGTACTGGACAGCCGGATGACCTTCCGCCGGGAGGGTGTCCCGATGGGACTTCCCGGCTTCTCGGAATTTGACCTCTGGCAGACCAGCGAAACCACCATCCGTCAGGCCCGCGAAATTCTGGATGCACTGGCGGCAAACTAACTGCGCTCCCGCAGGGGGTGTTCTTTTCCGGGGAACTGTGGTATACTCGATTCAGTTTTACTTTCAGGAGAAGCACTATGAATCCGACAAGAACCATCGATGAACGCTTTACCGCACTGTTTTCGGTTTCCCGCCCCTTTTCCGAGCACCTGACCAAGCGGGAGGATGACTAGCTGCGAGACAAATACGACCACAACTCGTTTTTCTATTCCGGACAGCCCTCTGTGGAGGAAGTCCGGGCCGCGCTGGCTTATCAGAAAGCGCGGAGTGATGCCTTTCTCAAGCTGGAAGGTTACGAGCCACTAGACAATGCATTCGGACTTGAGGGCGACGCGACCCTGACGATGATTTTGCCAAAGGATGCCGACACCAGCGGCTGGAAAACCAACCCGGAAGTCTCCATCCGCACCCCGGATTTTGACGAGCTGGAACAGCACGAACTGCGATACTACGGCCCTCTGTACGGGGAAGATTTTACCGTGCGGAACAACCATCGTCTGCGGGAAAAACTGACCTTCCTCGGGGCCTATTGGAACGGACAGCTGGCGGGTTCCTGCTACATCTATCCGTCAGGCGGGTATGTCTGCATGGACAGCCTTCTGGTGGGCGAAGAGTTCCGTCATCGGTATATCGCCACGACTTTGATCCAGCACATTGCCGAAACCGCCCAGAAACGCGGAGAGGTCTTGTATCTTCACGCTGACCCGGACGACACGCCCAAAGACATGTACGCCAAGATGGGCTTTCAGGTCACCGACAAGGCGTATGAATACCTCTGCACCGATTTTTCCAAGCTCAAACTGGACTAAGTTGCAACAAAAAGGCTGCTGCAGTCAGCTTCTTCATCCCACCTGCGGCTTTCCTTTGCGGAGAGCCATGGGGTGAGACAGAGGGTTGACTTGCAGCAGCCTTTTTCTGATTGCGTTTTTGTAGGTCCGGATTATCGGCCTTTTACATCTTAAACCTTCCGGCGCAGAAGGCTCATCGGGGGCAGTTCCGGCGTGGGGATGGTGTAGTGCTCCATCGCGTGGGGCGTGGATTCCACCTGCTCCCCTGCCTCATTCTTGATCCACTCCGGATGCAGCGGGATGCTGCGGCCGTCCGGGCAGAGCACTTCCAGCGTGTCGCCAAGAGTCCACTTGCCCCGCTGCTGGCAGCTGGCAACGCCGTTTTCCCAGCCGTCCACCGTGCCCACGAACTCCCATTCGCGGATGTAGGTGGCACTGTCGGTGGCCTGTTTGGCCTGTTCGCGGCCAAAGTAGAAGCCCGGGGAGTAATGGCGGTGGCTGGTGCGGGTCAGCTCGGCCAAGACTTCGTCCGGCAGTTCAAAGTTGTCGTTCATGGGGTCGGCCAGATACTGGTCCAGCGCTTTGCGGTACGCCGCCGTGACGCTGGCCACATAGTAGAAGGTCTTAGCGCGGCCCTCGATCTTCAGACTGTCCACGCCCGCCTTGCAGATGAGGTCAAGGAAGGGCGCAGTGCACATATCATTCGCGTTGAGGATATAGCTCCCGTTCTCGTTCTCGCCGATCTCGTAGAGCTGGCCGGGGCGGGTCTCCTCGCTCAGGTAGTATTTCCAGCGGCAGGGCTGGGCGCACTGGCCCCGGTTGGAGTCGCGGCCGGTCATGTAATTGGACAGCAGACACCGGCCCGAAACGCTCATGCACATTGCGCCGTGCACAAAGGCTTCGATCTCCAGTTCCGGGGGCGTTTTGTCGCGGATGGTCGCGATATCCTGCAGGGTCAGCTCACGGGCCAGCACGACGCGCTTTGCGCCCATATTGTAGGCCGCACGGGCAGCCGCCCAGTTGGTGATGCCCGTCTGGGTGGACATGTGCACGTCGATATCCGGTGCAAACTGCTTGCACGCTTCCAGCACGCCGAGGTCCGCCACGATGAAGGCATCCACGCCCGCCGAAGCCGCCGAATGGATGGCATCCGGCAGACGGTCTGCTTCCTCATTGGTGGGCAGGGTGTTCATGGTCAGATAGACCTTGCGGCCGCGGGCGTGGGCATAGATGACGCCCTCTGTCAGCTGTTCCGGCGTAAAATTCGCCGGGGCTGAGCGCATTCCGAACTCGGGCAGACTGCAGTAAACTGCATCCGCGCCGTAGTTGATGGCGTAACGCAGGCGTTCCAGATCGCCCGCAGGAGACAAAAGTTCCGGGATTTGCAGCATAATAAACCTCTTATTTTTTCAAACTCTGATTGACCTCTGCAGCCTTGGCGCAGTTGGTCTGGTGCTCCGCGTAGGTGCGGGCATAGTAGTAATGGCCGCTCAGGTCGGTCACAAAGAAATAGCAGTCCTTGACCTCGTCATCTGGCTGCGGGTCCAGCGCGGCCTGAATGGCGGCCAGCCCCGGGTTGGAGATGGGGCCGGCGGGCAGACCGATGCAGGTGTAGGTATCGTAGGCTTCCCGGATGTGGTCCGGAATTTTATCCCAGCCGCCGTAATAGGGCGCGACCCAGTTCCACAGATAGTTGTTGTCCTCGTCGCTCTGGACGTAACTGGACGTGTTGCTCTGCAGTTTTGGATAGGGCGAATCCTCCGCCAACCGGTTGCGGAACACCTGCGCCACGTTGGAGTCCTGATCGTTTCCGGCTTCTTCCTGCACAAAAGACGCCAGTGTGATGACCTCCGACAGGCTCAGGTCCTGCTGGTCCAGCTCCTTGTACATCTCGTCGGTGAACTGCTTATCGAAATGCGAATAGAACGTTGCAACGTAGTTGTGGACGGTATCCTCCACCAAAAATTCATAGGTGTCCGGGAAGAGATACCCCTCGCACTTCAGAAAGCGGTCGGGGGCGTCCTCGTCATCCGGGACGTACTTCCAGAATTTGTACTCGCTGAAATCGCCGGTGTTGGCTTCCTCGAGGAACTCCTCGGCGGTGCACAGACCGGCTTTTTCCATCATGTTCGCCATGGCGATGGCGGTCGTGCCCTCCGGGAAGGTCAAGCGCACCGACTCTGCCTTGGCATACTCCGAAAGGGCTTCGATAAGGGCATCGTAGGAGCTGCCGGGTTCCAGCGAAAATTCACCGTACTGCAGCTTTGCCGCTGCCCCCTCGCGGCCGACGTACCAGCGGAAGAGCTGGGCGGAATGGATCACGCCCGCGTCCTTGAGCTTTTGGGCAATGGTGCTCACGCCGCTGCCCTGCTCGATCTTGACCATGACCGCTTCTCCGGGGGCATCTGTGCCGTCGATCTCCCGCTTGGCCAGCAGAAAAACCGCTCCCGCCGCCAGCAGAACGATCAGCAGCAAAATCAGAAAGACTTTCGCTGCACCGCCCTTTTTATGATGTTTTTGGGGGGTATTTTTTGCCATACTCAGCTCCCTTTCAGTCCATCATCAGCCGCATGTAGCTTTCGCTCACATCAAAAGGCTCACCCTCAAAGCGGATCATGCCGTAGTCCTGCCGCTTGCCCTCTCCAAGGAAGAGGTTCTGCGCCGCGCCCACGGTGATGACAGCCTTTTCCACGATGACTTCTTTTTCGCGGGCCGCTTCCATCAGCTTTTCGGCGGCACGGTCGCCGGAAGCCATCATCTCAACAAAATAAAGGGTATCCTCTTTGCGGAAATAGATGCCGTAGCCTTCTTCGCTGGACACGATGGTCGCACCGCGGGAGTATAGGTCGCCGAACACGACCGCCATCTGCTCCGGCGGGAGCTGGACCGTATCCGGCCAGAACCGCGCCCGCAGTTCGCAGAGCTTTTTCGCGGTCACCGAGTCGAATTCAGCTTGGCTCCACAGGTTGCGCTCCACCTCGCGGGGCAGACACCGCAGCGGGAACGCCCACTGGAATCCCTTGTCCTGCAGCAGCGCGGCCTGTTCCGGCCCGGTCGGGACGGTCACCACGAATCCCGCCCCTTTTGCCCGCTGCTGGGCACAGAGATGGTCCACAAGGCCCGCCAGGATCAGACTCCCCTGCCCGGTCAGGCCGTAAAGGTAACAGCCCGTGCGGCCCTGCAAGGTGACAGGGACTGCCAGCACCACCGCTTCGATCCGATCATTCTCCTCGGCGACGTAGACGTTCTGCTCGCCCGCAAACTGCTCGAGGACTTTTGTGACGAAAGCTTCCGAGTCTCCGTGCTCACGCTGCCACAGCGTGGTGATCTCCGCCCGGTCGGACGGCTGCATCAAACGGTACATGAAATAGGATTCCTCCTTGCTCATTTTTTATCCAGTCCTGTTACAGGACCTGTTCCGCCAGCTTCTGCACTTCCTGCTGGATGGCTTCGATGCTGCGCATGGAATCGCCCTCCGAACAGGCAACGGTCTGCCAGCCGAGATGCGCCGCACAAAATTCGGCGGCGCGGCGGCTCCGCTTCAGGTACTCCACATCCTTCTCGTGGACGTCCTTTTTGCTCTCGTCGCCGTGGTAGCGCTGGGTCATCAGCTTCTGGCTCACGGCGGGGTCCACCTGTAAGTAGATCACGCAGTCCGGCGCGGGCAATCCCAGCAGCCGGAACTCGAAATCGAACAGCCATTGCAGAAAGCTCTCCCACTGTTCCGGCGGGAGCTTCGAGCACTGGTGGACGGCGTTGGAGGTCGTGTAGCGGTCGGCGACGATGACGCCGCCGTTCTCGTAGAACGTCCCCCAATCCGATTTATACCCCGCATAGCGATCCACCGAGTAAAACGTCGAGGCCGCATAGGCGTTCACATCGTCCGGCTTTTCGCCGAACTGGCCGGCCAGATACATCTTGACCAGTGCGCTGGAATCGCTGGCATAGTTCGGGAAGCTCACTTCCCGCACCGCTCTTCCTTCGGCAGTCAGCTTTTCGGCCAGCAGCTTTGCCTGTGTGGCCTTGCCGCTGCCGTCCAGCCCTTCCAGCACGATCAGCTTTCCCTTGCTCATGCCTGTTCCCCCTTCAGCGCTGCATAGCGGTCCCGCACCTCAGCGGTCTTGCCGCAGCACATCTTGCCCTCCGGGCAGGGGCCGGACACGCACGCCGGTCCCGCCGTACGGAACAGATGCGGCGCAACCGGATAGACCAGCCGAAGCATCTCCTCGGCCAGCGCGCGGATCTCCCACTGTGCCCGGTTGCAGCAGCGCAGATGGAAGAAATTCTGCAGACTGCGAGCGTTCATTGTGACGACCATCTTCGTCTCACAGGCGTTGGGCAGCACGAAGCGTGCGTCCTCGTTGGCCTGTTTGGACGCCTTGGCGCGGGCCTGTTTTTCGGGCAGTCCCTCGGCCATCAGGCGAGCGGTGTGCCCGTTCTCCAGCTTCTGCACAAGGTCGAGGTAGCGCTTGGCGTCCTCGTTCATGCTCGCGATAAAGGCTTCCTTTGCTTCAGGGATTGCCTCGATCTCGGGCGGGATGACATAGCGGAAATCGTCCAAACGGACATAGCGCTGGCTTTGAACGCTGAACGATGCAATGCGGTGGCGGGTGATCTGGGCCAGCAGCGTGCGGCTGACGCCCTCGATGCCAAAGGTGAAGCTGGCATGTTCAATGGGGCTGGCATGGCCGAGGTCACTGAGCATATTCAGAAACTTTGCCGTTTTTTCGTCGTCCAGCCCGTCCAGCAGGTCGGTGATGTGCGCATCGGAATAGCAGAGCTTGGCCGCCGCTGCCACCACCTTTTCCGGCTCTGGGGTATAGGCGATCAATCGAACCGTCATCATCTGTCATTCCTCCGTTATCTTGGTCAGCGGGGCGAAGTTCGCCATCGTCTTTTTGACGCCGACCTTTTCAAAATTGATCTCTACGATCTGATCTCCTGCGGCGGGCTTAACTTTGAGCACCTTGCCGCGTCCGAACACCTTATGCTCCACGATATCCCCCGGCTCGTAGTGCTTGGGGGTATTTGCGGCCGGTTTCGGGGCCGGGGCCGAGAACTGCACCGACCTTTCCGGGGCTTTAGGGGCGGCAGAGCGGCTGTAGTTGGAGCCAAAACCGCCTGTGCTTCCGCCAGAATTAGAAGCGGACGACCCGCGCCCTGCATATCCGGACCCGAACCCACGGCTCCCGCCGTTGTACTCCGCGTTCAGATAATTGGAGCGGTTTCCGGAGCCATAACCCGAACCGTAGCCGGAACCATAGCTGCTCCGGCCCCAGCCGGACGCACCGGAATAGCCCGATGCTCCGCCGGGAACGGTATCGCTGTAGTCCGAACCCCATCCGCCCAAGCGGGAGCGCCTCTCCAAGGACGGACTGCGCGTCTCTTCGATGTATTCCGGCTCGATCTCGCGCAGGAACCGGCTTGGCTCGTTGCGCTGGGTCCGGCCATAGAGCATCCGGGTGACGCTGTTGGAGATGTACAGCTCCTTCTTGGCGCGGGTGATGCCGACATAGGCCAAGCGGCGCTCTTCCTCAAGGTCGGCCTCGGAATATTTGCTCATCTCGCTGGGGAACACGCCCTCTTCCATGCCGATGAGGAACACATAGGGAAATTCCAAGCCCTTGGCCGAGTGGATGGTCATCAGGACCACCTGATCATTGCTCTCGTTGTAGCTGTCGATATCGCTGATGAGAGCGATATCTTCCAGATAACCTTCCAGCGTGGCGTCCTCGCCGTGCTGGTCGCAGTAGTTTTTGACGTTGTTGACCAGCTGGCCAAGGTTCTGCAAGCGGTCCGCTGCATCCTCGTGGCCCTTGGCAATGTCCGCTTCCAGCATGGCCTTGTAACCGGTCAGCTCAATGACATCGGACGCAAATTCGTCCAGCGTGCGTGTTTCCAGCGACTCCTGCAGTTTCTCGTAGATCTGCCAGAATTTGAGCAGCGGCATGATAGACCGGGACAACCGCGCGTACTGGTCGGCGTGGCTGATGATCTCCAGCATACTGGTGTTCTCCTGTGCAGCAAGGTCCGCGATGACCTCGATCGTCGTGTTGCCGATTTTTCGCGCAGGCTCGTTGATGATGCGGCGCAGACGCACATCGTCCCGCGCATTCGACACGATGGACATATACGAATGGATATCCTTGACTTCCTTGCGGTCGTTGAAGCGCTGACCGCCCACGATCTTGTGCGGGATGCCCGCGCGGGTGAAGTACGCTTCCACGGGGTTCGACTGTGCGTTCATCCGGTAAAGCACCGCATGGTCGGACAGATGGCCGCCCTCTTTCAGGTGCTGACCAATGACGTCCGCGATGTGCATTGCCTCATCCTGCTCATTTTCCGCCGTGTAGACCTGCACCTTGTCGCCTTCGCCGTTCTTGGTCCAGAGCGTCTTGCCCTTGCGCTCGGTGTTGTGCTGGATGACGCAGTTTGCGGCATTCAGGATATTCGACGTAGAACGGTAGTTTTGTTCCAGACGGATGGTCTTGGTTCCCGGATAGATGCGTTCGAAATTGAGGATATTCTCGATGGTCGCACCACGGAATCGGTAAATGCTCTGGTCATCGTCGCCGACGACACAGATATTCTTTTCCGGGCCGGTGAGCAGACTGACCAGCCGGAACTGCGCCACGCTGGTGTCCTGATACTCGTCCACCAGCAGATAGCGGTATTTGTTCTGGTAAAATTCGCGCACTTCGTCGTGCTCTGCAAGGAGCTGGACCGTATAGTATATCAAATCGTCAAAATCGAACGCACCTGCGTCCTTCAGTTTCTTTTCATAGGCTGCATAGACCTTGGCCGCAAGCGCACCTTTGGTGTCGCGGGCCGGGGTCTGCAAAGCTTCCTTCGGGCTGACGAGCTGATCCTTCCAGCGGCTCATCTGATTGATTGCGCTCTTGACCGGGAAGAATTTATCGTCGATGCTCAGTTCTTTATAGACTGCCTTCATCACCCGCTGAGAATCATCCGTGTCGTAGATGGTAAAGCTCTTCGGGTAGCCGATTTCCTCCGCCCAGCGGCGCAGGATACGGACACAGGCCGAGTGGAAGGTGGACGCGAACACTTCGTCGCCCTCTTCCCCGCCCAGCATGTTCCGCAGACGCTCTTTCAGCTCTCCCGCCGCCTTATTGGTAAAGGTGATCGCCATGACGTTCCAACTGCGGACGGCATCCTTGCGAAGCATCCCATCCAGCCAAGCGGGGGCGTCGGTCCCGGTCATGATGGCCATGCGCAGGGCCTTGACGTCCTCTTCCTCCACCTCGCGGGGGGTCCATGAGGAGCCGTGCGCCGAACCGAATCGGATCAGATTTGCAATGCGGTTGACCAGAACGGTCGTTTTTCCGCTGCCAGCGCCCGCCAGGATCAGCAGCGGACCGTTGGTGGTAAACACAGCCTCCCGCTGCATCTCGTTCAGGCGGCCAAACTGTTTTTCAATGTAGGTATCACGCAGGGCACAAAATTCCTGCTTGAGAGTTGTTGCCATTGTTTCACCTGTTCTTTAAGCTATTTTCGCGTGAATCACTAAGATATAGTATATCACATTTGACTCCCATTGCACAGAGTTTCCAGCATAAAAAAACCGCCCATCCATGACACGAGTCCATGGATGGGCGGTGCAAAATTCAGTTTGCCAAGATGCGCCTTAGCCGAAGATGTTGATCAGGATACCAGCAGCAACAGCAGAGCCGATAACGCCAGCGACGTTGGGACCCATTGCGTGCATCAGCAGGAAGTTGGAGGGGTTCTCGCTCTGGCCGACCTTCTGAGAAACACGGGCAGCCATAGGAACAGCGGAAACGCCAGCGGAACCGATCAGGGGGTTGACCTGACCACCGGTCAGAGCATACATGACCTTGCCGCACAGGACGCCAGCAGCCGTGCCGAAGGAGAATGCGATCAGACCCAGCACGATGATGAACAGGGTGCGGGTGTTCAGGAAGGTATTTGCAGAAGTGGTGCAGCCGACCGACAGAGCCAGGAAGATGGTAATGATGTTCATCAGCTCGTTGCCAGCGGTCTTCTGGATACGATCCACAACACCGGACTCCTTCATCAGGTTGCCCAGCATCAGCATACCGACCAGAACAGCGGCATCGGGAACGATCAGGGAAACGATGATGGTGACCATGATGGGGAAAACGATCTTCTCAGTCTTGGTCACGGTACGCAGCTGCTTCATGACGACAGTACGCTCTTTCTTGGTGGTCAGAGCCTTCATGATAGGCGGCTGGATAACGGGGACCAGAGCCATGTAGCTATACGCCGCAACGGCGATACTGCCCAGCAGTTCCGGAGCCAGACGAGAGGTAACGAAAATTGCGGTAGGACCATCTGCGCCGCCGATGATGGCGATAGCAGCAGACTGCTTCTGGGTGAAGTCCACCAGACCGGTAGCGGCCAGCAGACGGGCGCCCATATAAGTACCGAAAATACCGAACTGAGCAGCAGCGCCCAGCAGCAAGCTCTTGGGGTTGGAGATCAGCGGTGCGAAGTCGGTCATCGTGCCGATGCCGAGGAAGATCAGCGGCGGGTAGATGCCCAGCTTGACGCCCATATAGAGCATATCTGCCAGACCGCCGTTGTTCAGGATCTCGATCCACATCGGGTGCTCCAGACCATCACCGACGAAATACTGCATGTGGATGATGCCGCTTCCGGGCAGGTTGGCAAGGATCATGCCAAATGCCATGGGCAGCAGGATCAGAGGCTCAAATTCTTTTACGATGGCCAGGTACAGCAAAAAGCAGCCGACGCAAATCATGATCGCGTACAGATAGCCGCCCGGTTCGCCGAACTGAGCAAAACCGGAACTTTGGAAAATACCGACCAGAGTACTAATAAACTGTGTCATGTTCTTCCTCCTGTGTTAAAAAGGTGCGGTGGTGTCATTGACACCGGCCTTGCCCCAGCCATTCTTGCTGCGGCGCACGGCCTTGAGGGTATACTTGCCATTGCCCATTGCGTGGATCGCGGCCATAATCGCGGCCACAACATCGCCGGGAATGCCCTCTTCCACCACAGGAGCGGGAGCAGCCTGCTGAACAGGTACGGCCGGCTTTGCGGCAGGAGCCTTGGGCGCAGCAGCCTTTGCTGCAGCCTTCTTAGCATTCATGCCGTCGAAGATCTTGCCCTCCAGCGTGATGATCGCCATCAGCAGGACAAGAATCGCAAAAACCAGCACGATACCGGTAATGGTGATAACCACATCAGAACCCAAACTCATGGTCTTCCTCCTAGTCATTTATTGTTTCGCCGACGAAAGCAAGCCTCCGCCCGCAAAAAACCGATTTGAAATTATTATACAATATTTTCCGGCCCGATTCAACAAGTATGAACAAAAAACATCACAATTTTTTCTTATCTGTGAAGGACCGTGCTTCGCTCAGCGGCGGCCGATGCGGGGCGTCGCGTCGGTAAAGCCGGTCTCCAGCTTGTCGCGGACGCCCAGACTCATGGCCGTGCCCAGCGCCACGCAGTTCACGGGGTCCGGGGAGACTTCGACGTTAACCTTCAGTTCCTGACTGAGGTACTCCGGCAGACCGTGCAGCTGAGCGCCGCCGCCCGTCAGCACCACGCCGTTGCGGAAGATATCGCCCGCCAGTTCCGGGGGCGTCTTTTCCAGCACCTGATGGGCCGCCGTGCCGATCTGCTCGCTGAGCATCATGACCGGCTCATACAAGTCGCTGGTGGAAACATTGACGCGGATGGGCAGACCGGTCAGCAGACTGCGGCCCTTGACCTCCATCGTCTCGTTGAAATCGGCCTTCTGGGGGCAGCATGCCACGTTCTTCTTCAGCTGCTCTGCGGTCCGCTGGCCGATGGCGATGCTGAACTTGTTGCGGACGTGCTTCAGGATCTCATCATCGTAGTGGTTGCCCGCCACGCGGACGCTGGTCGCCTTGACCTTGCCGCCCAGCGACAGAACCGCGATATCCGTCGTACCGCCGCCGATATCAATGATCATCCGGCCGTCGGGCTGGGTGATGTCGATGCCGGAACCCAGCGCTGCCGCGATCGGCTCATCGATCAGGTAGACCTGACGTGCACCCGCCGCCATAACGGCCTCGACCACGGCGTCGCTCTCGATGCCGGTGATGGCCGCGGGCACGCAGACCGCCACCCGGGGCTTGACCATGTGGGAGCTGTACACCTGATTGACGAAGCGGCAGATCAGCTCGCGGGTCATGGTGTGGTCGCTGATGACGCCGTCCTTCAGCGGGAAAATTGCGGAAATATAGTTGGGCGTGCGGCCCACCATGGCCAGCGCCTTGTCGCCGACCTCCAGCACCGAGTTCTTGCGGGTGTCCACCGCCACGACGCTGGGCTGGTTGAGCACGACGCCCTGCCCCTCCTGCGCGATGATGATGGTCGTTGTTCCCAGATCGATGCCGATATCATTCTGTGCCATAATGTGATGTTCCTTTCTCTGCGTCCCCTAGTTCTATCCTGAAATGCCAATTTTGGCTGGGAAATCAAAACACGTTTTAGTATAACATAGTTGTGCGGAAAAATAAACCCATCCTGCTGGGCTTTGCATCATTCTTCCAGCTTCTTCTGCTCTGCCGGGATGCCCTGCTGCAGCAGAGCGCACAGGCCGCTGTACCGCAGGTTCTGCCGAACGTTGCTCATCATCCGGTTCACGACGTCCCGCCGTCCCGTGACGATACAGAGCTTCCGGGCGCGGGTGACGCCGGTATAAAAGAGGTTGCGGTAGCACAATCTCGGCGGGACCTGCGCCACCGGCAGGATCACCGCCGGGAACTCGCTGCCCTGACTTTTGTGCACCGTGATGGCGTAAGCGATCTCCAGCTCATTGAGGTTCTCCGCCGGGTAGATGAGCCGCCGGTCGTCCATCCGCACCACCATCGAGCGCTCCCGCATGTTGATGGATTCCACGATGCCGATATCGCCGTTGTAGGCCCCAACACCCTGTTCACCGCCGATGCGCTGCCAGACGATCTCGTAATTATTGCGCACCTGCATTACTTTATCGCCCACGCGGAACACCCGCGCCGCACTTTGCAGCTGCGGTTTGCCTTTTTGTTCCGGGTTGAGGAGGTTCTGCAGCTCCACATTGAGGGCCTGTGTGCCGGTGGGGCCGAGCTTGGTCGGGCAGAGGACCTGAATATCCCGGATGGGATCGAAGCCGTAACTGCGGGGCAGACGAGTCGTGACCAAGTCGCAGACCAGCTTCTGCGCCGCGTCGCCGTCCGATTCCAGAAAAAAGAAATCGTCCGTCTTGCCGCCCTTTTGCAGCGGCTCGTTCGAGATGATATGATGTGCGTTCTCGACGATGAGGCTCCGCGCCGCCTGACGGAAAATCTCGTTCAGGCAGACCGTCGGGACCAGCTGGGAGCGGATGATCTCGCCCAGAATGTTGCCCGGTCCGACACTGGGCAGCTGGTCGGCATCGCCGACCATGATGATGCGGCAGCTGTAGCGCAGGGCCGCAATGAGCGCCTGAAACAGCTTGACGTCCACCATACTCATCTCGTCGAGGATGACGACATCGCACTTGAGCAGGTTCTTGTCGTTGTGGATGAAGCTGACCACGCCGCCGGAATAGTCCACTTCCAGCAGCCGGTGGATGGTGGACGCCTTGCGTCCGGTCAGTTCGCTCAGCCGCTTGGCCGCACGGCCCGTGGGTGCGCAGAGCGCCACCCGCTCCGCCTGATGCTCGAGCAGCTGCAGAATGGCATTGACCGTCGTGGTCTTTCCCGTGCCGGGGCCGCCGGTCAAAACCAGACAGTTCTCGGTCATGGCCTTGCGGATGGCTTCCTTTTGGAGCGGCGCATAGGCAAAGCCCTGTGTCAGTTCCAGCACCTGAATGTTTTTGTCGAGGTCCCGGGCGGTCTGCTTGCCGCGCCGGGTCAGCAGCGCCAGACGGTCCGCGATATCCTGTTCTGCCGCCAAAAGGTCCGGAAGATAGATATATGGCGTCCCGTCGAACATTTTCACGCTGAGTTCTTCCGTCTCGATACAGTGGTCCAGCGCACGGGCCAGCTTTTCGGGCGGCTGATGGATGAAGTTGGACGCCGTTTCCAGCAGCTGGGTGCGGGGCAGACAGGTGTGGCCGTTGCCCGCGTTGTGGCGCAGGGTGCGCAGAAGGGCGGCTTCCAACCGCTGGGCGCAGTCCCCTTCCATATGATAATACTGCGCGATGCTGTCCGCATGGCGAAAATCCAGCTGTAAGGGTTCGCCGCAGAGCAGATAAGGATTCGACGAGATGGCGTTCATCGCACTGGGTCCAAAGACGCGGAACACCTCCATCGCACGGCGGGGGCTGATTTCAAACTGCGCCAGATAGGCGATCAATTCCCGCATCCCGAACATCCGCTTGAACTCCTGCTGGATGCGGTCGGCCTTGTCGGCGGAGATGCCGGGAATTGCCGTCAGCTGGGCGGGGTCGTTTGCAATAATTTCCAGCGCCTGTGCGCCGAATTTATCAATAATTTTATTCGCGGTCCGCGCGCCGATGTACGGCAGCGACCCGCTTGCAAGGAAAGCATAGACGGCCTCAAGGTCCTTGGGCATGTCCGTCTCGCACTCCTGCGCGTGGAACTGCCGGCCATAGGTGGCGTGGTTCTCGAATTTGCCCCGGCAGACGACGCTTTCGCCCGCGTGAAGCTCGCCCACAATGCCGCAGACCACGGTCATCACACCGCCGCCGGAGATCTCGAACACGGTGTAGCCGTTGTCCGGATTTTCGTAGATGATATCTTCGACCGTTCCCTCGATCTGTTCCAATTCCTGCTCCATCGGCTCCACCGCCCTCTCTACGACATAATTATGAATAGTATAATATAAAAAGAAGCGTTTTGCAACGCATCCTCGCGGCAAAACGCTTCTTTTTATTTTTTACAGGTTCGCGTGCGGCGTCTGCTTTTCCTTTTGCAGACGGCGGTACACGACGATGTACGCCGGGATCAGGAAGAAGCACGCAAAGAACCACGCCACCGGGTTCGCGATACAGGCCGCAAAGTAGCCCCACATCGGCACGAACAGGCCGACCAGTGCGCGGGCCACCATCTCAGCCACACCGGCGAACATCGCCAAGCTGGAATAGCCAAGGCCCTGGATCGTATAGCGGTATATGATGAGGACCGCCAGCGGGATATAGAACACGCTGTTCCAGAAGATGAAGCTCTGCGCGTTTGCCATAATCTCGGCCTCCCCTGCCTCAAGGAACAGGCCGATCAGCGGCTTATCCGCCACGCGCAGGATGAGGAAGGACGCGATGCTGTACACACAGCCGATGCCCAGCGCCGTATTGACGCCCTTGTTCACGCGGCCAAGGTCATGTGCGCCCATGTTCTGGCTGGCGTAGGTCGTCATGGCCGTGCCGATGCTCTCCAGCGGGACGGACAGGAACTGTGCCGCCTTGCCGCCAGCCGTCTGCGCGGCCACGATGTCGCTGCCCAAACCGTTGACGGCGCCCTGCAGCAGCACGCTGCCGATGGCCGTGATGCTGCACTGTAAGCCCATCGGGATGCCCATGTTGCAGAGCTTGGCACAGTGCATCTTGCTGAGCTTGCCCTCTTCCTTGGACCAGCGCAGCTCACTGTAATGCTTCATAATATAGAGCAGACTGCCCAGACCGGCCACGGCCTGACTGAACACGGTCGCGAAGGCCGCGCCGAACACGCCCATCTTGAACACGATGATGCACAGCAGGTCCAAGCCGATGTTCAAAAAGCTTGCCACCAGCAGGAAATACAGCGGGCGCTTGCTGTCACCGAGGGCACGCATCAGCGCGCTGGTCATGTTGTACAGCAGCGTGAACGGGATGCCCACAAAGATGGTGCGGATGTAGACATCTGCCAGATCGATGATGTTGTCCGGGGTGTTGGTCCAGACCAGAATGGAGCGGGTCATCGCCACGGTGACCACAGTCAGCACCGCCGCAAAGAACACCGACAGCCAGACCGCGTTGGCCGTGTAGCGGCGCATCTCATGGTAATCCTTCGCGCCGAAGGTCCACGAGATGGGGATGGAGAATCCGCACGCGATGCCGTTGACGAAGCCTAGCACCAGATAGTTCAGGCCGCCCACGCTGCCGACCGCCGCCAGCGCTTCGACACCGACGAACCGGCCCACGATGATGGTATCGGCCAGATTGTAGAACTGCTGGAACAGACTGCCCAGCATCAGCGGGACCGCAAAGGCAAGGATCAGCTTCAGCGGGCTGCCCTGCGTCATGTCTTTTGTCATATCAGCGCCCTCCTTTGGGGGTCATCACAGATCACAAAAACGATTTTTTGCCGACAAAAACGCCCTGCCGGACAAGGGGCAGGACGTTTTGCGATTTACGAATGAGATTATAACAGATTGCGGTAATTTTTCAAGATGATTCTTTTGATAAGGGTGCACGATATTTTACCATAAAAATTAGTGATTTTGCGCATATCCGTTCAGCGTGCCAGCTGGCGGTAAACGTTGACGGCATCTTTGATGTGATACGGCTCTGTTTCGTGATTCCCTTGCGCCCCGGCGGTGACGAGAAAATACGTTTTTCCTTTGATCTGTGCGGCGCTGGCAAGGCAGAGGCCCGCGCTGCTGGTGTAGCCGGTCTTGCCGCCTAAAATGGTCCCGTTCCGCAGGGTCGTTCCGTCCAGCTCCTTCCAAAATGTGCTGGCCATCGTGAAACCCTCCGGGTGGAGATTCGTGGGCTGCACCGTGTAGCGCTGAGCGCTCAGGAGGGTGCGGAACGTCTCATTTTGCAGCGCCGCCCGCAGCAGAAGCGCCATATCCCGCACGGTACACACATGTTCTGGATCGTGCAGACCGGTTGGGTTGCAAAAATGGGTGCTCGTCATCCCCAGCTCTGCCGCCTTCTGGTTCATCAAGGCCACGAAGGCTTCCTCTGAGCCGCTCACCTCCCAGGCCAGCGCTTCACAGCACTCTGCGCCCGAAGGCAGCATCGCGCCGTACAGCAGGTCTTGGATGGTCGCCGTCTCTCCGGGCTGGAATCCCGCCATTGAGGCCCCTTGCTCCTGCAAGCTTGGGAAAATGTCCTCCGGCAGGGTCACGCTCTGGTCCAGCGAGGGGCCGTTTTCGAGGGCCAGCAGAACGGTCATCATCTTGGTCATCGAGGCCGGATAAATTTGTGTGTCAGCGTTCTTTTCCGCCACCACTTCCCCGCTGTCGTCCATGAGGATGGCTTCCGGACTGACAAGATCGTTCGGCCGCACCCGGCGCGGCCACACCAGCAGAAGCACCAGCAAAATCAGCAAGAGCCAAAACAGCAGACGGCGCATCCTTTTCTTCCGAATTTTTCGAGCGGAACGTTTCATCTTTTCCACATCCTTTCGCTCTCTAAAACGGAGCTTGGGCGGGTTTTCCTGCACAAGACGCAAAAAGGACCGCCGTGCAGTCTTTTGCACAGCGGTCCCTTGGGTCAGATTTTATTGGATGCTCAGCGGATCTCGATGCCCAGCTTGAACTTCAGGTTGCCCAGCACCTTCTTGACGGTGCGCTCGACCTGCTCCGCAGAAACCTCTGCGCTGGGGTCTGCCAGCGTCAGAGAGAAGGCCATGCTCTTCTTGCCTTCGCCGAGGTTTGCACCGCGGTAGATGTCGAACAGCTTGACATCGGTGATGAGCGGGCTTGCCTTTTTGATGGTCTCCTCGATCTCGCCGCAGGTGACCTTTTCCTCGCAGACGAGGGCCAGATCGCGCTTGACAGATGCATAGGGGCTGAGCGGCTTATAGCGCAGCTCGCCGTCCACGCAGGACATCAGGGCCTCGTAGTCCAGCTCGCCCAGATAGATGTTCTGGCTGTCCTTCTGGTCCTTTGCGATCTCCAACTCGCCGTTGATCTCGTTGGAGAGCTTGCCGAACACGCCCAGACGCTTGCCATTGCAGTAAACAGCGGCGCTGATGCCGGGGTGCAGCCAAGGCGTCGTCTCGCGCTCGTAGGTGAAGCTCAGGCCAAAGCCGGCGGCCAGCGCTTCCATCGCGCCCTTGACCGTGAAGAAGTCCTCTTCCGGGCCAAATGCGCCGATGCACAGGGTCTGGCGCTCGTGGGGATGCTCATTGATGGGCAGCTCCTTGGCCAGATAGACCGGAGCCATCTCGAACAGACGGCCCTCGGCGTTGCCCTTCTTGAGGTTGTCCACGATGACGTTCAGCATGGACGGCGTCAACAGGGTGCGCATGATGGACAGGTTTTCGCTGATGGGGTTCAGGATGCGGATGGCCTTGCGGGCGGCATCGTCAGCGGGGATGTGGAGCATATCCAGCTCGGCGTTGGAATAGAACGCCAGCGTGGAAGCCTCATAGAAGCCCTGTGCAGCCAGCAGACGCTTGGTCTTGAGCTGCTGCTTCTGCTCGTAGTTCAGGCCGCCGTTGGTGACCGAAGCGGTGTTCAGGAAGGTGGGCACGATGTGGTCATAGCCGTACTCACGGATGACCTCTTCGGCCAGATCGGGGAAGCTCTCGACATCCTCACGGTAGAGCGGAGCGGAGACATCCCAGCTGCCGTCAGCCTGAACGTCCACGGTGAACTCCAGACGCTTCAGGATGTCGATCATGGTCTGGGCGGGCACGGTGATGCCCAGCACGCCGCAGATCTTGGCCGGGGTGGTGACGATGTGCTTGCGCTCCAGCGGACGGCCATCGGTCAGGTCGTATTCCAGCGTGGTGATGTCGCCGCAGTCCAGCTCCTGAATGAGGTGCAGAGCGCGGGCAAGGCCCATCTCGGGAGAGTGGCGGTCCACGCCCTTTTCATAGCGGGCAGAAGAATCGCTGTTCTGGCCCAGTGCACGGCTAGTCTTGCGGACACTGTCGCGGGCAAAGGTGGCACACTCGAACAGCAGACTGGTGGTGTTCTCGTCCATGCCGGAGTTTGCACCGCCCATGATGCCGGCCAGTGCCACCGGCTTCTCGGCATCGCAGATGACGAGGTTGTTGGGGTTCAGGGTGAACTCCTTCTCGTCGAGGGTGACGATCTTCTCGCCCTCGTGGGCGCGGCGGACATCGATGGTCCGGCCAGCGACCTTGTTCAGGTCAAAGGCGTGCATGGGCTGGCCCATTTCCAGCAGGGTGTGGTTGGTGATATCGACCACATTGCTGATGGAGCGCAGACCGCACAGCGCCAGATGACGCTTCATCCAGCGGGGAGACTCGCCCATCCGGATATTGCGGACATAGTGTGCCATATAGCGGGGGCACAGGTCGGGCGCTTCCACCTTGACGGTGATCGGCTCGTCGGCGTCGCAGACGGTCTTGTAATCCATGGCGGGCATGTGCAGCGGCTTGCCCAGAATGGCGGAAACTTCGCGGGCGATGCCGAGGACGGACTGGCAGTCCGGTCGGTTGGCGGTGATGGAGATATCGAAGATGTAGTCATCCAGACCGACCACCGGTGCGATATCCGTGCCGGGGACCGAATCCTCGGGCAGGATGAGCAGACCGTAGACCTCAGAACCCGGGAACAGGTCCTCGTTCAGGCCCAGCTCCTCGCCGGAGCAGAGCATACCGTTGGACTCCACACCCTGCATCTTGCGGGCCTTGATCTTGATGCCGCCCGGCAGGGTGGAACCATCCAGAGCAGCGGGAACGCAGTCGCCCAGCTTCATATTCGCTGCGCCGGTGCTGATGCGGATGTCGTGGCCGTACTCGCCGCAGTCCACCACGCACTTGGTCAGGTGCGTGCCTTCCTGCTTCTCCATCTCCACGATCCTGCCGACGACGACCTTGCTGATGCCGGCATCCAGCGGGATCAGCTCCTCGACCTCAAAGCCGCAGGAGAAGAGCTTTTCCTCCAATTCCTGCGCGGTGACGTCGATATCGACCAATTCTTTTAACCAACTGAAAGGTACTTTCATTGTTTGCTCTCTCCCCTCTTATTCATGGAACTGCTTGAGGAACTCCAGATTGTTCTCGAACATCAGGCCGATGTTGTTGATGCCATACTTGAGCATGGCGATGCGCTCGATGCCGATGCCGAAAGCAAAACCGGAATACTCATCCGGGTCGATGCCGCAGTTCTCGAGGACCTTGCGGTTGACGACGCCGCCGCCGAGGACCTCGATCCAGCCGGTATGCTTGCACAGGGGGCAGCCCTTGCCGTGGCACTCGAAGCAGCTGACATCGACCTCGACGCTGGGTTCGGTGAACGGGAAGTAGGACGGACGCAGACGGGTGCGGGTGTCGTCGCCGAACAGTTTCTGCACGAAGGTGTTCAGTGCGCCCTGCAGGTCGCCCAGCGTGATGCCCTTATCCACGACCAGACCTTCCATCTGATGGAACATCGGGCTGTGGGTGGCGTCGGAATCCGAACGGAACACGCGGCCGGGAATGAGCACCTTGATGGGCGGCTTCTGGGAATCCATGGTGCGGATCTGGCCGCCGGACGTCTGGGTGCGGAGCAGGAACTCGTCGGACAGATAGAAGGTATCCTGCATATCGCGGGCGGGATGGTCCTTCGGGACGTTCAGACGGGTGAAGTTGTGGTCGTCATCCTCGATCTCGGGGGCATCGGCGACGGCAAAGCCCATGCCGGAGAACACGTCGATGATCTGGTTGGTGACCAGAGTCAGCGGGTGCAGACCGCCTACGGTGCGGGTCTTGGCGGGCAGAGTGATGTCCACCGTCTCAGCGGCGTTGCGGGCAGCCAGCTCGGCTTCCTTCACCTTGGCAGCGGCGGCATCGTAATCTGCCTGCACCTTCTGCTTGAGTTCGTTGATGATCTTGCCCATGGCGGGGCGCTCTTCCGGCGCGACCGAGCGCAGATTCTTCATCAGCGCAGGGATCTTGCCGTTTTTGCTCAGATATTCCTGCCAGAACGAGGCCAGCGTCTCCTTGGAAGAGACCTGACCGAGGCTTTCTTCTGCCTGTTTGGCCAGCTCGTCGATCATTGCTTGCATGGAAATTCTCTCCTTCTCGGTTTTCGTGTTGTTCAGCGGACAGCAAAAAAGCTCCGTCCCGCCCTGCCTTTCGGCAAAGGGGACGAAGCTGTAAACTTTACTCCGCGGTACCACCCGGTTTCCGCTCTCAAAAAAGCGGCGCTCAAACGCCGTAACGGGGCGCACCGTCCCGCACTAGCAGACCCAAAAGGCCGTTCACACGGGCCGCTCGGGAGCGAACTTCGGCGCAAATATCTCTCGGAAGCCCTTTCAGCCGGTGAAGCTTCTCTCTTTGCCGGACCTCTTGCGCGTACTTTCTCCGTCGCTGCGTTTTTGCGTATTCAGGTTTTATCACCAGATGACATCTTACCACATTTCGGGCGGGTTTGCAAGCACGGGAAGGGATTTTGTAACTTTTTCCCGTTTTTGCTTGTGTTTTCCGCCCGGATGTGTTATGCTGGGCTTAACGTTTTACTGGAAGGAGGGTGCACCCAGATGGGTTGGAACGGCTGCGTTTTCTTTAAGAAAGGAAACCCCTAAGCTTTTCCGGCTCGAAGTGCGCCCATTTTTCGAAACTCTCTGTCTGCTTCGCCGTCCGCTCTCCCGCAGGGCAGGACTTTGGCAGGTCAGGCAGGTCATTCTTCCAGCAAAGCGTGGAGCATGATTTTTTGCGCCGCATAGCTTTGCTATGGGGCGTTTTTGTTTTACCTAAAAATGTGCGCACTTTCTATTCCGAAGTTCCTTCCAACCGAAATAGAAAGGGTGTTTCCCATGCATCATAAGATCAACTTGAAACAGCAGCTTGGCTGTGTTTATATGTCCAATTTCTTCTCTGGTCTGCGCATCACCGACGCCGTGTGGGTGGCGCTGCTGGCCGCACGCGGATTCTCGCTCTGGGAGATCGGTCTCGCCGAAAGCGTTTTCCACGTCGTCAGTCTGCTGTGCGAAGTGCCCAGCGGCATGGCGGCAGACCTTCTGGGCCGCAAAAAGGCCCTCGTTTTTGGCGGTGCGCTTGCCGTCACCTACAATCTGCTGATGGCGTTTGCACCGAACCTGTTCGCCATCTGCTTCGCCATGGCGCTGAATGCGCTGTACAACACCATGTTCTCCGGCACGTTCACGGCGCTCATCTACGACAGTCTCAAGCTGGAAGGCCGCGAGGATGAATACATTCAAGTGTCCGCCAACGGCTCTCAAATTTCCATGCTGGCCAACGCGGTGGGTTCGCTGGCCAGTCTGCTCAAGCGCTTCCTTGGCTTTGCGGGCTTCTATCTGCTGAGCTCCGCCTTTGAGGGCGTTTCCACGCTCGCCTGTCTTTTCATGAAAGAGCCGATCGTCACCGAAGCACAGGCCAACCGGCAAAAGCAGACTCTGCGCGACCTGCCCGGTCAGTTCGCCCAGCTGGTGAAGGACAGTCTGCAAATTCTGCGCACCAGCCCGCTGGCGGTGAAGCTGATCGCGTCCAGCGCCGTTATCTCAGTTCCCAGCTATCTGACCAAGATGTTCCTGCAGCAGCGGCTCGTGGAGCTTGGCTGGCCCACTGAGATGCTATTTCTTCCCCTGCTTCTGGGTGGCGTTTCCTGCGTGCTGGGCACGGAGATTGGCCGCCGGGTCCGGTTCCGTTCCATGCGCCGGTTCTATGCCGTTTGTTCCCTGCTCTGCGGCGCGGGCACGCTGCTGGTGGGCATTGCCCCCGCATGGGGCGGCATCTTTGGCATGATGCTGGTGCAGAGCGTGCTGGAAGTCTATCTCCTGCACGAGAGCCAGAAGCTGAACGATGCCATCCCCAGCGACCAGCGCGCCACCATCATCAGCGTGGACAGCATGGCCTACAGCCTGTTGATGATCCCCGCAAGCCCGCTCGTCGGTGCTGTCGGCGACTTGTTCGGTCAGGCCGGCGCAGGGCTGGCGCTGCTGGGCATTGTGGTAGCGGTGAGCAGCGGGGTGATCTATCGCTTCAGCCGCAGCTAATGATTTCATTTTCATTTAATGTGTAAAAGATGGACTTATCATGCTCAGCACCTTTTTCATGTGTCTGCTGTTCAACCCTGCCAGCGAACTTCCCGTTGTCACATTTTTTGGACGCTGCATCCTGCTGACGCTGGTCAGTATGCTGACCCTTCTCATCTATGCTTCCGGCGAAGAGCTGAGCAATCGTGCATGGTGGGCCCGCACCCTCCTGCACGCAATTCTGCTGGAAGTGGTGCTGCTCCCCCTTGCCCATAACTGGGGTTTTTGGTACAACACGCTGGATGGGCTGATCTACGGCACATTTATTCTGGCGGCAAAGGTAATGTGGCATCTCATCGACTTCGGACAGAGCTTTTACATGGCAGCAGCGTTGAATGAACAGATCCGAAAGCGCAAGCGGGAGGAGATCCAGAAGGAGGGTACGAACAATGGATAAAACGGATTGGATACGCTGCCCGAAGTGCGGCAGCAAAACACGCACCATGATCCGGGAGCATACGGTACTGGAAGATTTTCCGCTGTTCTGCCCCAAGTGCAGGTATACCTGCGTGATCCGCTTCATGGATGGAAAACTGGAAGAAACTGTGCCGGAAAAGGCATAAGAATATAGGAGGACGCTTCGATGGAGTATATCCGAATCACAAAAGAAAACATCGACAAGGAGCACATCTGTTGTGCCATGTCCGGCAAACAGAGCCTTGCCAAGAAGGAATGGCTCAAGCAGCGTTTTGAGGAGGGGCTTGTTTTTTACCGCAGTGCAGAGCGCGGAAAATGCTTTATCGAGTACATCCCGGCGGAAAACGCTTGGGTTCCCATTGAAGCAGACAACTGGCTTTACATTGACTGCCTGTGGGTCTCCGGCTCCCTGAAAGGTCACGGCTATTCCAGTGAGCTGCTGGAAGAATGCCTTCGGGATGCCAAGGCGCAGGGCAAAAACGGCGTTTGTATCCTGTGTGCAGAGGGACGCAAACGAGAATTTCTCGCTGACCCCAAGTTTTTGACCCATAAGGGCTTCAAGGTCTCGGATATCTCCGATTGCGGGATCAACCTCATGTACCTGCCCCTTGTGCAGAACGCCCAGCCGCCAAAATTCAAGGATTGTGCCAAGCATCCCAAGGTGGAGGAAAACGGCTTTATCCTCTACTATACCGACCAGTGCCCCTACACCTATTATTGGGTGCCAAAGGTGCAGGAGGCTGCAAAGGAACATGGAATCCCGTTCAAAGCCATCCACATCACAGAGAAAGAGACGGCACAAAATGTACCTGCACCTGTCACAACATACGCATTGTTCCGGGATGGCAAATTTGTGACCCAGAGCATCCAGTCGGACAAGAAATTCTTGAAATTGTCAGGCGCAGCGGATTGAAGGATTCAGGAGGGAAAAATGAAATACGATCAAACGATTATAACGCCAAAAGGACTGGCAGTCCACATCCGAAACGGTGTGGCATCCGATGGAAGCACCGTTCTTGAAAACTTTAATTTGACACACGCAGAAACCGATTATCTGCGGACTTATCCTGATGAAAATCACTTTGACGCCGAACAGGAAAGCTGCTACTTAGAGAAAAAAGTAACCAGCCCGAATGAGATTGAACTGATCGCCTTTGTGGACGGTAAAGTGGCAGGAACTGCCGTGATCGATGCGATCGGAGCGCAGTATAAAGTAGCTCATCGTGCCGAATTTGGTATCAGTATCCTGAAAGACTATTGGGGTCTGGGCATTGGGCGAGCCTTGATGGAAGCCTGTATCCAATGCGCCAAAGCCGCCGGATATGCTCAGTTGGAGCTGGATGTGGTGGCGGAAAACACTAGAGCGATTTTCATGTACCAGACGGCAGGGTTTGTGGAATATGGCAGAAATCCCAAAGGCTTTCGCTCCCGGAACGCTGGATATCAAGAACTGCTTTCCATGCGGCTGGAATTATAAATTTTATCATCGCTCAAGACGCCAGACTCTCAGACGCAGTGCATCCCATGGAATTGGGGTGCGCTGCGTTTTTCTTTCGGAGGATTCTGTATGAAAGAAATTGTTGTATATGTTCACGGAAAGGGCGGTTCGGCGCAAGAAGCCGAGCATTATAAAGCCCTATTCCCTGACTGTGAAATAGTTGGTTTCGACTACCGCGCACAATCTCCATGGGAAGCCACGGAGGAATTCCCCGGATTTTTTGCGGCACTGCGGAAACGCTGCGAGAAGCTCACACTGGTGGCCGAAGCAAAGGATGCTCTGGAAACCCTTGAAAAGCAGCTTGTACAGGCACAGGAAGAATATGAAGAAGCCACCAAAACAGCAAAGCGCAGCAACTACATCTGCAACGAACTGTTTACAT
>ERZ1026776.253-NODE-253-length-39870-cov-6.940023_pt1 | contig 39870 bp, 47 predicted proteins | sample MGYA00380125_ERZ1026776 | MGnify/ENA primary metagenome ERZ1026776 (study PRJEB33269, sample SAMEA4719761) | human gut metagenome | biome: human-associated habitat; feature: organic feature; material: feces | place: Cameroon | collected 2013-10 ...
GCTCGTCGGCAGCGTCAGATGTGTATAAGAGACAGTGTTTAAACTGTTATAGTTATCTATCATCCAATATCAAATTTTCAAATTCTGTTTTACTCATAGATATACCGCAGTTAATCAACCTACCTATTCTTTTTTCCCATATCTCATCCATCATCAATCGCCTATCCTCTGAAATTCCGTAATGAATTTTGCGATGACATATAGGGCAAAGACAAACAACATTCGCATAGATATCTAGAGAATGCTCAAACTTACCCTGATAATGCAATGGAATCGCATGATGCCCCTCCATATATGGTTTATTATTGCTACCATCTATAAATGATTGATGTTCACTGTCCATTTCGCATCTATAATCAGCATATTGCACAACCTGTCTGGTGATAATAGCAGTACGGGGATATTCTAGAACTGTCCTTTTTATTTTTTCCTTAGCAGGCATCGGAACATCTAATACCGTCAAATCTCTATTAATTTGCTTAAACATTTCGCCATTAGCAAATTTTAAATAATTATTCATACCTGCACTATACATACTATGTCCGCGCTTGTCGAGAGCCAAAAAACCTTCATCACGCTTTAATTCTTCCATAATTTCTAGAAGTCTATCCAGTGTACGAATCTCGTATATACTATTTTTGATCTTCTCCTTTGCTATGAGTATTTGAGAAATCTTTTTCAGTGCTTCGTCATAATGCTTGACCGTGCTTTGCTTCAGTCCACGAACATCTTGCAAAAACCGTCTATAATATTCCCTGAGATTATCATCAATTTCTCTGTCCATATTTTTCAACCTTATATTTCACCTTTTATAGATATTTCTCTATTTCAATCAAAACCTTAGCAAGGTTATGATATCTTACCACCCCGTGCGGTGTAGACATATCTTTTTATATTATACACATATATGTTATAATTATAATATAAATTATTGCGTACTACAAGAAAGAGTGATAAATAATACTTGCCATATCCAATACAGATTTAACCTAGTTTTTGCCATTTTTAGGGTGTGTCAAGAGTTAATGAAACTAACATGTCAAAGAAGGAGAACCTAACATGAATGATAATGTAATTAACAATTGGGATGAAATCCCAGAATGGAAAAACCGGGAAATCACCAATTTCGCCAATATTTTTTCCAAATACAGTATAAGCGAACAGCTTTTAGATGAATATCTGTCTATTCCAAAATCCTATAATAATATTGCTATCCGCTATTCCCTATTGGCTGCCAAATTTCTCATGCACTCCAAATGGCAGGATTGGCGAAGGGACAATATTACCACAGAACAAATAAAAGAAATAACCGCAAACCTTCTAAACTTAGAAGAGGGATTTCGTTCTATTGCCTCAAATCAAGCCATTTCCCTAGACCTTCTCATCAAACATGCAGATATTCTGCCACTAGAAGATTTGCTGAATAACAGCTATCTAAATGCCCTATGGGGCCACAACAAGATTTCAACTTGATATTCCATGGCCTCAGATGCTTGTAACATAATATGCAAACAATCTGAAAAGCAATCAGATAATTTAGATATTATTTGGGAAGCATGCGATATTAATAAAATTTCTCCCCTAGAACTAGAGAATCCAGATTTTATATATAGTATTGATAAATATATGAATGACCACGATCTACTAGAGATATTAAGCAATGATGAAATTATTTTTTATGATCCAGAAATGCCTGAGATTATTTACAATGCTGTCGAACCTAGAAATAAAAAAAATGCCATGTGTCTTATTATGAACACATGGCCCATGGACGAAGCATTTTTAGAACTATACTACAGTGAAATGAGGGACTTTTCACGATATACATCTTTCATTGCACTCAATCCAGTTCAAAAACTTTCTGATAATTATTTGGAAAATCACTGGGATGACCTAAAGAATGACAATTGCCTTCATTACATTTTTGACGATAATCGCAGCCTAGATTTTATAGAACGACATTTTTTTGATCTAAAAGACCAAAAACAATGCTGGGAAAGAATTGCTGGCTATTGCAAGCTAACTCCTGATTTTGTTCAAAAATTTAGTGAGTATCTAATTCCCTGCATATGTTTTTTGCTTCAGAATCCTCACCTTGCCTCGAAAAATGCTAACAATGAAATATATAGCCTTGCCTCTCTCAAGGCCATGAAGGCTCTGGGGATTGCGCCTTCTGAATTTAGTCGATACCTTGCTTTGCTCTAAATATTATACATTGTGTTTTTTACGCTGGAATATACTCATTTTTAGTATATTTCAGCGTTTTTCTTTTATCATTTTTTACAGTATTTCGTTCCGCCTACCGTACCTCTTAAAGGTGCATCCCGCGGAACACCGCAAAAATAGTGTTCCGTATCTTGTTCCGCCTACCGCACCTCATAAAGGTGCAACCCACGGAACATCACAAAAATAGTGTTCCGTATCTTGTTCCGCCTACCGCACCTCATAAAGGTGCAACCCACGGAACATCACAAAAATAGTGTTCCGTATCTTGTTCCGCCTACTGCCCCTCTAAAAGGTGCAACTCACGGAACACTGCAAAAATAGTGTTCCGCTTTGTGTTCCGGCTACCGCACCTTACACCGCACCTTCAAAAGGTTTTAACGAGGTGCAGTGACATTCTCTTATCCCTTGTGCCGCAAGGCCTCCCAGCGCCCTAATATAAAGAAAAAGATAAAAAAAGATTTCCGTTTTGCTAGTTTTACCTAGTTCGATAGTATACATTCTGATAGCTAACCTTAGTATGAAAGTATACATATTTATGGTATCTATTGTATCTCCAGTATATATCTCTGTACGATATTCCTTTATTCTAACCAAATTCATATATAACTGCTGTATAAGTTAGTATCACAAAAATAAGGTCAAATCTACATCGCAATGTCGATTTGACCTTAAAAATTCAATGCCGTTTTAATATTAAAGCATCATAAGATAATTTTTGTATTCTGAAGGTGAGATACCTATTGCTTTCATGGCTGCCTCAGCAGATAAGTTAGGGTTCTCATTAGATTTTTTATGGCCCTTAATGTCCCCCTGATTTCACCTCTTGCTTCACCACGAGCTTCCCCCTAGCTTCGCCAACTTTAATCAGAGCATCTTTCTCTTCTTTTTCATTCCATTCAAACCCAAACATATCTATCACCTCTTTTTCATTATTTCTTAAATATTCCGTCATGATATTGTGTTCCAAACAGTAACGAACAGCTTCTTTTACAGCTTGATCAATGGTTAATTTTTGCTTTCTGTAAAATTTATACTTGTTAGAAAATATGCTATATTCCTTTATTGCAGAGCATTTCTGCTTTAGTATCTCACTTTTACCATCGCCAAGGTTATACACATGAACGATTAACTCTAGATTTTCTGAGGCTGACTCAAATGCATTACTTAATTTTAATATCTCTTGGTCAAATGACGTATCATCGCCATCACAAAAAACATAAAACTCAGGAGCGGGCACCTTAATCAACTCGCTGCCATAAATCTTAGCTGACTGCCCACTGACAATTCTGCGATATAATTCGTCAAGATAGCTTAAAAACCGCAAGGGCATATTAGGATTAATGGTTGTTTGGTGCTCAATAAGTACGATGACCAAATTATCCATCAGAAAAGAAATGTCATTTTTAATATTACTGAAAAAACTTCCTTCCAGTGTATTGATATTAACATTGGATGAATTTCTAAAATGAGTATCGTTTAAAGCATTGAACAATTCCAGTAAATGTGATTCTGTAGCCATGTAATGGCAAAATACAGTATCGCGTATTTTTCGATTTGTCATGGGATACCCCTTTCAATCATTAACAGCAAAAGAAGGTATGTTTGTATGCTTATTATAACATAGGCGAATTTTATAAGCAATACGATATTTACATGGAATTATTCATATCCTATTATCGCACCTCCAAAAGGCTCGAAGAAGGTACAGTGATAATCTTTTATCCCTTGTGCTGCAAGGCCTTCCAGCGCCCTAATATAAAGAAAAAAGTTTTCCGTTCTGCTAGTTTAACCTGATTCGATAGTATACATTCTGATAGCTAACCCCAGTATTAAAGTATACAGTAAAATACATACTTTGACATATACAGCATTACTTGTATTAACCTACTAGATTTACTTGATATATCGTTACATTTGCGTTACACTTATGCTAAGTAAGAAAAATGAGGTGATATATGACCTCAGCAGAAATTAAAAGTTGCATTGAAAAAGGACTAACTGATACCGAACAAGACAATACCATAGATGCTTCTGCTGCAAAAAGTTTTTGTAGTTCGTGTACTATATAGTTCCTCAAATATTGATAGTAAACTATAAAGTAAAAAGGATAAGTTATATGACCTATGAAATGAAATTACAGGAAATGCAAGATTTTGGTTACAATAAGGGTAAAACAGAAGGTAAAATTGAATCCATAAAGGAATTGATGCATAATTTAGACCTATCCCCTGAAAAAGCCATGAAGGCTCTGGGGATTACGCCTTCTGAATTTAGTCGATACCTTGCTTTGCTCTAAATATTTTAATCCGTACATTATGTTGGTGTTTTTAAGAGGATAGAAAATGGCAGTTTACGCTAAAGTAAAAAAGAATGGAGATTATTGTTCCCATAATTTTGCCCATGCGGTTTTTGGTTTCCGTGAAATGGGCGCCGAAATCATAAAATATGAATCCCTTAGTAACATCTATAATTTAGTTACTCGGGAAGATATCGTCCTTGATTACATTTATCAGAGCCAAGAAATACTGAAAAAATTTGGGGTAATGCCAAGCTTTGATGATTATCCCAAGGAATTGCAACCATTTATGGGTAGAAAAATATGGCTTGATACAATTGATAACTTCAATGCCAACCCAGATAAATGGGGTGTTTTCATAAAGCCCATCAAAGATAAGATGTTCACTGGACGAGTTGTAAACTCTCCAAAGGATTTAATCGGTTGTGGTAATGACCAAGAAAACTATGAAATTTTATGCTGCGATACAATTAACATCAAACGGGAGTGGCGTGGGTTCGTCATCTATGATAAGCTCGTAGATATTCGACCTTATCGTGGAGATTACCACTATAACTATGATCCAAAAATTGTAGACAAAATCATGGAGGCTTTTCGTACAATTCATGACAGGCCTGCAGGCTGTAGTGTAGATATCGCTGTCATCGAAAAAGATGCAAAAGAAGAAACAGTATTTCTCGAAATGAATGATGGATATTCTTTAGGACACTACGGCCTTCACTATCTAAATTATGCTAAATTACTTTCTGCCAGATGGTCTCAATTAGTTGGCATAGTAGATCCATATGATTTTAGAGGATATGTATAATTATTAATAATATCTATGAAAACACTGTTATTGCTTCAAATCCCTAGCCCCTCAATCATGAGGGGCTTGCTTTGTGCAGTTATATTGTCTGTTCTATCTCCGGTTTATCTTCCCTTATGGCTGTACCATTAACGCCTATTTTATATAATTCGTTTTTATCAGTTAAACAACTTTATTTTTTAAGTTATCGACAGTGATTTTCACTTCATTTTATTATATAATCACTTTATCAAGATAAATTGGCAGCGTACTCTTTGCTTACCTTTGCCAAGCAGTCTGAATTTTTTTACTATATAGTTTTTGAGAGGTATTTGCTATGAAAAAAATTTCCTACATTCTTCAATTTAACGCGTTCATGGATAAACGATTTGATGATGAGTTGTCTCCTGCTGCCAGCCTGCTATATATGATTATTTTTTCCGAATTCAACAGGTTGCATTGGCGGGATGAATGGATATACATTAGCTCCAGAATGCTTACCCTCCAGATGGGCAACCATTCCAACAGTACTATTTCCCGCAATTTGAAAAAATTAATGGAGTTTGGGTATATCGAAACCCGTCTAAGCAAAAGATATGGCAAAACCTGCACTCAAATCCGCCTGATTCCTCTCTACCAGGAATACTATAATACCTTGGCAAAAGAATGCATTACATCAGTGGAATATATTGAACAATTCCCTGCTTGGGATACAGAATCCCTGCCAGAGCAATCTGGAAATTAAACCTATGGTGATGACCATAAATACATTTACCGGGATGAGCTAATTCAAATGGACATAGAAAAAACATGATACCTAGTCACTTTTACTTTGTGACCTGGCATCATGTTTTTTTAGCAGGAGCTTTCGCCCAATCTTGGATGTTTTACTGGCTTTAGACTTCTTCGGCGGATGATGTCCAGAGCCTCTGACATCTGCACATCCTCCCGCTGGAGGGAATATTCGTAAACACAGATGGGATTTTCTACCCCTAGCTCGCTGGCAGGCATATAGACATATTCATCGCTGATATTATCTCCGAAGATTACACCGGCTCGCAACTCAGATTCAGTCATAGTTTTCATTTATATGTACTCCTTCAAATAACCGCCTAAGAGCCAGCAGCCTCATCTGTCCTTTTGAGGCCAACATTCCTTCAGGTAGTTTTTGATTTCCTTTTCCTTGCCATTATCGCTAGGATGGTAATACACCCTGTTTTTCAACTTGTCTGGCAAATACTGTTGTGGCTGAAAATGCCCCGGATAATCATGGGGATAGATATAATCCAGCCCATGTCCCAGCTTGGAGGCTCCCTTATAATGAGCATCCCGTAGATGGGCTGGTACTGAGCCACAGTCCTGACGGCGCACTTCTCCCAAGGCTTCATCTATGGCCAGATAGGCAGCATTGCTCTTGGGAGCCGATGCTACATAGGTTACAGCCTCGGCCAAGGGGATTCGTCCCTCTGGCATCCCCACAAACTGCACAGCCTGAACTGCTGACATAGCCACTACCAAGGCCATAGGATCTGCATTGCCTACATCCTCTGCAGCACAGATAGCCACTCGCCGGGCAATGAAATTAGGATCTTCTCCCCCGGCAATCATGCGAGCCAAATAATGAATGGCGGCATCGGGATCACTGCCCCGCATACTTTTGATAAAGGCGGAAACCGTATCGTAATGATTGTCCCCCTTTTTATCATAATACTGCACCTTTTGGCCAAAGATATTCTCCAAAAGAGACATATCTATAACACCGCCAGTCTCTGTCATGGAGGCTGCCTGCTCTAAAAGATTCAGGGCCATACGACCATCGCCACCAGAAAGGCGTACCAATGCCTCCATAGCATCTTCACGGCATTCCAGCTCCTCACTGCCCAGGCCCCGTTCCTTGTCGGCCAGTGCCTGCTTGATAAGGAGACGGATTTCCCCATCAGTGAGAGAATATAATCTAACCAGTCTTACCCGGCTCAGGAGAGCGTGATTCACCTCAAAAAAAGGATTTTCCGTAGTGGCTCCAATCAGGGTTAGACGGCCATCCTCCACATAGGGCAGCAATACATCCTGCTGGCTTTTGTTAAAACGGTGAATCTCGTCAATAAAAACAATAGTTCTCTTTTGATAAAACTTCCGCTGGTCAGCAGCTTCCTCCACAATTTTCCGAATATCCCCAATACCAGATGATACTGCATTAAGCCTTTTGAAATTGCTGTTGGTAATGCCGGCAATCATCATGGCTATAGTGGTTTTACCAGTACCAGGAGGGCCAAAAAGTATCATGGAGGGCAGCTGATCCTGCTCAATCATACGGCGCAGATACCTGCCCTTGCCCATAGATTCCTCCTGACCAATAAATTCCTGAAAATTTCTTGGCCGCATCCGCTGGGCCAAAGGCTCATATTTATTTTTATGCTTTTTTTCCTCAGCAGCCGCTGCCTCGGCAAACAAATCAAAGCCCATGTCCATTTTATTTTTCTCCTGTGGAGCCAAAGCCTCCTGTGCGCTGTGCTCCCTGACCAGCAGCATCTCCATCTACAGTTAGATAGCGATAAAAGATTCCCTGGGCAATCCGCATGCCCTTGGTAACCTGCACTGGCTCCTCACCATGATTAATCAAAGGCACCATAATATGTCCCTCATTGCCGGGACTATTATAATAATCTGCATCTATAATACCTTGATTATTAATACAGCTGATTTTGTTTTTGATGGAAAAGCCTGAGCGCACATGAAGTCCTAAATACTCGTCCTGCTGCATATAGGCTTTAAGACCAGTTGGTACTATAGTAACAGCATGAGGCAGCAGAATCACATCCTCTGCTGCCTGCAAATCATAGCCTGCACTGGCTGCTGTCTTGCGTACAGGCAATTCTATGCCTGCATCCTTGTACTTGCTGACAATCTCAAAGCCCCGCTGTCTTTTTGCTGTCATTATTAACGCTCTACGCCCTCAGCCTTCTTCTCGAAATTATCCACAGGACGGCTCATAGTAATGGTGGAAATAGCATGCTTATACACCAGCTGCTGCTTGCCCAGAGAGTCCATGATTACAGTAAAATTATCGAAGCCCTTTACATAGCCCTTAATCTGAAAGCCATTCACCAAATGAATTGTCACGCCGATATTCTCTTTTCTTACCTGATTGAGAATGCTGTCCTGTAAATTAATTGCTTTAGTCATAATTATTTTTCTCCTACCTCTTTATTTATGTATCCAACGCCTTATATCCCACAGCATATTACTTGCCAAGCCTTCTGTATCCTTGTACAGTGCTGGTTGATACCAATGAATATATGACATTCTCCTATACCAGGTCAATTGCCTTTTAGCAAAATGACGACTGTTCTGTTTGATTTTTTTCACTGCTGCCACAAATTCAGGGGTGTTCTCCCCGGCTTGTATGACTGGCAGCATTTCCTTGTAGCCAATGCCCTTCATAGCCTGACAATCTAATGGCACGCCAGCTGTTACCAGCTTCTGCAGCTCCTGCTTTAAGCCCTGCTGCAGCATAATATCTACTCTCTGATTGATTCTATCATAAAGCTGACTGCGTTCCCACCCCAGACCTGCTACATAAGCATCATAACTGTGGCCAATTTTGCTTCGGGAAACCTCGCTGCCACCTAAATGATGAACCTCCAAGGCTCTTATCACCCGTCGCAAATCATTGGGATGCAATCTTGCCGCTGCCTCTTGATTGGCTTGAGCCAGCATGGCATGGACATATTCCCTGCCCTTAGTCTCAGCCAGCTCCTCCAGCTTCCGGCGATATTCACTATCCTCCTGCTGTTGGTTCAGCTCATAGCCCTCCAGCAGGGACTGAATATAAAGACCTGTGCCTCCTACCAATAAGGGAATCTTCCCTGCCTGGTTCAGCTTGGTAATAATCCCCTTTACCTGGATAAGAAAATCCATGAGATTGAAGCTGGCATCAGGGGGCAGAATGTTCACCATATGATGAGGTATTCCATCCATTTCCTGACAAGTAGGCTTAGCTGTGCCTATATTATAATCCCTATAAACAAGCATGGAATCTCCAGAGATAATCTCTGTATCCAAAGCATGAGCCAGTTGTATAGACAGAGCGGTCTTGCCGGAGGCTGTAGGCCCTAATAGTACCAATAGTTTTTCCAGTGCTGTCACCTCACTTTAATTCCGACAAATCCATGCTGTCTCCTGGGCGAAGAATATGGACCTTAGCGGTAGTCTCTGCCTCCACCAGTGTCTTAAACTTTTCAGGCTCAGCCTGAATTACTGGCCAGGTATTATAATGCACCGGAATAACATGCTTCGGCTTTAGAAGCTTTACCGCCTCAGCTGCATCCTCTATACCCATAGTGTAATTATCTCCTATAGGCAGGACAGCACAATCCAAAGCAAAGCGTTTGCCTATCAGTTCCATATCACTAAAGAGGGCAGTATCTCCTGCATAATAGATATTCTTTCCCTCCATAGATACCACAAAACCGCAGGACAGCAGTCCTGGAATACCACTGCTGTGTATGGCCTGTGTCATATAGACGGAGCCAAAATCAAAATCTGCCTTGCCGCCAATATTCATGCCGTGGCCATTTTCAGCCTGACAGGCCTCCAACAGCTCTGGACAGCCAATAACCGTAGCCCCGGTTTTCTGGGCTATATGGGCAGTATCCCCTAGATGATCTCCGTGACCATGAGAAACCAAAATATAATTGCAGGTAATTACATCTGCAGCTGTAGTAGCGGCAGGATTTCCTGTAAAAAATGGATCAAATAACAGCTTGCGCTTGGCATTGTTCAAGGCAAAGGCAGCATGGCCATAATAGGTAAAAAGCAGCATAGCAAAGGCTCCTTTCCTCATAATCTCTAATAATTTCTAATCCGCAAAAGCAGGATTAAGCCTGATTCTCAGCTTCCTCCCGGATAACTACTCTATCCTCATTATCAATTTCCTGAATCAGAACACTGATAATTTCCTTAGAGGAAGTAGGAACATTCTTGCCTACATAATCCGCCCGAATAGGCAGTTCCCGATGGCCTCTGTCCACCAGCACCGCCAACTGTATGGCATGAGGCCTGCCCATATCCATTACCGCATCCAAGGCAGCTCTAATGGTACGGCCTGTGTAAAGTACATCGTCCACCAATACCACTGTCTTACGGTCAAGATCCACAGGCATGGTAGTAGGCCGTACCACCGGCTGATAGGACAGATGGGAAAGGTCGTCACGATAAAGGGTAATATCCAAAATGCCTACAGGAGGCTTCTGGCCCTCAATATTGGCAATAGCTTCGGCAATGCGCTCTGCCAAAGGCACCCCCCGAGAACGGATGCCTACCAGCACAATATCCTCTACACCTTTGTTTTTCTCCACAATTTCGTGAGAAATTCTTACCAAGGCACGATTAATACCCTGCTCATCCATTAATACAGTTTTCTCAATAAGGTTTTGCATAACTACCTCTCCCCTCAAAGACAATTATTGCTATTTATCCAGTCGATGGCGAAGCTTCTCTATAAGCTTTTCCATATCCTCCGGCATAGGGGCATGAAATTTCATGCGCTCCCCAGTAACTGGATGAGTCAGCTCCAAGCTCATGGAATGGAGAGCCTGGCCCTGAATAGCAAAGCTTCCTCTCACCCTGCCCTTTTTATCTGTGCCATATTTAGGATCTCCCAACAAGGGATGTCCAATATAAGCCATGTGAACTCTTATTTGATGGGTGCGGCCTGTTTCCAATCTGCACTCCACCAAGGTTGCTTCCCCATACCGTTCCAAAACACGAAAATGGGTGGTGGCTGGCTTGCCGTTTTCCTGCACCACAGCCATCTTTTTCCTGTCCACTGGGTGACGGCCAATATCTCCCCGAATTATGCCAGATTCCTCTTTGATATTCCCCCAAACCAAGGCCTGATATATACGGAAAGCAGTTTTGGCCTGAATCTGACTGGCCAAATGCACATGAGAAGCATCATTTTTGGCTGCCACCATGACTCCGGAAGTATCCTTGTCCAAACGATGGACAATACCTGGGCGAATCTCTCCATTAATGCCAGAAAGATCCTGACAATGATACATCAAGGCATTCACCAAGGTACCAGAGTACACACCAGGGGCTGGATGCACTACCATGCCTCTGGCCTTGTTAATAACAATAATGTCCTTGTCCTCATAAAGAATATCCAAGGGTATATCCTCTGGCAGAATAGCCACCTGTTCCGGCTCTGGCACCTCCAGCTCCACCACATCATGGGGCTTTAGTTTGAAGTTTCCCTTGCGGTTTACGCCATTTACCCAAGCCTGACCGCTGGCTATCAGCTTCTGAATATGTGAACGGGAAAACTCCGGCATCTGGCCTGTCAAAAACACATCCAGCCTTTCGCCGGTATTTTCAACTGTAAAACTATTCCTCATCCTCATTCCGCCTTTGCCACATATCCCAAATCAACATAGCTGCCCCGCCGCAGATTGCTATATCTGCAATGTTAAAGACAGGCCATATTCTGAAATCCAAAAAATCCACTACCAAACCACTTTGGATTCTATCCAGCAGATTACCCAAGGCACCTCCCAGCAGCAGTCCTGCCCCAATGCGAGTTATCAGGCTCTCCCGCTGAATATGCTTATAAAATACCAATGCCAATACCACAACCAGCAGGGCTACAACAATAAATATCCATCGCTGATGCTCCAGCATCCCAAAGGCAGCCCCTGGATTAAGCACAAAAGTAATATGAAACACATCTTTAATTATGGGTATGGACTCTCCCAAATGCATACTTCCTAATACCGCATGCTTAACCAGCTGGTCTAAAATAAAAACTAAAATTCCAATACCTAATGGCACCTGCCACAGCCTCCATATTTATTTAAATTACTAATTTTCCTTATTATCCTTATCTGCCTGTACCTCAATCTTAGACGCAGGTACTGATTCCTTCTGCAGATTATTATCAGCCTGCAGCTCTTCATCATTGTCTCTATCCTGCTGAGCTTCAAAATGCATATTTTCATCATGAGCCTTGTCAAGGTCAGACTTTGCCTCAGCCTGCTTAGGAGGATTCTCCACCTTGTCAGGCATAATATCATAGGCTTCTTCCAAAAGTCCCAGCTCGGTCTGCATCAGATTCCGCATCTTGGCCACAAACTGACGGCGCTCTCTTACCAGACGGTCGTATTCCTCCACAGCGGCACGAACCTGTGTCGCTGCATGGTCTATCTTGCGCTTGCAATCCTGCTCCGCTTCCTGACGGAGCTTATCTGCATAAAGCTGAGCCTCCCGCTTAAGATTCTCCCCAGCCTGCTTAGCAGCCTGACGAATCTCCTCGCCTCTGGTATTGGCGGTGGTTACCACCTCGTCAGCAGTACGCTGAGCCACCAACAGGGTATCCTGAAGGTTCTTCTCCAGCTGATGATACTGATCCAGCTGTTTTTTGTTCAGCTCGATTTCCTTTTTCAGCTGACGGTTCTCTCTGTACAGGGTTTCATAATCATTAACCACCTGATCCAGAAAATCATCTACATCCTCTTTATTAAAACCACGAAAGCTTGTGGTAAATTCCTTATTATGTATATCCACTGGTGTAAGCATATCATTACCTCCAAGATATTAGTAATAGCGTTTTAACAGGACTCCAATACGGCCCTTCTTTGTCTGACCACGAACCTCGGCAACCTCCAGCCTGCCTCTGCCTCGTAGTGAAAGAGTATCCCCCTCCTTCACATTCTGGGAGGAATTTTTCACAGGCTGCCAATTCAACTTCAGCTTATCTGCGGCAATATCTGCTGCTGCCCGGCTTCTGGATACACCATAACCTGCGGCCGCAATGGAATCAACTCGCAGGGAAGCTACTGTAGCCCGCAGCTCCTTGTACTTTTCCTCCTTGGGAGGAATAGTAGACAAATCAGCCAGTTGGCATTTCACACCGCTATGGCCAATCTGAGTAAGATTGGTCAGCAGATAATCGGCCAGCTTTTTATCTGTAACCACGCCGGCCTGGGCATTGCCCATAATAATATCCCCTAGGCGATTCCGCTCAAAGCCAAGGCTCATAATGGCCCCCAGCACATCTCTGTGTCCAATATGCTCAAACTGACCGTTCCATTCTATGCGGATATAAGCCAGCTCAAAGGAAGGAGAGCCACCAAAATCCTGATCCACAAACATGGCCCGCTGGCGCTCTGCTCCCTGATAGCCACCATCCATATCCAGTCTTAGACCAGGATAGTTTGCTGCTATGGTTTCCGCAATCTCCTGACCATAGGGATCCAAAAACTCCCCCAAGCGGAATTTCTGACTTCTTTGTACCTGTTCAGCCATATCAACCAGCCGAACAGCTACTTCCTCTCCCTCTGTATTGCGATAATATCTGAGAATCTTTTCTTTTTGTTCTGCTCCTGCCATATATTCCCAATCCTTTGATAACTATTTATTTCTTTTCCCAGGGCATATCTCCCTGATCATTATTTCCCTGCTTTTTCACAGCAACATTGACATTTTTCGGTGCAAACAGCCATACCCTGCTGCTGATGGAATTAACATTGCCATCCAAAGCGTAGGTAGTACCGCTGACAAAGTCCAGAATCCGCCGATAGAGCTGGTCGTCAACTCCCTCAAAGTTAATAACTACAGGGCGTTTTTCCTTCAGGCAATTGGCAATCTGCTGGGAATCATCCAGAGATCTTGGCTGTATAACTACCACCTTCATGGGGTCAGCCCGTCTGTAAACACCATGGGACGTGGTATAAGTCTTACTCCCCTCCCGAATAGAACCAGCGGTACTGCCAATATTCACAACCTTGGAGCTATGTCCACTACTAAAGTCATTGCCCACAGGCTCTGCCGATCTTTCCTCACCCTGACTGTTATTAATATTCCGTCCGTTCTGAGGTGCAGGCTCCTCCTTCACAGAATTATCTGCCTGCTTGGTATCAGCAGTGGTATTCTGAAAGCCTTCCTCACCGTCAGAATCTGTAACACCTATTTTTGTAAAAAAATCCTTTATTTTCCCCATGGGTAGCTCCTCCCTATTTGTGCTAAATCAATATTGTCTAGGGCCAAAAATACCTGTACCTACCCGTACAACATTGGCACCCTCTTCTACAGCAATTGTATAATCATGAGTCATTCCCATTGATAAATACTTAATATTCGCCTTCTGCCAGGAAATCTCCTTTATATGGTCATAAATTTCTTTCATATTGGCAAATAAAGGCCGACAATCTTCCACATTCTCATAGTTTGGTGCAATACACATTAAGCCCATAAGCTGAAGATTATCCATCTCATCCACCTGATGCAGCAATTCCTCTAAGCCATCCTCATAAATTCCAGATTTGGAATCCTCATGGGCCAGATTAACCTGTACTAACACCTTTTGTACCTTGTTAATACCTGCTGCTGCCTTATTGAGAGCCTCTGCTAAATGAAGGCTGTCTACAGAATGAATCAGATCAAAAATCTTTACTGCCTGCTTGGCCTTATTTGTCTGAAGATGGCCGATAAGATGCCAGGTAACTTTTCTGTCCAAGGTTTCGTATTTCTCCTTGGCTTCCTGAATACGGTTCTCACCAATATCTGTAACACCAGCATCTATAGCCTGACGCATAGCATGTATATCGTGATTTTTGGTAACAGCTATCAGCAGTACATCATCCTGACAATCTGCTGACCGTTTCTTCATACTGGTGGCAATCTTCGCTTCTACTTCATGGAGCTTTTCTTCTATCATGTCTATCACTCCTTGTGTTCATATACTATCTATTTTACACTAATTATGGCTGCAATGCGACCTGTTTTACCTTTATCTGCCCGATAAGAAAAAAATTGTTCACTATGGCAGCAGGTACATACATGGGCATTTTCTATATGCTCAGGCTTTAGCCCTGCCTGCAAAAGCTGCAGGGTATTGGTTTTCTGCAAATCAAGATGAATATTTCCCTCTGGGCCAGAGAGAATTTCTGCCTGAAATTCTGGGAACTTAGCTCGGAATTTCTCTGCCAAATCATCACCTATCTGATAACAGCAGGAACCGATGGAAGGGCCAATGGCCGCCAAAATATCCTCTGGGCGAGAGCCATAGTTATCCTGCATGGCCTCTACGGTCCTTGCCACAATGCTGCCGAAGGTTCCCTTCCAGCCTCCGTGGGCAAGACCTACTGCCCTATGGACAGGATCTACCAGCAAAATAGGCGTACAATCGGCAAAGAACAGCATTAGTGGCACCCCTGGCACATTGGTTATCAAGGCATCTGTATCGGGAATACTCTGGCTGAAATCAAGAAAGCCTGCGCCTGCCTGCTTTTCTGTTATCACTGCCACATTGTTGCCGTGAACCTGCTGGCAGGTAGTGGTTTTTTCGCTGTCCATGCCTAGAGCTTCACAAAAAATCCGCCGATTGGCAATAACCTTTTCTGCCTCATCCTCCACGTGAAGCCCCAGATTCAGAGAAGCATATTGTCCCTGACTACAGCCTCCATGCTTGGTAGAAATTCCATGCCGAAATTTATCCTGAGGGAAAATATCAAAACTGCCCAGCCAAAGCTGAGGACGATTGCCAGCTATTAATTTAAATCCCATTTGTCTATCACCCTTGCCTTCTTTGCCAATTGGCTATTTACAAACACCGCACCGCTTACAGCCATCAAAGCATTTAATGGTATGTGCCGGCTCTGGTTTTTGGGCCTCTGCCAGTTCCTTCAACAGATACTCTCTGGTAAAACCCATATCCAGTACCTCCCAAGGCAGTAATTCATCTATCGGCAGTGGCTGGGAAACAAAGTCCTCCAGCTTAACCCCCTGAGCCTTCAAAACTGACTTCATGGCCTTGCTGCCACCGTTTTGATGAGCCTGCCACAGAACTTCTCCTGCCTGCTTATCTCCTCGAGCCAAAAATGCCTGTATATATGCATCCCGGGGAGATTCTGCAATAACCTCTATATTATGCCTTTTCTTCAAGGCGGTAGTTATCTGCTTCAAGGAGTTTTGGATATACTTCAAAGGGGCCATAGGCTCCCACTGGAAAGGGGTAAAGGGCTTGGGAATAAATGGGTTGATACTCAAGGTAAGCCGTCCCATAGCCTTGTGCTCCTCCATAAAATTCTTTAAGCGACAGGCCATATCAATAATGCCTTGAATATCCTCCGGACCTTCTCCCGGCAGACCAATCATAATGTATAGGCGGAAATTCTTTATCCCTGCCTTGATACCCATATCCATAGCATTAAGAAGATGCTCCTCCTCAATACCCTTGTTCACCACCGCCCTCATGCGGTGACTGCCGGCCTCTGGCGCCATAGTAAGAGTGCGCAAACCGCTGGCTGCCAGTGAATCCACCAGCTCCTGGGTAACGGAATCAGCTCGGAAGGAGGCAACAGACATACTTAGGCCATCTCCTAGAATTTCCTTACATAGCTGGTCAATTTCCGGATAATCGGAAATTGCCGCTCCCATTAGGCCTACTCTGCGGCCGGAATCCCTTGCCTTTACCAGCATTTTTTCAATGGCCTCCAGGGAACGATTCCGAGGCTTGCGGAAACAATAGCCTGCCATACAGAAACGACAATGACGGCCACAGCCTCTGGCTATTTCCACCAAATGCAGATTAAATTCCGTATCCTCTGTGTATACTGCCGTTTCTCCCGGAAATGCATCCAAATCAGCCAGCCATTGGCGCTGTACCTGACCACTGCCCTGCTCCAGCTTATGAACCGAAGGGACATATACTCCCGGCACCTGAGCCAAGGCTTGCAAAATAGCTTCTCTATCTGCCCCCTGAGCCTTCATTTCATAATATACATCCATAAAGGCAGGCATAATTACCTCACCCTCGCCTATGATAAAGGCATCAAAGAAAGGGCTTAAAGGCTCTGGGTTAAAGGTGGCACAGGGCCCACCGCCGATTATCAAGGGGTCCATATCGGATCTATCCTTGGCCAGAGGTACAATCTTCCCTAGCTCCAGCATGGTAAGGATATTGAAATAGTCCATTTCAAAGGATACCACAAAGCCCACAATATCAAAGCGATTCAGCTCTGTCTGGGTTTCCAGGCTCAACAAAGGAGTCCTGGTTTTGACATATTCGGCCTGCTGACGCTTTTCTGGACAGAATACCCGCTCACAAGCTGTATCCTTTCGCTGATTCAGCAAACGATATACAATATGCAAACCAAGATTGGACATTCCTACAAAATAGGAATTGGGATATGTTAAGGCAAAACGGATTCTGCCTCCTGCTGGATATACATAATAGCCTGTTTCCCGTGCCAGCTGTTGTCTAAGCTGCTCCTTTAACTTCCAACCCAAAATAATCTCCTAATCGCTAATCAATATTTTTATCTCATACAATTATTCATGACCGGCCAATACATCCAATTCCTTTTTAAAACTTTGAATGTCCGTAAAACGACGATAAACCGAAGCAAAACGAATATAGGCCACCTGATCAAAATCCTTTAGCTGAGCCAAGGCCTCCTCCCCAATAGCTTTGGAAGGAACCTCCTGTTCATATCTCTGGCGCAGATTCTGCTCGATATTATGAGCCAGAGCCATAAGACTGTCCAGGGATTTGTCCCTTTTATCGCAGGAACGAATCAGGCCATTCAGCAATTTGTTGATGTCAAAAATCTGACGGGAGCCATCATGCTTTAATACCATCAGAGGCATCTGCTCCACAGTTTCAAAGGTGGTAAAACGGTTGCCACAGCTACTGCAGCCTCGACGCCTTTTGATGGTTCGCCCTCCATCCACCGCCCTGGAATCAATAACACGGCAATCCGGAGTACTACAATATGGACAACGCATTTATTTCACCAACCTTTTCCTTGTTTTTACTTGCTTATTCTTTTTCTCCGGCCTAATAAGGCAATGAGGCCCATAGCCTATCAAATCCTGTCGTCCCGCCTGACAAAGAGCCTTTTTCACCAAGCCGTAATTCCCCGGCAGCCAGAACTGCATCAAAGCCCTTTGCATGGCCTTATCATCTTTGGATTTGGCAGAATATACAGCCTCCCCAGTCAGAGGATTGAGGCCTGTGTACCACATACAGGTGGACAGGGTGCCCGGTGTAGGAATAAAATCCTGCACCTGCTCTGGATGATAGCCCATCTCCTTGATGAACTCTGCCAGCTCAATGGCATCATCCAAATGACAACCGGGATGGCTGGACATAAAGTAAGGCACCAGATATTGCTTCTTCCCTAGCTTTTGGTTCATGCGGGTAAATTTTTCCACAAACCGTCTATAAACCTTGCTGCCGGATTTACCCATCATTCTGGTAACTCGATCAGAAATATGCTCTGGAGCAATTTTCAGCTGACCACTAATATGATGCTCACACAGCTCCCGCAGAAAATCATCCTTGGCCAACAGCAAATAATCAAATCGGATACCGGAACGAATAAAGACCTTTTTTACCCTTGGCAATTGTCTAAGCTTCCGCAAAAGTTCAATATACCCCTGCTGATCTGCTACCAGATTACGGCATACATCAGGGGATAAGCATTGCTTGCCGTGACAGGTGCCCCGCTTTAGCTGCATATCACAGGAAGTGCGATGAAAGTTGGCGGTAGGGCCTCCCACATCGTGAATATATCCCTTGAAATCCGGTTCCTGGGTAATGCGGACAGCCTCCCGAATAATGGACTCATCACTGCGAGGCTGGATAATCCTGCCCTGATGGGAGATAATAGCACAGAAATTACAGCCACCAAAGCACCCTCGCTGGGCGGTAATACTGAATTTGACCTCCTTGATAGCTGGCACTCCCCCTGCAGCATCATACATAGGATGCCAATTTCTTTCGTAAGGCAAATCGTAGATTTCGTCCATTTCCTCTGTGGAAAGGGGCATAGCTGGTTGATTCTGCACAATACAAAACTCCCCATTCTGCTGAGCCAGCTTCTTGCCTCGAAAAGCATCCTGCTCCAGATATTCCACCTTAAAGGCCTCGGCAAAGGCCTTTTTGTCCTTTTTTACCTCTGCTAGAGATGGCAAAGGGGTATAATCCCAAATATAATCAAAATTAGGCACCTTGAAGCAGGTTCCCTGCACATCCTGAATATTCTCTATGGCTACTCCTTGATGAAGCTGGGCGGCAATATCTAGCAGCTGTCTTTCCCCCATGCCGTATACCAGCAAATCTGCAGGACACTCTGCCAAAATAGAAGCGCGAACCTCATTCTGCCAATAATCATAGTGGGCAAACCGCCGCAGGCTGGCCTCAATGCCCCCAATAATAATAGGCACCTGCTCTCCCCAGCATTCCCGCAGCTTCCGGGTGTAAACCAGCACAGCCCGCTCCGGCCTCTTGCCTGCCTTGCCTCCGGGTGAATAGGAATCATCATGCCTAAGCCTCTTGGCCGCAGTATAGCGATTCAGCTGAGAATCCAGATTACCGCTAGACACAAGAAAGCCCAGCCTAGGTTTACCCAGGCTGGTAAAGTCCTTTGTATGATGCCAGTCAGGCTGAGGAATAATCCCCACCTTATAGCCATGTTTTTCTAGCAAACGGCACAAAATAGCCGGACCGAAACTGGGATGATCCACATAGGCATCCCCTGAAACGAAGATAAAATCAAGCTGTTCCCAGCCCCGCTCTTCCATATCCGCCCTTGTTACAGGCAAAAAACTCATAAAACCTTCCTGCTCCTCCTATCTCAGCCCTGAGGTGCTGCTGGTGCAGTCTCTGCTGCTGGCTGTGGGGCTGCTGGTGCTGGCTCTGGTGCAGCAGCAGGCTCAGGAGCTGCTGGCTGGGCAGCCGGCACTTCCTCCTGCACTGGCTGAGGCTGTGGCTCTGGGGCACTGTAATGATTAGCCTGAGAGCTGCTTTCCTCATAGGTGCTTGGGGCACTTTCCTGCTGGGCAGGAGAATTTTCAGCTGCTTTAGCTGGTTCATCCTTCTTGAAACTGCGCTCCTCTACCTGGCCCATCTGTCCCAGGGTGCCTACATCCTTGCCATTAAAGGTAATCTGAATGCCACCAGCGTTGCCTGTCAGAATATCCACATTCTCCTTACCCTGCCAGGACATTTCCTTACCCTTTTCTATGGTACCCTCAAAGGCTGGCTGACCGTCCACCTTAACGGAAATCCAGCAATTTTCCAAAGCCTTGGCGGTAATCTCCACACCATCATATTTCTTTTCCTCTGGTGCAGGCTTGGCAGTTTCCACCTTGACTGTCTCCTGCTTAGGCGCATTTTCGCTGCCATCATCCATAAAGGCAATATAAACGCCACCCAAGAATACAAACATAATCCCCAGCAGAATCATAAACTTCTTGGAACCGCTTTTTTCTTCCCGCTCCAAGCTATCCCGATAGGCATCCCCAGCAGCAAAGAGATTCTTCTTTGGCTGTACAGGCTGAGGATTTTGCGCTGGCTTTCTGACAGGCTCCTGCGCAGGACTAAGCTCTCTAGCCTTGCTGCGGCCAAAAAGACTGTGGCCGGAGGATTTTACCTCTGACTCCTGAGGCTGATCTACAGGCTGAACCACCTTGTTAATGTTTCTTTCCTCATCGTATTTATCCAGCAGGGCATCCCCGTCTATCTGCAAAAACCGGGAATAATTTCTAATAAATCCCTTGGCATATACATCTCCAGGCAGGGAATCATAATCTCCCTTTTCTATAGCCTCCAAATATATATCACGAATACTGGTTTCTCTAGCTATATCTTCAATGGTTAATCCCTGTTTCTCACGTTCCCCGCGCAGAATATCTCCAACCATGTTACGTCCTCCTCTAATATACTTTTGATGTATTTAGCTATACCCTATTATAACATGTATTTTTTCTAGTACAATAGCTCACACTAGGTTTATTTACCTGGTTTTTCCCTAATTTCCTCCAAGGTAATAGAATTTAGAACCTCATTTATTCTGGCTCCAATTTTGTCCCAAACATCCCGCCGACTACAGCTGGCTGCTTTTGCACATACATAGGGCGCATCCCCATCCATCTGCATACAGTCGGCAAAGGCAATAGGCCCCTCCATAGCAACAATAATTTCCCCAATGGATATATCAACAGGCTCCTTGGCTAGTATATAGCCGCCCTGAGCTCCACGAATACTTTTGACAAAACCTGCCTTTTTCAAAGTACCCATTAGCTGCTCCAAATAATTCTCTGAGATATCCTGACGCTCTGCTATAGATTTCAATGCTACAGGCCCTGTACCATATTCATTGGCCAGATCCTGCAATGCCAGAACGCCATAACGACCACGCTGGGATAGCTTCATGCCTCCTGCCTCCCTTTATTAAAACTGCATCATTCTAAATTCCTTAATCAACTGTATCAAAATCGCTGCGGTTCTATCCACACCATAACGATTTGATTTAATGGTAATATCATAATTCATACCATTGCCCCATTCCATATCAGAAAATTCCTGACAATGATTTTTTCTATCTGAAGCAAAATCCTGAATCCTATCCAAGGCTTCCTCGGCAGAAATATTTTCCTTCCGCATAACCCGCTGTACCCTTTCTTTTTCGTCAGCAGTAATAAAAATATGCAGTGAATTACGATGCTTCTGCAAAATATAATTAGCCAAACGACCTACAATTACGCAGGAATCCTTGGCCGCAATTTCCTGAATAACCTTGGCTTCCAGTTGAAAAATCTGCTCCTGCACAGGCCTCTGATTCCCTGGCAAAGCCCCAGTGTACCAGTCAAACAACCTATACAGTGCGGTGCTGGTGATTTTTTCCTCGTGCTCCTTGAGATATTCCTCCGCAAAATCACTGCGCTCTGCTGCCATTTTGATTATCTCCGTATCATAATAAGGCAGTCCCAGCTCATGGGCAATTCTTCTGGCAATAGTTCTGCCGCCACTGCCATATTCATGGGAAACAGTCAGCACAAAATGCTGTTCTGACACCTTGGGCAGTTCCTGCTTCTCCCGCTCCTTTTGAATTAAATTCTCTGGCAAAAGCAAATAGGTCAAGCCCTTTAAATAGGTACTAAAAAATTTGATTTCTGAACCACAGAAAAAGGCTGCTATCAAAGTACCCTCTCGCACAGCGGCCAGCTCCCCTATAAACACCAGACACAAAACAGCTGATGTAATAGTCATACCTAAATCGGAAACAACCTTTACGGAAGTATACGGCTTTCCCAAGCGCTCAGATACCACCTGCAGCAGGGCATCCATAGGCAGTAAAGTAATTCTGGCAATAATCCCCAGATATATACCAAAGGCCATAATGGTACAGCCAGCAAAAAGCATAGCCACCTGACCTATATAGGCAGTCAAAACCAAAGGTGCCAAAAATTCCAAGGACAAATCAATAAAATAACCAAATACTACTGTCATGCCTGCCTGCAAAAACAACAGCTTCTTTGGTATCCCTGGCTTGAGCACAGGCTGGAGAATAATCATAAACAGATTCAACAGAGCTGTCCAACCACCTACAGTAATACCTGTAAAAAGCAAGGAAAAGGTATACGGCAGGGATGAAATCGGGGATACACCCAGGGCAGATTTAATCATACAGGCTACACCAAAGCCCATAAAGACCAGACAGAGAGAGAATACCAGAAATCTTCTGGCCATCTCCGAAGGAGACTGCTTCATCTCTTTCAACAAGTTCATCACCTCATAGAACAATAAAGGGCTCGCAAACCGACCTTTAACAGCCACCTGCGAGCCCCGGAAATACTATTGGAAATCCTGCAAAATTACAGCAGAACCTTATGAGACAGATTTACGCGGCCCTTCTGGTCAATTTCAACAACCTTAACATCCAGCTCGTCGCCTTCCTTAACATAGTCCTCTACCTTTTCCACACGCTTCTTGTCCAGCTGGGAAATATGGCAAAGACCTTCATGGCCTGGGAAGAGCTCAACAAAGGCACCAAAAGCCATCAAGCGGGTAACCTTGCCTCTATATACCTGACCTACCTCTACCTCGCGAACGATGTCCTCAATGGCAGCTACAGCCGCAGCGGAAGCATCTACGCTGGTAGCGGAAATACGAACAGTTCCATCATCATCAATATCGATCTGTACACCGCACTCGTCGATAATCTTCTTAATCATCTTGCCGCCTGGCCCAATAACCTCGCGAATCTTATCTGGCTTAATGTGCATGGTGGTAACACGAGGAGCATATTTGCTCAATTCCTCATTTGGCTGTGCAATGCACTCCAGCATCTTGCCCAGAATAAAGGCACGGCCCCGCTTAGCCTGAGCCAAAGCAGAAGACAGAATCTCGCGGGAAATACCCTTAATCTTAATATCCATCTGAATAGCAGTAACGCCCTCAGTAGTACCTGCTACCTTGAAGTCCATATCACCCAAAGCATCCTCCATGCCCTGAATATCGGTGAGAATGGTATAATCCTCTCCATCCTTTACCAGGCCCATAGCCACGCCGGAAACTGGGCGCTTAATAGGCACACCGGCATGCATCAGGGAAAGAGTGCTGCCGCAAACGGAACCCATAGAGCTAGAGCCGTTGGACTCCAATACCTCGGAAACCATGCGGATAGTATATGGGAACTCCTCAGTGGAAGGAATAACAGGCACCAAAGCGCGCTCTGCCAAAGCACCATGACCAATCTCACGACGGCCTGGGCCACGAACAGGACGAGCCTCACCTACAGAGTAGCCAGGGAAATTATACTGATGAATATAATGCTTGCTGGTTTCTACACCAAGGCCATCAATTACCTGCTCATCTCCCAGAGAGCCCAAGGTAGTAATAGTCAAAATCTGAGTCTGACCACGGGTAAACAGGCCAGAACCATGAGTACGAGGCAAAATACCTACCTCACAGCTGATAGGGCGAACCTCTTCTACCTCACGACCATCAGGACGAATCTTCTCCTTGGTAATCATGCGGCGCACGATTTCCTTAACAATCTTGTGGAGCATATAAGGAATTTCCTTAACTGCATCTGGATAAATCTCCAGAAAATGCTCCAAAGCATCAGCCTTAACAGCAGCAATATGTTCGTCACGATCCAGCTTATCTGGATTGCGTACTGCAGCATCCAGCTTATCAGTAGCATAGGCACGAATAGCCTGCTCCATTTCCTCTGGTACAGCAAAGAGCTTAACCTCTCTCTTAGCCTTGCCTACAGCCTTCTGCATCTCATCCTGGAAAGCAACAATCTTCTTGATTTCCTCGTGACCGAAGAGAATGGCCTCCAGAATAACTTCCTCTGGCAGCTCATCAGCACCAGCCTCAACCATCATAACTGCATCACGAGAGCCAGCAATGGTCAGATTCAAATCAGACTTCTCACGCTGCTCAACTGTAGGGTTGATAACAAACTCTCCATCAATGCGGCCTACGCGAACACCAGCAATAGGGCCCATGAAAGGAATATCAGAAATAGTCAAAGCACAGGATGCACCAATCATAGCTGCAATCTCTGGTGCATTATCCTGCTCTACGGACAATACAGTAGCTACAATCTGTACATCATTTCTATAACCCTCTGGGAACAGAGGACGAATAGGACGGTCAATGAGACGGCTGCACAGAATTGCAGACTCTCCAGGACGACCTTCTCTCTTTATAAAACCGCCAGGAATCTTGCCAACGGCGTACATCTTCTCCTCATAATCAACAGTCAAAGGGAAGAAATCAACGCCCTCACGAGGCTCCTCAGAAGCGGTAGCAGTAACCAATACAACGGATTCACCGTAACGAACCAAAACAGCACCATTTGCCTGCTTTGCCATCTTGCCAGTCTCAACGGTAAAAGTTCTGCCGCCAAGCTGCATTTCAAAACTCTGCATCAAGTTTTTCCTCCTAATTTTCATTCTTTTTGCATACTAAGTTAGTATAACACATATTCAAATAAAAAGCCTAATATTTTTTTACAAAAACAAAAATCCCCCACCGAAGTGAGGGATTCAAGGCAATTACTTGCGCAGGCCCAGCTTAGCAACGATTGCACGATAGCGCTCGATGTCAACCTTGTTCAGATAAGCCAAAAGACGACGACGATGACCAACCATCTTCAACAGACCACGACGGGAATGATGATCCTTCTTGTGCTCCTTCAGATGCTCGGTGAGGTAAATGATACGTGCAGTGAGAACTGCAATCTGTACCTCTGGAGAACCAGTGTCACCCTCGTGTACGGCATACTTCTGAATAATTTCCTGCTTTGCTTCCTGAGTCAACATAATATATTCCTCCTAATCAATTATTTCCCCAAGCCGGGACCAGCGTCGGAGTGTCGCTCATCTAGGCAAGAGGCATGCGTCCATTCATAAATTATCTGACACACAATGGATACTATATCACAAAATCTCAACTCTGTAAATACTTATTTAACTTTGTCTGCCAATAATTTGCGGGCAGTGATTTCATCTGCACGAAGCTGTTTTACCAAGGCATCTACACCACTAAATTTTTTCTGCTCCCTAAGCTTGCCCACAAACTGTACCGTAATAGCCGCATCGTAGATATTCTGGGAAAAATCCAAAATATTCACCTCCAAGCGGCGATTACAGCCCTCAAAGGTAGGATTATCCCCTATATTGGCAATGCCATTATATCTTTTGCCATTTAGCCAAATCAGCACAGCATAAGCACCATTAGGCAGCATGGCCCGATGAGATCCGATAGCCAGATTGGCTGTAGGAAAGCCCAGTTTCCGACCACGATGATCTCCGTGAATCACCCGGCCTCCAAAGCTGAAATACCTGCCAAGATACTCATTGGTTTTTTCCAAATCCCCGGCTTCGATAAGACTGCGGATTCTGGTACTGCTTACCATACGGCCATCAAGCTGTACCGCCTGGCCCACCTCTGCCTGAAAGCCATATTCCTCTCCCATGCGCAGCAGCATACGAGGATTGCCCTTGGCCTTGGCGCCAAAGGAAAAATTAGGGCCTGTTACCAGATAATGAGGATTCAAGCTGTGGCAAAGTTCATAAATAAAAGCCTCTGGACTTTGACGGCATAGCTTTTCATTAAAGGCCACATTCACCAGCATCTGTACTCCCATAGCTTTCAGAATATCTGCCTTGGAAATATTATCCCCAATCTGCATAGGCACCTTATCAGGAGCAATCTGCTCCAAGGGGTGGTTGCTAAAGGTATAAACCACGCTGACCAGTTTGTGAGCCTTGGCCAGATTCATAGCCCGCTGAATAATACTTTGGTGGCCGATATGAACTCCGTCAAAGGTTCCCAGAGCCACCGCTGTTCCTTTATCTCCTAAAAGTTGTTTTGCTTCACTTAATTTATTGCATATAAGCATCTTATCACCTATCAATCATTTATTACTGCCATTTATTATAACCCCTAAACTTTCCAAAGTAAATGCCGGGATATTTAGTTTTATGTTCAACAAATTTTTCGCTTTCCTGGAAATTTTCATTTTCTTTTCAGATAAGCCTGCTATATTATAGACAATCCCTTTGATGTACAAGATATGTATTTTCAGTACTATCCCATATACATCATTTTCTCCATCCCATTGGCGGTATCAGGACTTGATACCGCCATCTTTTTTTGCCCAAATATATTCTCTCCCAAACAGATGAAAATTATTATCAATCTATTGTTGTTCCTTGACAAAAATGGTATGATGTATACACGATTTAAGTTTTATTTTTTGCATAAGGAGAATGCATATGAAGAAACTATTTTATTTACTTCTCACAATGCTTTTGCTAGCAACCAGCTTATTAGCAGGCTGTGGCAATAATACCCAGGAGAGCGCCAAAAAGGATGGCCAGCTGCATATTGTTACTTCCTTCTATCCTATGTATATTGCTACCGCCAATATTACCAAGGGTGTAGAGGGCGTACAACTTACCAATATGACCAAGCCTCAGACCGGCTGTCTCCACGATTATCAGTTAACCACTGATGATATGAAAACTTTGGAAAAGGCAGATGTTTTTGTGGCCAACGGTGCGGGCATGGAATCCTTTTTGGACAAGGTAATCAAGGAGCACAAAAATCTGACGGTTATTGATGCCAGCAAGGATATTTCCCTTCTGGAGGAAAATGGCCAGCCAAATCCTCATGTATGGCTGGATGTGGATAATGCCATTAAGCAGGTGGAGAATATTTCCCAGCAGCTGTGTGATGCGGATCCCAACCATGCTGAGGCCTACAAGGCCAATACTGCTGTTTATATTGGCAAGCTAAAGGAACTGCAGGCTGATATGAACAATGAGCTGAAGGATATTTCCCATCGGGATATTGTTACCTTCCATGAAGCCTTCCCTTATTTTGCTCAGGAATTTAACCTGAATATTATCAAGGTTATTGAAAGAGAACCTGGCTCTGAGCCATCTCCTCAGGAGCTGGAGGATATTATCAAGGATGTCAACAAACTGCCAGCCAAGGTATTGTTTACAGAGCCACAGTATTCTCCAACAGCTGCCGAAACCATTGCCAGAGAAACTGGTGCGCATATCTATGCTTTAGATCCTATTGTTACAGGTGAAGCCAATGAACAGGCTCTGGATGCTTATATCAACACCATGAAACAGAATGTCCTCACTCTTAAGGAAGCCCTTAAGTAGAATATGCTAACTAAAAAGCTGACCTATGGAGAATTTCTTCTCACTAGGCCAGCTTTTTTAATGCTCTATTTTATTTTTTACTTAAAGCTGAAATTTGCTCAGGGCATTCTGCAGATCCTGGGCCTGCTCTGCCAGCTTACGGCTAGCATCGGCAATTTCCAGCATGGAAGCAGTTTCTTCCTCAGTGGAAGCAGATACAGTTTCTGCCTCACTAGCAACAGAACGACTCATGGTATTAATCTTTTCAATAGCTTCGTTAATCTTCATGGTGTGATTTGCCAGCTCCGCTACAGCACCATCCATAGCATTGGAATTATCTGCCACCTTGGATACCATTTCTGCAATATGACCAAAGGAAGAACCAGCCTCCTTAACAGCTCCGGTTCCCTTCTTAACCTGGCCTACACCATCCTTCATGGACTTAACGGCATTCTCTGTATCCTGCTGAATACCAACTACTACCTTGGAGATTTCTCCAGCAGATTCCTGGGACTGTTCAGCCAGCTTGCGAACCTCCTCTGCAACTACAGCAAAGCCTCGGCCATGCTCACCAGCCCGGGCAGCCTCAATAGCCGCATTCAGAGCCAGCAAATTGGTCTGCTCCGCAATGGAGGAAATAGTATCAATAATCACACCGATCTGCTGAGATTTCTCACCCAACTGCTCAATATAACCCCCGCAATATCCGTTACAGTAGCATCTATGGTTTCCATATTGCTTACAGCACCGCCTACATTGGTACGGCCTGTTTCTGCCACATCGTTGGTTTCATGTACCTGGTTTACAGTCTCTCTCAGGGTTGCAGAGAACTCTTCCATATGGGCTGTAAGATTGTTCACACTGTTGGAAGCTGTCTCCACCTGATTGAACTGCTGGCTACAGCTTCCAGCTACATTCATAACAGACTCGGCAATGGACTTGCTGACTGTTGCTGCCTGCTCAGAGGTAGAAGTCAGCTCCTCAGAGGCAGCTGCCAAATACTCTGCAGTAGTTACAATCTGCTGCATCAAAACCAGAAGCTTCTCTCGCATATTACGGACAGACCGAACCATCAGGCCAATTTCATCATTGCGGGACAGCATTGCCTCAATTTCCTGTGCATCCGGATCATCCTTATGATCCCGGAAGTCACCATCACCTAAGTACTGGATCCTCTTTGCTGTCAGCTGTATTGGATGAGCAATCTGCTTGCCCATGTAGAAAGCAAAGGAAGCAATCAGCACAAACAGCACTACCATTACGGTAACTGCCACCATAATATCGCTTTTCAGCTCTGACTCCAGCATGGCCTGCTCTTCAGCCACCATAGCATCAATATCATCAATCCAGATACCTGTACCAATTACCCAATTCCAAGGCTTAAAACATACGGTGTAGTTGCGCTTTGGCAATGGCTCTGTGGTATTAGGCTTGGCAAACATCAAATCAGTGAAGCCGCCTCCCTCAGCCATACCATTTTGAATCATTTCCTTGATGTAGTACTTACCCTGAGGGTCCACAGAATCTATTCTGGATTTACCCTCAGCAGCTCTGCCCAGCAGTACCACATTGACACCCTCAGTGGTATCTACGTAGAAATAGCCTTTGCCATCGTTATAACGCAAATCTCTCACTGCATCTGCTGCAGCTTTCTGAGCCTGCTCCTGAGTCAGCTCACCGCTTTGCTGTTTCTTGTAGAATTCATCCAGAATGCTGTAGGCAACCTGAGTCTCCCCTTTAAGACTGGATTCTACATTTTTTTCCAAACTGTCCCGATAATGATCCAGCTGCTGATGATTGGCCTGAATCTGAGAAAAGATAAAGAATCCTCCCATGCACAAAGCCGTAACCACCGAAGCTCCTGCAATAACAGCTATCAGCTTGGTTTTGATAGACTGAATCTCCCCCAATGGATTAATCCCTTTGACACTAGACATAAATATCCCTCCTGTTTGTTTTTTTGGATTGTGACAGGTGCTAATACAAATTCATATTTGTATGTTTATGTAATTCGCTACATTTTTCAAAATTCCTGCTTTTTTGTAAAAATTTCTTAAATCCACAAAAATAAGCTGTCAGCACTAAAACCAACAGCTTATTTACGAAGTATAATGAAGGATTACTTGTTTACAGCGTCCTTCAATGCCTTGCCTGCCTTGAAGGCTGGAACCTTGGCAGCGGCAATCTTAATCTCCTCACCAGTCTGAGGGTTGCGGCCAGTACGGGCAGCACGATCTCTAACCTCGAAAGTACCAAATCCGATAACCTGTACATTCTCTCCCTTTGCCAGAGTCTCCTGAACAGTGCTGAAGAATGCGTTTACAACAGCCTCGGTGTCCTTCTGGGTAATCTCTGCTTTTTTTGCAACACTTGCAATCAATTCTGCTTTAGTCATAGGTTTATATCCCCTTTCGTACTTAATACGATGTTGATAATACCACATATTCTGTTGTTTGGCAAATATTTTTTCTATTTACAGCCCTTTTACTTCCGGTTCTTGGCCTCCTCCTGCTGATATTGCAGCATAAGATAATCCATCAAAATACGAGAAATGACATATAATGGCAGGCGGGAGGTAACATCCACCCTGGTGAAAGTACGATTATGATGGCAATATCCCTTGATACGAATATGAGCCATACGGTTAATAGGCAGCTCTGCTGGAGCACAGGTAATGGCAATAATCTTTGCACCCATCATAGAGGCCTTCTCGGCCACAGAAATCAGTTCCGGGGTACTGCCAGACATGGAAAAGATAATTACCACGGAATCCATACCGGTATGGGTACTAAGCTCCTGCATAATATTGGAATCGCTGTTATAAACCACATTTTTATTCATAATCTGCAGTTTCAAGGCCAGCTCTGAGGCCACATTATCGGAAAGCCCCTTGGAAAAGATAAAGATTCTTTTGGCCTTTTGCATCTCAGTCACTGCTTTCAGAATAGTCTCCGTAGACAGCTGTTCAATGGTGTTGCTGATTTCCAGCAGAGATTTGTTGAAAATCTCATTTACATCCACAGAATCCTGCCTGGACTCTGTTTTCTGAGTCAGCATATACCTAAGCTCCGCAAAGCCAGCGATACCGCATTTCTTTATGGTGCGGGAAACTGTAGCCGGAGATGAATAGGTGGCCTCTGCCACCTCGCTGATGGACATACTGGAAATAGCTGCTGCATTGCTGTTGATAAAGCTGATAACATTCTTCTCTGTATCTGTCAGCTTATTCATAAAGTCGTGTTCAAGATTAATTAGCATAAAATACCTCTCCCTTTTTATTACTACCATTATACCATAAATAGGGCAGAAATTCGTATTTTATTCGTTTTTGTTCAAAATCCATATTTTTTTTGAATACCCGCTATATCTCGTAACTTATACAACACCAACAAAAGGCTGCAGATAGCAATTATCCTGCAGCCTTCTGGAAATATGCAATTATGCCTTGCCTACGGAACCGCAGACCTCAATCTTCTGCTCTACATACTTCTGTACCTCAGCCATACCCTGCTTGCTGTACTTCTTAGGATCAAAGGCCTCTGGATGCTCTGCCATAAACTCCTTGGCACCACGGGTAAAGGCAATACGCAAATCCGTAGCATAGTTTACTTTGCAAATACCATTCTTGACAGCAGTAATAACCTGCTCGTCAGGTACACCGGAAGTACCATGCAATACCAAAGGTACTTCCACCATGTCATGAATAGTAGCAATCAAATCAGTATTTACCTTTGGAATCCCCTTGTAAACACCATGAGCTGTGCCTACACCAATAGCCAGGTAGTCAACACCGGTTTTCTCCACAAAGATTTTGGCTTCCTCTGGATCGGTATATGGATTGTCATCATCACCCTCCAGATCGTCCTCCTTGCCGCCAACCTTGCCTAGCTCGCCCTCTACATAGACATCACCAGGATGACAGGCATCTACCACACGCTTGGTCAAATCAATATTTTCCTCAAATGGGAGCTTGGAGCCATCAATCATAATAGAGGTATAGCCAGCTCTATAAGCAGCCATAGCCCGCTGGAAGCTATCACCGTGGTCCAAATGCATTACTACAGGCACAGAGCTTCTCTTGGCAGCAGCAGCCACATTGGCATAGTAATAATCTACACCAGCATACTTAATAGTACCAGGTGTGGTCTGCATAATAACGGGAGAGTTCTTTGCCTCTGCCGCAGCCAATACAGCCATAACCATTTCCATATTTTCAACATTGAAGGCACCAATGGCATATTTGCCCTCTCTAGCCTTCTGGAGCATTTCCTTTGCAGTAACTAACATATCTTTTTCCTCCAGGAATCTACAATTAATTAGCCTATAATTACTTCATCATTTTCATGAAGCGCTTGCACATATCACCTAACAGCATGGCAGTCATCAAGTGGTCCTGAGCATGAACCATGAGGAAGCACAGCTCCATATCCTCACCGCTGGCCTCTTTGGTAATCATGTCAGTCTGGGACTCGTGAGCACTGAGAACAGTCTCATAGCCAGCCTTGATAAGCTCCTCTGCCTTGTCAAAATTCTTGTCTGCCATAGCATCCATAGCCTGCAGGAACTGAGTTCTTGCCTCACCTGCATAAGCCACAATCTCCATAGCAACCATTTCCATATCTTCTTTAGTCATTTTTATACTCCCCTTTTACGCTTAATACTGGACACCCCTGTCCAAAATTTATCTGGAAATGTTATGATATGAGTTTATTCTGCAAAGAATATACACCCATATCATAACATATTTTTCGGCATTAGTACGAATTAATCGTGGTAGTAGCCCTCATCCCACTTTTTCTCAAACTCATCAAAGAGCTGGTCATTCTCGATGCAGTCATTATCTGGAACCATATTGTCAATCTTGGCAATCAAAGCTTCCTTCTCAGGAGTTGGCTTGTACTCTGCCTTCAAAAAGGCTTCCAGAATGTACTCAATAGTACCTACACCCAGCACACGGCCACCGCAGCCAATAACATTGGCGTTAAGATTTTCCTTGGCAGCTACGGCAGTTTGAACATCAGCCACACAAGCACCTCTGATGCCCTTTACCTTTACAGCGGAGTTGTTGATACCAATACCAGTACCGCAGATGCATACGCCCAAATCTGCCTGTCCAGTAACAACAGCCTTTGCTACCTTACGGCCGTAGATAGGATAATGAGTGCGAATAAAGTCATAAGTACCTACATCAATAACCTCATGGCCCTGCTTCTTCAGGAATTCAGCAGCCTTAATCTTGATATCTGTTACAATATGGTCACAGCCAATAGCGATTTTCATGGTTTATTTCCTCCCTATATATCAAAGCTCACGGTTCAGCATATCAATACGAATCTGGTGGCGGCCGCCATCGTACTCAGTCTTAACAAAGTTTTCGGCCAGCTGACAGCTGAGAACATCCGCCGTAATATTTGCCCCCAGAGTAATAATCTGTGTGCTGTTGTGATGGCGAGTCATGCTGGAGGTATAATCCTCATAAACTGGAGCGCAGACAATGCCATGATTCTTAGCAGCAATGTTGAAAGGTACTACACCATAATCATCTACTACAATACCTCTAGTAATCTCACCCTTGTTTACCAGCTCTACTACATTCATGGTAGCAGTAAAGATATCCTTATGGGATACATCCACAACCTCATAACCGGCCTGAGTCAAATGTGCCTTTACTACATCCTTCAAGCGAGTACCAACTTCATTGGCGGAAATTGCAACCTTCATTTTCAAGTCTCCTTTTCTCTATCTCTTTCACCTCTGTGTAGGTGAATTTCTTACTACACTGTTAGTATATAACCTTATCCTCCCTTCGTGTTTTCAACCTGTGAAATGATTTTCAAAGCTTTTCCGCCCTGTAAATGTCAAGAAAATAGAGCCAGGTGATGCTGAATTTTAGACACAAAAAGATGGCATCCACCATAGCAGAAATTCATCTGCTTATGGCAATGCCATCCTAATTTCAAAAAATTATTTGATTATGCAGCCGCTGTGATTTTAGTCAAGCACATGGCGCGGATTACGGGATACCTTTTCTACAGCCTCGGTCATAGCCCGGAGAGCCTCTACCTTTACCATCATATCACTAATATGCACCCGCTCAAAAAGATCCCCTCTATCTGTAGACACATATCGAGGCTTAAGGCCGTTCAAAGCCAAAGCCTTAATATCTGACAGACACTGAGAACAACAGCAGGCATCAGGAAACTTTTTCATAACGATAGGAAATTGTTCATCAATCAATCTCTCCACCACATTAGCAACATGTACATCCTTCAGGGTATCCTTGTCGAACTGAATCGCCATAACATCAACCATCCCCTAATTACAACTTTACTTTCATCCTGTACTATATATTATCATAAAGTTAATATAATCACCATAGTAAATTTGTACAGTAGGAATTTACTTATGTTCATTTCACTTGCCTTATCACTTATACTGCCAATGACAGGCGTGTTGTTCAATCAAATCTATGGTGGTGAATAGTACCAGGCCGATAAAACTTAATACCACAATGCCTGAGTACATTTCCAGATAATTAACCCTCAGCCAGGCATCCATAATAAAATACCCCATGCCGTATCTGGTGCCAAAGGTTTCCGTAAAGAAAAGCACGGAAATGGCTGTGGCTAATGCTACCCTGATAGCTGTAATAAACTTAGGCAGGGAGGCTGGCCATAGCACCTCAAAGAAAATATCCTTGAAGCCTGCTCCCAGGGAATACAAGGGATATAAAGTCTCCCGAGGAATGGCCCTGATGCCGTCCCGCACAGCCACCACAACCTGAAAAAGAATTATCAGAAAAATCATAATAATCTTAGATGATTCTCCCACCCCGAAAAGCAACATCAAAATAGGCAGCAGGGCAATCTTAGGAATGGGATAGGTTAAATAAACCAAGGGAGATAGAAATCTGTCCCATTTGGGGAAATATCCCATGATTACCCCTAATGGCAAGCCCACCACCACTGCCAGCAAAAGGCCTGCGGCTATGCGCCACAGGCTGTAGATACTATGAATAGCAATATAATCCATGAAGATATCCGACATATTCTCCGCCACCAACAGAGGGCTGGGAATAATAGGCAGCTGAACAATTTCTGAGGCTATCCACCATACAATAGTCAGAAACACTGCTGCCGCCAAATACCAGACGCTCACTGATTTTCCCATATTTGATTCCAGTCCTTTTTAATTAGATTGCGAAGCTTCAGCCCCATTTCAAAAAACTCCTGCTTCGTCCTGATGTCCTTGCCTCCAAAAAGAGGATTATCAATAATCTGGCTAATACCACCGGTATGGGCTGACAAAACCACAATTTTCTGCCCCAGATAGAGAGCTTCCTCCACATAATGGGTAACAAAGATGGTGGAAACATTGAACTTCCGCCAGAGGTTCAGGAAAATATCCTGCATTTCCTCTCTGGTAATGGCATCCAAGGCAGAAAAAGGCTCATCCATCAGCAATACATCTGGCTGGAGGGCAAAAACTCTGGCCAAGGCCACTCTCTGCTGCTGTCCACCACTAAGCTCTACAGGATAGCGATGCCCCAGCCCCTCAATGCCCAGCTGGCGCATCAACTGCTTGATCACATTCCTGTCCAAAAGCTCCGGTGCCTTTTTGATTTTCATACCCAGACGGATATTATCCACCACTGTTTTCCAAGGCAGCAGGCCATAATTCTGAGGCATAAAGCCAATGGTTTGCACCCGGGGATTAACCTCCTCCCCGTTAATGTAAACCTGTCCCTCATACTCCGGAATAAGGCCTGCGATACATTTCAGCAAGGTGGATTTGCCACAGCCTGATGGGCCAATAACCGCACAGGTGCCTCCATCAGGAATCTCCAGATTCACATTGGCAATGGCAGTGTACATATCACTGTCGGTTTTGTACTTTACAGATACATTTTCAACCTTAATCATAAGCTTACTTATTCAAATCTACAACAAGCTCAGCATAGCTATAATTGCTCTTAATCAAGCCCTTCTGCTGCATCCAGTTCAGGCACTCAGTAACATCCTTTTCCTCTGGCAGACCAGCCTCCCGATATTTAGGGAATTTCAGAGCTGTCTTAGCTGCTGCTGGGAAACCGCTCTTCTCAATTATCAAATCCATGTATTCATCCTGTGGATGGTCATTGAGATACTGCACAGCCTTGTTATAGGCACGATAAAAAGCCTGCAGCTCGGCCTTCTTTTCATCTACAACCTTGGCGGTAAACATCATAACACCAGGATTAATGCCAATTGCCTCAGAATCAGTAACAAAATGGCAACCGCTGGCAATGGCAATAGAGCCCATAGGCTCTGGCAAGGTAGCTGCTGCCAGCTTGCCGTTCTGCAGCATTTCCAAACGAGTAGGAATCTGAGGAATTACCACCTTGTTCAAACTGCCCTCTGGCATATTCTGACCAGCAGTAATTCTATCGGTTACATATTCAATAATGGTATTCTTGGATACAGCCACATCCTTGCCTGCCAAATCCTGCGGCTTCTGAGCCTTTTCATCCTTGCCAGCAATCAGCTTGTAAGTGCCATCGGTATAAGAAGTAACCTTTACATCAAAACCACCGGACTTAGCAAAAGCTACCGCCAGCATATCAGAAATAGCTCCATCCAGATTGCCGCTCTGGAGAGCAGCATCTCTATCCATTGCACTCTTAAACTTCTGAATATCTACTTTCAGGCCTTCCTCAGCAAAATAGCCCTTTTCCTGGGCAATAATAATTGGCACAGAATCAATATCCGGCATAACCCCAATAGAAACCTCTTGCAGTTCCTTCTTGTCCTGTGCCTGCTGATTGCCGCAGCCTGCCAAAGTGCCAAGAGCCAACAGCATGGCCATCACCATTACTAAATACTTCTTCATAAAAAATTATCCTCCTTGCAGCATAGCTTATTATTCACTATGCTTAAATATTCAATCTCTAAAATAGCTGTCTACTAATTCAGCTCAAACCTTATTTTGCCAACAGTCCCTTAAAGGATTCCAGCCCCAGAGAAGCATAATATAAAAGGCTGTCCACAACATCTTTGTTTTCATTATAGGCCTTGCTTACACTATCTTTCATAGTCTGAGCCTGCTGGCGCATCGAATCCAGATTGTCCATCTGGGCATTTACCTCATCAATAGCTGCCCCTGCTGCCTGTACTGACTGATTCAGCTCCTCCAGCTTCTGCTGAGCCTGGCTAGCCTTGGCATCTGTCTCCGCAGCTTCCTTTTTCTGCTTACCCGCATCCCCGGTAATTTTGTCTATAACCTTGCCGGCAGCAGATTTGTCCTGAGTTGTCTTGCTTTGCTGTTCCTGCTGTCCCTTTAGCTTATCCGCCAAAGACTGGGCTTCCTTCTGCTGGGCCAACAGATTTTGATATTTTTCTTCCAAATCTGCCTTTTGCTGCTGCAAAGACTGCTTCTGGCTATCTGCATCCCGCAATTGGCGAGTAGCCTGCTGATGTTGATTATCCAAAGCATCCTTCTTGGCCTGCTGTTCACTCATATAGCCAGAAAGAGCTGCGCCGAAAAAAGCTGCCAATACAAAACCAACGACCAGCAAAGCGGCCATTTTTCCTTTCCCCTGAGAAGCCTTGCTTTCCACAGGCTTTTGGGGTTGATTAGTGTATAGTTGGTTATTATAAGGCGGAACATTACCGTGTCTTTCCCCATTTTCAGCATATTCCTGATGGGGGTTCACTACCTTGATTGGTTCCAATTCCCGTACCTTCTTGGTATTCAACAGCTGAGTCCGCTGATCCTCCATATCAGGACTAACACGAGGTAAGGGCTGAGTATGCTCCAAATTGTTCATTTTTTCATCATTCATATATATACTTCCTTATTTCACATGGGCATTAACCTGCTTGGTAAGCAGTTCTGCATCCTTTTCCAAGGTTTTGGCAATTTTCATGCTATTATCCGAAGCCCTAATGGTAGCAGCTTTTTTATCATCCATCCACTTGGCATAGTTTGCCGCCGCTTCAATCCGGGCATCACAGATTTTCAATCTTAATCTGTGGAGACTGCCTGCTGCATCTGGCACCTCCATAGCCTCCAGCTCAGCCTTACGGCTTTGCCAATCTGCCACCTGCTCCTCAGAAACCTTCTTTACCTGACTGCGAATACTGTCATTTCCCAGAGTACCCCCTGCCAAAATAGCAGTTATTCTCTGCTGGCTTTCGGCAATAACAGCATCATGCTGAGCCATAAGCTGGGAGGACTCCTCCAAATAGGCCTTAACCTGCTGCTGGCGGATGTTCTGCAGCTTTTCTATGAAATCCTTGAAATTAACAATTTCATATACCTGCCACAAGCCATCCTCCTGCTGACATAGCTCCACATCAAGGACAAATTCCTCATTGGAATCCGTCTGCAACACCCTAACCTTGGCCAGAGCTGTGCCCTCTTCCTTATCCACAGCCATAGAATCCAGCTTTTGGAACTCTATAGATGGCAGGCCTATCCGATTGACAATCATGTCTGCATCCACCAAGCCATTTACAGAATTATCATCACTTTTCTGATTGGTCCAGCTTCCATATTCCACATAGTTCATAACCGCTGTCCGCAGGCTTGTTACCACGGGGGTCTTGAACATTCTGCTAAGATTGCTTACAGCCTCTCTGGTATCTCCTGTAGCTGGCACCATAGCCTGAATCAAGCCATCCAGCATGTCATCACTGGCTGTATCCAGCAGATGATCCACCGCCACATACTTATCCAGCTTTTCCTTGTTGTGATCACTAACAGCTTCCTGCACCATCTTTAGGGTATATTCCGGTGTTTTGGTATATATATCCACATACCAATAGCCGCCGGCTGCTGCCAACAGTACCAGTACTACACCTAAAGCAATAAGACGCTTTTTTATTGATTGCATAAATCCATTCATAACAATCACCCTTTACAACACAGAACGATATAATTAAAAACCGCCCTCAATAATGCCGCCTCCCAGCACCCGCTGGTCAATATAAAAAACTGCAGACTGACCAGGAGTAATAGCCCTGGCTGGCTCTCGGAACTCCACCTTCACCTTGCCATCTTCCTGAGGGTAAAGCATAGCAGCCGCTTCTCTAGCTCCATAGCGAATCTTTACCTTGGCTTCCATTGGCTCACGGAGATTGTCTATGGCCACCCAATTAAGCTTATCTGCTATCAACCCCTTGGCAAAGACCTGACTGTTGTTGCCAACAATTACCTGATTCTTTTCAGCATCCAGGGCAATAACATAAAGAGGCTCCTCTGCCGCAATGCCCAAGCCCTTGCGCTGGCCTACGGTATATTGGGCAATTCCCTGATGGGTGCCTAGTACGTGGCCCTCTGTATCCACGATGTCCCCTTTTTTTCGCAAATCTGGGCGATGCTCCAGCAAATAATCTTTATAATCATCGGGAACAAAACAGATTTCCTGACTTTCAGGCTTATTAGCCACTGGCAGATTCCGGGCTGCAGCCTCACGGCGGGTATCTGTCTTTACCCAGCCTCCCAGAGGTGTCATAATATGAGCCAGCTGGTCCTGGGTCAGCCGGTACAGAGCATAGGCCTGATCCTTATGATCATCAGTACCCTTGGATATATCATATCTTCCAGTGGTTTCGTTATAACCAATCTGGGCATAATGACCTGTAGCCAGATAATCACAGCCCAATTCCTTGGCCCTGCCTATCAAGCCCCCGAATTTTACATTGGGATTGCAGGCCACACAAGGATTAGGAGTTCTTCCTCTGCCGTATTCCGCCAAAAAATAATCTATTACCTTCTGCTGAAAAAGCTCTCGAAAATTGGCAACATAATGAGGTATTGCCAAAAAATCTGCTACAGCCTTGGCATCCTGAATAGCTCCTGCCGAACAGTCGCTAAGCTCCATAGTAATACCTATAACCTCGTGGCCCTGTTCCTTTAACAAAGCCGCTGTCAGAGAACTATCTACGCCGCCGCTCATAGCAACAGCAATCTTTTTTTTCTCCATTTTTCTACCTCTACTCATATACAAATATTCACTTTATATTATACTATCAAAACAAACAATCGTCAAAAATCCCTGCATAATTTTACCCCATGCTAACGGGTGCTAAGGCTCCCTCCTCTTAGGCTGTCTCTT
>ERZ1026776.260-NODE-260-length-39487-cov-8.672728_pt1 | contig 39487 bp, 35 predicted proteins | sample MGYA00380125_ERZ1026776 | MGnify/ENA primary metagenome ERZ1026776 (study PRJEB33269, sample SAMEA4719761) | human gut metagenome | biome: human-associated habitat; feature: organic feature; material: feces | place: Cameroon | collected 2013-10 ...
AGAAAAAATTTCAATAAAAAAATAAAGAAAATATATTTTCCTAATTATGATTTTTAGTTACAATTTAGAAAAATGAGTATTTGCGTAGCATGGGGATCTGGTGAGATATATCAGATACACTTCGGTATTTGCTTCGCAAGAAACGGCTTTGATTATAAGGAGGGTACAACATGTATATTGCAAAAGAAACAAGATATGACAATATGAAATACAATTATTGTGGCGCAAGTGGCTTGAAGCTTCCTGCGGTATCGCTTGGACTTTGGCACAACTTTGGTTCGAACGGAAATTTCGATACGATGATGGATATGTGTGAGACAGCCTTTGATAACGGTATCACACATTTCGATCTGGCAAACAATTATGGTCCATATGATGGAGCTGCTGAGGAGAATTTTGGTAAGATCTTAGATAAGAGCCTGCGTCCATACCGGGACGAGATGATTATCTCTACGAAGGCCGGATATACGATGTGGCCGGGCCCTTACGGTGACTGGGGCAGCAAGAAATATCTGGTAGCAAGTCTCGATCAGAGCCTGAAGCGGATGGGGCTTGACTATGTGGATATCTTCTATCATCACAGACCAGATCCGAATACCCCGCTGGAAGAGACTGCCTGCGCGCTGGACGGGATTGTTCGAAGCGGAAAAGCGTTGTATGTCGGAATCTCTAATTACAATAAAGAGCAGACAATTGAGATTGCAAAGCTTTTCAAGGAGATGAAAACACCATTTATCATCAACCAGAGACGATACAATATGTTTGACCGTGAGATGGAAGAGGATGGACTGAAAGATTACGCAGCCGCAAACGGCATCGGTATCATCACATTCTGTCCGTTGGCACAAGGCTTACTTACAAATCGTTACTTAAATGGTATTCCGGAGGACAGCCGTATCCGTACCGATGGCAGATTCCTGAAGGAGACCGCCATCAACGAGGAGACAATTGCAAAGGTTCGTGCACTGAATGTGATTGCAGAAAATCGTGGTCAGACATTGGCGGAGATGGCACTTGCATGGATTCTGCGTGATAACGATATTACAAGTGTGCTGATCGGTGCATCAAGACCTTCCCAGATCTTAGACAACATCGGTATGCTGAAGAATATGACATTTACGCAGGAAGAACGCGAGAAGATAGACCGAATTACAAAATAGAAATAAGGGACGCTTCTTTTGTCCCGAAGATCGTCACCTGTCTTATAAAAAACAAGCCGTGCATAGGTTGTAGAGATACCTTATGCGCGGCTTTTATAATATACGAAACCAATATATGTTTTGCAATGTAGAAAAGCGGTTATATTTATACACGTTGACGTGCATTCAGCCGCGTCAGTTCGCGTAATTCCTTGACCGTAAACACACCGCAGACCACGGCGGCTGCGACATCTGCAATCGGACCTGCATACATGACACCGTCGATTCCCATGAAGATCGGGAAGATCACGATGAGCGGCAGCAGGAAGAGAATCTGTCTCGTCAGCGACATGAAGATACCAAGCTGCGATTTGCCAATGGAATTGAAGAAATTCGCAGTTACAGGCTGGATGCCGTTGATCAGGGTGAAGAACATATAAATCCGAAAATACCGTTCGGAGAACTGATAGTAAAGTTCACTTCCTTCTCCGAAGACACGGATGATCTGTCGTGGGAAAAGCTGGAAGCATGCAAATGCAATCAATGACAGGAAGGTTGCGGTAGCGAGTGCCAGAAGATATGTTTTCTTCACACGATTATATTTCTTTGCACCGTAATTAAATCCGATGACCGGCTGGATGCCCTGTGAGATACCGATGACAAAGGACATGAAGATCATGTTAACCTTCGTGATAATACCGGCACAGGCAAGCGGAATATTACTTCCATACACGGATGACGCACCATAATGTGACAGAACGTTGTTCATCACGATCTGTACGACGGTCATAGCAATCTGGTTGAAGCATGCACTGGCACCGAAGCGCATAATGTTGGCAAAATAACTTCCGCGGATTCTAAAACAACGTCTGCGCAATCGGATGGTCTTGAAATGGAACATATAGCGTAAGCTGATGCTGAATGATACGATCTGTCCAAGAATCGTTGCAAGTGCGGCACCGCGCATTCCCATATCTAATTTAAAGATGAAGATTGGGTCAAGGATCGTATTTACAATGGCACCGATCAGCATGGAAATCATCGAATAACGAGGGCTTCCATCGGCAAGGATCAGCTTGCTCATACCCGTGTTGGCAATCAGAAATGGAAATCCGATCGCAACGATACGCGTATATTCCTGTGCAAAGGGAAGAACTTCCGCTGTTGCACCGAAGAATTTGAGCATTGGTGTAAGCAGGATCGAGGTAAATGCGAATAAGATAAGTCCGAAGATCGTCATCAGACAGATACCACAGCCAGCGTAATTGGCAGCTTCTTCATCCGCTTTTGCGCCAAGTTTCAGGGAGACATTGGTCGCGCTTCCGATTCCGAGCAACAGGGAAATCGCCGTACATGTTGTCGAGAGTGGAAATGTAATGTTTGTTGCTGCATTTCCGTTGATTCCAATACCCTGCCCGATGAAGATCTGATCCACAATGTTATAAAGGGCAGTTACCAGCATCGAAATGATACATGGGATTGCGAATTTGACAAGTAATTTTGATTCTTTTTGTGTGCCAAGCGGATTGGCAGATTTTATGTTCTCATTCATATTTTTCACCATTTTTCTGTAGTATGTCCATTTATCGATTATTAAACTATCACTAATGTAGAAAAAATGTCAAATATAAGTTGTATTTTTTAGTAGAAACGAGGTTGTTATTAAATAAAACGGATATTTAACGGATGTAATATGAGATGATAAAAAACTAAAATTTAATATTTGGATATAATACGGGTAAAAAACGGTTGACTTGTGCGTAGGAGAGAACTATACTAAATATAAAGGTATCGGTAATGAAAGTATTTTTCCAAAGGAGCGATGCATATGACAATTGAAGAGATGAAAGAAAAGAAGCGGGAACATGGATACACGTATAACATGATGTCGCAGATGTCGGGTGTTCCGCTTGGAACCGTACAGAAGATTTTTACGGGTGAGACGAAATCACCGCGCTATGATACGCTTGAGGCATTGGCGCGTATCTTTGAAAACAGTGACCGTGATTACCTGTATGCGGATATGGTTGAGGATTCCGGTACGGCGTATGCGGCAAAGGTACAGGGGCAGTATACGCTGGATGATTATTATGCGTTACCGGAAGACCACAGGGTAGAGCTGATTGATGGTTGTATCTATGATATGGCGGCACCTTCTACGATACACCAGTTAATTGCGGGAGAGGTTCATCGTCAGGTGTCGAATTTTATTCTGGAGCATGATGAACCGTGTGTGCCGTTTATCTCTCCGGTTGACGTACAGCTTGACTGTGATGATAAGACGATGCTGCAGCCGGACGTTGTCATTTTATGTGACATTGACCGGATAAAGGTGCGCTGCATCTATGGTGCGCCGGATTTTGTGCTGGAAGTAATCTCGAAATCCACCCGGCTTCGCGACTATGGAAAGAAGCTTTCCAAATACATGGATGCCGGTGTGAAGGAATACTGGATTGTGGATCCATACCAGAAGCGCATTATGGTATACGAATTCAACAAAGAAGTCTTTCCTGTAATCTATGGGATTGATGCGGATGTGCCGGTCGGTTTGTATGATGGCAGGTTAACGATTAATTTGGCGGCGTTAATAAAGAAGATTGAGAAACTGTTGTAATGAAAAAGTAGTAGTTATTCGAATAGAGGTTAAAGATTCTGTGTAATATGGAGGGGTGTTTAACCAAAGTGAGTGCTTTTCATCCAGTTAACATTTTTCGTCATCCGCCAGTTCAAACATATCACCATGCAATTCATAATGAACATATTTGTATCTATCAGCCATATATTCTGTACCAATTTCAAATGCCTGTAAAAAATTCTCATCACGCATTAATAACTGTACAAAAACAGGAAAATTGAACAAAATAAATGTAAGCATATATTTATGTGACGCGCTCATATTTGATGCCTGTTCATCAATCCATTCAGATAAACCATTCAAATACGTAATACGTGTTTGAATCAAATCAAGCCATTGCATATATACATTCTGACTAAAATTCTGAAATGTTACTGTATAAACACGGTCAGCCATCTTTTCATTAACAGGCTTTGCCTTTAATTTTTCAAAAGCCGACTCTTTCCCAGTTGCTACAAAATGATACATTACATCATATACATTCTTTGTAAAATCTTCTCTGGATAAGAAAGCACCATAAATATATGGTAACTGCACCTGCAGCCAACGTTCAAAACCTTTTGAACAAATATAATCGCCATCATTTTCCACCAATGCAAAACTAGCATCTAATAACACAAACGTTTCTTCGTCCAGTGTCAAGACATCGCCAAACAATGCACGTAAACACACCATATAGGCATCTTTATAATCCTTATAATTAGACATAAGTTATCGCTCCTTTCCTGATACTAAATCATTATGTTGAACGATACACTATTTTTGGAGGGGTGTTCAACTATTACATCTAGTAGCGGCAAATCATCATATATACAATATGTAGTCATTTGTTCCTTGCTTATATTAAATTATAACATAATATGACAGTTGCTACCAACTGTTTTTTCTTGATAATCAGTTTCGCCGGACACCATATAAATATTTTGATATTGTTTTCGGATATGACAAGATGATAGAACATTACAACAAAATAATGTAACCGCAATCGGTATCATATTACCGTAACCATCTTCATACACTGTACAAACAGTCAAACAGAGGTTTGTATAGTTGAAAGATTACATTGAAGAACGGGCACTTGAAATCGGTGAATACATCATTGAGGAGGGGGCAACGGTCAGACAGGCTGCGCGGAAGTTCGGTATTTCGAAGTCAACCGTACATAAAGATGTCACAGAACGCTTAGAACAGATCAACCTGCGTCTTGCACACGAGGCAAGGAAGGTGTTAGATGTCAACAAGTCCGAGCGCCATATCCGGGGCGGACTTGCGACGAAAGAAAAATATGCACACATGGAACGTTGATTGAGATTGTAAAAAACCACCAAAAATGATATACTGATTTGTATAATATTACAAGATGGCGAAGCCATGAGAGAAGGGGTGGAAAATATATGATCCGTATTGAAGATTTCTGTGACATGAAGAAATTTGAAGACATCATGAAGAACTGGGCGATAAGTACCGGTCTTGCAACCGTGGCTGTCGGGGCCGATGGAAAGTACATCAGTGAGTGTTACAACTTTACAGAGTTTTGTATTGACCTGACTCGTGGAAGTGCAGAAGGACGTAGACGATGTGAGAAGTGTGACCGGGAAGGAAAGGGCGTATATTCCTGCCATGCAGGACTGGTGGATTTCGGAATACCGATTACGCTGGATGACGGAACGGTGCTGGGAAGTGTGATTGGCGGACAGGTGCTGCCGGAACATCCGGATGACGATGCATTCCGGAAGACGGCGGGAGAACTTGGTATCGATGCAGAGGCCTATGTCCGGGCATTGCACAAGGTGAATGTTAAGACAAGGGAAGAAATTGAGGCAGCAGCAACCTTGCTTGGCGATGTAATCAATATGTTTGTACGTGCATCTTATACTTCCGCGGTGAATAAGCGTTTGCTGGATAAATTGCAGACGGGCATTCAGGAGTGCGTAGAATATATTGACGATGCAAGCGAGAAGACACGGAAGATCGAGGACTTCAGCGGCCGTCAGAGAATCCTTGCTTTAAATGCCGCGATAGAAGCGGCACGTGCAGGGGAAGCCGGACGTGGATTTACGGTTGTTGCATCGGAAGTGCAGAAACTGGCGGATGGCATGGGGCAGGCAAGCTCGCAGATTGTGGATTCTCTGAGAAAATTATCGAAGAATATTCATGAATTAAGTGAGTAAAGAAAATTGGATTGCTTATGATTGAATGAAAGGACTGTACACAAAAATAGTGGACAGTCCTTTGTTTTGTGAAACTCTCGTGAATTTCTGGAAAAGCTTGATTTCAATGTACCGATGCGATAAAATAATCAGAAGTATGTAATGTGGGAATGGAGGCGGATGTGATGCCAACGATACTCTTATACAGTGTTCCGGCGGAACAGCATAGACAGTTAGAGGCACTTGGCCTGCGTCTGGGATATTCCTGCAAGAAGATTGCGCGGAAACGCTTTTTACAGCCGGTCGGCTGTCATGTCGGATTACCGGGATTTGAACAGACCGGAGACTGGTATGAAGGGAAAGATCTGCCGGATCCGATGATATTATTTTCAGAATTTTCGGATGGGTTGTTGAATCGGTTTCTGGCGGCATGTAAGGAAGATGGTATGCCACAGATTGCGTATCGGGCAGTTGTGACAGAACATAACATTCGTTGGAATGTGCTGGACTTATATCAGGAATTGGCGCAGGAGCATGAGAGCTTGCATGGAGGCAAGGTGACACTATGAAATTCATACATATAGCAGATGTCAATCTGGGTGCACAGCCGGATCGTGGAAGAATCTGGAGTGATGTGCGGGCGAAGGAGATTTACAGTACTTTTCATCGTCTGATTGATGTATGCGAAGAACAGAAAATTGATTTACTGTTGATTGCGGGAAATCTGTTTTATACGAAGCCAACGGAACAAGATTTGAAGGATCTGGATTTTCAGCTTCGGAGAATTCCGAATACAAAGACAATTATTATTGCCGGAGATCAGGACTATATAGATCCCGGTTCTGCATGGGAGACATATACGTTTGAAAGTAATACTATCGTGATGCCGCGTGATCAGGCCGCAAGTGTTTATTTTGAAGATTTGAATGTCTGCGTCAGTGGATATAGTTACGGACATGCGACTTATACAGGACGAATTCTGGAACGTATGCGGCCGGGCAGAGCAGATGCGTACAATATTCTGCTCGGACATGGTGGCGATATGGAACATATGCCGTTTTCCAAGGAACATGTGGCGAAACTTGGATTTCAGTATGTCGCGCTTGGGCATATGCATAAGCCGGCACATATTCTAAAGAATCATATGGCGTTTGCAGGAACGTTAGAACCGCTCTCTTATACGGAAACGGGAAAGCATGGCTATATTTTAGGAGAGGTGACAACCGCCGGTGAGACAACGATTACATTTGTTCCGTTTGCATGTCGAAAATATGTGAATATGGCGATGGATCTCAATTCAACCTATACGAATGGGGATATCTGCAATCTTGTAGAAAGCAAGATGCAGGAGCTGGGAGCAGACAATATTTATCGAATCCTGCTCCGCGGCCGTGTGGCACAGAATATGGAGATAAATCTGAGCGAGCTGACACGGCGCTATTGTATCAATGAAGTAATAGATAAGACAGAATGTGATTACGATATGGAAGAACTGTATGTGACGAATCACGATAATCTGCTCGGCAGACTGATGGACGAGTTGTCGGACAGCAAAAAAGACGGAGATAAGACAATTCGCAATAAGGCAATGCACTATTGCATGGAAGCTCTGCTTGGCGCAGGAGATAAATAACAATGCATTTTAGTAAACTTTTATTAAAGGATTTTGGAAAATTTCATAATCGGGAGATCAATCTGAACCCCGGTGTCAATGTTATATATGGCGCCAGAAATGCGGGTAAAAGTACGATTGCGGATTTTGAATATGCGATGTTGTATGGAATAAGTTCATTTCCGGAGACGGAAAATGAGGATCTGGCATGGCATAAGCCTGTGGATGGACGGGAATTTTCCGGTAAAGCGTATATAATCAAAGATGGCGACGAATATCTGGTGGAGCGCAGCTTCCGTAAGCATAATATGACAACGCAGGTATTAAATGTGAAGAATGGACGTGTTGGCAGGCTTAAGCATAAAAACAGCCTATATGAATCACTGACAGACATGGACAAAAAGACATTTAGTGATGCTCTTTATATTCGTCAATCGAAAGCCGGCGAAGATGAAGCTGAGGCACTGAATACATTTGTCACGAATCTGGCTACAACCGGGTCTGCCGATCTGGATAAAAGACGAGCACTTGCAATCCTGCGTGAGCAGAAGAACTCGTTGGATGTAACGGAGCCAGAACAGCAGATTGCGGAATTGAAAGAAGAATTAAAACAGTACGATGGTGATGTGGAAGCGTTGCAGAATGTGCGGAAGGCGATTGCCGATAATGATGAAGCGTTTGCAATCGAGACAGCGAAGCGGAAGCGCGAAGCCAGACGATTGATTGATACAGAAAAGGGCGTGAAGTACGAGGAAGACGATGAACTGAATGAACACTTGGATTCCCTGCAGGAAAACAGTATATTTCTGGACGCAGATTTATTGAAGGATTATAAGGTGCCGAAGAAGCTTACAGATCGCTGGTGGATGATTGCTTTGACCGGATTGCTGGTTATAGCTGTGATTGCGGCGCTTGTGTATATTCTTCCGTTTGATGCCGGTGTTCGGCAGCTCTTTGTAGTATGTACGGCGTTGTTTGTTGTGATGACAATCGTGGATGGCCTGCACCGGAAAGGTGTGTTGGATGGTGAAAATCAGGCACCGTCAGAGGAAGAATTTAAGCGAATTGTTTATGAACTGGAACGGAAAAATGAGGCATATGAGGATGTCGAGATTGACATGAGTTTTGCCCGGAAATATATGGATTTGAAAGAAGATCTGCGGGCAGAAGAGACAGAACTTTTGGAACGAAAGAAACAGAAGGAACAATTAGAGGCAGAGATTCGTGTATCTGAGAGCAGAAAACAGGCAATCGAGCGCGAGATCTATGCGACTACGCTTGCAATCAACACGATTCAGGAGATATCGAGAGAGTATGTGGATAAATGGAATTACATTATCAATGATCACATGGCGGATATCATGCAGCGTGTGACAGGCGGTTTGTATGACGATGCAAAAATTAATGAGAAGTTTCGGTTGATGGTTCGGAGAAACGGTGTATTTACAGATATTACGCAGATTACGGCAGAAGATTTCCCGCTTGTGCGGTTGGCGGTGCGTGTTGGCATTGCAGCAAGAATGTGCCGTGAAAATATGCCTCTTATAATTGATGGATTGCCACGGATGAATGATGCACAGATGCAGGGATTTTTTGCGAGTTTAGAGGAAATATCATCCGAGCAGATATTGGTTCTGACAGATGATAAACAGTTGGTGTCAAAATTAAAAGATACAAAGTCAACTTATGCTTTGACAAATCTGGGCTAGTGTGGTAGAGTATCACATGCAGCTATGGTTTCTATGTGAATAGAAGCGTGGTTGTCATGCTACTGTGGCTCAGCTGGTAGAGCGATTCACTCGTAATGAATAGGTCGTCGGTTCGAATCCGATCAGTAGCTTGGAGATATGCGGGTTGACGATATGTCAGCCCGCTTTTTTCTTAGTATGATTTTGTGGGCGGAAATATATGGAAGTGTATAGAACTAAGTAGAGCATAATCATAAGATAATGTATGCAGATAAATGATGAATTTGGGGCTTGAATAAAATGAGTAAGGAAAAACAGAAATCAACAAATAAAAATACAGAACAGAAAATACAGGCGAAGGCAGAAGCAAAGACGGAAAAGAAGCAGATATCTTCAAAAACAAAAACCGTAAAAAGACAGCCCAAACGAATCCGTGAGGCGAGGTTTGACAAGCTGGATAATACTGCGAATCTCTTCCCGGTGATTGCCAGCCGCAAATCAAGTAATGTGTATCGGATTGCGGCAACACTGACGGAAGAAATCCAGCCGGAAAAACTGCAGCAGGCGCTTGACATGGTGCTCCCCTATTTTGATGTTATGCATGTGCGTATGAAGACCGGTGCATTTTGGTATTATTTTGAGGATAACCCGAATCCTGCACCGCGTGTGATGCAGGAGGACATGTGCCCTTGCCAGTATATTAATCCGTTGTTGAACCGGGAATATCTGTTCCGTGTGTTATATTATGAACGAAGGATCAGCCTGGAAGTCTTTCATGCTCTGACAGATGGAAATGGTGCGCTGATGTTCTTGAAGGAACTTGTGTATCAGTATCTGCGGCTGGTGCATCCGGAGATTGGAAATAGTGACCGGATGGAACTGCACGAGGAGACGACAGTCGACCGTGAGGACAGCTATTTGAAGCATTATAAGCGCCCGGCGAAGAAAAGCTACAAGACGGAGAAGGCACTTGTGATCCGTGGCGAGATGTTCCCGCGTGAATATTTCGGAATCATGCACGGTTATCTGCATTTGCCGGACGTCAAGCGCGTGGCGAAGCAGTATGGAGTGACAGTCAATCAGTATCTGCTTGGTGTATTTGCGTGGTCGGTGTATAAAGGATATATGCATAGTATTCCGCATCGGCGTCCGCTTGCGGTATGTGTGCCGGTGAATCTGCGGCCGTATTATGGGTCTGCTACAACGAAGAATTTCTTCGCGGTCGTGTCGGCGATGTTCCGTGCAGAGCGGGAAGATTATACATTTGAAGAGGTGCTGGCACAGGTGGCAGAGAGTCTGAAAAGCCAGATCACGAAGGAACATCTCGAAGAAATCATGGCTTACAATGTGTCAAATGAAAAGAACAAGGCATTGCGTGCAACACCGCTCTTTATCAAGAATATCGCGATGAAGATCATCTATCAGATGTCTGCGAAGGCGAACTCCGGCTGTGTGACGAACCTTGGTTTAGTGAAACTGGCAAGTCCGTACGACACGTATGTGGAGTCGTTGTATGCAATCTTGTCCATGTCGAAGAATCAGAATCTGAAGGCGGCAGTTGTGTCATATAAGGATACGTTGGTGTTCACATTCAGTTCGGCAGTACGGGAAGTGGATGCGCAGAAGGAGTTCTTCCGCAAGCTTGCAGAAGATGGAATTGATGTCTCTGTTGAGACGAATGGAGTATATTATGAGTAAATGTAATCGCTGTAATATAAAAGTGAAGGATGACAGCTTGATCTGCCCGCTTTGCAAGGGCGCGTTATCGGAGACAGAACATGTACAGCCGGTCTATCCGGACATGTTTCCGAAGCAGCAGCGGATGCGCCTGGCAATCCGCATCGTGACGTTCTGTGTGGTTGTCGGTGTGATCGTGCTTGGTATCGTAAATTATATGACGTACCGAGGTGTGCGCTGGTCATTAGTGAGTCTTGCGGGAATTGCGTATCTGTATTTTACATTTACGTTTACCGCACAGCCACTTGCGGATGAGCAGCAGAAAATCATATTTCAGGGAGTGATCAGTGCGGTACTTGTGCTTGCGGTCGATTTTTCTCTTGGCTATGAAGGCTGGTCCGTCAATATTGCGATTCCGGCTGTCGTGATTGTGACGAATATTACAATCTTCGTATTCATGATGGTGCGCCGCCGAGACTGGCGCAGCTATATTATGCCGCAGCTCGAACTGACCCTGCTCGCAGCCGTCGAGTTACTGTTAGTCAGTCTGGAGGTTGTCACGTGGAAGCTTTTGACACTGGTTGCGGTATTCACTGTACTCGTCCAGCTCTTCGGAATCTTTGTGATCGGTGGGCGAAGCACAACACTTGAACTAAACCGCCGTTTCCGCGTGTAGTATCATTATAAAAAGAAGGTAGAGGCGGATGGCTGACTTGTCTTGACCGTACAAACTCATCCATCCGTATCGTTTATATAAGTGTGTATCAGCAATTGTGAAACAGTTAGAATAGTAAAAGCGGTTGCACACAATTATCAATTCTAAAGCAGACCATTGAAGCACGCTGGTACTTAATGAGCGAATGCTTTTATCGCGAATTTAGTACCACTGCGTGCTGAACTGAGCGAGAGCGCGTCTGCGTAGAATTGATAATTGTGTGCAACTGCTGGAAGGCGCAGGAGTGTTTCACAATTGCTAAAAAGACTATCAAAAGAGAGGTATGTATGAAGGAGAACGACAAGACAAGTCACCGCGCAGAACTGATGCGGGATATCGTAGCCATGGTCAACCAGAACCCGGTTTTAAGGCAGGCATGGCAGAGGAAAAAAGAAAAATCTATTCAGAATACGGAGTTTGAATACCCTGAGCACCTTTCTGTAGAACATATCGACATGGGACTGTTCAAGATGGAATATCTGACATGGAACGGCTCAGGGAATCCATATGTGATAATGCAGCTTCACGGCGGTGGTTATATGTCCGGCCTGCAGGGACAGTACCGGAAGATGGCAGGACTTTATGCCGAGATCAGCAGTGGTGCAGCAGTGCTTTCCGTTGATTACCGGCTTGCACCGGAACACCCGTTTCCGGCGGCATTAGAAGATGCAGTTGCTGCATATAAATGGCTGCGTGATAAAGGCTATGAATCAGAACGGATTATCATTGCTGGTGATTCCGCAGGCGGTGGTCTGGCAATGGCGCTCTGTATGGAACTGCGTACAAACGGAGAACCGATGCCGGCAGGATTAGTGGCAATGTCGCCTTGGACGGATCTGGCAATCACGGGAGAATCGTATACGAAGAACCGGGAGATCGATCCGGTCTTTGGTGCAGACGGCGGTGGAGAGATGCTGCTACACAGCCCGTATATCGGGGAAAATGATGCGAAGAATCCTTTGATTTCCCCAATGTACGGAAACTTTACCGGATTTCCGCCGATGCTGATTCAGGTCGGTACACACGAGATGCTGTATGATGATGCGGTATCGGTTGCGAAGAAGGCAAAGGAACAAGGCGTTCCGGTTCGGTTCACAGTATATGAAGGTATGTTTCATGTATTTCAGATGAGCGGTACAGTGATACCGGAGTCAAAGCGCGCCTGGGAAGAGGTCGGCGCGTTCATGCACAAAGTGATGGGACAGTGGTAGACAGCCTATAGCGCTGGTATGGATGAAGCGGAAAATCAGGATGCCTCAGATACGGCATCGGCAGTTCACCGGAGGTAGAGAACGTATGCGGATTGCACTGGCACAAACGAATATCCTATGGGAAGATAAACAGGCGAATCTTGTTCGGGTGGAGGAATTTGTGGTAGCCTCGGATGCGGAGATTGTATTGTTCCCGGAGATGAGTCTGACGGGATTCTCGATGCATACTGATGTGACGGCAGAAATTTGTCAACCGGATGCTGAGGTACAGTCGCGTGCGCAAACGGGTAGCACTCCGGACATGAAGAACCTACCAACAACCGGCTGGACGATTGACCAGATAGCGACGCTTGCAAGACGGCATCACAAGACAATTGGTATCGGCTGGGTGAAAAAGACCGAACCTCTCTGCGAGAACCATTATTCGATCGTGACACCGGATGGAAAAATTGCAATGGACTATGCCAAGATTCATCCGTTTTCCTATGGGGAAGAACATGCACATTTCCGTGGTGGAGAGAAGCTTTGCACCGGAAAGCTCGGGGAATTTCGGGCAGGGCTTGCCATCTGCTATGATCTCCGCTTTCCGGAACAGTTCCGGGCGATGGTGCCGGAGGCTGAGATTTTTATCGTGCCTGCGAACTGGCCTGCTGCACGTGCGTCGCATTGGAAGACATTGCTTGCGGCACGTGCTATCGAGAATCAGTGCTATGTGGCAGGCGTGAACTGCTGCGGAGATATGGATGGCCAGCATTATTCCGGGGATTCCGGTATATATGCGCCGGATGGCAGCCTGCTTGTGCCGACAAAGGAAATCCGGCGTTTGGATGCAACTTGGAAGGAAGAAAAACTGCTTGTATACGATATCAAAAACGATGTGACAAAGATCCGGAACGAATTTCCCGTGCTGCAGGATCGAAAAGAAATAAAACGTTCTTAATAAAATCTTAAATATATAAAATCTAGTATCTTAAAATTCATTTTGCGATAATACAGGTATCATAGCAACAGGGGTACCTGTATGGTCGGAGATTACCGATTGGAAAGAGGAGAGACATATGTATAACATTTTAGTCTGTGATGATGAGAAGGATATCGTGGAGGCACTTGGTATTTACCTGTCTGCAGAAGGGTACCGGGTGACGAAAGCGTACAACGGACAGGAGGCATGCGAGAAGCTGAAAACCGAGGATGTGCAGCTTGTGCTGATGGACATCATGATGCCGGTGATGGACGGTATCACAGCGATGAACGAGATCCGCAAGACTTCTAATGTTCCGGTCATCCTGCTCACAGCGAAAAGTGAGGATACAGATAAGATCCTTGGTCTTTCCGTCGGTGCGGACGACTATATTACCAAACCATTTAACCCGGTTGTTATGATCGCAAGAGTAAAGGCACAGCTGCGCCGTTACATGATGCTTGGCGGAAATGTCCCGAAAGAACCGGAGGCAGATACGCTCGAGATCGGCGGAGTGTGTCTGGATGACAAGGCGAAGAAGGTTACGATTGATGGAGAGCCTGTCAATCTGACCAAGACAGAATATGCAATCTTAAAATTCCTGATGGAACATCCGAATACAGTCTATGCACCGAAGGATATTTATCGTGCCGTCTGGGAGGATGCTCCGTTTGGACAGGAGGGCACCGTTGCAGTACATATTCGCCACTTGCGTGAGAAAATCGAGGCAGATCCTTCGGAACCACGCTACATCAAGGTAGTCTGGGGACAAGGGTATATGTTTGGGAAGGAATGATAAAATGGAGAAATTAAAGAAAAGCGCAGTGGCAAAGGTGGTTGCTGCAATCCTGCTTTCGGTATCAATTCTTGCAACTGTAGTTTCCGGTGTCGTCGTGTCAATGGCACTTTCCTATGGAACTACCCACCGGATGCAGGGAGAAGCCATTTACGATGAGGTTCTGAGCCGGATGGTAGATGATTCCGCAAGCCGGGCAAGGGATTATTATCAGGCATATCTGCAAAGTGAAGCAGAGGGACAGGAGAATCACACAGTTTGGTATTATGAAGATTATTTTGCAGAGGAAAACAGTAACTTCTTCTTCAAGATCGTGCCGGAGGATACAAAGAAATATCCAACACTTGAAAACTATGAATCGAAGGATTATCAGTTCCATGAAGTGTTGTCACAGCAGACACAACTGCTTGAAGGATCAACCAGCTTCAGCTATAAATTATCTTTGCCGGATATTATTAAGTTCTGGAAAGAAAATTATGTACCGGATGAGTACAGCTATGACGACAGGGCTGCATATGAGGAAGATGCGGATGTTTTTTCTTCGGAATTACAGGTCCCAAGTACGATACAGGATATGTATTGGGATTGGAGCACTATTTCATTTGACGATCTTGGTATCAGTTATGACGATGACAGTTCGAATCCATATATTTATTTGGTGAATACGGATTTTGTTTATTATCTTTCGAATGATGAAGGATACACAAAGGCATTGGAGAGCGCGATTAAGAAATTAGGAGATGGCGATATCCAATACATGGACATTTCGTATAGAAACGATGGAACAGTCACACAGGAACTTGAGATTTCTACACCGATTTCCTATACGATGTATGCGTATGTGAAATCAAACATGACAGCCAGAGATCTCTATGCGAATTCCATCGTGCTTCGCTATTGCAAGCCAATTGTGAATATGGCACCTTATGTACTTGCGATTTCGCTGATTATGATTCTTGTTATGGGAGGATTTCTGATTGCGGCGTCCGGACACAGGAAAGGACAGGAGACAATTACCTGCAATGCATTTGACCGGATACCATATGATGTATTTATTGCAATCGCGGTCGGACTTGTTGCATGTGGAATTAACCTGCTTACGTGGTATAGCTATTCCACACGGGATGAAATCTTCCTTGCATCCATTTGTACGGCAGTTGTGACTCTTATGATTCCGCCGTTCCTGATGACGACCGCGACACGGATCAAGACTTCAGGCTGGGCAATGTTTGCAAACACATTGATCTGGCGGCTTTGTAAACTGCTTGTGCGGTTTGTGAAGTGGGTGTTTGGCAAGCTTCGGGTTTTATTCCGTTTCCTTGGAAGATATTTTAACCTCTATTGGAAATGGATTGGCGGATTGGCAGGGATCGCACTGCTCCGGTTGATTCTCGTGGCTGCGAGTGGTTCTGCCGGACTGGCAATCGTACTGGATCTGGTATGCGCGGCTTTGCTTGCAGTATTCTTGATCCGCGTGATCGTGCAGATGTATCGGCTGAAGGATGGTGCAAAGAAGATTGCGGACGGCGAGACCGATTATAAGATTGACACGACACATATGCTGCCGGAATTTGCGGCACATGGCGAGACATTAAACTGTATTCAGGACAGCGTGCGCGTGGCAGTGGCAGAGCGGATGAAGAGTGAGCGGATGAAGACGGAGCTTATCACGAACGTTTCCCATGATATCAAGACACCGCTTACGTCTATTATCAATTACGTGGATATCCTCTCCAAGGAGGGAGACTTAAGTGACAAGGAAGCAGAATATCTGGAAGTGCTGCAACGGCAGTCTGCAAGGCTCAAGAAGCTGATTGAGGACCTGATTGAAGCAAGCAAGGCATCTACGGGAAATCTGGAAGTGCATATGGAACCGACCGACGTGGAAATGCTCTTAGAACAGGCACTCGGAGAATTCGAAGAGCGGCTTGCGGCATGTAAGCTGCAACCGGTAGTGACAAATCATCTGACGAAGAAATATGGTGCACAGGCCGACAATCACGTGATGGCAGATGGCAGACATCTGTGGCGTGTGTTCGACAATCTGATTGGAAATATCATCAAGTACGCCCAGCCAAACAGCCGGGTATACATTGATATTGATGAGGAAGAACAGGGAGAGATTACAGTGACTTTCAAGAATATCTCGAGAGAGCCGCTCAACATCTCCGGCGATGAGTTAAAGGAACGGTTTGTGCGTGGTGATCGTTCGAGAAATACAGAGGGCAATGGACTCGGACTATCCATTGCGCAGAGCCTGATGGAATTACAGAACGGCAAAGTGGAAATAATGATTGACGGAGACCTCTTTAAGGTTGTATTATTGTTAAAGACCGGAAACTGTAAAAATTAGGTGAAATTTGGGTAAAATTCAGCAGACCGGCTCATAAAATGTCAATAAAGAGAATAGGAGAAAAAGATGGATATTTTTGACGTTCTATCCATGGTTGGTGGTCTCGCATTGTTTCTGTACGGTATGCATATAATGGGAGACGCATTAGCGAAGATGTCAGGTGGTAAGCTGGAAAAGGTTCTCGAACGCCTTACATCCAATAAGTGGTCTGCTGTATTGCTTGGCGCAGGTGTGACGGCAGTCATTCAGTCATCCGGTGCAACGACGGTTATGGTTGTTGGTTTTGTTAATTCCGGTATCATGAAGCTCAATCAGGCAGTTGGTATTATCATGGGTGCGAATATCGGTACAACGGCAACATCGTGGCTGCTGTCGCTTTCCGGTATTGACGGAGGAAGCTTCTTTCTTCAGATGCTGAAGCCGACCTCTTTTACGCCGATTCTGGCTGTGATTGGAGCGATTTTAGTTGTATTTTGTAAGAGTGAGAAGAAACATAACATCGGAACAATCTTACTTGGGTTTGCTATTTTGATGTATGGTATGACCGCAATGAGTTCGGCAGTGGAACCGCTTAAGGATGTTCCACAGTTCACACAGATTCTGACGAAGTTTGAGAATCCGCTTCTCGGAGTTATTGCAGGTTTTGCATTGACGACAATCATGCAGTCTTCCTCTGTGTCCGTAGGTATTTTGCAGGCACTTTGTTCCACGGGCGCAGTCTCCTATGCACTTGCCCTCCCTATCATTATGGGACAGAATATCGGCAGCTGTACGACTGCGATGATTTCAAGTGTGGGAGCAAGTAAGGACGCAAAACGTGCGGCAGCGGTTCATTTTTACTTTAATGTAATCGGAACGGTTGTATTCATGTTAGTATTTTATATCTCCAATGCATTTGTACATTATGCATTCTTGCCGCAGGCAGCAAATGAGGTAGGAATTGCAACAATCCATTCAATCTTTAATATTGCCGCAACGATTGTGCTGCTTCCGCTTTCCGGATTCCTGGAGTTCCTTGCTGTCAAGACCATCAAGGATGACGACGAGGAAGAGGACGAGCTTAGCAAGCATGACAAGGTACTGCAGCTTCTGGATCCTGTATTCTTAGAGAGACCGGGATTTGCGATTATGCAGTGTCAGAAGGTTGCTTCTGAGATGGCAGAGCTCTCTATGAAGTCCGTTGGACGCGCAGTCGGATTGCTCACCGTATACGATGAGGAAATAGCGGAACGGATCCGCAAGGAAGAGGATACCGTCGACAAATACGAGGATCAGCTTGGTACGTATCTGCTCCGGCTCTCTACGAAAGATCTTTCGAAGGAAGATGGACACCGTCTGTCACTGATGCTTCATTCGTTGGGAGATATTGAGCGTATCTCGGATCTGGCTGTGAATATACTGTTGGCAGTGGAACAGATGCATAAGAAAGAACTGATCTTCTCAAAGAAGGCGATGGATGAGCTTGCTGTCTACAGCAAGGCACTGAAAGATATCCTGACGATGACAGTTGATGCATTTGAGCAAAATGACCGTTATAAGGCGGCGCTTGTGCAGCCTTTGGAAGAGTTGATGGACGATATGAACAAGGAACTCAAGAAACGTCATGTCAAGCGTCTGCGTAAAGGCAAATGTACGATTGAGCTTGGACTGAGCCTGTCAGATATTTCGGATACGTATGAGCGTATCTCCGATCACTGCTCGAATATTGCTACCTGTGTGATTCAGGTGGAGGATGACGAACTCGATGCACATGAACACCGCAAAGAAGTGAAAGAGCAGGATGCGAAGTGGTACGACGAGCAATACAGAGCGTATGAACAGAAGTATGCACTGCCATAACAGTTGATAATCATAGAAAAAATATGCACGGATGTGCATGCAGGTCATCATGTTGATATATGGTGACGGATCATAACATGTCTTCGATAGACCTGCATTTTATCAGCAGACAGATGAAATGCAGGGGCAGATGGTTGTAAATGACAATTAATTCTGCTATATTGGGGACATGTTATTTTTATACAGATTTTCGGATTTGTATAATACGCGGTGAGCGGCAATAACAAAATCGGTAGACAGGAAAGAAGGAAGAGGTTATGAAGCTCGAATTAAAAGATATAAGAAAAAGCTTCGGGGAAAAAGAAATCCTGCACGGGGTCAGCTTCGCGGTGGAGAGCGGACGGGCGCTCGGGCTGCTTGGCCGAAATGGCGCAGGTAAGACAACAACTATCCGGATCATTATGGATGTATTCCATGCGAATTCTGGTGAGATTATGCTTGATGGAGCAATATTTCACCCGACGGCAAGCCAGGTTGGATATCTGCCGGAGGAACGGGGACTTTACCCGAAGAAGAAAGTACGTGACCAGATGGTGTATCTGGCTATGCTTAGGGGCATGAATAAGAAACAGGCGAATGAGAGCACTGTGAAATGGCTGGATCGTCTTCACGTATCCGAATATATTGACCGGAAATTAGAGACATTATCAAAGGGAAACCAGCAGAAGGTACAGCTTGCGGCAACTCTGGTCGGTAAGCCACAGTTAGTCATATTAGACGAGCCGTTTTCCGGGTTAGATCCGGTCAACGCACAGGTGTTAAAGGACGTCATCCGGGAATTGATCCGCGAAGGCCGCATCGTTATTTTCTCCAGCCATCAGATGAGCTATGTGGAGGAATTCTGCGAGGATATCGCGATCATCAATCATGGCGATGTCGTATTAGCCGGACATCTCGATGATATCAAGGATACGTACGGACGTGGCAGAAAGACGATATCGGCGGATAATTACAGCCCGCAGGAGCTGGCTGATATCTGCAGGGAGAAGCTGTCTTCTTATGCAGCTGTTGAGCGTGTGACGAAGAAATATGTGGTGCTGGAAATGAAACCGCAGGCCGATATGTGGCAGATCCTTGATATTTGTAAACAGGCGGGTGTTGAACTTCATCAGTTTGGAGCCTATGAGCCATCCTTGAATGATATCTTTATTTCTTGTGTCGGGGATGAAGAACCGGACACAGAAGCAGCAAAGGAGGCGGTATAGCATGAAGCAGTTTTTCACGATATTAAAGTTTGAACTGGACAACTATTTTAAGAGTAAATCATATGTGATCTCCACAATCCTGATTGCTGTTTTGGCAGCGGGCATCATGTTCGTTCCGCGTGTCAAGGATGCAATTACGGGAGATAAGAAGGATTCTACCGTTCAGGATGGCGCTTCTCGGGAGGAGACGGATTCTTCCGCAGAGGCAGATGCAGAGCATACATACGGGGTCTACGATCCGGAAGGAATATTGGATATCGATGCAGATGGTTCGGTATGGTATTCTGTGGCTGAAGGGATGAAGATGACCCGCTTTGATAGTGAGGATGCATTGAAAAAGGCAGTCAGAGACGAAAAAGCGGCTGCCGGATTTGCGGTTCATTCGCTGTCAGACTACGATTATTATGTATATAACAAGAGTATGGATAATTCCGATGCGGCCGTCTTTGACAGCTATCTGGGGATGCTTGTCAAGCTGGATTACTGTGAGAAGCATGACCTGGATCTGAATGAATTCATGGAGGCATCCTATAAGGAAATTACACATGATGAGTATGTCCTTGGCAAGGACAGTACACAGAATTTCTGGTACTGCTATGTGCTTGTAATCCTGATATTTATGCTCATCATCATGTATGGCATGAGTATTGCGTCTTCTGTTACAAATGAGAAGAGCAACCGCTCGATTGAGATTCTGGTTACCAGTACCGATTCAACGGCGCTGTTGTTCGGCAAGGTATTTGCAGGTGCTGTGGCAACGGTATTTCAGGTCGGAATCATTGCGGTCTGTCTGCTAGGTTCGTACCAGTACAATAAAGACTTCTGGGGCATTGACCTTGGGATGTTCTTGGATATCCCGGCCAATGTGTTGGTTGTATTTGCAGTATTCGGTATTGGCGGATTCCTATTTTATGCGTTCCTATACGGTGCGCTTGGGGCACTGGTGTCAAAGATTGAGGATTTGAATAAGTCCGCTGGATCGGCACAGATGATTATCATGATCGTATATTTTGTTGTGCTGCTTCAGCTTGACAAGGTGGACGGTGTACCGATGAAAGTTTGTTCCTTCCTGCCGTTTAGTTCTTACAGCGCCATGTTTGCGCGTGTGGCGATGGGACATGTACAGACATGGGAGATCATCGTATCTGCGGTGATTCTGTATATTTCCGTTGCACTTATGGGTGTGATCGGCGGTAAGATCTTCCGGAGTTCGACATTGCGTTACGGAAATCCGATCAAGCTTACAACAGCAATCAAAAACCTGCGCAAAAAGGATTCATAATGAATTCAGAAAAGAAAAATGGTGGCTAGATCCAGCCACCATCGAATTTCAATATTTCGCCGGTCATATAATCCGGCATTGCTAAAATATGAGAGATACAGGCGGCGGCTTCTTCGGGAGCCGCCATTTTTTCTGCAGGAATCTCTGCACACAGTGCCTTCTTCTCAGCGGCAGACAGATGTCCGTTCATAGTAGTATCCACCGCACCGAAAGCAATTGCGTTGACTGCGATATGACTTGGAGCAAGCTCCTTCGCAAGCGCCATCGTCAGGCTGTTGATGGCACCCTTTGTCGCTGAATAAGCAACCTCGCAGGAGGCACCGACCAGTCCCCAGACCGAGGAGATATTCAGGATACGTCCATGCTGGTTTCGCACCATATCAGGAATTACAGCATGGCAGGTGTTGTAGACGGAAGTTACATTGATGCGCAGGATGCGGTCGAATTCTTCCGGCGTCATGTCCTGAAAAAGCCCGACAAGCGAGATACCTGCATTGTTGATGAGTGTATCGACCGGATGTCCGGATGTGATAAGTGATGTGACACAATCTTCAACAAACGCGAAGTCAGACACATCTCCGGTAAACGGGAAGCATTTACAATTGGTTGTTGAATGAATCCTGTCTGCAACATTGTCTAAAGTGCCATCCGTGTTTCGGCTCACAATGGCAATACAGTCATATTCTTTTGCTAATTGATAAGCGGTAGTTTCACCGATCCCGCGGGAAGCTCCGGTAATAAGTGCTGTTTTCATAGGATTGAACCCTCCTTGCTTTAGGTGGCACATTTACGGTAAGACGCAAATGATTCACAAAAAATCCACACTATGATTATGCTATAAATGGTTGAAAAAAACAACAATATTTGCTATACTTGGAAAATGTATTGAAAAATGAACGGAATTATACAAGACTGAAACGAATCAATCGAGGATGGACGATGTATACAGCGTAGATAGGAGATAATTATGAGTGGTAGAAAACAGCAGACGGCAGCAGGATTGTTCTTTTCCATGTTACTGAGGGCAGCCGTTATTATATTAGGTATTGCAATCGTGGCGTTTGGTGCATTTTTTGTGTTGCAGGCGGTAAAGGGAAACACAGCAAAGGATACACCGGCGACAACACTGGATCAGAATGCGTTGACCGATTCACAGGTGGATGAGTTACAGATTACACCATCAACGGAAGCACAGACATCTGAAGAAACGGCGGCAGAGATACCGGCTACAGATAAGAAGATTCTTGTTTTGAACAGTACAGAAATAGCCGGACTTGCCGGACGCTGGTGTGACACTTTGAAAGCCAATGGTTATACAGATACCAATGCATCGGATTATACAGAAGCGTTGGCAGATACAAAGATTGTTGCGCGGGAAGACGGCGTAGGGAAAGAACTCGTGCAGTATTTTGCAAATGCCAGCTATGAGGTTGGAACGGTGACAAGTAATGTCACAGAGTCAACCGATGAATATGATGTGGTAATCATTATCGGTGCTTCTGATAGTGAGCACTGATAATAGAATAGAAAAGAATAAAAATAAACGACAGACTCCATACTAAAGGCAGGTATGGAGTCTTTTTTTGGAGGTTGTGTAAATGACGGCAAAAAGATATGGGTTGATGACGGTTGGGGCATTTTTGATGGCATTTTCTGTTGTTGTGTATTTTAATCCGTTGGAACTTGTAACAGGAGGTGTGACAGGACTTGCAATATTATTCGACCATCTGTTTCACATTCCGATGTGGCTGGTAAATGCGGCGGTGAATGTTCCATTGTTTATTATCGGATATAAGGTGCTTGGAAAGCTTGTGTTTTATCGCACAGTCTATGCAACGGTCTGTTTGTCTGTATTTCTCGGTCTGATACGGCCATTGCCGCTTCTGACAGGGGATGTGCTGGTGGACGGACTTTGCGGAGGCGTGATTATGGGCGGTGGATTGGGGCTTATCTTTTTACAGAATGCATCATCGGGAGGTGCCGATATGACGGCGCAGATCATCAACCGAAGGATTTCCCATATTTCCGTTCCGAAATTAATGGCGATCATAGATGGAATTATTATATTGGCAGGAATTGGTGTGTTTGGACTTCGAAATGGAATTTATGCGATGATTGTATTATTCGTTATGACAAAAGTTTCGGATCTGGTATTGGAAGGGCCAAACCATGCAAAGCTGATATATATCATATCGACAGAAGAAAAAATTCTTACGGAGTATATTATTGGGCAGCTTGGGCGCGGAGTAACAAAGATTCCTGCATCAGGGGGATATACAGGAAGTCCGAAACAGATACTGTTATGTGCACTCAGTTCAAAGGAAATGGTAAATGTCAAGAGGAAAATTTCCGAGGTTGATGACCGTGCAATATGTTTTGTTGGAGATATTCGGGAGGCTTATGGTGAAGGTTTCACAAAATATATAGAGGGTACAACTAGTAAAGTTTGTGAAAAGTTCACAAAAAAAACATGAAAAAAATTTTCATATACAAATTATACAATATTTTTCCGCCTTATTTGTTGAATAGTAATATGGCAACTTTGGGCTGTTTGGTGTATCATACAAACATCATGAGTCAGATGATTATAGCTAAAATCTAAGGAGGAAAAATCAAAATGGCTAGTTTACAACTTAAGAATATTTATAAGATTTACCCAAATGGTTTCAATGCTGTTAAGGACTTTAACCTTGACATTGAAGATAAGGAGTTCATCATCTTCGTTGGACCTTCAGGATGCGGTAAGTCTACAACACTTCGTATGATTGCAGGACTTGAGGATATCAGTTCCGGTGAGCTTTGGATCGGTGATAAGATGGTTAACGATGTAGAGCCTAAGGATAGAGATATTGCGATGGTATTCCAGAACTACGCTTTGTACCCACATATGTCAGTTTATGATAACATGGCATTCGGTCTGAAGCTTAGAAAAGTACCAAAGGAGAAGATTGACAAGCAGGTACATGAGGCTGCTAAGATTCTTGATATTGAGCATCTGCTTGATAGAAAGCCAAAGGCTTTGTCAGGTGGTCAGAGACAGCGTGTGGCTATGGGACGTGCTATCGTTCGTGAGCCAAAGGTATTCCTTATGGATGAGCCTCTTTCAAACTTGGATGCTAAGCTTCGTGTTCAGATGCGTGTTGAGATTTCAAGACTTCACCAGAGACTGCAGACAACTATCATTTACGTAACACATGACCAGACAGAGGCTATGACTCTTGGTACAAGAATTGTAGTTATGAAGGACGGTATTATTCAGCAGGTAGATACACCACAGAATCTGTACGACAAGCCATGCAACCTCTTCGTAGCTGGTTTCATGGGTATGCCACCTATGAACTTCATCGATTGTAAGGTTGTTAAGTCTGGCGCAGACGTACTTCTTATGTTTGGTTCTCACTCAATCAAGGTTCCTGATGCTAAGGCTCAGAAGCTGATCAGTGGTGATTTCCTTGATAAGGAAGTTGTTCTTGGTATCCGTCCAGAGGATATTCATGATGAGCAGCTCTTCATTGAGTCTTCACCTGAGAGTGTGATCGATGCAAGAATCAATATTTACGAAATGCTTGGTGCTGAAGTATATCTGTACTTCACAATCGATCAGTTCGATATCACAGCAAGAGTAAATGCACGTACAACAGCAAGACCTGGTGATACAGTTCAGTTCGCATTCGACCTGAGCAAGATTCACATCTTCGACAAGGAGACAGAGGAGATTATTGCCAGCTAATTTTGAGTGAATACTCGGAATTATGAACAAAATGTGATTTTTTAGAGGAAATGCATAAAATTATGCGTTTCCTCTTTTTTTTTTCTTTCTTTTCGTGTAAAATATACTTTGTATGATTATTTGGATGTCAGAGATTGGCATTGACAGCAATAAAACAAATATGTTACAATTTTGTTACGAAATGTTTAAAAACGCAACATGGAATAGGGGTGGACGAATGATTTCGAATCAGATACTGCAGGATACGATTACAGGTATTAAATCTATCACAAGAGTTGAGCTTTGTGTGATGGATACGGAAGGTAAGATACTTGCAACAACGATGCAAGGGATGGAGGAATATGAGGATGAGGTTATAAAATTCTCAGAATCAGCGGCTGACAGTCAGGTGATTGGCGGATTCCAGTTTTTTAAGGTCTACGAAGAGAATGAACTGGAATACATTATTTTGGCAAAGGGGGATGCCGAGGATGTTTATATGGTAGGTAAGATGGCTACCTTCCAGATTCAGAATTTACTGGTTGCTTATAAGGAACGTTTTGATAAGGATAACTTTATTAAAAATTTGCTCTTAGATAACCTGTTACTGGTGGATATCTATAATCGTGCAAAAAAACTGCATATTGAGACAGATGTAAAACGTATCGTGTTCATTATTGAGACGAAAACAGAGAAGGATACAAATGCACTTGAGACAGTCAGAACGTTGTTTTCAAGCAAGACAAAAGATTTTATCACAGCTGTGGATGAGAAGAATATTATTCTTGTCAAAGAGGTTAAACCGAGCGAGACATATGATGATATGTATAAGACGGCAAAGGTGATTGTTGACATGCTGAATACAGAAGCAATGTCTTCCGTGAATGTAGCATATGGTACGATCGTCAATGAAATTAAGGAAGTGTCACGTTCCTATAAAGAGGCAAAACTCGCACTGGATGTAGGGAAGATTTTCTATAGTGACAGAAGAATTATTGCATACAGTAATCTGGGAATCGGACGATTAATCTATCAGTTACCGCTTCCGCTTTGCAAGATGTTTATCAAAGAAATATTTGATGGCAAATCTCCGGATGAGTTTGATGAGGAGACATTGACAACCATTGATAAGTTCTTTGAGAACAATCTGAACGTATCAGAGACATCTCGTCAGTTGTATATTCATCGAAACACTTTGGTTTATCGTCTGGATAAACTGCAGAAGAGTACAGGACTTGATTTGCGAGTGTTTGAAGATGCCATAACATTCAAGATTGCTCTTATGGTTGTGAAGTATATGAAATATATGGAATCATTAGAATACTAGATGAGAAGTTCCAAAGGAGATAGTTAAAATGTTAGAACTGAATCACGTTAAGATGAGGTATCCGGCAAGTAAGACGTATGCCTTGAATGATGTAAGTTTAAAAATTGAAAAGGGTGAGTTCGTTTTTATCGTAGGATCTTCAGGTTCTGGTAAAACGACATTGATTAAATTGTTACTGAAGGAATTAGATCCTACATCCGGCAAAATTAAGGTTGCAGGTACAGACTATAGCAAACTGAAACGTAAAAACATTCCGAAGATTCGGCGTAAGATAGGCGTTGTATTTCAGAACTTCCGGTTGCTGAAAGACCGGACGGTATATGAGAATGTTGCGTTTGCACAGCGGGTTATTGAGACACCAAGTCGTTATATTCGTAGACAGGTGCCTGCGATGCTGACATTGGTTGGGCTTGCAGACAAGTACAAATCATTTCCGAAGCAGTTGTCAGGTGGTGAGCAGCAGAGGGTTGCACTCGCACGTGCACTTGTGAACAAACCGGAGATATTGCTTGCCGATGAGCCGACCGGAAATCTGGATCCGAAGAATTCATGGGAAATTATGCGGCTTCTAGAGGATGTCAACAAGAAGGGAACAACTGTCGTTGTTGTAACGCATAACAAAGAGATCGTCAATATGATGAAGAAGCGTGTTGTTACGCTGAAACATGGCGAAATAATCAGCGATGAGCAAAAAGGTGGGTATATCGATGAGGATTAGTTCATTCATGTATAGTATCAGGCAGGGTATTAAAAATATAAGAAGAAACCTTTTGTTCTCACTGGCGTCAATCGGAACAATTGTTTCCTGTCTGTTCTTGTTTGGTTTATTTTATTGTGTAATTGTCAATTTCCGTACAGCTATGACGGATTTGGAGAATACGGTTACAATCTCCGTATTTTTCGATGAAGGTGTTACCGATGAGAATATTACAATGATCGGTCAGCAGATTCGACTGCGGGATGAGGTTAATACGTTGGATTTTATCTCTGCAGATGAAGCATGGAAGCAGTATGCAGAAGAAAAATTTGATGATCCGCAGGCTGCAATCGATGCGTTTCAGGGAGATAACCCTTTGAAGAATAGTGCATCATATAAGATTACTTTGAAGGATTTGTCAAACCAGGCAGAATTCGTACAGTATCTGAAGAGCCTTACCGGGGTCAGAAAGGTACTTAGTTCCGAAGTAACTGCAGATGGTGTGGCTGCCCTGAACAGTGTTGTCAGTTATGCATCTATAGGAATTATTGTAATTCTGTTGCTGGTATCCATATTCCTGATCAGTAATACAATCACGATTGGTATTACAGTACGTAAAGAGGAAATCGGAATCATGAAATTGATAGGTGCGACGAATTTCTTTGTTCGTGCTCCGTTTATTGTAGAAGGTGTCGTGATCGGTTTGGTAGGTTCACTGATTCCACTGATTCTGATTTACTATATGTATGACACCGTCATTCAGTACATTATTGGACGATTCTCCGTTGTACAAAGTTTATTTGCATTTGTACCGGCAAAAGAAATATTTGCAGTCTTGATTCCGTTATCTGCCGGTATCGGTATCGGACTTGGATTGATTGGTAGTATATTAACAACACGGAAACATTTAAAAGTTTAGGAGGGACACATATGAAGTGTAAAAAGCTCGTAAGGGCAATTATTGCATTTGCTGTAGCTGGAAGCATGAGTATGACAGTAAACGCAACCAGTATTTCGGACCTGAAAGAACAAAAGGGCGAGAAGGAAAGTAAAAAGGCTGAGGCCGAAGCTGTACTTGCGCAGTTGGAACAGGAACAAAATTCGATTCTGGATGCGATTGCAGAGCTGGATAAGCAGGTGGAGGAATACACCAATGAGATTACTGATCTGGAAGCACAGCAGACGCAGTTGGAATCGGATATTGCAGTAAAACAGACAGAACTTACTGCAGCACAGCAAAAAGAGCAGGATCAGTATGCGGCTATGAAGGAGCGTATCAAGTATTCTTATGAGAATGGTAATCCTTCATATCTGGATGTGCTGTTTTCCACATCCGATATTTCTGATATTGTAAATCAGGCAGAATATGCAGATCAGATTTATTCATATGACAAGAATTTGTTTGATGATTTTGTACAGACCCGTCAGACAATCGCAGACACAAAAGCCGGATTGGAGCAGGATCTGCAGGATGTCGAAGATATCAAGTTAGAGGTGGAAGATAACAAAGCGGCTGTAGAGGTCATGATCGAAGGTAAGCAGGTTCAGGTAGCAAACTATGCGTCTTCTATCGGTGATTATGAAGCTACGATTGCTGAATTGAATCAGGATATTGAGGCTACAAACCAGGCGATTGCGGCAGCTGAAGCGGCTTATCAGGAACAGCTTAGAAAACAGCAGGAAGCAGCAAATGCCGCTGCAGCAGCAGGAAATGGCGGTAGTGGTGGTACGACAACGACTACAGTACCGAGTTATACAGGGGGAACTTTCCAGTGGCCGGTCTCAGGTACTATTACTTCTTATTTTGGACGAAGAGAGAGTCCCGGCGGTATCGGTTCTACATATCACCAGGGATTGGATATTGGATGTCCGACAGGAACCCCGGTCGGAGCATGTGAGGCAGGAACTGTAATTGCGGCATCATATTCAAGTTCGATGGGTAATTATGTAACGATTGCGCATAGTGCGAGTGTGACAACAACATATATGCATAACTCAAGTCTGTGTGTCAGCGTTGGACAGACTGTATCACGTGGACAGACTATCGCGCTTGCCGGAAGTACCGGTAATTCAACAGGTCCACACTGCCATCTTGGCGTTCGAGTGAACGGCAGTTATGTTGATCCGTTGCAATATCTGCAGTAGGAGAACATAAGATAAAAAGGAGTGGACAATTAGTCGTGAAGAAGATGAAAAAACTATGGACTTTTGGGTTAGTTGCTGCATTATCGATTGTATGTATCGGATGCAGTGACAATACGGAGTCAAAGAAAAATACAAGAGAATCCATCGAAGTACAGACGGATTCCAATGCAACCCCGGAGAATGCGGAGTCGGTGGTTGCTTCTGATCTCTGGCAGGATAGTTCTGTCGAGAAGAAAATTGCTGAGATTAATAGTCTGGTTGACAAGTATTATTATTTCGACGTTGATCGGGATAAGCAGGAAGAAGCGTTGTATGATGGAATTATGGAAGGTTTGGACGATCCATATTCTGTCTACTATACAAAGGATGAGTATGCAGACCTGCAGGAAGATACATCCGGCGAATATGTGGGTATCGGTGCAGTTGTGACGATGAATTCCGATATGCGTGTTGAGATTGTTCGTCCGATTAAGAACAGTCCGGCAGAGGAAGCAGGACTTAAGGCCGGTGATATCCTGGTACAGGTAGATGATACTGAGATTACGGATCAGGAGCTTTCAGTAGTTGTGGATATGATTCGTGGAGAAGAAGGTACCAAGGCGCATCTGAAGATTTATCGTCAGGGCGAGCCGGATTATCTGGAGTTTGATGTCGAACGCCGCACAGTGGAAAACTATACGGTAGAAAACGAGATGCTGGATGATCAGGTTGGATATATTGCGGTAACACAATTTAATGATAATACTGCAAAGGAATTTGAGGATGCAATTGATGAGGTGCAGGCGAATGGTGCCAAGGCAGCGATCATTGATCTGAGAGATAATCCGGGTGGACTTTTGACAGCGGTTATTGAGATGTGCGACTATATCATGGATGATGGTGTTATCGTATCAACAAAAGACCGTGATGGAAATGTTCTGGGTGAGTACAAAGATAGCGGAAAGCATAGTGTGGATATTCCTTTGGTAGTTCTTGTAAATGGCAATAGTGCCAGTGCATCGGAAATCTTCTCAGGAGCGATGCAGGATTCCGGAAAAGCAAAGCTGGTCGGAACAACAACATTTGGTAAAGGAATTGTGCAGTCTGTAATTCCATTGGATGATGGAACTGCAATCAAGCTTACAATCGCAAAATATTTTACTCCAAATGGAAATGATATCCATGAGAAGGGAATCGAACCTGATTATGTAGTAGAACTTCCGGATCATAAGACATCCGCGGTTAGTATTGACCGTGCAGATGATACGCAGTTACAAAAAGCACAGGAAGTTATTGCAGAGATGCTAAATAATTAGTATAATAAGCGAGGGTTTTATCGAAAGATAAGACTCTTGCTTATTTTCTTATAGAATATAACAATAAATTAAGATAAGAAGGGAGACGCACATGAATAAGGAAATGATTATCGTGCTTGATTTTGGTGGTCAGTACAACCAGCTGATTGCACGTCGTGTCCGTGAATGTAATGTGTATGCAGAGGTACATCCGTACACCTTGTCGATTGACAAGATTAAGGAGATGAATCCGAAGGGAATCATTTTTACGGGTGGTCCGAATAGTGTGTATGGCGATGAGTCACCGCGCTATCAGAAGGAAATATTTGATTTAGGAATTCCGATTCTCGGAATTTGCTATGGCTCACAGTTGATGGCTTATATGCTTGGCGGTACTGTTGAGACTGCTCCGGTTAGTGAGTATGGAAGAACAGAGGTTGATGTCGATAATGGCAGTGATATCTTCCGTGGCGTAAAGTCACAGACGATTTGCTGGATGAGTCATACTGATTATATATCAAAAGCCCCGGAAGGTTTCAAAGTTGTGGCAACAACCCCTGTCTGCCCGGTTGCGGCTATGGAGTGTCCGGAGCGTAAATTGTATGCGACACAGTTCCACCCAGAGGTTATGCACACGGAGGAAGGACAGAAGATGCTGTCAAATTTCGTATATAATGTGTGTGGATGTTCTGGCGACTGGAAGATGGATTCTTTTGTCGAGACAACAATCCGTGAAATCCGTGAGAAGGTTGGAGACGGAAAGGTATTGTGTGCTCTGTCCGGTGGAGTTGATTCTTCTGTTGCAGCCGTTCTTCTTTCGAAGGCAGTAGGAAAGCAGCTTACCTGTGTATTCGTTGACCATGGCTTACTTCGTAAGAACGAGGGCGATGAGGTTGAGGCTGTATTTGGCCCGGAAGGTCCGTATGAATTGAATTTTGTCCGTGTCAATGCGCAGGAACGTTATTATAAGAAATTAGCCGGTGTTACCGAGCCGGAAGCAAAACGTAAGATTATCGGCGAGGAGTTCATCCGTGTATTCGAGGAAGAGGCAAAGAAGATTGGTGCTGTTGATTTCTTGGTGCAGGGAACAATCTACCCAGATGTAATTGAGTCCGGGCTTGGAAAGTCAGCAGTGATTAAGAGTCACCACAATGTTGGCGGACTTCCGGATCATGTTGATTTTAAGGAAATCATCGAGCCGCTTCGTCTGCTCTTCAAGGATGAAGTAAGAAAAGCCGGATTGGAGCTTGGTATTCCGGAATATCTGGTATACCGTCAGCCATTCCCGGGACCGGGACTTGGCATCCGTATCATTGGTGAAGTAACCGCAGACAAGGTTCGTATCGTGCAGGATGCAGATTATATCTACCGTGAGGAGATTGCGAAAGCAGGTCTTGCCAAGAATCTTGGTCAGTATTTCGCAGCGCTGACGAACATGCGTAGTGTTGGTGTTATGGGTGACGAACGTACCTATGATTATGCAATCGCACTTCGTGCAGTCAACACCAGCGACTTCATGACCGCGGATTGCTCCGAGATTCCATTCGAAGTATTGCAGAAGGTTATGACAAGAATTATAAACGAAGTAAAGGGCGTAAACCGTGTAATGTATGATCTGACGAGTAAACCGCCTGGAACGATTGAGTTTGAATAGAGGCTGCAAGTCTTGGAATCCGCTAAACAAGCGCTTTCCGAGACTTTTTCTTTTGCTCTGTTACTAATAGCAACTACTCTTTTATATTTGTTGCTTGTGTATAATGATATCAAAGATGTTGTGGAGCTTGTGAATTTTAGAATTGAGCAGAAAGAAAAGATTCAGCAGATTGAGGACAGACAGCAGGAGATATACAGGGAAAGCTCTAGCCAGAAAAAGTAGCATTAAGAGTGAGGCACGATACAGGGAGTATCAGATATGACATGTGGAAGTATAGAAAGAATTGGACGAGTTGAAGCAGGAGAAAAGGAAGATTAAGAGGCAGATACAGCTTGTTGATAGCATTATGAAAGAAAATCTGTATGTTGCATTATTATGCAGTGTCGGCGGATGAAGAGGTTGTTGCAGACAGGGATGTTGACATACCAGAGATGGAAGAGGAGACTGCGGTAGAGAAAGCAGCGGCAGTAGTTGTTGAGCCTGATACAAATGTTGCGGTAATGAATCATGACAATAGTCAGAATGAAATAGGCAGACAGAGAGAGCTAGCTGATAGTGCGAGAAAACAGCAGACTGATTTAGATGGCATAGGAATACCAGAGATTCATAATTCATCTGGTGTTAATGTGGCAAGAGTGGGCGAAAGTATAACTGATGTAACAGATAAAAGTAAATTTGCAGAAACTAAAGAAGCTGAGCCGGTGGACAATGTTGGCTGGATTGTCAGGAGAATATCAGAGCTTGGAGGTTATGAGAGTATTAGTGATACTGTTAAGGCAGATGTATTCGGATTTGATATTGCTGATTTGAGTGGAAGCATAATGTTGTTTTCGGAAGTGATGAAAAAACTTGGAATAAAGCTAGATGAGGATGAGCTTTATGAGGAGTTTTCGAGGATTTATGATGAGAGTGTTAGTAGAGATGCTGGTAAAGATAAAGCAGAAGATAAGATGTGGAATAGGGGCAGAGGAAGGTGATTCCTCTGTTTTTAGCCATTAAGGATAAATAGATAACAAAAAAATGATATTTATAACATCACAAAAATATGATATAATTTATAAGTAGATTATGATTTGTAATATAGGGAGAAAACATGGGTATCAAATTATTTCTGAATGATTATTATGATCTTTTAAAGTTTATGTATGATAATGAAGTAGAGATTTTGGATGAAAAAGTGATTCCATTAACACAGCAGGAGATAGCGACAACTTTAAAATGTAGCAAGATGAAGATTAACAGTATGTTTAGCATTCTGCAAAAGCAAGATTATGTAGAGCAAAAAACAAGAGGCAAATATGTTTTGACGGATAAAGCAGAGAACATAATTGAAACAATAGAAACATTACAGTAGTTACAGATAAGGAGCAATATATGCCTACATTAGATTGGATAGGAAAAGACAAAGTAATTAATCATCATAAAGATGTTCCGTATAAAGTACTTGAAAGAAAGTATAGTTTTGATGAAAGTGGTATGCACAAAGAGGATATTCACAGCAATAACATGATAATTCATGGTGACAATCTTGAAGCCTTGAAGTCGCTACTTCTGCAGTATGAAGGAAAAATCAAATGTATATACATAGATCCACCTTACAATACAGGAAATGAAGGATGGATATATAATGATAACGTAAATGATCCAAAGATAAAGAAGTGGCTTGGAGAAGTCGTTGGTAAAGAGGGGGAGGATTTATCAAGGCATGATAAATGGTTATGTATGATGTATCCAAGACTTGTGTTGCTACAAAAATTATTGGCAGATGATGGAGCTATTTTTATCAGTATTGACACAAATGAGTTATATAATTTGTAAAATATTTGTGATGAAATTTTTGGAGCAAATTGTTTTGTAGAAGATGTTTCATGGCAGCGAACATATTCTATGCGAAACGATGTGAAAGGCATTGCAGCAGAAGTTGAACATATTCTTGTATATGGAAAGTTACCACATTGGCAGCCTAATAAATTAAAGCGAACTGAAAAAATGGATTCAAAATATAAAAATCCGGATAATGATCCTCGTGGAGCATGGAGAAATATTGTTGCTAGTGCTCCTAACGCATCAACACATCAGGGAATGGTGTATGCAATTCAGAATCCATATACTGGAGAATTTGTATATCCACCGCAAGGAAGATGTTGGAGTTTAGGACAAGAACCAATGTTAGAAGCGATGAATAAGTGGTACTCTTATAAATTGAGTGATATTCATGATGAAAAAAAAAGAGCAGAAATATGTGGTGTGTCTAAAGAAAAAATAAGAAGAGATGTATTAGCCATAGTAATAGATGGATCATTAGAGGATGCTATGAAAAGGGCTAAGGAGATAAACAATAATGTTTTGCCAGAATTTTATTTTTCACGAAATGGGAAGGGAACTTTAAGCAGGAAGGCATACATTAATCAAGTAGGTGGACGCCCAGTAACAAATTTTTGGTCTTTTGCGGAAACTGGTCATACGGATGAGGCATCACGTTTACTAAAAGCAATGTTTGATGGTAATGTGGTTTTTGATACGCCTAAGCCACCTAGAATGATTGAACGTATTTTACAGATTACTGGAAATGAGGAAACACTAATTCTAGATTCTTTTGCTGGTTCCGGTACAACAGCTCATGCTGTTTTGAATATGAACAAGTCAGACGGAGGCAATAGAAAATTTATTCTTGTAGAAATGGGAGATTATGCAGATACAATTACTGCGGAGCGTGTGAAACGAGTAATAAATGGTTATGGAGAAGGAAAGAACGCAGTAGAAGGAACAGGTGGAAACTTTTCATACTATGAGTTAGGAAATCCATTATTTATGCAAGATGGAACGATAAATGATGAGGTAGATATAACTGAAGTCAGAAAGTATGTCTGGTATACAGAGACAAATGGCATTGAGTATAAAGAAAATATACAGGAAAAGTATTTTCTTGGTTCATATAATGATACAGCCTATTATTTTTATTATGAAAAAGATAGGGTAACAATACTTGACTATGAATTTTTGACAAGTGTACATAAGAAAGAACAGGCATATGTTATGTATGCGGATTCTTGTGCATTGTCAGATAGTGACTTACAAAAATGGAATATCACATTTAAAAAAATACCAAGAGATATTGAACATATCTAGAAAGGAATGAGATATGGAATTAAAAAAGTATCAGTTACAGGTAATAAAGGATTTAGACAGATTTTTAGAATTGCTGATAGAAAAGCAGAATATAAGTAAAGCCTATAATGCTTTGTGGAATGAAAAAGGAATTAATGTTGGAATAGACGGCATGCCACCATATAATCCTGAACTAGCAGGTGTTCCTCAGGTTTGCTTTAAAGTTCCAACGGGAGGAGGAAAGACTTTTCTGGCAGCAAATTCACTCAAACCGATATTTGCTTCTATGCCACACATACATCCTAAGGCAGTAGTATGGCTTGTACCTTCAGATGCTATCTTGTCACAGACATATAAGACATTAACAGATAAGAATCATGCATATAGAAAGAAGATAGATGTTGATTTTGGAAATAAAGTAGAAGTTTACTCAAAGCAACAGCTCCTGAATGGACAGAATTTTAATCCAACATCAGTAAGTGACAATTTGTCTATTTTTGTATTAAGTTATGATTCATTTAGGACAAGTAAAAAAGACGGAAGAAAAGCATATCAGGAAAATGGTAGTTTATTACCATTTGTAAGATTTAAACAGGATAGCAGTAATTTATTAGAAGATACAGATGAAACTGCTTTAATTCAGGTTATTCGAAAACTGAATCCTGTTGTTATTGTTGACGAGAGCCACCATGCAACGAGCAAGCTTAGTAAGGAAATGTTACAGAATTTTAATCCGTCATTTGTACTTGATTTAACGGCAACACCGAAGAGGGGAAGTAATATAATTTCATTTGTAGATGCCAGACAGTTAAAAGCGGAAAACATGGTAAAGTTACCTGTAATTGTATACAACAGAAAATCACAGGAAGATGTTTTTATATCTGCCGTATCATTAAGAAGAAAGCTGGAATTGGAGGCGGTTCAGGAACAGAAAAACGGCGGTAAATATATTCGTCCTATTGTACTGTTTCAGGCACAGCCTAGAAACAATGATGACAGTACAACCTATGAGAAGATTAAGCATACTTTAATGGAGATGGGAATACCAGAGTCTGAAATTGCAATAAAAACAGCGGATAAGGATGAACTAAAGACTATAGATTTGAGTAGTTCAGATTGCAATATTAGATATATTATAACAGTTAATGCATTGAAAGAAGGGTGGGATTGTCCTTTTGCATATATACTGGCTACAGTTGCAAATAGAACATCAAGTATAGATGTGGAACAGATATTAGGTAGAATTTTAAGATTACCTAATACAAAAAAGAATGAAAGCGAAGTCTTAAATCTTTCATATGTAATTACATCATCAAATGCATTTTATGCAACTCTTGATAAGGTAGTAGTTGGACTTAATGCAGCAGGATTTACCAGTAAAGATTATAGAGTAGATGACTGTGAAGATGTAGTTGGTGAACGACAGACAAAACAGGAAGCTAATGGTCAGACAGAGCTGCCACTTGACAATATTCAAGTTGGTAATGATGATAAGGATACAGACGAACTTGATGGATTAAATGTAGAATTAATGAAGATACAGTTGGAAACATTGGAGAAAGAATCTGCTGAAACAGGAACAGAAGATAGTTCAGTATCATCTAATGCGATTAACGATATGCTTGAACATGCAAAAGCACAGAATGAATTGTATTGGCAGGAATTTCAGGAGACAGAAGAAAATTATGTACCTGTACCATCGGAAGTAGGGGATAAAATGAAACATTATAAAATGAATCAATTATTTGCAGATGAAGCTGGCAGTATGGAAATACCACAATTTATGATTGAGACAGGACGTTCTCTGTTTTCTGAACATGTGCAACAGCCTCTATCCAGGGAAAATTTATATGCAGGATTTTCTTTATTGGATAAAGATACAGTTATAGATTTTGATAGTGTGGATTCTGAAATAGCCCGTATAGATATTGATGATTCTGATGCAATGCCTAAAGCATGGAAATTGCAGGGATTCGACAATCAAAATGTGAAAAAGTGGTTTGATGAACAGCCATCAGATAGAAAAATACGTTTGTGTAAGGACATGATAATAAAGAAATTATCAAAGAATAATGCGGTAAATGATAAAGAGTTGGATATATATGTGGACAGAATTATTCAGAACCTGACTGAGGATCAATTAACAGATATGGAACAGACACCAGGTATCTATGCTTTGAAAATTAACAAAAAAGTTAATTCTCTTTTGGATGAATATGCAAAGAAAATGTTTTATGAGTGGGTTGAACAAGACAAAATTTCTTGTATGCCATCATATAAGCTGCCGAAAGAAATAAGCCCGACAGAAACAATAGCATCAATACCAAAATCACTATATAACGAAGAGGAAAAGTTTGATACCGAATATGAAAGAAAGGTTGTCATGGAATTATCCTCATTAAACAATATTAAATGGTGGCATAGAAATATGGCAAGAAAAGGATTTGCCATAAATGGTGCTGTAAACTCATATCCGGATCTTATGGTGAGAACAGAAAGCGGTAAACTTTTACTAATAGAAACTAAAGGTGATCAGCTTGAAAATTCTGAATCCAGAGAAAAAGCCGAAACCGGAGCAAAGTGGGCAGAGATGGCTGGAAGAATGTATAAGTATTATATGGTGTTTGAAACAAAGAATCCTGGATATAATGGAGCTTATTCTTATGAGGAGTTTATGAGGATTGTTAAGGAACTGTAGATCAGGTGAAATATTAAATTATAGTGGGATAGCAATAAGTATAAACATCTAGGAGGTGACTTGGCTTGAATGATAATGGCGGAATTTACAGTTTGGCAGGATTTGCATATCAAATGAAAGTTTTTATTTTGCAAATTTTACAATTACAAAGAGGAAACGTACTTGAGTATGAGACAATAGAGGATGTTGCTTTAAAAATGACGGCAGACAATATAGATAAACATGAAGATCAACTATGTAGTGTTTTAACTACGACGAGTAGAAAGGCAATTCAGGTTAAAAGAACGGATGTAACGAATAGTGTTGCAAAAAAGGTGCTTAAAAATTGGATTTTAGCAGATAAAAGTAATAATGACATTGAGCAATTTGTATTAGTCACAGATAGAGATATTTCCATGGATATATTTGTCAATTTGGATGCAGATGCAATATATACAGAAGTGATTTCTACTAAGAGTAAAAAATCAATAGATGCTAAGGTAAAATTGATTGGTTATTCAGAGGAAAATTTAAAACTTAAAATTCAAGATATTATTTCAAAGGCAAATATACAGAAATATGTAGATATTGATACAGAGATTATAGAAGGTTTTGATGATTTTTTTATAAGATCAGCGGTAACAGATGCTACATATATTTTGAGAATTAAGCAATTAATACAACAGATTACAGTCCAAATACTAGATGCCGTTTCAAAAGGAAATTCATACGAATTAACATATGAAAAGATGTGTCATATGAAAAATTGCATAATTTCAGAGATAACCGATGATAAATGGGAACCTAAATTTTCAGAGTTTAGAAAATTGAAAAAGGTTGATTTGAATGATTTGGCGGTAATAAAAACTAGGGAATATGCACAGTTGAAAGAATGTACTAGTCTAACTAGTGCAGATATATCTCGACATCTTCAATATGGGGAGTATTATGAGAATAGTAAGCGTTCTTATTATGAAATAGGTATGGATGACATAGTCGATGATTTAGAATATACAGCATATGGTAACTTTTGTGATGCAAAAATGGAATTGCGAAATAGATTAGAAGATACACCGGATAATCGCTTAATTGAAACTAAGTTGAAAAGCAATTCTAGAGCAGTTGATGAGCAAATAAGATATGGAGTTTGTATTAATCTAACAAGTGAGGATACAGATGACAGTATTCAAATATCGTGGAAGGATGATTAAATGAAAAGTATAAAATTCGAAGCGTATCAGATAAGTGTATACTGCGATACAGTGTATATGCTTGTAAAGCAGCATAAAGATATTAGTGTTGCTAAATTGATTTTCTTTACATATGCAATAAATAAAGAGCGTTTTTTTGATAAAGATGTTTACAATGCAAAAAATACTCAAAATATTTTGAATAAAGAAATTTCCACTATAAATGGAGATTTTGTTGGATATGCAAATGCTACACCTTATATTCTTAAGGCGATTCATATTCTCGCAAAAGCAGATAAAATAAGAATAGAAGATAATATTGTGCATATAGCTGATACGAAATTTAGTTATGCAAAATGTAATTCAGAAAGTACATTTGTTTATAATGTAATTGAAGAGAGTAAAACGTGGACTGATAAGCGTTTTATGAGGGAGGTGTTACA
>ERZ1026776.261-NODE-261-length-39449-cov-55.687440_pt1 | contig 39449 bp, 27 predicted proteins | sample MGYA00380125_ERZ1026776 | MGnify/ENA primary metagenome ERZ1026776 (study PRJEB33269, sample SAMEA4719761) | human gut metagenome | biome: human-associated habitat; feature: organic feature; material: feces | place: Cameroon | collected 2013-10 ...
TTTCTGTTTTTTATCCCAACTGGCTTATAATTCGGAAATTTTATCTAAATTTGTGATATCAAAAGTGTGGGGTGCCATACTTTTTCATCAACCTATTAATTTCAAAAGCACGAATAGATTGAGAGAATAATATGGGCATATTTCCAGTAAAGCAGAACAGAAAGTAGACAGTAATATGTACAGATGTTACAAATAAAGAATCACACAAGTAATGCCCATAACGAAACCGATAAGATTTTTAAAAAGGCTGCAGCAAGTGATTGCCGCAGCCTTTTATTGTATATGGATTAGCTTCTTTTTAAATTCTGATAACTTCCATTTTGACCTCTTGTTCCCTTTTTCTTTTATTCTCCGACGAGCGTTATTCCGTTGTCGGAGATGGTAATGAGTCGGCGCTTATACAGGTCGCCCACCGCACGCTTATACACCTTCTTGCTCACTTGGAAGCGATGCTTGATGTCCTCGGCGTCGCTTTTGTCGCCAAGGTCGCAGTGTCCGCCGTTGTCGCGCAGATACTGTAGGAGCGTTTCGGAGAAGTCGAGTGTCTGCTGGCGGCCCGTCGGCTGCAGCGTCACGTCAATCTTTCCGTCTGGACGAACCGTTGAGATGTAACCCTTTACACGGTCGCCGGTATGCAGATAGCGGAAAACCTGGTCTTCATAAACCAGTCCGGGGTAACAGTTATCAATGATGACCTTGAATCCCATCTCCGTCTTCTGCCACACCAGAAGGTCAACTTCCTGCCCGTTCTTGTAGTAGGGATGGCGTTCGCTGAAGTAGCGCTCCACCTTTGCTGAGGCCACGATGCGATAGCTGTCCTCGTCGATATGTACGTGTACGATGTATTTCTCGCCCTTCTGCATGCGCATTTTCTGTTCGCGGAACGGGCAGAAAAGGTCCTTCATGAGTCCCCAGTTGAGGAATGCGCCGTACTCGTTCACCCACGCTACCTCCAGGTAAGCGAAGTCGCCGACCTTGCAAAGCGGATGCTCAGTAGTGGCAACCGGACGTTCGTCCTGGTCAAGATAGACAAACACCTCCAGTTCGTCGCCGGGCTTGACGCCCTCTGGTACGTAACGTGACGGTATCAGAATCTCTCCTTCGTCGCCGCCGTCGAGATAAATTCCGAAGTCAACTTCCTTGACTACGGTCATCTTATTGTAATCTCCAAGTTTTATCATATAATATATGTTAGGGTGATTTTTTATATTATTCAGAAATTTCTGATGAATCAGACTGTTCTTTTTCCGGCTCTGCCGCCTTCTCCGGCTCCACGATGCGTCCGTCCACGATGTGAATGGTGCGGTCGGTGATGGAGGCGAGGTGCTCGTCATGTGTGACGATGACGAAGGTCTGTCCGAACTTGTCGCGCAGATCGAAGAACAGCTGATGGAGTTCCGCCTTGTTCTTCGAGTCGAGCGAACCTGAAGGCTCGTCAGCGAATACCACGGCAGGATTGTTTACGAGAGCGCGAGCCACTGCCACACGCTGCTTCTCGCCGCCCGAAAGTTCTGCGGGCTTGTGCGAAGCGCGGTCTGCCAGTCCCATAAACTCCAGCAGTTCCATGGCGCGTTCCTTGGCTTCCTTCGGGTTCTTGCCTCCGATGTATGCGGGGATGGTGATGTTCTCCAGCGCCGTGAACTCAGGCAGAAGCTGATGAAACTGGAACACGAAGCCGATATGACCGTTGCGGAACTTGCTCAGCTCTGACGAACTCAGCTTGCCTACGTCCACACCGTCCACCATAATGGATCCGCTGTCCGCCTTGTCGAGTGTGCCCATTATCTGCAGCAGCGTGGTCTTGCCGGCACCGCTCGGTCCGACAATGCTTACCACCTCGCCCTTGTTGATATGCAGATCGATGCCCTTGAGCACCTGGAGGGAGCCGAAACTCTTGGTTATGTTCTTTATGTCTATCATAATTTTCCTCGGATGTTAATGTTTTGTCAGTTTATATAGCTTTCTTTTTGCCCACGTTATCTTTCTGCCAGTCCACTTGCGCATGGTTTCGTACAGGCTCATGTCCTCGGTATGCTGCGACTGTGCGAAGGTCATCTCCTCCATAGCATCGCCGTGCTGGTCGGGGAAGATAATCATGATGTTCTTGCCGGAGAAATGGTTCTGTATCTCGTCGGGCAGTCGTTCCAAGGCGTTCTTGTGCGACACGGTGCCCTTACGCGCCGTCACGACTATGAAGAGATGGTCGTCGGATATGGATGAGGCTATCTGTGGCATCTCCATCCAATGATCCATACGTCTCAGCGATACGCGCATGGCGGAATGGCGGTTGCGGACATATTGCTCGATGAGGGGCAGCACGTCGTCGCGACCGTAGAATTCGGTTTGGCATTCCATGTTTACGGCAAGGCGGCAGACACGCTCCAGCCAGCGATAGAAGCCCGGCTCGAACTGTGCCCTTGACGGAACAGCCACGTGTATGCGGCGTATGGTGGAGAGGGGCTGGCAGAGACGCGCCATTATTATCTGCGAGTTGAGGCCGTTGAAGAGGCTCTGATGGAAGGCGCCCCAGAACTTCTGCGACACCTCCTTGTGCATGTGCATACCGATGAGCACGTCGGTGGCGCGGAATTCCTTGAAGGCATGTCTGATGCCGTTGGCGATGTTGGCAGCCACACGCACCTGCGTGGTCATGGTCATGTCGGCAGATGCGGCGTACTTTGCCATGCGGTCGAGCAGTTGCTGGCCCTGCTCCTGATGGCGGCGCATGTCTTCATCGTCGTAAACCACGTTCAGACCCACGAGCGTCGTCGTGTTCTTGGCGTTGCGCATCATCATAGCCACGTTCACGAGGCGCTGCGCATACTCAGGATACTTCATCGGGATGAGAATCTTCTCTTCCGTCAGCTTCGTGTCTTTCTCGTCCGCTATCTCCTTGTCGCGCAGCGTAATCTGCTGTGCGGCTTGTTCCGTAATCATCGACGATATGATGCATGTGAAGAGAATCATAATGACGATGCCGTTGAGCATATCGTCATTGACGAGCGACTGTCCGGGTGCTGTCTCGATGTTCATGCCAATCATCAGCATGGCGATGGCTCCTGCCGCATGCGCCGACGTCAGACCGAACATCATGTTGCCCGATGATATCGGCAGACGGAACAGCTTGCTGGCGATATAGGCTGCAAGCGCCTTGCCCAACGTGCCGAATCCGGCCACGATAAGCACCACCATGAGGATGTTGCCGCCTTGGAAGAGCATGCGCACGTTGATGAGCATGCCTACGCCGATAAGGAAGTAGGGGATGAAGAGGGCATTGCCGATAAACTCGATGCGGTTCATCAATGGCGATACGTGCGGTATGTAGCGGTTGAGAATCAGTCCGGAGAGGAACGCACCGAAGATGCCTTCTATGCCAACCGACTCGCCGAGCGTGGCGCTCATGAAGAGGATGGCAAGCACGAATATGAACTGCATGACGGCATCGCTATAGCTTCTCAAGAACCAGCGTGTAAGGCGAGGGATGATGAGCGCCAGCGCCACGCTGTAAAGCACAAACTTGCCCGCGAACCATAGCCAGAAGCCGAAGGTGGTCTCGCCCTTGTATGCCTCCACGACGGCTGCCAGTACGAAGAGCGCCAGCAGCAGGGCTATCATCGACGAACCTACCGAAAGCACCACGCTGGGCTTCTTCTGCAGACCGTAACGTCCCACGATGGGGTAGGCGATGAGCGTGTTTGACGCCATGATGCATCCAAGGAGCAATGAGGCTATCTGTGAGTAATGGAGCAGGGTGAGGCTTGCTACGTAAGTGATAATCAGCGGAATGGCAAATGTCAGCAGTCCGAAGACGCCGAACCGTCCCTTGTTTCGGCGCACGCCGTCTGTATCCATCTCAAGGGAAGCAAGGAACATGATATAGTAGAGTCCCACTTTGCCGAACAGCTCGAAGGAGTTGTCGCGTTCAAGGATGTTGAAGCCATACTTGCCCACGGCAACGCCAGCCAACACCATGCCGATGATGTGGGGGATGCGCAGCTTGCCCATGATGATAGGGGCGAAAAGAATGATAAGCAGCACCACGAAGAAGATGATTGTGGGGTTGGTTATCGGAAAATAGCTGGCGATGTCGGTCATATAATTATGTGTATATTTGTATAATGCAAAGTTACACATAAAAATCCGTAATCTTATTATGATGCCAATAAAAAGAAAGCAGTGCTGACTGTATGGGGATGCAGAAAGTCATGCTTCCCCATCAGTTTGCACTGCTAAAACCTATATTATCCTAATTATACCTCAATTGTTTCGAGTTATAACATTTTTATCATTCTCTGCATTAGTATCTTGCTGAGAATTCGCTTACGTTCAGAACGCGGAACTGGAAGTCGTCTTCGTCGTCCATGTAGTCCTGATAAATGCGCATCTTCTTGCCGTCGAAGCGTACTGTCACGTCTGCGTAATCGTCGTCGTCATCGTCATAGTCGCCGATTTCGAACGGTTCCCAGCAGCGAAGGATGCCGTAATTGGTGTCTTTCCATTCCCAACGACCAATCTCTACGTCGCCGTCCATATAGAAGCAAACGAATGTGCCGCAGGGCGAGAAGATGGTGCGGTAGCAGTAGTCGTCCTTGTCGTCGAGGATGTCGTCCTCGTCGAAGTCCCATTGCTTGCCTTCAGGCGATAAGGTTACCTCCTGGTACACTCTGCCGAGATTCAGCCATTGCTTGCCGTAAGCGAAGTAAACGCCGTTGGCGTAAAGCCATGTCTCCGAGCTGTCCATTCTCCATGAGCGGCAGAGCTGGCGTATAGCTGGGTCTGGCTTATACTGGAAGTCGATGTCTACTACGATGGTGATGTCCACACCGTAGCTGTTGGTGTACGTAATGGTGGCGTAACCGGTGATGCCGTTGTCCTTGATGCGGATGGTGGTTTGGTTGCTAAGCTGGTAAACGCCGTCCTTTACGCGTGTGTATGTACCGTATATATACAGGCCGTTATCAATGATGATGGTACCTTCTGCGTCAACGGCGCGTGTCTTCATACGCTCTGTGCCGTTCTTCTTGAAGATGGCCGTAGAGCCGTCAGCCTGGCGTGTCACGCCGACAGTCTGCTGCTGTGCCTTCTTTGCCTTTGGTGTGGTGATGAGGAAGTGGCCGTCTGCGAACAGCTCTATGGAGTTGAACTCCTGGTCTGTCTTGCCGTCACCCCAAGTCTTTACGTCCATCTTGATGGCGTCCTTGGCATATTGCTCATCAGCGTTGTTGCCGAGTGTGAATTCTGTGGAAGGCTTTGCACCGTCAGGGAATTGTGACTGCTTCTCGTTATCGTCACTGTCACATGCCACGAAGCCTAATGAGGCGATGGCAATAATTAATGAATAAAGAATGTTTCGTCTCATAATGTTTGGTTTTTTAGTTGTTAGTAAAATGTGGAAGGTTATGTATTATAACCATTATCGCTTTATTTGCTTACAAATCCGAAGATTTGAGGCTTGTTGAGTTATGTGGTTGCAAAGATATGTAATATAGTTTACATTTGCAACACTTCAGAAATAGAATAATTTATAGGAATTTCTAACGAAATCTAATTATTGTAAACAAACTGACTGTGTGGGCACAAAAAAAGGCATTTGGTTTATTTTTGTAAAAACCAAATGCCCTGATGTCTTGCTTTTTGCATGTCAATGGCATGCTTTTGCGCTATTAATAGCCTGCTGTGAATGTATTTACGGCTACGATATGTGCGGTCATGAGTTCTTCTGTTTCGGAATAATCCTCATAAACGCGCATCTGATTGCCCTTGAATCGTACTGTAACGTCGCCAGACCAGTCGTCATCATCATCGTCGTACGGGTCCCAGTAGTGCATTATGCCGTCGCTCTGGTTGCTCCATTCCCAGCATGCCACGTCCACGTCGCCGTCCATATAGAAGCATACGTATGTTCCGGAAGGTGAGAAGATTACGCGGTGGCAATATTCGAGGTCAGAATCGAGAATGTCGTCATCTTCGATGCCCCACTTATTTGCTGAAGGCGAGAGCTTGATGTCGTGGTACACTCTGCCGTTCTCCATCCATTGCTTGCCGTGTGCCATGTAAGCTCCGTTAAAATACATCCATATCTCGAAGCTGTCCGTTCTCCATGAGCGGCAGAGGCTGCGGTTGGGTGTGGCGGTCTTGTCCTGCGTGGCAAGGCTTACATATACGTTCGACTGGACGCCGTAGCGGTTGGTGTAGGTCACCTCTCCTCTTCCTTCTTCCACGTCATTAAGGAATTCAATCACGGAGTTGTCGCTCAAACGGTAAGTGTGGTCATTCACGCGTGTGTAAGTACCATACTGGTATTTGCCGTTGTCGATGTCCATGGTGCCGTTGTTGTCGGTGGCGCGGGTCTTGAGATGCTTGGTGCCGTGCTTCTTGAAGATGGCTGTGGAGCCGTCTGCTTCACGCGCCACGCTTACGGTGCGCTCCGGGGCGTGGGGGGCAAGTGGCGTGGTTATCAGATAGTGGCCGTCGCCGAAGAATTCAATGGATGTGAAATCCATTGTGGTGTTGCCGTCCCAGCTATCTACGTTCAGCTTCATGGCGTCTTCAGCATGTGCTTCGTCCTCGCAGTCGCCGAATGTGAACTCTTGTGTAGGCTTGGCGCCATTCGGCACCTTTGCCTCCTGCTCGTCGTTGTCGCTATCGCAGGCTACGAAGCCAAGCGAGGCAAGTGCGATGAGGCATGAGTAAAGAAAGTTTCTTTTCATAATTTCCTTGTTGATAGTTTTTTTATGATTTTTGATTGTAGGTTATGATGTGGCATTGTCTGCCATTGTTTTCTTAAAGTCTGAAGGCGATGTAAGCTCTGATGCCGCTCTGCTTGAGAGTGAACTTCTCGGTGTTGAATAAGCTGGCGCTTTTGTCTTCGCTGTTGTCAGAATCGTAGCCTTCTTCCTCATCCTCATCGCCGCCAAAGTCGGTCTGAGTGTACTTAATCTTGCCCCATACGCCTTCCACACCGAGTGAGATGGCTTTGTATGCCACTGAAACGCCGGCTGCCATCATACATCCGAATCCGTATGAGAAGTTGTCGTTCTGGATAATGCTGGAAGCAGTAGGCATTACGTGGAAGTAAGCTGTAGCAATGAGCTTGTTCCAGGGATTGACGCTGATGCTCGGACCTACGTGAAGAGCATAGTCAATCTTGTGCATGCCGAGGTCTATTCCGGTAAGCTCTGAAATGCCGATGTCGCCGTCAGGGTCGCCGCTTACGATGTCGTCGAAGCCGTCAGAAGCGCGTGTGCCGCTCTCGCCGCTGTACGAAATTTCCTTAAGTTCCAGCTTGGAGTAGGTGACGTCGATGAATCCGTAGTCGATACCGAACTTTATCATTCCTGCTATTGGCTTGCTGTGAAGGTAAGATGTGCGGCCCTTCTGGATAAAGAACGAACCTTTGGTCTTCCATTTCATCTCCTCGCCGTCAGTGCGCTCGAGGTTTGGCGATGTAATACCTATTTTCCAGTACTTTCTGCGCTTCCATGTCTTCTGCGTTTCCTGCTCCTGCTCCATGGATGCCATGCGGGTCTCCATCTGCGCAAGTTTCTCTCTCAATGTGTCGGCAGGCTCAACTGTTGTGTCGATAGAATCAGAAGATGCAGTGTAGGTCTGCATTGTAGACGCCGAAAGTGGCATTGTAAGGGCGGCTAATGACGCCACAACGATGGTCTTGAAGATTTTTCTCATTACTGTTTTTTCGTTATAGGCTTCCTACAGAACCTTAGCGAAGCCGGTTAATAAAAATAATGGTGTCGGCGTGGTGCTGACTATGCCCAAACTGTGTTGTAATGTTCGTTAATCGAATTTTAACAATTTAAGGTACATAACGCCTTTATGAATGTTAATATGTGCTTTGTTTTTTATCTTATTGCAAAGTTATGTAAAAATGTGATAACTTGCAAGTGTTCCTTTATATGCTATTTAATATGACGTTTCGGATAGTTTTGCATAAAATGCAGATTTTGTGTTTATTCTGCAATATGCTTGGAATAAAGTGCAATGAGAGATGAACAGAAATATAAAGGTACCTAAGTTAAAATAATGTTAAAACTGTAGCGGTAATAAAAAACGGCTTTGGCATGGTGTATAAACAAAAAAATCCCCGCAGTCTCTCCGAAGAGAAGACCACGAGGAAACACCCCTGTGGGCGCTGAGGGATTCGAACCCCCGACCCTCTGCTTGTAAGGCAGATGCTCTAAACCAGCTGAGCTAAGCGCCCGATTGCTTTTGTCATTACTTTTGTTGTTGTAATGCTTAGTTCTTTAAAGCGAGTGCAAAGGTAGGGGATTTTATTTAAACCTCCAAATGTTTTCGCGCTTTTTTCAAAAAAAACTTCAAAAAAGTGCGTTTTTCTTTGCTTTTTGGGCTGTTTGTGGAGAATATATGGTGGCTTTAGGGGCGAATTCGAGGTTTTGCTGTATCTATAGATAATGAATCAGAAAAGTCAACTCTGGCTCTGTTATTTATTTTTTCTGTAAATTGCAGTTTATCTGTGAGACGAATTAAAGAAACAACAAATATAATTATTACGCTCAGACGCGGGAACAACGAATTTTATCGAATTAACGAATTGTTGGATGAGTAATAGAACACCGCAAAAATTCGTAAATTCGTTCAAATTCGTTGTTTCGCCGTCTAAGGCAACAATATAATATACTTTCGTTGTAATTCGTCTCGCTGATAAATTCCTGTTTAATCATTTATTAAAAGAAAGCGGGCTGTAAACCCAATAACCAATATAGCTTGTGCTATGCGATTATTGGGCTTACAGCCCGCCTTGTGTATGTCGTTAGCCGACTTTTTAGAATTCTGCGCTCTTCGGTGTACGCGGGAAGGGGATGACGTCGCGGATGTTCTGCATACCGGTTACGAAGAGGATGAGGCGCTCGAAGCCGAGACCGAATCCGCCGTGGGGGCATGATCCGTACTTGCGGGTGTCGAGATACCATGTCATATCCTTCATCGGGATGTGGCGCTCCTCAATCTCGTTCATCAGCTTATCGTAGCTCTCCTCACGGACAGAACCACCGATAATCTCGCCAATCTGCGGGAACAGCACGTCGGTACCCTGAACGGTCTTGCCGCTCTTGCCGCCGAAGCCAGACTCCTCTGCGTCTATCTTCATATAGAATGCCTTGATGGCCTTCGGATAGTTGGTCATGATAACCGGCTTCTTGAAGTGCTCCTCCACGAGGAAACGCTCGTGCTCTGAAGCGAGGTCGTCACCCCACTCGCACGGGAACTCGAACTTCTTGCCGTTCTGGATGGCTTCCTGCAGAATGCGGATGCCCTCGGTGTAAGGCAGACGTACGAAGTCTGAGTTGAGCACACTCTCAAGGCGTGCGATAAGACCCTTGTCAATCATCTTGTTGAGGAACTCCAGGTCGTCCTTGCAGTTCTCGAGTGCCCAGCGGATGCAGTACTTGATGAAGTCCTCTTCGAGGTCCATAAGTCCGTCAAGGTCGATGAAAGCCACTTCAGGCTCCACCATCCAAAACTCTGCCAAGTGGCGCGGAGTGTTTGAGTTCTCAGCGCGGAATGTAGGTCCGAAGGTGTAGATGGCGCCGAGAGCTGTTGCTCCGAGCTCGCCTTCGAGCTGTCCTGATACGGTCAGCGAAGTCTGCTTTCCGAAGAAATCGTCAGAATAGTCAATCTTTCCGTCCTCAGTCTTCTTGAGGTTGTAGAGGTTCTTGGTTGTCACCTGGAACATCTGACCGGCTCCCTCACAGTCGCTTGCTGTGATAAGCGGAGAGTTGAAGTAGAAGTAGCCGTGCTCATGGAAGTATGTGTGGATGGCCATTGCCATGTTGTGGCGGATGCGCATCACAGCACCGAATGTGTTGGTGCGGAGGCGAAGGTGAGCATACTGGCGCATATACTCGAACGACTGTCCCTTCTTCTGCATCGGGTAGTCGTTGCCACAGAGACCGTAAATCTCAAGGCTCTCGCACTGTATCTCTGATGTCTGGCCCTTGCCCTGGCTCTCCACGAGAGTACCAACGGCGCAGATGCAGGCACCAGTAGTGATCTGCTTGAGCATTTCAGCGTCCACCTTTGTCGGGTCGACAACAATCTGAATGTTATTGATGGTTGAACCGTCGTTGAGTGCGATGAAGTCTACAGCCTTAGAGCTGCGGTGGGTACGCACCCATCCCTTTACGCACACGGTCTGTCCGAAGTCGGTGCGCTTGAGGGCGTCGACGACCTTTGTTCGCTTTATTGTTTCCATTTAATTAAAACATTACTCGTTTTCTGTTATTATTCAAAAGCTCCCATGCGCAGCATATCCACTTCCTTCTCAGTGAGGAAGCGCCAGTCGCCGCGACGGAGGTTCTTCTTTGTGAGTCCTGCGAACTGCACGCGGTCGAGCTTAACGACGCGATAACCGAGGTGTTCGAATATACGGCGCACGATACGGTTCTTGCCGCTGTGGATTTCGATGCCCACCTGGCTCTTGTCAGTGTCGCTTGCATACTCAATGGCGTCTGCATGCACCTCTCCGTCCTCAAGCTCGATGCCGTCAGCTATCTGCTGGAGGTCGTGAGCGGTTACGTTCTTGTCCAGATATACGTGATATACCTTCTTCTTGAGGAACTTCGGGTGTGTGAGCTTAGAAGCGAGGTCGCCGTCGTTGGTCAGGAGGAGCACACCGGTGGTGTTGCGGTCAAGACGTCCAACTGGATAGATACGCTCAGGGCAAACGTCCTTCACGAGATCCATGACAGTCTTGCGCTGCTGGGGATCGTCGCTTGTCGTAACGCAGTCCTTCGGCTTGTTGAGGAGCACGTACACCTTCTTCTCCAGTGACACGGGCTGGTCATGGAACTTGATCTCGTCGGTGCGTACCACCTTTGTTCCGAGTTCGGTTACCACCTCGCCGTTAACAGTCACTACGCCAGCCTGGATAAACTCATCAGCCTCACGGCGTGAGCAGATGCCTGCGTTGGCAAGGAACTTGTTAAGACGAATCGGCTCGTTCGGGTCGATGTGTTCTTCCTTATACTCGATGCGCTTCTTCATGCTATACTTAGCGTTGGGATCGTATCCATGCGTGCGCTGACGGTTGTTGTAACCGCCCTGCTGTCCGTAGCCACCGCGCTGATAACCGCCCTGCTGTCCGTAGCCACCGCGCTGATATCCGCCCTGCTGGCCGTAGCCACCGCGCTGATATCCGCCCTGCTGTCCATAGCCGCCGCGCTGCTGATAACCGCCACGCTGCTGGCCGTAACCGCCGCGCTGCTGATAGCCGCCACGCTGCTGGCCGTAACCGCCGCGCTGCTGATAGCCGCCACGCTGCTGGTAACCGCCCTGCTGCTGGTCGCCGTCCTGATTAAAGTGCTGCTGCTGGTCGTTGTTCTGCTGGTCGCCTTCCTGGTTGTTGTTATAGCGGGGACGATAACCTCCCTGCTGACGTGACTGATAGCCCTGCTGGTCGCCGTCCTGATTGTAGCGGGGACGATAGCCACCCTGCTGACGCGGCTGGTATCCGCCCTGCTCGCCGTCCTGGTTGTAGCGGGGACGATAGCCACCCTGCTGGCGCTGCTGATAACCGCCACGCTGGTAGCCACCCTGCTGGCGCTGCTGATAGCCGTTATTGCCTGACGCTCCCTGAAGACCTGCTCCGAAGCCTTCGGGAAGGAATCCTCCTCCCTGGCTGTCGTTGGAAGCCTGCTGGCGCTCGGCGTTATAAGGACGCTGTGTGTGAATGCGCGGACGCTGCGGGCGACCGGTCACACTGCGATACTCTCTCTGATAGTTGCCTGCAGCACGGCCGTAGCTCTCGCTATTGCCAGTAGTCTGATCTGCTGCTTTCTGTTCCTGATTCTTTTCCAATTCTGAATCCATAATTCTTTTCTTTCTTTTTAAATTGTAATGTTATTGGCCTCTCGGCAAGTCACACCCATGGGATTTTTTGCATAGATGCGCTTCTTCTTAACTAATTATATATTGATAAAACTCTAATCTTGTTTTGTTATCTGCTTTTCTTTTATGCCGTGTTTCAAACTTGGCTTAGATACCGGTGTAGTTGAGCGGAGTGATAGCCATAAGCTCAGCCTTTACTGCGTCGCTGACGTTGAGTGTCTTAACGAACTCGTGGATGCTCTCCTCTGTCATGTGCTTGTTGGTACGTGTGAGTGCCTTGAGTGCCTCGTACGGATGCGGATAAGCCTCGCGACGGAGAATGGTCTGGATGGCTTCAGCCACGACAGCCCATGTGTTGTTGAGGTCTTCCTCCAGCTTCTCCTCGTTGAGGATAAGCTTGCGCAGACCCTTCAATGTGCTCTGGATGGCAATGATGCCGTGTCCGAAAGGCACGCCTACGTTGCGGAGAACGGTAGAGTCGGTAAGGTCGCGCTGCAGACGGCTTACCGGGAGCTTCTGGGCGAGGAACTGCAGCACGGCGTTAGCGATGCCGAGGTTGCCCTCTGAGTTCTCGAAGTCGATGGGGTTCACCTTGTGCGGCATGGCGCTTGAGCCTACCTCACCTGCCTTGATCTTCTGCTTGAAGTACTCCATAGAGATGTACATCCAGAAGTCGCGGTCGAGGTCGATGATGATGGTGTTGATGCGGCGCATAGCGTCAAACACGCTTCCGAGGCAGTCATAGTTACTGATCTGTGTGGTGTACTGCTCTCTCTGCAGACCGAGCTTCTCGCTTACGAATCTGTTGCCGAAAGCCTTCCAGTCATACTCAGGATAAGCCACGTGATGAGCGTTGTAGTTGCCGGTGGCACCACCGAACTTGGCTGTCATCTTGCAAGCCTTGAGTTCTTCAAGCTGCTGTGTGAGACGGTATACGAATACCATGATCTCCTTGCCGAGGCGTGTGGGCGATGCGGGTTGACCGTGTGTCTTTGCGAGCATAGGCACGTTCTTCCATTCGTCGGCATACTGCTGGAGCTGAGCGATAAGCTCCTCCACCATAGGATAATACACCTCTTCGAGTGCCTCCTTGATAGAGAGGGGCACGCTGGTGTTGTTGATGTCCTGTGATGTCAGTCCGAAGTGTATGAACTCCTTGAATGCGTCAAGTCCTCCAATCTTGTCGAACTCTTCCTTAATGAAGTACTCCACAGCCTTCACGTCGTGATTGGTCACCTTCTCGATGTCCTTCACGCGCTGTGCCTTCTCCTCGTTAAAGTCCTGGTAGATGGCGCGCAGGGTGGGGAAGAGGTTATGGTCGAAGTCCTTGAGCTGCGGGAGCGGAAGCTCGCACAGCGTGATGAAATACTCTATTTCCACGCGTACTCTGTAGCGTATGAGTGCATACTCTGAGAAATAGTCAGCAAGGGGCTCTGTTTTGCCACGATAACGTCCGTCTATAGGCGAAATGGCTGTAAGCAAATCAAGTTTCATGTGCTTTGTATAGCTTTACTATAAAAAATATATATATTATGGTGCAAAATTACAAATTAAAATGATACCATCCTATATATTTCACATTAATTATAATCAAAAAATATTTTGTCACTCAAAACATCTGATATTTTTAGTAATATGAAATGTAAATAAGAGTTTTATTGAGGAAAATGATTAAATTTGCCATTGGATATACCAAACAGCGCATATTATGGAAATGACACCAAGAACTCCTGAGTTCGACCGACTTGCATTCACAGTATTGGCAATTGAGGCTTCGGCTCAGAAAATGAACATATCTCCATCGGAGATGAGAAGACGACTTGACAAGGTGGGGCTTATAAAAAGTCTCATACAGGAATGTTATGACACTTTGCATACGGAAAGCCGTGACGCAGTAGCTAATGACGTGGTTGAGGCGCTTAAAAATTGGGAAGGAGGAGTAGTCTAATATGGACAGACAGATTCTATATCATGGCTCAAACGTTGTCGTGGAGCATCCGCTTGTGAATATTGGAAGAAAAGACTTGGATTTTGGACCGGGTTTTTATCTTACGCCATTGGCAGAGCAGGCTGCCAAATGGGCTAAACGTATCATGACCATTAGGCGAGCTGGACAAGCCATCGTAAACTCTTATGAATATACGCCCAATAAAGAGTGTAAAATAAAACGCTTTGAAGCTTACGATAAGGAATGGCTCGACTTTATTGTAGATAGCAGAAAAGGCAAACAACCTTGGAACGGATTCGATATTATAGAAGGAGGAGTGGCTGACGACCGTGTTATCGACTCCATTGAAGCCTATATTAACGGCTATGCAGATATTGAGAACACTCTAAGCAAACTGATTTACCACAAACCGAGTTGGCAAATATGTATTCTCAATCAAGACATTGTGGACAAGTATTTACATTTTAAAAATTCAGAAAGGATATAACTAATATGCTCGACTTTCTTTTATGGAATAAAATAGCGCGTGTGATAGCTCAGTTAGCAAACACTCTTAATGTTTCCAACGACAGGGCATTGGCTATTTTCTATGACTCGGAGGTATGCAAAATGCTACACAATCCAGAGTTTGGACTGCATCTGATGAGCGATACGTATATCGTGAACGACTTGATAGAAGAACTTAGAATGAAACAATAATCGACAACCTCGTGGGAGTTTTAACTACACCACGGGGTTGTCGATTATTGTTATATCAATGTTTTAAAATCATAACTTCCAGCCCTCAACTCTCAACTCAGAACTCTCATCTCTCAACTTCGCTTACTCCTCCAGCGCTTGTGTAAACTCGCGGTGGAATGTTGAGAAGAAGTGGAGGTTTTCGCGGCGTGCTTCCTCATCGAGGCTCCACAGCGACTCCTCTCCTGCTCTGTGAGCCAGTACTCGGCGGACGCAGCGGGCAATCTTTCGCTTGTTGTTTCGTGCCTGCAGCTGGTCGCCCTGGATGTTGTTGTGTGTGGCGTATGAGAAAGCGCAGAGTCGGCGCATGAAAGTTTCGTAGCGGTTGAAGAGCAATGCCTGGCGCATCATCTTCTCAGGGTCGGCGTCCAGTCCTTCCATGTCCATCAGTCCCTCCATGTTCTCATGGCTCCAGTCAGCCTCGTCCACCCAGAACCACTGGAATCCGAGTCGCTGTTCCATGTGCATGAGTCGCTGTGCGATGCTGTCCTCGTCCACGTTCTCCTCGGCTGTGAACAGTCCGAAGGCGAATCTTGCGAGTGACACGCCGTTCAGCTCCAGGCTGTCAGCGCCTTCCACCTCGTCGCCGACAAGCTCCACGCGCCAACGTGCCGACTTGTTCTTGATGAGTGCGGAGTGTGCTCCCATGAGCAGCTCGTCCAGCGTGCCCTGAAGCGGCAGCTCAGTTACGAGCGAGAGATTGTCGTGTATGTTGCGGACAGAGAGCGTGCCCTCGTCGTTAGCCACACACATATAGCTCAGTCGTCCTCCGTCGAGCGACAACTGGAAACGGTCGTTAGTGTCGTTGCCCACGAACATGTAGGCATAAGACGCTGCGTCTTTGTGGTTCACCTCGATGTCGCCCTGCACGTTGTTGTCTGTGGCGTCCTTCAGAGAGAATCCGATGTAGGGAATGCAGAGTCTTATGGTGAACGGTTCGCCCTTGCGCGGTGTGAGTCGGCAGAGAATGCCGTCCTCGCCGATAAGGTCTTTCTTCACCAGCCATCCCTCGTCGGTCTCCTGCGCCTGCTCCACGCTCACGTCGCCGTACGACCAGTAGAGGTCGAAGACAATCTCGTTGTCGTCCTCGCGGACCACGGTCACGAAGTCTTCAGGGTCGTCGCCGAGGTATACTGCTTCCACGGGCTTCACCTCTTCGTCGCCGTCGCCAAGGACGCAGACCTCAAGGTTGCCCACCATCGGATCGTCTTCCCACTCGTCCTCACCGGCTCCTACAGCGCGGAACACCACGAAGGTCAGTCTGCTCTGCTGGCGCGTGCCGTCCGGACGGCATAGATAATATGTCGTCTCCTTAGGCAAGTAAATAGGTGTTGTGATGTACGGGCTCTGGCAGCGAGCCGAATATTCCACCTCTGTCCAGGCGGTTAAGTTTGATTCAGTGTTACTGCTGTTCATTTCTTAAAGCTACAATGTTATCCTTGTATGATTTTATTTTGGGACTGCAAAATTACTGAAAAAATATGAGATAGTCAAATCTTGCCGCATACAATATTTGCATTTCTGATGCTCAATACTATGAGTCTGGCGCACAACAAAATCTTTGGTGCGAAATTCTCGAGTTTTGAGCGTGCAGCGATAGCGTATTGACGCACAGATGATTATGCTGACAGGGGAAGAAGTGTGCAATGAATAAGGGGTATGAACAAGCATCATAGAGTTGCAATAGCGCCACTTTTACACCCCAATAGTGCCACTTTTATCATACAATAGAGCCACTTTTACACTCTAATAGTGGCACTATTGGACTGTAAAAGTGGCTCTATCGTTAAACGTGGGTGCCGTTTGCACAGCAAAACACCGTAAAAACAGCAAAATAAAACTCTAGAATCAATTTTTATTTTGTAACATGTTTTTACTCTTTGTACAATATTTGCATAGCGGTGGCGCCTCGCCGCCCGTCTACTTCTTCTGTGTCTTTGAGAACGAGTAAGGTGCGTCTGTGTCTGCTGTTCCGCGCTGCTTGTTGGGCGTCGGCGCGAGGTCGTAGACGAACTGCGCTCCGTTCATGAGGTCGGTGCGTGTGATGTAGTTGTGTGAGTAATGCTTGCCGTTGAGAGTCAGGGCCTTCACGTAGCAGTTCTCCTCAGAGTTGTTGTTGGCCTTGATGCTTACGGTCTTGCCGTTCTCGAGGTGGAGCTTCATCTCGTCGAAGTAAGGAGTGCCGAGAACATACTCGCCTGAACCCGGGCAGACAGGATAGAATCCCATGGCTGAGAATACGTACCAAGCCGAAGTCTGGCCGTTGTCCTCGTCACCGCAATATCCGTCGGGCGCTGCCGTATACATGCGGTCCATCACCTGACGAATCCAGTACTGCGTCTTCCAAGGCTCGCCTGAATAGCCGTAGAGGTAAATCATGTGCTGGATGGGCTGGTTGCCGTGAGCATAGTTGCCCATGTTCATAATCTGCATCTCGCGAATCTCATGGATTACGGCTCCGTAATAGCTGTCGTCGAAGAGTGGCGGCACGTTGAATACGGAGTCGAGCATGCTGTTGAACACTTCCTTGCCGCCCATAAGGTCGATAAGTCCCTGCGGGTCGTGGAATACTGACCATGTGTAGTGCCAAGCGTTGCCCTCGGTGAAGGCGTCGCCCCACTTCAGCGGAGAGAAAGGAGCCTGGAACTTGCCGTTCTGCAGACGGCCGCGCATGAGGTTGGTCTCCTTGTCGAAGACGTTGCGATAGTTGAATGCGCGGCGGCGGAAAGGCTCAAGCTCCTTCTTCGACTTGCCGAGCGACTTGCCGAACTGATAGATGCACCAGTCGTCGTATGCGTATTCCAGTGTGCGTGCCACGTTCTCGTTTATCTTGACGTCGTAAGGCACGTAGCCCAGCTTGTTGTAGTATTCATGGCCCAGACGACCCGTTGACGATACTGTCGGGTGTACGTTGTTGGCACCGTGAACCACAGCCTTCCAAAGCGTTTCGGCGTCATATCCCTTCAGACCGCAGAGGTAAGCGTCAGCCACGATGGACGCTGAGTTGTTGCCCACCATACATCCGCGATGGCCCGGCGATGCCCATTCGGGAAGGAAACCGCTCTCCTTGTATGCGTTAACCAGACCTTCCTGCATCTTCACGTTCATCGACGGATACATCACGTTAAGCAGCGGGAAGAGGCAGCGGAATGTGTCCCAGAAGCCGGTGTCAGTGAACATATATCCCGGCAGCACCTTACCGTTGTACGGCGAGTAGTGTACTGTCTCGCCTGCGGCTGTCTTCTCATAGAATGATCGCGGGAAGAGCACCGAGCGATAGAGGCAGGAATAGAATGTGCGGAGATGGTCGATGTTGTCCGACTTCACCTCTATGCGACCCAGAACGTCGTTCCATGTCTTGCGGCCCTGAGCCTTCACCTCGTCAAACGAAGCGTCAGCCAGCTCCTTGAGGTTCTCCATAGCCTGCTCCTCAGAGATGAAGGAAGAGGCGATGCGCACGTTCACCTGCTCGCCGCGGCGAGTCTTGAAGCCTACGATGGCACCTGCATGCTTGCAGTCGGCCTCTAATGCCTTGCTGTCCATCTTGCCGTTATTCACGGCTGTGGTGTAGGTGAAGTCGTGGTCGAACTTCAGCACGAAGTAGTTCTTGAAGTTGTCGGGCACGCCACCGTTGTTCTTCGTGGTGTAGCCTACAATCATTCTCTGCTCCGGCATAATCTTTACGTACGATCCCTCGTCGAAAGCGTCCACCACTACGTATGAGTCGCTCTCCGGGAAGGTGATGCGCATGATGGCAGCACGCTCCGTGGGCGCAATCTCCGTCACCACGTCATAGTCAGCCAGATAAGCGCGATAATAGTAAGGTGTAGCCACCTCTGCCTTGTGCGAGAACCATGAGGCACGCTGGTCTTCATCGAAGACGGGCTTGCCGGTCTCCGGCATGATGCTGAACTGTCCGTAGTCGTTAATCCACGGGCTTGGCTGATGGGTCTGCTTGAAGCCGCGCAGCTTGTCTGCCGAATAGACATAAGCCCATCCGTCGCCCATCTTGCCTGTCTGCGGAGTCCAGAAGTTCATGCCCCAAGGGAGGCAGACGGCAGGATAAGTATTGCCCGTCGACAGCGAGTGCTTCGACTCTGTGCCTACCAGCGTGCTGACATAGTCGACAGGCTCGTAGACCTTTGCCATGCCGACAATGGCGAATGTCAGCATGAGCAGTGTAGTTAACAAGTGTCTTTTGTTCATTGTTGTTCTGTAGTTTTTATTGTTTGTGATCTTTATTCAACTTCTTTTGGTGGTTTGTATAGTTTGAAGGCTTGTATCATATTCAGTCGTTTCGGCAGAGCATAGCATAATAACCGATGCGATAAACCGAAAATGCCGTCAGCGATGGCTTGCGTCCCGTAAGATTTCGGAGCAGCATTCCTCGCGTGATACGGAATGCCAAGCGCAGCAATGGCGCCAAGCCTAAGCGTGAAAGACGTTCCACGAGCATCTGTACACCCGAATAGCCGCGCAGCGCGTCTCGCATGTCATGTAGCGTCTGCAGTCCCTCTTCCGTCTTCTGAAGAAAGTGGGCGTTGTCGTCAAACCGTGAGAATCCCACGGGATTGTCCGCGTGTGCCACACGTATGCCGTTGTCCTTCAGCTCCCGTCCGAGCAGCACGTCCTCGTAGCCGTAGCGCGTGATGGAGACGTCGAAGGGGTGTGCCGTCATCACGTCACGCCGTATGAGGATGTTGCTGACGTGGAAAGCGGCGTAGGGATTGCGCTTACGCCATGACAGCGGATGGCTTTGTGTGGCGCGAAGCTCGTACAGATAGCGCAGGCAAGATCTTGGCTCGGTGTCCGTCGGCGCATGAATCTTCAGTCCGCCCACCACGGCTTCCGCTCCAAGCGAGTCTGCCTCGGCATACACGGCAAGGAAGTCTGCAGGGAGAGGCGAGAGGTCGCTGTCGATGAAGACGAGCCATTCGTATTGCGCCAGCTCCACCAACCGGTTGCGTGCCGCCGACCTTCCCACGTTATGATTGCCCCTTACGAATCGGCAATGTTCCAAGTTGTCACACATGGAGCGGTTGGCTTCCGCCTTTGCCGTGTCCGTGGAGCAGTCGTCATACACCACAATCTCGTAGCTTGACAGATTGTCGCCCAAGGCTTCCGCCTGACTATGAAGAGCCGTTATGAGCGGTCGGCAGTCGTTGTTGTATGAAGGCAGCAGGATGGAAAGTGATTTCAGCATGCTTAATGGTTTAGGAAGTTACTCGTTGTCCACCCTTGCTTCCTTCAGCAGCTGCGTCTTTCCTTCAGCCACCAGCTTGAGTATCAGCTCGCCGAAGAGCGTGTTCTGCCATGCAAACCAAGGGCGCGTAAAGTGGGATGCGTCGTTCACGTCGAACGATTCGTGGATGAATCCTGTGCCGGCATCCGTGCGCTGGAGCATCTTCAGACATTCCTTTATCTCATCATCGTCCTTGCTGGTGAAGGCACGCATCATTATGGACATCGGCCAAGCCATGCCCAGTCCTACGTGCGGTCCGCCGATTCCCTCGCCCGCCTTACCGCGGAAGAAGTAGGGATTGTCCTCGCTCCACACGAAGCGGCGCGTGTTCTGATATATGGGATCGTCCTCCGGCACGTCACCGAGATAAGGCATTGCGAGCAGACTCGGCACGTTGGCGTCGTCCATGAGGAAGTGATTGCCGAAGCCGTCCACCTCGTAAGCGTAAATCTTGCCATACTTGGGATGGTCCACGACGGCGTATTTCTTGAGCGCTTCGCTCACCTCGTCGGCAAGCTGTCGGCATTCTTTGGCTGTGACAGCGTCGCTGTTGATTTTCTCCAGAATCTCAGCCGCCTTGCGCAGAGACGATACAGCCATGAAGTTGGAGGGCACGATGAAGAGGAACGTCGCGGCGTCGTCGCTCGGACGGAATACCGAGGCTATAAGTCCGACGGGCTTCACGGGATTGCCCCATCCGTGATTGCACACCGTGTCGAGCTGGTCTTCAGTCTCGCGCTGGAAGTGGTATGTGCCCAGCCCCGTCTTGCGCTGCTGCTCATGGAAGACACGCAGGACGTTCTTCACCGCCTTCTGCCATTCAGCGTCGAAGACAGAGGCGTCGCCCGTGGTCTGCCAGTAATGGTAAGCCAGTCGGATGGGGTAGCAGAGCGAGTCGATCTCGTACTTGCGCTCGTGCAGTTCGGGCTTCATGTCCGTTATGTCGTTCATCCATCCTCCCTCGGGCTGAGGCTCCTTGTTGAAGGCGTTGGCGTAGGGATCGATGTTGATGCACTTTATCTGTCGTCTTATCACGCCGCGTATCATCTTCTTCACCTTCGGGTCAGCCTTGGCAAACTGTACGTAAGGCCACACCTGTGCAGCGGAATCGCGCAGCCACATGGCATGTATGTCTCCCGTATAGACGAACGTGTCCTCCTTGCCGTCGCCCTCGCCGGCGTCGTAATGCACGGTGGTGTCGAGCGTGTTGGGGAAGCAGTTCTCAAACATCCACGCCAGTCGGGCGTTCTCGCGGATAAGACGCTTCACCTCCTTGATTTTCTTTTCTATGACGTCCGAGACGAAGAGGCGGTCGGCTTCCTTCGGTCTCTGGCAGGTGTATCGTGTGTTGTCCGCAGGAGCAGCCTCCGCATTGCTGGCTGAGAGCGCCATTTCGGCAACTGCATTGCCTGTGGAGGCATGGGCTGCAGAGGTGGCGCACGCAGACATGGCTATGGCTGTGATGAATGTGGATATGATGGATTGTCTCATTGTTATGGTCTTGATGATAAAGTTCGGTGTTTTAGTATACCTACAAAAGTAGTAAAAAAATGGTATTTGTTAATACAAATTGCAAGACAAAATGTCCAAAAATTGCGTTTCCTATAAAAGAATGTATAAGTATTTAGTGTTTTGCCCGCTTTTTTTGTAACTTTGTACGGAATAAGGATAATTAGAAAGAGCAGAACATAAAGATGAGTGTAACAGAAATACTTAACAGCCAGGACGGCGCCAAGCACTTCTCCTTTGAGGTGCTCCCGCCACTCAAAGGAGCTGGCACAGACAGATTGTTTTCCACAATAGAGAAGTTCAGGGATTTCGATCCTGCCTATATAAACATCACTACCCATCACAGCGAGTACGTCTATCGCGAACTCGACAATGGGCAGTTTGAGCGTCTGCGTGTGCGCCGCCGTCCAGGAACGGTTGCCATCGCAGCCACCATACAGAAGCATTTCGGCATACCCGTCATTCCGCATATTATCTGTAGCGGAGCGACAGCCGAAGACATCGAATACGAACTCATCGACATGCAGTTTCTTGAGATAGAGAATCTGCTGCTTCTCCGCGGCGACAAGGCCAAGGAGGACCGTATGTACACCGCCACACCGGGCGGACATACACATACGACTGACCTCATCCAGCAGGTGAACGACTTCAACCGCGGCTTCTTCGTGGACGGAACGCAGATGAAGCATCCCGGACAGCCGTTCAGCTTCGGCGTGGCGTGCTATCCCGAGAAACACGAAGAAGCGCCCAACCTGGAGATGGACATACAGTACCTGAAGATGAAGCAGGACATGGGAGCGGAGTATGCCGTCACGCAGCTCTTCTACGACAATGCGAAGTATTTCGATTTCGTGGAGAAGTGTCGCGAGGCAGGTGTCACGATGCCCCTCATACCGGGCATCAAGCCCTTCGCCAAGCTGTCGCAGCTGACCGTCGTGCCTAAGACATTCCATTGCGACCTCCCGTTGGAACTGGCTGAGGAGGTGGTGAAATGCAAGACCGACGAGGACGCCAAGCAGCTGGGCATAGAGTGGTCGACGGAGCAATGCCGCCAACTTTACCGCGCCGGCATCCGCAACATCCACTTCTATACGGTGTCTGCCGTCGACTCCGTACGTGAGGTGGCGAAGCGACTGCTGTAACTTTCAGTAAGACAAACCAAATAATAAACATAACATCGAATGCAATTCAATGAAGTAATAGGACAGTCAGGCGCCAAGCTACAGATGCAAAAGCTGGTGGCTGAGGGACGTGTGCCCCACGCCATGCTCTTCTGCGGACCTTCGGGATGCGGAAAGATGGCGATGGCTATGGCGGTGGCTTCCGAGCTGCTGCGCCACAGCCGTCTGCTCGACAACTGGGGACATCCTGACCTCCACTTCACATTCCCGACCATAAAGCTCCCGAGCATGGGTTCGGAACACCAGCCCGTCAGCGACGACTTCTTCAGTGAGTGGCACGAGATGATAATGTCAGGCCCTTACTTCACGCTGGAGCAATGGCTCGCGTCCATTAACGTGGCTGGAGCGGAGAACAAGCAGGCGCTCATCACAGGAGCCGAAAGCGACGCCCTCTCACGTAAGCTGAGCCTGAAGTCGAGTCAGGGCGGATATAAGGTGGCGATAATCTGGCTGCCGGAGCGCATGAATCTGACGAGCGCCAACAAGCTGCTCAAGCTGCTTGAGGAGCCGCCTTCGCAGACCGTGTTCATCCTCGTCAGCGAGGAACCGGAGAAGCTGCTCGACACCATACGCAGCCGCACGCAGCGCTTCGACTTCAAGCGCATAGCGGACGCGGACATAGAAGAGGCGCTCGTGGAGAAGCGCGGGCTGGAGCATGCCGACGCACGAAGCCTGGCAAGACTTGCCAACGGATCGTGGACCAACGCACTCGCTGCCCTCAGTACGGGCAACGAGAACCGCATGTTCTTCGACCTCTTCACCATGCTCATGCGCCTCGCCTACACCAAGCGCGTGAAGGAACTCAAGAAATGGAGCGAGAGCATTGCGGCCTTCGGACGAGAGAAGCAGAAGCGCTTCCTCAACTACATGCACCGCATGGTTCGCGAAAGCTTCGTCTATAACTTCCATGAGCCGGAGCTTAACTATATGACGGCGGAGGAAGAACAGTTTGCGCAGAAGTTTGCGCCGTTCATACACGAGCGCAACATCATCGAACTGTCCGAGATGATAGGTAAGGCGGTGCGCGACATATCGCAGAACGCCAATTCCAAGATGGTGTTCTTCGACATCGCCATGCAGACCATCATCTTCATAACAAGGAAAAAATAAACATACACATAATATATACATACATATATATCACACTATACTACACCCATATACACATATATAATATATGAAGGACTTTAAGGACATGCAATTCGAGATATCCCGCGATACCGACCGCGGACTCTGCCATTGCGCCTGCGGCAGGCAGGACAAGCAGCTCAATACCTACGACTATCTGTATGATGTGCCGGGTAATGAGGAGGACACGGACCTCGTGGAGGTGCAGTTCAAGAATACGCGTAAGGGATATTATCATAACGTCAACCACCTGGACCTCCGTAAGGGCGACATCGTAGCTGTGGAGGCAAGCCCGGGTCACGACATCGGAGTGGTTTCGCTCACAGGCAGACTTGTGAAGCTGCAGGTGAAGAAGGCCAACCTCAAGTCGGCTGACGACATCAAGCGCATCTATCGCATCGCCAAGCCGGTGGACATGGACAAGTATTACGAGGCTAAGGATCGCGAACATGCCACGATGATTCAGAGTCGTGAGATAGCCAAGAACCTCGGACTGCAGATGAAGATTGGTGACGTGGAATATCAGGGAGACGGCAACAAGGCCATCTTCTACTATATCGCAGACGAGCGTGTGGACTTTCGCCAGCTCATCAAGGTGCTTGCCGACACCTTCCATGTGCGCATCGAGATGAAGCAGATCGGTGCACGTCAGGAGGCAGGACGCATCGGAGGAACCGGACCTTGCGGACGCGAGCTTTGCTGCGCTACATGGATGAAGAACTTTGTAAGCGTCAGCACCAATGCAGCCCGCATTCAGGACATTTCGCTCAATCCGCAGAAGCTTGCCGGAATGTGCGCCAAGCTGAAGTGCTGCCTCAATTACGAGGTGGACGACTATGTGGAGGCAGGACGCAAGATGCCGGCACGCGACGTGGTGCTCGAGACATTGGACAGCGACTACTATCTGTTTAAGTCAGACATCCTCGCAGGTCTTGCCACTTACTCGACGGGTAAGGGCGTGGCTGCCAACCTTGTGACCATCACGGCAGAACGTGCACGTGCCATCATAGAGATGAACAAGCGTGGCGAAAAGCCCGAGTCGCTGGCTGAGGACGGAAAGCAGAGAGAAGGCAATCAGCACTCGGACCTCCTTGCTGATGCCGATCTCAGCCGCTTCGACAAGAGCAAGAAGAACAAGAAGAAAAAGAACAAGAAGCCGCGCCAGCAGACTAACGAAGCCGCACGTCCTGCCAACGAGAACGCTCAGCAGCCGACAGCAGAGGGCAATGCTCAGCCAAAGGCGGAAAACGCACAGCAGCCAAAGGGCGACAACGCTCAGCCAAAGGCAGAGAATGGTCAGCAGCCCAAGGGCGAGAACGGTCAGCAGCCGAGACGCGACAATAACCGTAACAACCGCAACAATAACCGTCAGCGCCCAAGACCGGAAGGTCAGCGCCGCAACAATAACGGACCGCGTGGTGAGAACGGACCTCGTGGTGAGAACCGCCAGCCGCGAAACAATGCTGAGGCTAAGCCGTCTGCTCCCCAGCAACCTAAGCAACAGCCTGCTCCACAGCAGCCGAAGCAGCAAAACACAACCGGAAATGAAGGTTAAGATAACACGACTTTTAACATATATGGTAGCCATGACAGCAGTAGTTGTCATGGCTGCGTGCAATGGTGGAATGGTGTATGACCGTTACACCAACACTCCCGTGTCTGGATGGGAGAAGAACGACACGCTCTATTACAGCGTTCCTGCGGTAAAGTCCGGCGGCACATACGCTGCCAATCTCGGGCTGCGCACCACCGACTCTTATCCCTTTACGTCGCTGACGCTCATTGTGGAACAGCGTAAGGTGGCTGCCGACAAGGCTGTGACCGTCGTTACGGATACCGTGGCGTGCCAGTTGACCGACAGAAAAGGCAATGCGGCAGGTAAGGGAATCAGCTATCACCAGTATCAGTTTCCGGTCACGGAGCTGATGCTCCAAGACGGCGATTCGCTCTTTGTCAGCATTCGCCACGACATGAAGCGCGAGATACTGCCCGGAATAAGCGATGTAGGATTCTCGCTCACACGCACCAAGTAAGCCCCATCACAATCCATCCATACATCTTAATATGCAAGAACAGGAAACCATACAGCAGAAGGACGAGCGCTTCATGCGCCGTGCACTTCAGGAAGCAGAGGCTGCAAGAGACGCCGGAGAGATACCCGTGGGAGCCGTTATCGTGGCTGGCGACCGCATCATTGCACGTGCCCATAACCTTACGGAGACGCTTTCGGACGTTACGGCGCATGCCGAAATGCAAGCCATCACCTCCGCTGCCAACCAGCTCGGAGGCAAATATCTCACCGACTGCACACTCTACGTGACGCTGGAGCCTTGCGTGATGTGTGCAGGAGCGATAGGATGGTCGCAGCTGAGGCGCGTGGTGTATGGCGCTTCGGACGAGAAACGAGGCTTCATGAAGTTCGCCCCCAAGGCGCTCCATCCCAAGTGCACGGTCACTACGGGAGTGCTGGAGGAAGAGTGCCGTCAGCTTATGACTGACTTCTTCCGCTCTCGCCGCTGTTAAGGCACACTATGAAAGCAACTGCAAAATAATATTAAATCCATGAGAATAAAACGGTTGAACGTTTGTTTTAACCGTTTTAAAACATTAACTTTGCAACATATTTACACACAGAACACAAAAACGTCATGCTCATGACTAGACAACATTCGTAAGAAGAGCATAAATATACATTCAGAACAATTCAGATAACGTCATAAAACCCCGTCTGCTAAAGTGGATTGGGCACTGTCGGCATTCCTGTCGTCAGCGATGGCAATATACCACAATATCATCAAGCCCCTCAATAATCTACCATATAAGAACCTATTAATTATCATTATAAGTTTTTTCAGCTCACTTCCTCGTGATGAGGCGGTGAGTTTTTTTTGCCTAAAACTTCATTAATATACACTTTTGCATAGAAAAGAAGCCAAGGCATGAAAAAAAAATCGTAACTTTGCAAAGTAGAAATAATTTCCAAAAAACTATACAAGCAGTATGATTCTATTTTTCATGACTCCAAGCAAGAGCGTGATTGCCACAGGCGTGGATCACCAGCTCTCACAAGACGAGATCAATGAACTGTGTTGGCTTTACGGCGGTGCAACCCTCATCGAGGGCGAGACTGTCGAGGGTTTCTTCGTGGGCCCGCGCCGTGAAATGATTACTCCATGGAGTACGAATGCCGTAGAGATAACTCAGAACATGAGTCTCCACGGCATTTCACGTATTGAGGAATACTTCCCAGTAAGCTCCAAGGACGCTGATCACGACCCTATGCTCCAGCGTATGTACGAAGGACTCGACCAGGAGATTTTCACCGTTAATCACCAGCCGGAGCCTATCAAGCATGTTGAGAACATAGAAGAATACAACGAACAGGAAGGTCTGGCGCTCTCATCCGAGGAGATTGAGTATCTCCACAAGATTGAGAAGCAGCTCGGACGCCCACTTACCGACTCTGAGATCTTCGGTTTCGCACAGATCAACTCTGAGCACTGCCGTCACAAGATTTTCGGCGGTACGTTCATCATTGACGGTAAGGAGATGGAGTCGTCGCTTTTCGCTATGATCAAGCAGACCACTAAGGAGAACCCCAACAAGATTCTCTCTGCTTACAAGGACAACGTGGCTTTCGCACAGGGTCCGGTTGTGGAGCAGTTCGCACCGAAGGATCAGTCTACAAGCGACTACTTCCAGGTGAAGGACATCGAGAGCGTTATCTCGCTCAAGGCTGAAACTCACAACTTCCCGACTACTGTGGAGCCGTTTAACGGTGCCGCTACCGGTACTGGCGGTGAGATCCGCGACCGTATGGGTGGTGGTGTAGGCTCATGGCCTATCGCCGGAACAGCTGTCTACATGACTGCTTATCCGCGTCTGAAGGACGACGAGGGCGTGGCTCGCGACTGGGAGGACATCATGCCCGTCCGCAAATGGCTCTATCAGACACCGGAGCAGATTCTTATCAAGGCCTCTAACGGTGCTTCTGACTTCGGCAACAAGTTCGGTCAGCCGCTGATTACTGGCTCTGTTCTGACATTCGAGCACCAGGAAGGTGCAGAGAAATACGCATACGACAAGGTTATTATGCTTGCCGGTGGTGTCGGTTACGGCACAAAGCGTGACTGTCTGAAGAAGGAGCCGCAGAAGGGCAACAAGGTTGTCGTAGTCGGTGGCGATAACTATCGCATCGGTCTTGGTGGCGGTTCGGTATCGTCAGTTGACACCGGTCGCTATTCTAACGGTATCGAGTTGAATGCCGTTCAGCGTGCCAATCCAGAGATGCAGAAGCGTGCTTACAACCTCGTTCGCGCACTCTGCGAGGAGGATGTCAATCCTGTAGTTTCCATCCACGACCACGGTTCAGCCGGTCACCTCAACTGTCTCTCAGAGCTTGTTGAGGAGTGCGGTGGCGAGATAGACATGACAAAGCTGCCTATCGGCGACAAGACACTTTCGTCTAAGGAGATTATCGCTAACGAGAGCCAGGAGCGTATGGGTCTGCTCATCGACGAGAAGCACATCGAACACGTACGTCGTATCGCTGAGCGCGAGCGTGCTCCGCTGTATGTTGTCGGCGAGACAACAGGCGACGCTCACTTCTCATTCAAGCAGGGTGACGGCGTTAAGCCTTTCGACCTCGACGTAGCCCAGATGTTCGGTCACTCTCCGAAGACCATCATGCGCGACGAGACAGTGGAACGCCACTATCGTGACGCTGAATATACACACGAGGAGAAGTCGGAGAACGGCAAGGACGACGTACTCGACAAGTATGTTAGCCGCGTGCTTCAGCTTGAGGCTGTGGCTTGTAAGGACTGGTTGACCAACAAGGTGGACCGCTCCGTTACTGGTAAGATTGCCCGCCAGCAGTGTCAGGGCGAGATTCAGCTGCCGCTTTCTGACTGCGGCGTTGTGGCTCTCGACTATCGTGGACGCAAGGGTATCGCCACTGCTCTCGGTCATGCACCGCAGGCAGGACTTGCTTCTCCTGAGGCAGGATCAGTGCTTTCAGTTGCTGAGGCTCTCACAAACATCGTATGGGCTCCTCTCGCTGACGGACTTAACAGTCTCTCGCTCTCTGCCAACTGGATGTGGCCCTGCCGCTCACAGAAGGGTGAGGACGCACGTCTCTACAGCGCAGTTAAGGCTCTTAGCGAATTCTGCCGCGACCTTAAGATCAACGTTCCGACAGGTAAGGACTCGCTCTCGCTCAGCCAGCAGTATCCTAACGGCGAGAAAATCATCTCTCCGGGAACCGTTATCGTAAGCGCAGGTGGCGAAGTGAGCGACATCCGCAAGGTGGTTTCGCCCGTACTCGTTAACGACAAGAACTCATCTATCTATCATATCGACTTCTCATTCGACGAGCAGCGCCTCGGCGGCAGCGCCTTCGCACAGAGCCTCGGCTTCGTTGGCGACGACGTTCCGACAGTGAAGAATCCTGAATACTTCGCAGACTGCTTCAACGCTGTTCAGGAGATGATTGAGAAGGGTTGGATTATGGCAGGTCACGATATCTCGGCTGGTGGTCTTATCACCACTCTTCTCGAGATGTGCTTCGCCAACCGTGAGGGCGGTATGCACGTCAACCTCCACGACCTCGCAGGCGACGACATCATCAAGATGCTCCTCGCTGAGAACCCGGGTGTGGTTATCCAGGTTAGCGATAAGTATAAGGAGGAGTTCCGCACATACATGGAGGACAACGGCATCGGTTATGCCAAGATCGGTTATCCCACTCCGGCAGAGCGCACCATCGTCATCAAGAAGGACGAATACACACACGCTTTCGACATCGACGCACTCCGCGATACATGGTATAAGACTTCTTACCTCCTCGACCGCGACCAGAGCTTCAACGGCTGCGCACGCAAGCGCCGCGACAACTATAAGAACCAGCCGGTGGAGATGAAGTTCCACGACTCGTTCAAGGGCACTCTCGAGAGCTACGGCATCTCTGCAGACCGCCGCACTCCGTCGGGCGTCAAGGCTGCCATTATCCGTGAGAAGGGTACAAACGGTGAGCGCGAGATGGCTTACTCACTCTATCTTGCAGGCTTCGACGTTAAGGACGTGATGATGACCGACCTTATCAGCGGACGCGAGACACTTGAGGATGTCAACATGATTGTCTTCTGCGGTGGCTTCTCTAACTCTGACGTGCTCGGCTCTGCAAAGGGATGGGCAGGTGCGTTCCTCTTCAATCCGAAGGCTAAGGAGGCACTCGACAAGTTCTATGCACGCAAGGACACCCTCTCACTCGGTATCTGCAACGGTTGCCAGCTGATGGTTGAGCTCAACCTTATCAACCCGGATCACGAGAAGCGCACACGCATGCTCCACAACGACTCGCACAAGTTCGAGAGCAACTTCCTCGGTGTTGAGATCCCGCAGAACGACAGCGTGATGTTCTCTTCACTCAGCGGCGACAAGCTCGGCATCTGGGTGGCACACGGAGAGGGCAAGTTCTCATTGCCTGAGGCAGAGGACAAGTACAACGTTGTGGCACGCTACAACTACTCAGAGTATCCGGGCAACCCGAACGGCTCTGACTATAACGTAGCTGGTATCTGCTCTGCAGACGGCCGTCACCTCGCCATGATGCCTCACCTTGAGCGTGCCATCTTCCCGTGGCAGAACGCTTGGTACCTCGCAGACCGTCGTCAGGACGAGGTTACTCCGTGGATTGAGGCGTTCGTCAACGCTCGCAAGTGGATTGAGAACTTCGGCAAGTAAGTTTATTTAAGCCGCAAGCATATATTTTTATATAACCCAAAAAGACTAATGACAGCCGTGAAAAGCTGTCATTAGTCTTTTCTCTTACACATCTTACATTTATCTACAACGCAACACCCATGACCAATTTCTATATAGACGCGTTCCGTGTTTTCTCAAAGATAGGACTGTTCACACTCGGTGGTGGATATGCCATGATACCTGCTATAGAGGCAGAAGTGGTGGACCGGAAGAAATGGATGAGCCGTGAGGAGTTTCTTGACCTCATTGCCGTGGCGCAAAGTTGCCCCGGTGCCCTCGCCATAAACATCAGCGTCTTCGTGGGATACAGACTGAAGAAGCTGCCGGGAGCCATCTGCACCACCATCGGCGCAGCCCTTCCCTCCTTCCTCATGATCCTTCTCATAGCCATGTTCTTCCGCCAGTTTCAGGACAACGCCGTTGTCGGATCGATATTCAATGGCATCCGTCCCGCAGTAGTGGCGCTCATAGCCGTCCCCGTTTTCTCAATGGCGCGTTCGGCTCGCATAACATGGACCAACTGCTGGATTCCGTTCGTATGTGCTCTTCTGATTTGGATAATAAAGGTGAATCCGATATACGTGCTTGTTGCAGCAGGAGCATGCGGATATCTTTACGGCACGATGATAAAGCCGACTGAATAATACTATATAGCAATGATATTCCTACAACTCTTCATTACGTTTTTCCAGATAGGACTCTTCGGATTCGGTGGAGGCTATGGCATGCTGTCGCTCATCCAGACGCAGACAGTAACGCATCATGCGTGGCTCACATCGGCGGAGTTTACCAATATTGTGGCGGTCAGCCAGATGACTCCTGGTCCAGTCGGCATCAATTCTGCCACTTACTGCGGATACGTGGCTGTGCAGAATGCCGGCATGGGAGAGTGGTATGCCGTCCTCGGCAGCGCCACTGCCACGTTGGCTCTCGTCCTCCCGTCGTTCATCATAATGGTGCTCATTTGCCGCGTATTCTTGCGCTACATGGACACGCTCGTCGTTCAGAGCGTGATGGCTGGCTTGCGTCCAGCCGTCGTTGGCCTTATAGCCGCAGCCGCCCTTATGCTTATGACTCCCGAAAACTTCTCCGCTCCGAGCGTCAATCCTTGGCAGTTCTGGATAAGCATCATAATTTTCGCTGCCACATTCTTTGGCACAAAGATAATGAAGATAAATCCTATAAAGATGATTTGTTGGGCAGCGTTCGCCGGACTTATGCTGCTTTATTAAGTTTATTATAAAACAAAAAAGTTAGGGAAGCATTACAAACGTGCTTCCCTAACTTTTTTTTATGTCTATATCAGATGTATCCTAATCAGGATATCATCAGATGTATTCTCTGTTTTTACTTGTTGTCCTCGATGAGGTTCTCACCGGTCATGTCGGCGGGCTGCTCCATTCCGAGGATGTGGAGGATAGAAGGAGCCACGTCTGCGAGGCGTCCGTCCTTTACAGTAGCCGAGTTGTTATCAGTAACGTAGATGAACGGAACCGGGTTCAATGAGTGAGCGGTGTTCGGTGTGCCGTCCTCGTTGAGAGCGTGGTCAGCGTTGCCGTGGTCAGCGATGATGATGGTCTCGTAGTCGTTGGCCTTAGCTGTCTCCACCACTTCCTTCACGCAGTTGTCGATGGCGTGAACAGCCTTTGCGATGGCGTTGTAGATGCCGGTGTGACCAACCATGTCACCGTTGGCGAAGTTTACGACGATGAAGTCATACTCCTGTGTCTTGATTGCACCTACGAGCTTGTCCTTCACCTCGTATGCGCTCATCTCAGGCTTGAGGTCGTATGTGGCAACCTTCGGAGAGGGAACGAGGATGCGGTCCTCACCTTCGTACGGAGTCTCGCGGCCACCGTTGAAGAAGAATGTCACGTGAGCATACTTCTCTGTCTCTGCTGTGTGGAGCTGACGCTTGCCGTTAGCCGAGAGATACTCGCCGAGAGTGTTCATTACGTTCTCCTTCGGGAAGAGGATGTTTACGCCGGTGAATGAAGCGTCGTACGGAGTCATGCAGAAATACTGCAGGTTCTTGATGGTGTGCATGCCAGCCTCTTCGTGCTCCTTCTGTGTGAGCACCTCTGTAAGCTCCTTGGCACGGTCATTACGATAGTTGATGAAGATGACAACGTCGCCCTCCTCAATCTTGCCGTTAACTGTAGAGTTGTTGATAGGAAGGATAAACTCGTCTGTCACGCCGTCGTCATAGCTCTCCTGCATTGCCTTCACCATGTCGTCAGCCTGCTTGCCCTTGCCCTCTACGAGCAGGTCGTAAGCCTCCTTGACGCGCTCCCAGCGCTTGTCGCGGTCCATTGCGTAGAAACGACCGACGATGCTGGCGATGTGTGCGCCGTTCTTGTCGCAGCACTCCTGCACCTGCTCGATGAATCCCTTACCTGACTTCGGGTCGGTGTCGCGACCGTCCATGAAGCAGTGTACGTAAACGTCGTTCAGACCATACTCCTTACCGATCTCGATGAACTTGAAGAGGTGGTCGAGTGATGAGTGAACACCGCCGGTAGATGTAAGACCCATGAGGTGGAGCTTCTTGCCGTTCTCCTTAGCGTAGCTGTAAGCCTTGATGATTTCCTTGTTCTTGAGGATAGATCCGTCCTTGCATGCACGGTTGATCTTAACGAGGTCCTGATAAACGATGCGGCCCGCACCGATGTTCAGGTGGCCAACCTCTGAGTTACCCATCTGGCCCTCTGGCAGACCTACGTCCTCACCGCATGTGAGGAGCTGTGAGTGAGCGCTCACCGCTGTGAGATAGTCAAGATAAGGAGTCGGAGTGTTATAGATTACGTCTCCCTTGCCATGCTGGCCGATGCCCCATCCGTCGAGGATCATCAATAAAGCTTTCTTTGCCATAATGTGTGTATATTTTATATTATAATAATGTATACTATATTGTTATGCAAAGTTACAATATTCGCCTTTAACTGCAAAATGAAAGCCATGATTTTTTATTTAAGTTGATAGTTGAGTGTTGAGAATTGAGAGTTATGATTACTTTGAGTTGTAGACAAATCAAAACTGTCAATTCTCAACTCTCAAATCTTGATTTTGTTATAGACTATAACAAAAAACATATTATTGCTAATAATTTCTAATGAAATATTTGTTTGTTCTAATTAATAGTTATATATTTGCATCCGGAAATAATAGTTTATAATTTCAGTGTTTCAGGACAACTGTAAGCGGCTAAAGCGTAGCCGAAATGTTATCACAATCAGTCATTAAATGAGAGTTAAAAGATTTTTAGACCGTGCTTCAGATCAGCACACAACTTACGTAAGCAGAGGGCGGCATTGTCCAAGGGCGGAAGCTTTTGGCGCCTCCTCCAAGCTTACGAAGAGAATTTCCTACATTCGCAGCATTTTCTTCTTCTAACATTCGTCTACGTATCGCAAAAACACTACCTTTGCGATTGTCTTTTTGTATAACAAAAAAACATAAACTATTAACCATTAACCTCATCATCAGTTCTTACAGACATGAGAATCCCCAAGATTGGCTTGTTGCCTAAGATTATCATTGCCATAGCTCTCGGTATAGCTCTTGGCATAGAAACCCCGGAAATGCCGGTTCGCATCTTCGTTACGTTCAATTCGCTCTTCAGCGAGTTCCTCGGATTCCTTATCCCGCTGATTATCGTCGGGCTTGTCACACCTGCCATCGCCGACATCGGCAAGGGAGCGGGCAAGCTGCTCCTCGTCACGGCTCTTCTGGCGTACGGCGCCACGGTGTTGTCCGGCTTCATGTCGTACGGAGTGGGGCAGACCTTCTTCCCTTCGATGATTTCGGAGAACGTCCAGCTGTCGCAGGACTGCGAGGCGCAGGGCGTCAAGCCGTTCTTCACCATCAGCATTCCGGCGCCGCTTAACGTGATGACGTCCCTCATATTGGCGTTCACGCTCGGACTTGGCATCGCCCATCTCGAGTCGAAGTCGTTGCGCAACGGCTTCTCCGAGTTCCGCGACATCGTCACGAAGACCATTCAGGTGGTGGTGCTTCCGCTCCTTCCCATCTACATCTTCGGCATCTTCTTCAATATGACTCATTCCGGTGAGGTGTTTCGCGTGCTCTCGGTGTTCGTCAAGATCATCGGCGTGATATTCGTGATGCACATCTTCCTCCTTGTCTTCCAGTATTGTGTGGCAGCTCTCTTCGGTCGTAAGAATCCGTTTCGCATGCTTGGCACCATGCTTCCGGCGTACTTCACGGCGCTCGGCACGCAGTCGTCTGCCGCCACCATTCCCGTGACGTTGCGCCAGACCATCAAGAACGGCGTGGACAGCGACATCGCCGGCTTCGTCATTCCTCTCTGCGCCACCATCCACCTTTCGGGCAGCACCATGAAGATTGTGGCTTGCGCCTTGGCTCTGATGATGATGCAGAATATTCCCTACGACTTCCAGATGATTACGGGCTTCATTCTCATGCTCGGCGTGACGATGGTGGCAGCTCCGGGCGTTCCGGGTGGAGCCATCATGGCAGCCCTCGGCGTCCTGTCGTCAATGTTGGGCTTCGACGAGAAAGCACTCGCCCTGATGATTGCCCTCTACATCGCCATGGACAGCTTCGGCACAGCCTGCAACGTGACGGGTGACGGTGCCCTCGCTGTCATCGTCAACAGGCTGTGGAAGGGAAAGAAGAAGCAGAATGCCGGTACGGCTGAAGAGTGCCAGTAAGGGTATTATTTAAATTGCAGTTTAGCGGTGAGATTGCTGCGGTAGGCAGGGCTTTGACAAAAACCTTTATCCACAATCCGCTTATGGGCGCAAATCCTATCGGATTTAAATAAAAGGCTTTACATTAGGTCTTACGAGAACCAGTTCTCGACAACCTAATGTAAAGCCTTTTATTTGTGCACAGCACGCGCCCATAATCGGAAAAAACAAAGAAAACACAAACTGCTTTCTGCTTAATTCGTACATAAAAGTATATACATAATTATAACATACAACAGTAGTAGCTGCGGAATTTGCTTTCCGTTGCATGCCGCCTCGTTCCTCATAACATGATATCTCGCGAATAACGCTGAATAATGACAACATAGCTTATATTTGTATTCGGAAATGTTAAAATTTGGCGTAAATACACTGTTTTTTTGAAAAAGGGATGATATTTTATATAATTTTTTATACTTTTGTATCATATTTGTTCATCCCATAAGCTCTATGGGTAGAGGTTGGACAAAAGAATATACATATAAGGCGTAACTGTACGCTTTGGTTTTGACGCCATAAGAACTTCGCAACTTCAAACTGATTGTCAAAAACAAAGCAACGGGAACGCCTCATGAGGTGTATTGTATACAGCCCTCATTGGCTTCGGACGATTCTGTTGTTCGTTGTCAAGAGTGCTTTCTATATACGTACACAAGCGTGGGGCTTTCGGCGTTGCTCGTTTCGACAATCAGGGCAATGCGAAGGCCTTTATGGCGTGGAACGAGTAACAGGATTGACTCCCACGCTCTTTTTGTATATTTACATTTCACAATTTAAAAAACAACAACCCACAAGAGGGAGTATTGGGGGCAATAATTACTAATAATTATGGTCAAGAAACCACTCTCTGCTCTAATGAAATTGTTTGTAGTTTTCTTTTTTCTTCTACCTACAACATCAATCTTCTCTGATGCCCAGACCATTTCGTTCGCTTATGAGTCTTCTCATGCCATAGAAGTGGCACGATTAACCAATTGGGCACCCGAATATCTTACAGTAACTAATTCGTGGAACGGTATGTGCATCAATCCGTCAACGTCGTCTTTGCGCTGTATGTCGGTAATAACAGCCATAAACGGTCAGAGTGTGGCTGATATGGATTGTGAAGAGTTCTATGAAATACTTGACTCCAGCGACAGCTTTGAACTTACTTACCTTACAAAGACAGAAGGTCGAAACAAAGAATATAAAAAGCAGTTTACCAAGCGTCGTGGAAAATTGCTCATTACACCAACTGACCCCAATCGTACACCTACGACAGTATCATTGCTTTCCGACAGCGATGTTGATTTCTTCAAGTATAACACGTTCGACTACCGTTTGGCTGGCGATGACCAACTTATGGACAAAACCATAATGGAAGTATTCGCAGACCAACTTCGTCAGAAGGGACTGAAACGTGTGCAGGAATCACCTGATATCTATCTATATGTGACTAAGGACGTCAACCAAAAGATAGAGTCTATGTATGTTCCACAATATACAACCACTACAAATAGCAATGCTTCCAGTGTCGGCGTTTCTAATTTCCTGGGTATACGTGGTGTCAATGTTGGTGGTGCGGCAGGTAGTACCACCACAGTAACACAAGAGACAGGTTCGATGCGTACCAACGTAACGGCAGACGCTTATCTCGAATTTTCCATACTTGACGCTAACAAACTTGATCAGTCAGAAGCTCCTGTTGTATGGCAACTTACTTATAGCCAACACCTCAATTCTGAAATACGCCTTCTTGAGGCAGTGAAGAATTGGATAGGAAACAGTATGATACAGTATCCGTTTCATGAGTCTGTAATCGGTACGTCTGCATATACGTGGGGAGTGTTTTGTGAGAATTTCGCATCCAAACCAATAATATCAGATATTGTACCGACCAGTAAGGCTGCTCAACTTGGATGCAAGGTGGGTGATGAAATAAAGTATGTACGTTACCGTGGTACAGATGCCGACTATTGTATATTCCGCCCTAAGCAGCCTTTCTATGAAAAAGAGATCATACCTACAAGTGAATTAATGCAAGTAGGTAAGTTGAAGACTCCTAAGGGTGGAATTAAAGAAAGAGTGGTATACACATTCATTAAGCAATGAGACTTATTCAATATATCTATTAATTTAATTATACAAACGTATGAGAAGAAAACTAATTTTATTGGCTTCATTAATGATGCCGGCTTTTCTTTGCGCTCAGTCTGTGCATGGCGGAAAGAAAGTGAAACGTGAGAAAACCGAAAAATCGGCTATTGCCGTAGTGGGTGGCATTGAAAATATGTCTATAGGTGATTATAGCGGATCTGGTAGTACCTTTGGAGGATATTTCATGCATCAAGGTCTGTTGAAACCACGCAATCCTGAGTGTCGTTGGGCGTTTGAGGTAGGTTTCGGTTTATCAGTATCAACAGCAAACCTGGAGTATGACGGCAAGAACAAAAAAAGCTTTGATGAAGAAGAGGTTACAACATTCCGTATACTGGACATTCCTTGTAACATAAAATATAGCCTGAATCCTCTTTCTACCCGCGGAAAATGGTATCTTAAAGCTGGTCTCAGCGTATGTCCTTTAGCTTATGTTCCTAAGGGAGAAAAAAAAGGTAGTCTTGGTTATACTCACCTTGATAACGGTAGTTTGGCTGTGTCTGCAGGCATTAATGCGGGAATTGCATACGAAGCAAAACATTGGGGCTTGGGTTTGAATGGTTTTGCTGGCATTGCTTCAAGTTATAGTACAGATACTGATACAGATATTGATTCTGATTTGTTCAAAAGTTATGGCACGACAATCACGTTAAAATACTTGTTCTAACAAAGAAAAACACAAGATTATGTCCTTCGTGTTTCCTTGTGGATAATGGTTTTTGTTAAAGCCCTGCCAACATATCGGCTGGCATCCGCCATTCGAATTAGAAATTAGGAATTTTGAGTTTTGAATTATTCTTGGCTTCGCCTGCGATTGTGAATTGTTCAGTTTTGAATTGCCTGAATACATCCTATCAATTCAAAATTAAATAATTCACAATGCGCCTTGGCGCGCAATTCGTAATTCAAAACTCCTAATTCCTAACTCTTCTGCGGTTCTGCCGAAGACAAAATTTGCATTTCTAACGCTCAATACTCCCAGTTGGGCGCACAACAAAATCTTTGGTGCGAAATTCTTGAGTTTTGAGCGTGCAGGGATAAACGGTTTAAACACAGTGAATTAGGCGGTTGGTGAGCGGAATGTGCAAAAAATAAAAGCGCCTACAAGCCGTTTTTTGATGCAATAGCGCCACTTTTACACTGCAATAGTGCCACTTTTATCATGCAATAGCGCCACTTTTACTGTCTAATAGTGGCACTATTGGACTGTAAAAGTGGCGCTATCGTTATGCGCGGGTGCTGTTTGCACAGCAAAACACCATAAAAACAGCTTTTTGATTCTCTAGAATTGATTTTTATTTTGTAACAGTTTTTTACTCTTTGTACGATATTTGCATGGTGGACATGAAGAGGTTTTTAACAAGAAGGTTACTAAAAATGCAATCACCGCAATAATACTATTGATTTTACGTTCTTTTCAAAGAAAGGGGATTGTGCAATAGTGGCTTAAAGGCTAAAAGCACTATCTTTGCATACAATAATAAGTAACAACACGTTTAAGGTCACAATTTGTGATTTTGAAAATGAATATAAATATAAATATGACAGACATAACGGAAAAGACAGAAAACGGCGAACTGGTCACAAATCGTGACCAGTTGGTTGTCATGGATAATATAGAGTCTCTAATAAAAGTGATTAGAGGACAGCAAGTTATGCTTGACAAAGACTTGGCAACGCTATATGGTGTAGAGACAAGAACTTTGAACCAAGCAGTCAAACGTAACATTCAGAGGTTCCCTTCTGATTTTAGGTTTCAGTTAACAATGGAGGAATGTTCAAAATCACAGATTGTGACTTTGAACGCAGGACGAGGACAAAATATAAAGAAGTTACCTTATGCCTTTACAGAACAGGGTGTGGCTATGCTTAGTAGTGTTCTTCGTTCACAAACAGCCATTGAAGTCAATATTCAGATTATGCGAGCCTTTGTTTCCATGCGTCATTTTATGGTGAACAACGCTTCTGTGTTCAGTCGCTTGGAAACTATGGAGTACCATCAACTGGAAATGCAGCAACATCAGCAAGAAACAGACAAGCGCATAGACGAGGTGTTTCGCAGATTGGACGAGGGCAATGCAAAGCCGAAGCAAGGTGTGTTCTACAATGGGCAAGTTTATGATGCTTATACTTTCGTGTCCGACTTGATTAGGAGTGCGAAGAAACGTATTGTCCTTATCGACAACTATGTTGACGAGACTGTACTG
>ERZ1026776.263-NODE-263-length-39047-cov-40.143440_pt1 | contig 39047 bp, 24 predicted proteins | sample MGYA00380125_ERZ1026776 | MGnify/ENA primary metagenome ERZ1026776 (study PRJEB33269, sample SAMEA4719761) | human gut metagenome | biome: human-associated habitat; feature: organic feature; material: feces | place: Cameroon | collected 2013-10 ...
GAGCCGCCGCCTAACTTGCGCGTGAGCGAAAGTGCAAGGCGAGCGAAATACAAAGCGAAAGTGCAAAAACTTTCGCTTTTTATTTCCGAGCCGCCGCCTAACTTGCGCGTGAGCGAAAGTGCAAGGCGAGCGAAATACAAAGAAAATGCCCAAAAACTTTCGCTTTTTATTTCCGAGCCGCCACCTGACTTGCGCGTGAGCGAAAGTGCAAGGCGAGCGAAATACGAGTTAAAGCGAAGGGCGAAAGTGCAAGGTGAAAGTGCAAGGCGTGCGATTTTTTTTCACCACATAACCATGAACTTCAACCACATATACTTTATTTGTTACCACTTGTGCACTGTGCTGAATATGGGCAAGTGTTTGGAATGCTTATTCTTTGTATTTTTGCAATAAATATGACTATAAAACCACAAAATCATGAAACATCTTTTATTGCTATTAACAGCTCTTGTGTGCTTTCTCACAGCATCGGCGCGTCGTGACCCTAGATATCATTATGAGGGGGCTAATAGCGGAACTTACGGCCTTTCTAATAAAAGAATACAGTGTTCTAATTGCGGTGAATTCTATTCGGCTGGTTCGCAACACATGTGCTTAAAACATGATGCGGGAGGTAGTAGTTCCTCATCATCGTACCCCACAGATGGTAGCGATGTGTCGGACGGGGAGGCTGATGCTCTTCTTGCAGCAAATCCTGATTTGCTCATTAACCAAACTGGTATTCGCAACCCAGCTCCTAATGAAGAAGAGGCTGAGAGTGCTTCTGACGATGATGATGACAATACTGACGCCTGGATAGGTGGTGCAATTGTTGTTGTAGGCATTATAATATGGCTAAAATCGAAATCTTGACGATTTTTGGCGCTTTTACCATCATATAGTTGTCCCTCTTAAAAAAGCATCTCGGCGAGATACTGCTTTTTCAAGAGGGACAATTGTATTTATTACGTTCAAATATTAAACATTGCTTTCGTTGTCTCCATAAGCGTTTGTGCTACATTGTCGACTGGCAGTTCGTACACCTCGGCCAATTTCTCGATGACCAATGGCACAAACGCCGGTTCGTTGCGCTGCCCGCGGTGCGGTGTGGGGGCCAAGTACGGCGCATCAGTTTCAACCACAATGCGGTTGAGCGGCACGCTGCTGCGCAACACGGCTGGCAACTTCGACTTTTTGAAAGTCAGCACGCCGCCTATGCCAAGTACAAATCCCGGAAACGTGTTGAGCAGTTCACGCGCCTCTTCGGCTGTGCCGCCAAAACAATGGAACACACCCGTCAGTTCGTCCTTCATAGGTAGCAGCGTGTCCACCAAGTCGCGGTGCGCCGCCCGGCTGTGCACCATGAGCGGCAGATGATAGCGCATAGCCCATTGTGCCTGGTGCTTGAACACCGCTATCTGTTCGTTGCGGCGGGAGTCGTCCCAATACAGGTCGATGCCCACCTCGCCCACGGCCACATAGGGATTGTTGGACGCGGCAAGCAGTTGTTCCATGCGGTCGAGCAGCGGCCAGGGGTCAGACGGCAGTTCGGTGGGGTGCAGTCCCATCATGGGAAAGCATACACCAGGATAGTTTTGGCATATTTGCAACATGGGGCCAATGCTTGCCTCGTCAATGTTGGGCAGTAGCAGCATTCGGGCACCAGCTTGCAGGGCGCGCTCCATCACCATCAATCTGTCGTCGTCAAACTCCTCAGTATATATATGTGTATGCGTGTCGATAAATTGCATGTGCCTGAGTGTGTAGGTGTTGACATTACTTGTTACGTCCTAACAGCGATGTGGCATAGTTCCACAACACGCTCCATTGCGACTCGGGCAATGAAAGTTTGCGCAGTTCGTTGTGCGCCTCGTCGTAAAAACGGTTGATGGCGGCGCGTGTAAGGGCCGGAATGTCGAGTGCATTATAAATGTCTGTCACAGCCTTAATTTTGGCCTCAGCCTCCATACTGTTGTTGCCGATGAGCGTGAGCAGTTGCGCCTTTGTAGCCTCGTCGGCACGCTGGTAGGCGTTGATGAGCAGATACGTCTTTTTGCCGCAAAGAATGTCGCCGCCAATCTTTTTGCCAAACACGGCAGGGTCGCCATATACGTCGAGATAATCGTCCTGTAGTTGGAAAGCCAACCCCACGCGTTCGGCAAAACGGTAGAGCACCTCGGCGTCGGTTTCGGGGGCACCAGCCAACAGGGCGCCCATCTTTGTGGCACAGGCCAGCAGCACAGAGGTTTTAAGGCGAATCATTTCAATGTACTCGTATTCGGTCACATCGGTGCGTGTCTCAAAGTTTACATCATACTGTTGTCCCTCGCAAATCTCTTGTGCCGTGTGTGCAAAGAGGTCGAGCGCTTCGGCCTGATGCTGGCACTGGCATTGCATGATGTGGCGGAAGGCCATGATGAGCATGGTGTCGCCCGAGAGCACAGCCGTGTTGTCGTTCCACTTTTTGTGTACGGTGGGTTTGCCGCGTCGCATGTCGGCATGGTCCATCAAGTCGTCGTGCAGCAGGGTGTGGTTGTGGTAAGTTTCGATGCCCACAGCCGCGGGTGTGGCATGGTTGATGTCGTTCTTGTACAAACCATAAGTCATGAGCAGCAGGGTGGGGCGCAAGCGTTTGCCTCCCATTGAGAGCACATATTCGATAGGCTCGTACAGCCCCTCGGGCTTTTTGGGGTAGGGCACCGCCGCCAACGCCTGTTCGATGTAGGGCACCCATGACGTATGTTTGGCAAACTGGGCCATCAGCCATTGCTGCTGTTCGGCAATGGTCATGTCAGAGTTGTCAAGCAGCACAGCGTCGTCGGCCTGTCGCAGGGGGGCCACCTCGCGGTGTGAATCGATGTAGTCGCGCTCCTGCACATTTTTCAGTATATCGTCATAGTCCACCTCTTGGCCCTTAGCCTTGAGCTCGTCGTAGCGGCGTTGTGCGCGCACCTCGGCCGATGCGGTGACAAATATTTTGAGCTCGGCGTCAGGGAACACCACCGTGCCAATGTCGCGGCCGTCCATCACAATGCCTTTGTCGCGCCCCATGCGTTGCTGTTGGGCAGTCATGGCCGCACGCACAAAAGGCAGTGCCGCCACCGGACTGACGTGCGAGCTCACCTCAAGTCCGCGAATTTCGTTTTCCACACATTCGCCGTTAAGGTGAACCAGGGGGAGCTTGCTCTGCTCGTCAAGCTTAAAGCTCACCTCGACCTGTGGCATGAGTTGTTCGAGTTCGGTAGCTTTCACAGTGCCGTCGGCATTAAACAGTCCCTGACGGAGTGCAAACAATGTGACTGCGCGGTACATGGCGCCGGTATCAACATATATGTAGCCCACCTCGCGGGCGAGCGCTTTAGCCATAGTGCTTTTGCCACATGACGAGTGACCGTCGATGGCTATGACAATCTTTTTCATACTATTCAACTTTCGGGGTTAGACGGTGCACACACATTCTGCATTAGAAGGCGTACCCCACATTGGCCATAATAGAGTTGCTGGCCTGGTGATATTTGGCGTACGACACGCCAAACTTGAAATGCTTGACATTAACGCCGGCACCAGCCGACAAGCCTGCCAAATGTGACGAACCAGAAGCCTTGAGCTCGTAGGCACGGCGGAAGTTGTAGCCGACCGACAGATACAAGTAGTCGGTGGGCAGAATATCAAGGCCCAGCACAAAGTGGTTGAGAGCTATTTTGCCAAATCCCACTTTGTCGCTCTTGTCCTTATCCTTGTTTTCGGGCAACACGTAGTAGCTCGACTTCCAGCGTGTCACGTCGGTCATGGTAACATGAAAGCGCACTGGCAGGTGTGCCATGCCCTTGCTAAAACCTAATGCCAGGGTGAAGGGCAAATGCGTGCGTTGCCCGTCATGGTACGCCTTCAGCTGTGTGCCAATGTTTTGCAGCGAAGCCGACACCGACAGGTCATTTTCATCGTCATAATAGTTTACGCCCACATCAATGGCTGCTGCCAGGGCCGTGTAGTCGGCCAGGTTCGACACCATCATTTTCAGGTTGGCACCACCCGTCCATCGGTCAGACAGCAAATAGCTGTAACCTGCCCCTATTACAATGTCTTTGGCGCTGAATTGCCCCAAGGTGTTCCCAGCCTCGTCGGTCTCGTCCATTTTGCCGTAATTCATGTATTGCACACCGACAGCCATGGTGTGGCGTTCGCCAAAAGCCTTGACAAAGTGTGCTCCCATCCACGTGCTGCCCGCGGCATAGGTCATGAAATCAAGGCCGGCCGACAAGTCGCTTACGTTGGCATAAAGTGCCGGGTTATACCAGCCGGCAGTTGGTTCGTCCTCAATGAGCGTCACGTTTTGCCCGCCCAGGGCGGCTGCGTGCGACGACGCGGGAAGCCTCAACGTGTTGAACGCTGAGGCATACTCCTGTGCTAATGCCGTTGCAGGTAGTACGGCCAGTAACAGGCTGAATATTTTGATGTTCATTGTGAGCATTTCTGTTTCAGTGCCAAAATTACAAATAAAACTCGGTGCGGAGGGGCCTGTAACTTAAAAACTTGTATTATCTTGCTGTTGGTGGACTTTTTGGTTGACGGGTAAGTTTGGTTGACGGGTTGACAAGTTAACGGGTTGACAGGTAAGTTAGTTAAGTTCTTATGTCTGCTATTCAGACTTTGACATTATAATATATAGCATACTTACTTGTCAACCCGTTAACCCGTCAACGAAAAAAATCCGTCAACGGGGGTAAGATAGGCTGCACCTCGGCAGAAAGTTCAAGCAAGCTTGACTTTCTTCACTCGGTTTGCACTATCTTTGCAAGCAGATAATCCGCATATATGATAAAGAACTTGCTATCGCTGCCACCTAATGCCGTCGGGGTGTTTCACCAACTGACGGGGGCGGAGCGTGATACATACTACTGCACAGCCGACCCTGCCGACCATAAACTTGGTTCGGGCGGCGGCACGGCATGGCTGCTCAAGTCGGCCCATGCCGACGAAGGTGCCAATGTGTGTTTTGACACATGGCTGGCACAGCACAAACGTGTGTTGCTGCATGCTGGCGGACAAAGCCGGCGACTGCCGGCCTACGCACCAAGCGGCAAGGTGCTCACCCCAATACCCGTGTTCAGGTGGGCACGCGGCCAACGCATTAACCAAACGTTGCTCGACTTGCAACTGCCGCTCTACCACGACATCATGCACAAGGCACCGGCATCGCTGCACACACTGATAGTGAGTGGCGATGTATTGCTGCGCACCACCGAAGCTTTGCAGGACATTCCCGAGGCCGACGTGGTGTGCTATGGTTTGTGGGCCGACCCCGTGCAGGCATCGCACCATGGCGTGTTTTTGATGAACCGCCAAACGCCCACACAACTCGACTTTATGCTGCAGAAGCCTACAACCGCACAACAAGCCGAACTGATGCCCACGCACTTGATGCTGATGGACATCGGGGTGTGGCTGCTCAGCGACAAGGCTGTCAAGCGTCTGATGCAGAAGTGTGAGGCCGGAGCCAATGGTGGCAAGGGCTGCACACCGGGCGGACATCTTGCAGCGCTGCCTGGCTACTACGACCTGTATAGCGACTTTGGTTGCGCATTGGGTCAAAATCCGTCGCGCCCCGACGCCGCTCTGGCTGACTTGTCGGTGGCCATACTGCCCCTGCCGGGTGGCGAGTTCTACCACTATGGCACGGGGCCGGACATGATAGCCTCGTCGGTGGCTATACAAAATTTGGTAAAAGACCAACGCTATATATTGCAAAGGGGCATTAAACCGCAAACTTCGGTGTTCACACAGAACACCCTGCTCGTCAACCGTCCCACACCTGCCACCCGCAATGTGTGGATTGAAAATGCTTATGTGGGCAAGGGTTGGCACTATGGCAGCAACCACATTATTACGGGTGTGCCTCAAAACAACTGGCAGGTGACCTTGCGCAATGGCGTGTGTGTAGACTTTGTGCCGGTGGGCGATGCGGCTTATGCCGTGCGTCCTTATGGCTTTACCGATGCCTTTAGGGGCGATGTGGCCAGCCTCGACACCATGTATATGGAGCAGCCCCTGCACAGCTGGCTCGCGGCTCGCGGCTTGTCTGCCAACAGTTTGGGCGGGTCTGGCACCGATTTGCAGTCGGCACCCTTGTTCCCCGTAACTTCCGACATGGAGGCGTTGGGGCAGCTGCTCAACTGGTTTGTGAGCGACACACCTGACGCTGGGGGGGCAGCTCTTTGGAGCAAATTGCCGCGCTTGTCGGCCGACGAACTATCAGCACAGGCCAATTTGCCGCGACTCTTTGAACAGCGCCGTACCTTGCAGGCTCAAACGCTCCCCTTGGTGGCAAAGAACTGGCAGCGCAGTGTGTTCTATCAAGTCAATCTTAAAGACATGGCAGCGCAATATGCCGCAGGCCAATGGCCGCTGCCCGATGCGCTGCCGCAAACGGCTCCGCTGATGACACGCATACATGATGCCATGTTCCGTGCCGAATGTTTGCGCCCCACCCAGGCAGCCGAGGCCCAGGCCTACGAAAGCCAGGCATTTGCCCTGCTGCGCAACGGGCTGACCGAGAATGTGCTGCGCCACCTATGCACCCCGCGCTGCACCACCTATGCCGACCAAATAGTGTGGGCACGCAGCAGTGTGCGCATCGATGTGGCCGGTGGCTGGACCGATACGCCACCTTACAGCTTGATAGCTGGCGGCAATGTGGTAAATCTTGCGGTCAACCTCAATGGCCAACCGCCCTTGCAGGTGTATGTCAAGCCATGCAAGGAGCCTGTGGTCATTTGCCGCTCCATCGACCTCGGTGCCATGGAGCGCATTGAAACCTATGAGGCTCTGCTGCAATACAACAAGGTGGGGTCGCCCTTCTCCATACCCAAGGCGGCCTTGGCCCTTGCGGGGTTTGCACCAGGCTTTGGCACAGAGCATTTTGCCTCGCTGCGCCAACAGCTCGAGGCTTTCGGCTGTGGATTAGAAATTACACTGTTGGCAGCCATTCCGGCAGGTTCCGGCCTTGGCACGAGCAGTGTGCTTGCAGCCACCGTGCTGGCCGCCTTGAGCAACTTCTGCGGCCTTGGCTGGGACAAGAACGAGGTGTGCAACCGCACCCTTGTGCTTGAACAGTTGCTCACCACTGGCGGTGGCTGGCAAGACCAGTATGGCGGTGTGTTGCCAGGCGTAAAGTTGTTGCAAACCACAACCGGCTTCGACCAAAATGCCATGGCGCGCTGGTTGCCCGACACCCTGTTTACCCACCCCGATACGCGTCCGTGCCATTTGCTTTATTACACGGGCATCACACGCACGGCCAAACACATACTTACCGAAATTGTGCGGGGCATGTTCCTCAACAACACGCAACACCTGCATCTGCTCAACAATATGAAGCAGCATGCGCTCACTGTGTTTGATGCCTTGCAAACCAACGACCTGGCCCGCTATGGCCGCATGGTACGTGCCACTTGGGAGCAGAACAAAGCGCTCGACGCCGGCACATCGCCCGAGGCTATTGAAGCCCTTTGTCGCCGTATAGACGACTTGTGCTATGGCTACAAACTGCCGGGTGCCGGTGGGGGCGGATTTATGTATATGGTGGCCAAGGACGCCCAGGCGGCACAACGCATCAGGCAGTTGCTCACCGATAATCCGCTCACGCCAAACTCGCGCTTTGTCGACATGGACGTGTCTGCCGAAGGGCTGCAGGTGAGCCGCAGTTGACGGGTTGACAGGTTGACGAGTAAGTAAACATGCGAACGGATTCAAGCACAAAACGCAACCTCTAATGGGGGCGACGCGTCTCGCGTCGGGAAAAGATGCAGCTGTTATCAGTAGAGTTTGTATTCTTTCCTTTCATTATCCCCGACGCGGGACGCGTCGCCCCCATTAGTGCTTGCGTTTTTTACAGCGCGTTTCTGACAACTTAACGCGAACCCCAGGGTGTCGCTTCGCTTGCCCTGGGCTTGGTGCTACATTGGGCTTTTATTGACATCATCGGCTGCAGCTCAGCAATTCAAGCAAGCTTGATTGCATTCGCCTTGCACGATGATTCATTGTCATCATCGGCTGCGGCTCAGCAATTCAAGCAAGCTTGATTGCATTCGCCTTGCACGATGATTCAGCCCGCCCTTATTAAATCCGAAACTTCAGTAATAATATAAAACAGCACACATACATTGGCACTATTTTCACTACCACCCACCGCCTCGCGCGACGGACTCAATTTGAGCATGGTCGTGGGGCAAATAGCGGACGACGAAACAACCGCAACCTTGAAACGCACCCTTGCTCCCGAATGGGCCTTGCAGAGCGGTGTGCAACTTACATGGCCACACGCTGGCACTGATTGGGCATATATGTTGCCCGAGGTAACTGCCTGCTATCTGCGTCTGGCCTACGAAATAGCCACGCGCGAGACGCTACTCATTGTGGCACCCGACACCGAGGCCGTGAAACGGCTGATTGACGAGCAACTGCCCAAGCGCGCCACTGCACACATTATATATAAAACTTGCAACACCAACGACACGTGGGCACGCGACCACGCCTTTCTGACCCTGGCCACCACCGAGGGGCCCGAACTGCTCGACTTCCGTTTCAATGGTTGGGGAGGCAAGTTTGAGGCTGCGCTCGACAATGCCATCAACGCCCAACTGGTTGAGGGTGACACGCCTGTGTTGAAAGGCAAATACGTTGACTGCCTCGACTTTGAACTCGAAGGGGGGAGTGTCGAGGTGGACGGCCTTGGCACATTGCTCACCACATCGGAGTGCCTGCTCAATCCCAACCGCAATGCGCAACTTGACAAGGCGCACAAGGAGGCTCTGCTTAAGGAGCGTCTTGGCGTGAACCGCGTGCTGTGGCTCGACCATGGCTATCTGGCCGGCGACGACACCGACTCGCACATCGACACTCTGGCTCGCCTTTGTCCTGACAATACCATTGTGTATGTTAAATGTACCGACAAGGCCGACGAACACTATGCCGCACTGCAGGCCATGGAGCAGCAACTGCACACGTTCAGCACTGCCGATGGCAAGCCTTACCGCCTGTTGGCACTGCCCATGGCCAACGCCATATACGACGAAAACGGCGAGCGCCTGCCTGCCACCTATGCCAATTATCTGGTAATGAACAATGTGGTGCTGTACCCCACCTATGCACAACCCGACAACGATGAGGCTGCGGCCGAAGTGCTGCACAAGGCTTTTCCCGGACGCGATGTGGTGGGTGTGGACTGCCGCGCGCTCATACGCCAACATGGTTCGCTGCATTGTGTCACTATGCAGTACCCCAAGGGCGTGTTGCCGCAAACTTTCTCTGATTAAATAACTCATGTTTCGGATTCAGACCGCCCTTGTTAAATCCGGAATTCCAGTAAATAATTGCTATTACAATGACCAAACATAAAACACTCAAGGTTGGCATCGTACAACAAGCCTGTACGGCTGATGTGGAGGCTAACAAGCAAAATCTTAAACGCAACATTGCCGATGTGGCAGCCCAGGGGGCAGAGTTGGTGGTGTTGCAAGAGTTGCACAACTCGCTTTACTTTTGCCAGGTTGAGAGTACCGATAATTTTGATTTGGCAGAGCCTATTCCCGGTCCTTCAACCGACTTTTATGGCCAGATAGCTCGCCAGCATGGCATAGTGCTCGTCACTTCGCTGTTCGAACGGCGTGCTGCCGGCTTGTATCACAACACCGCCGTGGTGTTTGAGCGCGATGGCAGCATTGCTGGTAAATATCGCAAAATGCACATACCCGACGACCCTGCCTATTACGAAAAATTCTACTTCACACCGGGCGACATGGGTTTCCACCCCATCGACACCTCAGTTGGTCGCCTTGGGGTGCAGGTTTGTTGGGACCAATGGTACCCCGAGGGTGCGCGGCTCATGGCCCTGCAAGGTGCCGAACTGCTCATTTACCCTACAGCCATAGGCTACGAAAGCAGCGATACCCCCGACGAGCAGGAGCGCCAACGTGAGGCATGGACCACTGTGCAGCGCGGTCATGCTGTGGCCAACGGACTCCCCGTGATAGCCGTCAACCGCACGGGCCACGAGCCCGACCCTTCGGGCCAGACAAATGGCATCAGCTTTTGGGGCTCAAGTTTTGTGGCCGGTCCGCAGGGCGAGTTGTTGTATCGCGCACCAAAGGACGAGGCTGTGAATGCCGTGATAGAGGTGGACATGCAGCGCAGTGAAAATGTGCGTCGCTGGTGGCCCTTCTTGCGCGACCGCCGCATCGAGGAGTTTGGCCCGCTTGCCAAGCGCTTTATTGACTGATACAACATTCAAACACTAAACGCTACCACTATAGCTTGAGTTTTGTGATAGAGTTTAGCTAAAAGCACTACCTCAAAACGCTACCTCTAATGGGGGCGACGCGTCTCGCGTCGGGAAAAGATGCAGCTATTATCAGTAGAGTTTGTATTCTTTCATTATCCCCGACGCGGGACGCGTCGCCCCCATTAGTGGTAGCGTTTTCTATCAAATTTACAGGTTAAAAAGCGAATTTGAAGGCATGTAAAGGACTGTTGTGCCAGGGATTTGCGCTCTAATGGGGGCGACGCGTCTCGCGTCGGGGCATTTTTCAGCAGCCTCGTTCACGTACTGTTCCACACCATGCAGCCCCGTTTGTGCAGGTCAATCACCATCGTATTGCGCACCATTTTGCTCACGGGCACACCCCCTTTGTCCGTCTGGTCGCGCCGTTGCACTTCGGGCGTGCGGTCAGGCACATTATAGCGCATGTCGCACAGTTCGTCCATCAGGGTGATGGTTTGTTCAGTCAGACCGCAGTTCGTGGTGTTGCCAGTCGCTTGCGGTGCACAGTCAGTGTCATTGCCCATGCTTTTTTGCGGTTGGGGTGTTTCAGCGTTTTTAGTTTGTGGTTCCGGACTCTGTCCGATAGCATCTATCAGTTTGTCAACGCCACGTTTCACAATGGCATCGGCATAGCGCAGCATTTTGTTAAGCATTTGTTTCATGGTTGTCATACAATTTGGTTTAGTACAAAAGTAAAGTGCTGCAAAGGTAACACCAAGACATCGCACCCCACAAAAAAAGTGTACAATTTGTACACAAATATTTGCTCATTCCCCGTACGCCTACATGTAAAAGAGTGCGTGTGTTTTTACTGCCATCTTACACTTTTTGCACGTAACAAGTTGATATTCAAGGGTTTCAAGAGTGTAAGATGATTTCAAAGAATCTTACACTCCCTTGCATACATCTTACACACCTTACCCTGCTGCCTCACAGTCGATTTTGTCGTATGCAGTAGATAATACGGCATAGGGGAGCAGAAAAATCTGTCGGAGCAACAGACTTTTCTGCTCCCCTATGCTGTAATATCTTCCTCCCGTGTTTGTACCGTGTGGCAGCATGAGGGGTGTGTAGGTTGCGTGTAAGTGGAATTTGTAGTATCTTACACTAAGTAAAGCGTTGACAATCAATGAGTTGCAGCATATTAGTGTAAGATGTAAGATACTCGGTATGTAAAGTTTTGGTAGTATGGTAAAGGTATCGCTACCACTAAATGCAACCTCTAAACGCTGCCACTAAACGCAAACACAAAACGCTACCACCAAACGCAAGCACCAAACGCTGTAAAAAACGCAAGCACTAATGGGGGCGACGCGTCTCGCGTCGGGATAATTAAAAGGAAAGATACACTAAATAATAGCTGCATCTTTTCCCGACGCGGGACGCGTCGCCCCCATTAGTGCTTGCGTTTTCTATCAGATTTGCAGGTTAAAAAGCAAACCATGTAAAGGACTGTTGTGCCAGCGCATTACACGCAAACAATGAAACACTACACGCCCTTGACTTTAGGGTGGCTCTAAAAATTCTGTTTTTAGAACCACCCTTATAATTGTCAAAATCTGATTTCGCCGCTGCCTGCACAAATCTTGCCATCGGCAGTGTAGAGAACCCCAAACTGGCCAGGCGCAATGCCCTGTACCGGGGTGGGCGAGGTGATGAGAAAACGGCCGTCGGGCTGGCGTACCATGTGGCCGGAGCGCGGCCGCTCGGTGTGGCGAATTTTGAATAACACGTCCACCTCGGGGGCCCCCTTCCATGGGTCGGCCGTGATAAAGTGGAAGCCCGTCAGGTGAAACTCGGTGCCGTAGAGTCCGTGGCAAGCATCGGTGTGCGACACATAGATGATGTTGCGCTCAATGTCCTTGTCAGTCACAAACCACGGGCCGCCGCCAAGGCCAAGCCCCTTGCGCTGCCCCACGGTGTGGAACCAGTAGCCCTTATGCTTGCCAATGACCTTGCCCGTTTCGCGCTCTATCACCTCGCCTTCGCGCTCGCCGAGCAGCATGCGCAAGTAGTCGTTGTAGTTAATCTTGCCAAGGAAGCAGATGCCCTGGCTGTCGCGGCGGTGGGCCGGTGCCAGGTGTTCGCGGTCGGCAATGTCGCGCACCTCGTGCTTGAGCAGATGTCCGATGGGGAAGCAGAGCTTTTGTGCCTGCACATCGGTCAGTTGCGACAGAAAGTCGGACTGGTCCTTTACGGGGTCGGGGGCCGGTGCCAGGTAGAGTTGGCCGTCGGCGTCGTGGTAGGTTTGGGCATAGTGCCCGGTGGCAATGTAGTCGTAGGCATAGCCAGCCTTCTCCTCAAAGGCACCAAACTTGATGAGGCGATTGCACATCACGTCGGGGTTGGGCGTGAGGCCGCGCTTGACACGCTCCACCACATAGGCTGTGACGCGGTTGTGGTATTCCTGCTGCAAGTCGACAATGTTGAGTTGCAGTCCGTAGCGTTTGGCTGTGAGTGTGGAGAGTTCGATGTCCTCCTCGGCAGTGCAGGTTGTGCCTTCGCCCTGCATGCCAATCTTTATGTAAAAAAGGTCGGGCTTGATGCCTTGCTCACACAACAGGTGGCAGGCCACGGCGCTGTCAACGCCGCCCGAAATCAAAAGTGCGTATTTTTTGTCTGTTTGCATATCATGTAAAGGTTGCAGTGGTCGTAGGCCGGCACGTAGTCGGCCACGGCCTCAAATCCCAGCTTGTTACAATGCTGATACTTGTGCATTGTGTCAATGGTGGTGAAATGTCGTGTGCAAAGTTACAACTTTAAGCAAGTGCTCAAAATTATTTTTACACTGAAAGTGCCCACCTGCTTGGTATTGGCACTTGGTATTGGCACGTGTCACGCGTTGTTTGCACGTACAGGCACGAAAAAGCCCCAACCTTTACCACCATGAGTATGGAACATTGTCAGGATAGCTTGGCTGGGGGTACGGTTGAGGCTTATGTGGAGAGGGTTAGGTTAAAATAACGTCGCTCCTGTGTTTTCTCATCAGTCTATATGTAAAGTATAAGAGAGGTAAATCAAAGTAAATCAAGCCTTTCCTTCAGTTTGCTGAAGTAGCGGCGCGATGCTGTAATTTCGATGTTGTCGAATGGTGGGCACAGGCGGCAGTGTTGCGTGTTATTCTCAACTGCTGCAAGGTAGTTGAGGTTGATAATGCAAGTGTTGCTTATGCGCACCATGGTCTGGCTGAAGTTGGCCAGGTCGTCGGCCGTAACGCCTTTTTTCAGCACGTGTACTGTGCCGTCTGTCAGGGTGAGCACCCATGAGCGTCGTTCGCTTGAGTAGTTGAACATCAGTGCCTCGTCGAGGTTTATGAGCAACAGTTCGCTCACTGTCTGCATAGCTATCTTGCGTTGCATGGCGTCGTTGCCTATGCGTTGCAGTACGCGCTCGTTCTCGCTTTGCTTCATGCGGTCGATGATGAGGCGCAGCTCGCTTTGCTTGTACGGCTTGAGCAGATAGTCGAATGCCGATTGGCGTATGGCGTCAATCATGTAGTCGGAAAAGCCGGTGTAGAACACTACCTTGAATGTGAATGTCACCTTTGAGCGTATGGAGTCGAGAAACTCCAAGCCCGTTTTGCCAGGCACTTCGACATCGAGAAACAGCACGTCGGGTTGTTTCTCAAGTAGTGGCAGCGTGGCTTCGGCGTATGATGCAAAGGTGTACACCTCGGCAAACTCTGGCTGTTGGCGCAGGTCAGTGGCCAATGTTTCGAGTGCTGCAGGGTTGTCATCGACAATAAATGCCGTATAGCCTTTGTTTACATTCATGATTATCTGTCAGTTGTCTACGGATTTAAGAACTACTGCAAAATTACAATGTTTATTTTATATTTTTATCAGCATATTTATACTTGTGTGCATGAGCGGTATGATTTAGTGCATAAGTGGTACAAATTTGCGCTTATGTGGTATCATTTTATAAGTAGATGGAGGCTGATGGGGTAGGGATTTGGTGGGCTTGGGGTTGGCGTGTTGATATATTTTCAACACTCAGCCATGTCGTTGACGGGTTGACGGACAGCAATATTGTTCAAAAATTATTGCTGTCTGGTGAAAGTCCAAAGCACATTGTAATGCTTTTGCCCTTACAGGGCGCGACTGCTCCAACACGCGTAAACCCAGGGTGCCGCTTCGCTTGCCCTGGGCTGAGTGCTCCATTGGGCTTTCAGCCCGCACTTGCACACACGCTTCTACTACACTACAATTAGTAACGAGGCTGTGCATTGGTTATAATATAGCCTCTCAACCACGAGCATAGAAATGGCCACTATGATTTTAGCAAGGGCGGCCTGAAAGGCCAATGGAGCACTCAGCCCAGGGCAAGCGTAGCGACACCCTGGGTCCCCCCGTGTTGGAGCAGTCGCGCCCTGAAAGGGCAAAAGCATTACAATGTGCTTTAGACTTTTACCGGGCAGCAATAGTTAACTATAGTGCCCCCTCATTCTCTCTTTCAAAGGCATCGAGCACCTTGAGTGTCTCGGTATAGCCGGCACGGATAATGCGCTCGGCATTGTCGAAGTCGAATACGCCAAAGCGGTTCATGGGTATGTTTATCGCAATGTCGGGCGGTGTGAGTTTTTGCATTAGCACCGTGTTACGTTGAATTTGTAATGCCATGGCGGTGGACAGCAGTGTCATGTAATTGCTGGTGGTGCTGTCGGGCGCAAAAGCCGATATGAAGCGTTGGAGCGACAACAAACTGCTGCGCTCGCGCTCGCGTTTACGGGCCAAGTCGCGCACCTCCTCAATGTCCTCGCTGGCGGGTGCGCTCACATTGACCGACACGAGCAGGTCGCCCTCGGTGCGCACGGCGCGGTTGAGCGGCAGCGGATTGACTATGCCGCCGTCGACAAGCACATGGTGAGCCACCTTGATGGGCTTGAACACCGACGGCATGGAGATGCTCGAACGTATGGCGCGGTGGAGACTGCCCTTGCTGAACACGACTTCGCGCTGTGTGACGAGGTCGGAGGCTATGGCCCGGAAGGGTGTGGGGAGATGCTCTATTTTGGTGTCGGGCACCATTTCTTTCAAGGCCCGCATCACCTTGTCTCCCTTTACAAGGTAGCTCTTGCTCAGTGAAAAATCGAGCAATGACAGTACTTCGCGGCGTGTGAGCTGGCAAAACCATGTAGTGGCGGTGTCGAGTTGGCCGGCACAATACAGTCCGCCAATGAGTGCCCCCATCGAGGCTCCCGCCACGGAACTAATGGTGTAGCCACGCTCGTGCAGCGCCTTGATGGCACCAATGTGAGCATAGCCGCGTGCGCCGCCGCTCGACAGTACAAGGGCCACCTTGCGGGGTGAGGGGGCAGCAGCGGGGGGGGATGATGGTGTGAGTTCGTTCATTTTCGAGTTGTTGAAGTGTCAAAGTCGTAGTTGGTGGGTATGCACAGTTGCATACGTGTGCCATGATGGGGTGGTGGCACATTGACAATGCTGAAGGTGGCCGCGTGGCGGTTGCGTTGGTTCAGAATTTCGAGCGTGCGGGCTATGAGCCGCAGCCCTGTGCCGGTGTCGCGGCCGGTGCGTTTGACTTTGCCCGGATTGTAGCCCTGGCCGTTGTCGGTGACGCACAGATGCAGCATGTTGTCGTGCAGTTCGATGGCAATGTGAATGGCGCACTCATCTGTCAGCGTGGGGAAAGCGTGCTTCAGCGCATTCTCAACAGGTATTTGCAGCGACATGGACGGCACCAGCCATTGGCTGTGCTCGAGTTGGGACGTCACTTGCCAGGTGACGTGCGGCAGGGGGCCCTTGCTGTAATGGTGCAGCTCTACATAGTGGCGCACAAGGGCTATTTCGTCGCACAGGGGCACGGCCACTTTGCCCGATGTGAGCAGGTTGCCACGCAGCACGTCGATAAGCAGTTCGACGGGTTTGACCAGTTCGGGGTAGCGCTGCAACTTGGGCAGTACCGTGCCCAGCACATTGAATATGTAGTGGGGCGACACGCGGTTGCGCACTATGTCCATGCGCAGTTCGGTGATGTGTTGCATTTGCCGTTTTATGCGCTCCTGTGTGCGGCGGCGGTAGGTTACAATAATCAGTGTGGCCACCAGAGCCAGCATAATCAGTGCACCAATAATGAGCAGTATGAAGTTTTGTTGCCGCGCGGTTTTGGCCGAATAGTCGGCCAGGGCCACTTGTTGGTGCAGCAGTGTGGTGTCGCGTTGGTAGCGTTCGCCCATTTCGGTCACATTGTTGCGCGTTTGTTGGCTGTTGAGTGTGTCGGCATAGCGGTTGGCCTGCTGCAAATAGTGGTAGGCGCGCTGCCACATGCCGTAGCGGGCAGCATAGCGTTGCAGACGGCGGTAGTGCAGCATGAGGTAGCGTGGCGAGCCTGTGGCAAGTGCCGAATCGTTGATGGCCTGCAGTTGGGTGGCCGCCTTCGATATGTTGCCTTCGGCCAGACTGAGGTCGGCCAGCAGACTCTTGATGTAGAATTTCTCTTTTGGCTGCATGCGTTGCATTGCGGCTACTTGGCAGCGGTTGAGGTGAAACCTTGCTTGTGGCAGTTTGTCTTGCATCAGGTACACTTCGCCCATGTTGGCATCGCAGTTAATCAGCAACACTTTGTCGTTGAATTTTTCCGCCAACTCTTTGGCCTTGGCAAAACTCTTGAGTGCCTGGTTGTACTGCTCTTCGTAATAGTAGCAATTACCTAACGAGAAGTGGTAGAAGAACTGCGTTTGCAATGACTCCTTGTCGATGTGCTGTGCTGCCTGTGCAAAGAATTTGTGCGCCTCGGTATAGTTTTCGAGTTCCATGTACACCTGGCCAAGTCCTGAACATATTGATGCACGGCTTCGGGTGTCGTGGAGCGAGTCGCACAGGAATAGTGCGTAGCGGTAGTAATGTGCGGCACGGGGCATCTTGCCCGACTGCATGTAGATGTCGGCCAGATTGATGGTGACGGCAATGAGTTCGCGCTCCTTGGGCGGCTGGTTGAGCAGTGTGAAGGCCCTCTCGTAGCATATTCTGCCCTCGTGCTGCTTGCCGCCTATTATGGCATTCACCCCTCGGTGGTTCCAGAGCAGCCCCTCAATGTAGTGGCTGCCGGTGTGGGTATGGCACCAATGCTGGACGCGGGCATAGTGGTGTGCCGCACGCAGGGTGTCGCCGAGCAGATGGTGGGAGGTGCCTCTGAACACCTCGGCCTTGTACCACAACGCACTGTCCGTCAGTGTGCCTTGCAGTGCGGCCAGTGTGCTGTCGGCTTTGGCGGGTGCTGAAAACATCAGGTCGGTGCTGGCGGCTATGATGCTGTCGGCCCTTTCGGCCTCGTCGTTGTGCGCTGTACCATGACAAGCTGCTATCAAACTGCATGACAATAGTGTGCAGACTGACAGCATGATGTGGTGGGTGATGTGCTGTATTAGTTGTAAGGTGTGTTTGTTCACTGTAAGGAAAAGTTCGTGTGTTCTTTTTTAGGAAAGGTGTTTGTAAAGCGTTGGCGGAATTTCCGGTTAACGGGTTGACAGGTTAACGGGTTAACAGGTAAGTTAGCGAAGCTTTTTAAGTTTCTTACCATTCATACTTTAACATGATAAGTAGTGTAAAGCATACTTACTTGTTAACCTGTCAACCTGTTAACCCGTTAAGCAGAAATTCCGCCAACGCGTAAAGTCAGGAACTTATTAACTTGGCAAACTTACCCGTTAACTTGTCAACCTGTCAACTTGTCAACTTGTCAACTTGTTTACTGTCATATTACTCGTTAACCAAGGGCAATGTGGCGTAGTCGCGGCTGTAACGCAGCATTTGCTGGTCGTAAGGCTCGGTGTAGTCGAGTGTCACATTGGTAATGTTGCCCTGGGCATCGCGCTCGGCATGATAAACGGGGTTGATAAAGCCCTTGTAGGGTGAGAGGTGAAGCTTGTCGTAGCGTGTCAGCACCTCTTTGTGCAACACGGGGTCTACCTTCACGCCATAGTCCTCAACCAAACGGCGTGCGCCTTCGTAGTCGCCCTCGCTCTTGATGCGCTGAATTTCGGCGAGCAACTTGCCAAACAGTTCACGCAGGGCGGGATAGTCGTTTATCTTGACGTACGTTTTGCCATGCTGCTTTACCAGTTCAACCACCTTGTGGGCTTTGCCTTGCTCGTAGGCCCAGTGGGCTATGAGGGCGCGGTTGCGCATGTGCGCCTCCTCAATGTTGTTGCCTGGCTTGATGCGCACGAGCTGCGTCATGAGGCCGTTCATCATGTAGGTGTAGTATTGGCTCTTGTATGCCTCGAGGTTGGGTGTCAAGCCGAGGTCCGCCAACTTTTGGTCGGCCACATAGTACAGGCCGAACAGGTCGGCACGTGCCTCCTCGATGGTTGAGCCGTAGGCCTTGAGCGAGTCGGGGTCGGTGCCGGGCAACAGGCGTCCGCTGCCATGGCCCAGGCATTCGTGCAGGTCGGTGTGCAGGTCGTCGCAAGCGTCACCATATTGGTTGATAAGCTGGCGGGTGGCCTCGTCGATGACAAACTCCTTGTCCATGCCGCTGCCGTGTGCAGCCTTGTTGTAGGCGTCGGTCAGGTTGCCTATGGTTACGCTCTTTGAGCCAAATTCGCGTCGCACCCAGTCGGAGTTGGGCAGGTTGATGCCGATAGCTGTTGAGGGATAGAGGTCGCCACCCAATATGGCAGCGGTTATGACCTTGGCCGAGATGCCCTTGACCTTGTCCTTCTTAAATTCGGGGGCTACGGGCGAGTGGTCTTCAAACCATTGGGCGTTGGCCGAGAGCTTTTCGGTGCGCTCGGTGGCGGCAAGGTCCTTGAAATTGACAATGGCCTCCCACGATGCTTTCATGCCGAGGGGGTCGCCGTACGACTCAGTAAAGTAGTTGGTAAAGTCGACAAGGCTTTCGGTGTCCTTGAGCCAATGTATAGAGTAGTCGTCGAAGGTGCGGAGGTCGCCCGTGCGGTAGGTTTCGACCAACAGGTCGATAACCTTTTGCTGTGCGGGGGTGTCGGCAAAGGGACGTGCCTTGAGCAGATTGTCGACTATGCGCTCAATGGCCGCTGTGTACATGCCGCCCACACGCCACACGCGCTCGGTGAGCATACCGTATTCGTTGCGCTCCAACCGGCTGTTCATGCCCATCATCACGGGACGCGGGTCGGCAGTGGGCTTGCGCTGCGCATAGAACTCTTCGGCCTCGGCCTGTGTGATGCCCGGTGCATAGTAGTTGCAGGCCGATGTCTTGATGAGGTCGTCGCCGTCCTTTTGGTTGACGCGCATGGGCATGACGGTGGGGTCGAACATGACGGGGAAGAGTTCGGCGCACATTTGGTCGATGGTCTGTCCCATTAGCGGCAGCTTGTCGGCCGGCACCTGGTTGATGGCTGTGCGCAGGGCCTTGTCGGTAAATTCGGGCTGGAACTTCTCACAACCATAGTGGTGGTGTATGCCCGACGAGAACCACACCCTCTTGAGGTATACTGAGAGTGCCTGGTAGAATGCGTCCTTATGGTCGCCCTTGTAGTTGGTGTAGACGGCCTCGAGTAGGGCGCGTATGCGCAGGTTGTAACGCCCGTTTTGGTCGAACAGAATGTCGCGTCCATCGAGCGCAGCCTCTTGCAGGTAGTAGATGAATGTCTTTTCTTTGAGCGTGAGTTTGTCAAAGCCCTCTACCTTGTAGCGGAGCATTTGTATGTCGGCAAACTTTTCGTCGGTATACTTAAAACTATCGGCAGTTTGCGCTTGTGCGCCAAGGGCCGATGTGGCAGCTATCATCATGGTGGCTATTGTATGTTTCATAAAAATGACGTTCTAATCGAGTTAGTGCTCTAAATTAGTGGATATCCGTTTCTTGGCTGACGGGTTGACTGGTAGACGGGTTGACAGGTAAGTTTGCTATACATTATTGTGTCAAAGGCAACCTTACCCGTTAACTTGTCAACCCGTTACTCCGTCAACCAAGAAATCTTCCAGTTGGTACAGTTTACGTACGCTTACTTCAGCCAATCTTTGGCCTCGGCATAATTGATGACAATGTGAATGGTGCCTGCTGCATAGCAGTTTTTGACATAGGGGGGATAGGTGAACACAATGCCGCACTCGGTGAGGGCGGGACGTGGATACCACTTGCCTTTGTACTGCTGCATCTGTCCGCTGCGCACCGAATAGTCGTTGGCATTGGGGGCGGGCAGCACCTCGGCCACCGAAGGCCATGCCTCCTCGTCGTTGGCAGCCTGTGGCCCGGTTTTGAGCTTCTCGCCCACGAGCTTGAACACTTCGGGCAGGGCTTCTTCCTTAAAAATGTCGGTGAGTCCCATTACACTGTCGGCCTTTTCGTTCATGCTCAAAAAGTAGTGGTAGAGCATGCCATGTGCGCCGCCGGTGTAGGCTTCGTCCTCAATGCTGTAGGTGGTTACGCCTTTGTCCTTCCACTGCCACACGGGCGTGATGGTGGTGCGGAATGAGTAGTTTTGGAGGGTATATTCAAAGTCCTCCTGTGCGGCCATCTTTTTCATTTCATTCTGGTCGTCGGTGTAGCTGCGCTTTACAGCGTTCCACTTGGCCTCGAGCATTTTGTCGAGCTTGGCCACCTCCCATTTGCTTGCAGCGGCAGAGTCAATCATGGCCGACAGCACACGACTTGCCATCAGGCTGTAGCCACCGCCCTTTTTTACTTCAACCTTATCGTCGTTGCCCGGCACAAACAGTGTGGCGTCGAATGAAATGCCAGCATTGGCATCTTGTGAGTTTTGCAGGTTATAATTGGCATTTTTGCTGCTGAAGTCGGCCAACAACTCGTCGTTGTAGTCGCAAAAGTTCTCGGTGTTGTCGCTGTCAACATCTGCGCTGTCTGCAACCATGCTGTCGGCATCGGCCGTACCAGCCCAATCGTCATCTTCAACATACATGTCGGTGTCTACCACGGCGGTGTCGGGCTCTTCGGCCACTTGGGTGCTGGTGGCAGATTGGTGTCCGTGAACTGGCACAAAGGCCGCCATGGTCAATGCGGCAGACACGAGTATAATGGTCTTTTTCATTTCCGTTACTGTTTTAATGGCTTATTACTTAGAGCGACAAAGTTAGAAAACTAATTTGGATTGCGCAAACGAGCGGGTTGACAAAGTGGGACGTTTCCTTTATTGAATTCTCAGACGAGAAAGTTGCACTTGGTGCTTTTACCACACTACAACAACTTACACACCGAGTATCTTGCATCTTACACTAATACATTGCAACTCATTGATTATTAGTACTTTACATAGTGTAAGATGCTGCCATTTTTACCTACACACAACCTACACAACCTGCACGCTGCCACACGGCACAAGCACGGGAGGACGATATCACAGCATAGGGGAGCAGAAAAGTCTGTTGCTCCAACAGATTTCTCTACGTCCCTATGGCGTATGATCCACCGCATACGACAAAAATGACTGCAAGACGGTAGGGTGGGGTGTGTAAGATGTATGCAGGGGTGTGTAAGATACTTTGAAATCATCTTACACTCTTGAAACATTTGTATATCAACTTGTTACGTGCGAAAAGTGTAAGATGGCAGTAAAAGCACACGCACTCTTTTACAAGAGGAATGACGGGCAAGGGGGCAAATATTTGTGTACAAATTGTACACTTTTTTTGTTGGGTGCAATGCCTTGGTGTTACCTTTGCAGCACTTTACTTTTATATCAAATCAAATTGTATTGACTACCATGAAACGAATGCTTAACAGAATGCTGCGCTATGCCGATGCCATTGTGAAACGTGGCGTGGACAAACTGATAGACGTTATCGGACATAGCCCAGAACCACAAACTAAAAACACTGAAACACCCCAGCCGCAAAAACGCATGGACAACGACACTGACTGCGGTCTGACAGAACAGACTATTACCCCTATGGACGAACAGTGCGACATTAGCTATAATGTGCTTGACCGCACGCCCGAAGTGCAATGGCACGACCAGGCGGACAAAGGGCTTGTGCCCGTGAGCAAACTGGTGCGTAAAACCATGGTGGTCGCGTCATTCAACGGCGCAGAAAGTAATGATGTTTGGATATTGTGGTGCTCAATGAGATTAGCCGCTAACGCGGGGAACATAAGGACAAAAGGACATAAGAACAAAAGATATAACGTTTGTGTTAGCCGCTTAGCGCGGAAAACATAAGCAACATAAGTTTTCATAAGATACACAAAAGGCCGCTGCGCGGCTGGCCACGGACTGACGTCTGCGTGGCCAAAGAAACATAAGGGCTGACGCCGTAGCGTTATTTATCAGCCGCTAACGCGGAGGACATAAAGACAAAAGATATAACGTTTATGTTTTCCGCGCTAAGCGGCTAACACAAACGTTATATCTTTTGTTCGGCAAATCTCATAGAGCACCACAATATCCTGACTTCATCACCTTTTTTATATAGCGCCTTCGTCAAGCGTAATGCCATAATCGTGCTTGATCTCGTCCATCACGAAGGTGCTCTCGAGCGAGCCAAGGTGGGGAATGGTGCCAAGCACGTTGAGCACAAACTCTTGATAGTACTTCATGTTGGGGGCATGGATTTTGAGCAGATAGTCGTACTGCCCCGAAATGTTGTAACACTCTGTCACCTCGGGAATGTGGGCGATGGTCTTGGCAAAGTCGGCCGCAATGTCGCGCCCCAAACGATTCATCTTAACTTGGCAGAATACCACAAAACCGCGGTTGAGCTTTTCGGCATTGAGCACGGCTATGTAGCCCTTGATTATGCCGTCGCGCTCCATGCGCTGCACACGCTTAAACACGGGGGTGGTGCTGAGGTTGACACGCGCTGCCAACTCCTTGACGGTAAGGCGCGCATTGCCTTGTAAAGCGCGCAAAAGTTTGATGTCGGTGGCATCAATAGCATATTTTTCTACCGGACTATCGTTTGGGGCCATGTTACTATGTGTTTATTCTAATACAACTGCAAAAATAGAATATTATTCTAACTTTACGCAAGTATTTGGTTGATAAATAGCTTTTGTCGTAACTTTGCAATCGAAAACAAGGAGGCATGCCACATGGCCACCGCCACCGCTAATAACGATAACAATAACACAAAAACACAATATAATTATGAGCGAACAGAAATACCACTTCGAGACACTCCAGGTACATGTAGGACAAGAACAGCCCGATCCCGCCACCGATGCACGTGCCGTACCTATTTACCAAACAACTTCGTACGTGTTCCGCAACTCACAACATGCTGCCGACCGTTTTAGCTTGCGCGATGCCGGCAATATCTATGGCCGTTTGACCAACTCTACGCAGGGGGTATTTGAGGACCGTGTGGCAGCCCTTGAGGGTGGTGTGGCAGGTTTGGCTGTGGCCAGCGGTGCTGCAGCTGTCACTTATGCACTGCAAAACATTGTGCAGGCTGGCGACCACATTGTGGCAGCCGACAATTTGTATGGTGGTTCGTTCAATCTTATCACCCACACGCTTTCAACACAGGGTGTTACCAACACCATTGTTAATGTAAACGACCTTGAGGCGCTCGAGGCTGCTATCCAGCCCAATACCAAGGTGGTGTATGCCGAAACTTTTGGCAATCCTAACTCCGACGTGACCAATCTTGAGGCAGTGGCCGAAGTGGCTCACCGTCACAACATACCCTTTATTGTAGATAACACCTTTGGCACGCCTTTCCTTATTCGTCCTATCGAGCATGGCGCTGATGTGGTGGTGCACTCTGCCACAAAGTTTATTGGCGGACATGGTTCAAGCCTTGGCGGTGTGATTGTAGACGGTGGCACTTTTGATTGGAAGGCCAATGCCGACAAATTTCCAACCTTGGCCAAGCCCGATCCCTCATATCATGGTGCGGTATTTGCCGATGTGGCTGGCAAGGCAGCTTTTGTTACCCGTATTCGTGCCGTCATCTTGCGCGACACTGGTGCCGCCATCTCGCCGTTCAATGCCTTTTTACTTTTGCAGGGCCTCGAAACGCTCTCGTTGCGTGTAGAGCGCCATGTCGAAAATGCGCTGAAGGTTGTCAAGTTCCTGGCCAACCACCCCAAGGTGGCCAAGGTGAACCACCCCTCGTTGCCCGACCACCCCGACCATGCTCTCTATCAGAAGTATTTCCCCAATGGCGGCGGCAGCATTTTCACCTTCGAGGTAAATGGCGATAAGGACGCAGCATGGCGTTTCTGCGACAATTTGAAGATATTCTCACTCTTGGCCAACGTGGCCGATGTAAAGAGTCTCGTTATTCACCCTTACACCACTACTCACTCGCAAATGACGCCTGAGGAGCTGGCACAGCAACACATTACTCCCTCAACCGTGCGTCTGAGCATCGGCATAGAGCACATTGACGATATCATTGCCGACCTCGACCAGGCTTTGGCCAAGGTGTAAGGGGTAAAGCCCATTTGGGTTAGTATTTCATCTCTTTAAGTTCATCTGTTTTGGCGGAATTGGATAGGTGTTACACTTATCCAGTTCCGCTAATTTTGTTTTGCCGTAAATGGGGGCTCTTATGAACGATACTCTGTAAACTTCGTTAGTGCGTCGGGATTTGCCGCTAACGCGGGAAACAGAAGAACATAAGAACATAAGAACAGAAGAAACGTTTGTATTAGCCGCTTAGCGCGAAAAACATAAGCAACATAAGTTTACATAAGATACATATAAGGCCGCTGCGCGGCTGACGGCCACGGACTAACGTCCGGGTGGCCTCAAGAGACATAAGGGCTGACGCCGTAGCGTGCCCTGGCAGCCGCTAACGTTATATCTTTTGTTCTTATGTTCTTATGTCCTTATGCTTCCCGCGTTAGCGGCTGATACACGTTACAACATCTGTTCTTATGTCCTTATGTTCTCACGAACACAAAACAAAAACAGAGGATTGCTCGTTACGAACAATCCTCTGTTTGGTGGGGTGCTTAGTGGGATTCGAACCCACGACATTCAGAACCACAATCTGACGCTCTAACCAACTGAACTATAAGCACCATAATGAGTGTCTTTCTTTCCGAAAGCGATGCAAAAGTACGGCTTATTTTTGAAACTGCAAAGTGTTTCGCCATTTTTTTTGCGGAAAAGTGCATTTTTGTGCAACAAAAGGGGTAAAAACACGCTTGAGAGTGTGTAAATGTGCATTTCTTAAGCGTTAAAGTGCATCAAGGGGTTGGGGCTTGACAGTCGCGCACTTGGTCAAGAATTTCACTGGCCAAGTGCTGGGTGCGGCGGTAAGTGTATATGCCCAAAGCAGCACCAATTACGCCACCCACAACGCCACCCACGAGTATGCCCGTGCGTTCGTCATGGCTCATGCCGGCAAGGGTCATGATTTCGTATACAAACCACGCGAACCAATATATAATGAATGGAATGCTGAAGCGCAGCCATCGGGCATAGAGCATTTTCATGCGTGCCACGCGGCATGTCACTTCGGCCAAACTGCTTTGAGCAAGTTGGGCAGGTTGCACGCGGCGGTGAGTGTAAATGTTGTAACACACGGCTGCAAGTAAAAATACGGCGGTGACAATGGTGAAAGCCAACGATATGCGCAGCCATAGCAGCAACCAGATGCAGTAGGGTATGGCCAGGGCAGCCATGACGGTCACTAACAGCGCGTGGCGGTTGATGCTGCGTGCGTTGCTGTTGATAATGCGTCTAATCAGCTTGTCGTTAACGATGGACTGGCTTTCAAGTTTGTCTTGCAGCAGTTGCCACTGTTGTTTTATTTCGTTCAAGGTATTATCCATGATAGTAATGCTTGTTATTCGGTAGAGGTGATGAGGGGGTGGAGGTATGGCCTCATTTCATGTGTTTAAGCTCTTCGCGTATGCGCACCAGGCGCACCGACACGCTCTTGGCCGTTATGCCCGTAATGGCGCCAATCTCGTCGTAGGGCAGTCCCTCGAGCCACAGCAGCACCAGGGCGCGGTCGAAGGGGCGCAGTTGGTGCACCCGTTTGTAGAGCATTTGTATTTGTCGGGAGTCAGTGTCGTTGTCCTCATACAGATTGATGCTCATGTCGAGGCGTTCGGTTTGAGGCTGTCGTTTCTTCTTGCGTTCGGCCGATATGCAGGTGTTAAGACTGATGCGGTAAATCCAAGAGTTAAGTTTCGCCTCCCCCTTAAAGGAGTCGATGCCTCGCCACAAGTTGATAAGCACCTCCTGAAACAGGTCATTCACCTCGTCCTCGTCCTTCGAAAACATGTAGCAAACGGTGTAGATAGTACTTTTGTGTGCACTGACCAATTGTGAAAATTCTTGTTCGGTCATTCGTGTGTATGGTTGTTTGGTCTTTGTTTAAGTAGGTGTTCAAAATTATTTTTACATTGAAAGTGCATTATCGGGGCGCAGATGTTTCCTTCGGGTGAGGGAGCATAGCGGGCTATGTGACCGAGGCCGAAGGGGACAGATGCGTCTCGAGAATGTGCTTTCAATGTGAAAATGGCACCTACTGATTGTATAAAATAATTTTGAACACCTACTTATTAGACGCATGCGCTGATAATATGCTACATGCAGCTGCTGCAAATTTAGAAATAAAGTTGCAGCCATGCCGTATACCACTTTTACAAATAAAAGTCCCGCCCATCGGGTGTGCAAACTTTGCACACAAGTTGGGCGGGGCTATAAATATAGTTGTAGGGTGCTTACTTAATGGCGATGCGTATGGTTTGTGCATCTTGCCCGTCGGTAACGTGCAATAAATACATGCCTGGTTGCAGGCGGTTGGTGCGCAGACAAGCATGGCGGGTGCTTTCAAGGCTGCTTCCGAGTGTGGTTGCAGCCATTTGTATGCCGCTCACAGCAGTCAAGCGTATGGCCACGGGGCGTGCGGTGCCGCAGATGGCCAGATGCAAATCGTTGTTGCCAACTTTGGTAACCTTAGCCGCAAGGTGGTCACTGTATGCCTCGTCAAGCTCAACCTCGCCAATGGCAGTAGAGTATGGTGTTGAGAAGATTTGCTCCTCGCCATAAGTTGTGCCGTGTTCGGTTGTAACGTAAGCGCGCACAATGTAGGTAGTGTTCGGCTCAAGATTTTGGAGTACAGCACTCATGCGCTGTCCCGTAGCCACAACCGTTTGATGCGTGTTCTCGTCGGTAGTGGCAGTTGTGTGTTTGGCAGTGGCATACGCATCGTCGCGTTTCCAGTATTCAAAGCCTTGCTCCTTAATGTCGTCAGAACCGGCAATGATAAAGCCGCTCACTGTAGCCGAGTTCTCATCGTGGCATACAGCGGCATAGGTGCGCACCGTCGGGTCAAAGTACACATAAGCATCGGCAGTGCCAAAGGCCGACCATTCACCATACCATGTTTTGCCGCTTTCGGCCTTATAGAATGGGCGGAATTTGTAGTATGTGCTGGCGCTCAAATTGCGCAGGGCACCAGTCATTACGCCATCTACAACGGGGCAGTTAGCCTTCGAGCTTGGCACAAGGTCGGGCGCGTCATAGCGTCGCCATTCAAATCCTGTGTTAGCCTCCTCATCGTCAATATTAGTAGTGGCGCATATCAGTGCCACAGTGTTTGAGGTAGCCTTTGCCTCGGCCACAGTTTCGAGCGTCAGAGCCGGCAGCTGCATCGATTTGCTTGGAGAGTAGTAGTATAATTTGGTTTCGCTACCATTCTTCACCATGACGGCATATCCAGCATTCACATAGCTTTCAGGTTCGCAGCCTGTCACGTGTAGTGTGCTTCCGTGTTGGGTTATGGTTTCGCGGTCAAGCGTCCACCCCTCGTCCACTATTTCAGCATCATGATATGTCATGTCGCGCGATCCTGTCATGGTGTAGCTTGTGGGTGTAATCTTGCCAAACTCGGCACTGAGTCCCAAACTTTTCGTCATGATGTCGTAATTTCTCGAGTATGTGATTTTTCCGCCTTTCCGTTCTATATATGTCAGAGTGACAGCCGTCGAGGGCGAATATCCGGTAAACTTTATGCTTTGCTCCTCATCGTTATATTTCAAAACGCATTTTGTGGAAGAGTCAAGGGGTCTGGTAAAGTAACATTCGTCCGGTTGCTCCATTTCGGGGTCTATGTTGAGTCTAATGTTAGAACTTGCAACGTATGTCTGACCCGAGTTGAGCGTAAATGATTTGAACAGGCTGGCAGTTTCCTTTGTAAAGGAATATTCGCTACCCACCTCGTTCCCTTGGCTGTCTTTGGCAGAGATGGTATAGGTAAATGTGCGTTCGGGAGCGATTCCTGCGTGCACATAGCGTCCGTTCTCATCAGCCTTTATTTCGGTATCGCCAATTTTAACGCAAGGGTACGTGTTGGCGGGCAGTTCGTCAAGTCCTGAGAGTTCTTCGTTTTGAACGAGTTTGAATACGATTGAACGCGAGCCTGTTGTGATGTCGGATGGCACATAGATGGCGTCAAGTGGTATTATAGTGCTCGATGTATAGTTCTTTATTATGCTGAGGTCAGAGGCTGGCGCATATATAGTTTCGCTATAACACAGATACCCACCATAGAAACTTTTGGGGTGGGTTGTAGTTATAACCAACTTTTTGATGTGGGCGTCACTAAAGGCTCGGTATTTTACTTCTTTAATGCCTGAAGTAATAACCATCTTGTTAATATTCTTACAATTATGGAAGGCCTCTACTTCTATAACAAGGTCAGAGACACCGTCTTCAAACATAATGTTTTGCAGACTGTCGCAGCAGTAGAATGCTTTTACACCGATAGTCTTGACCGATTGCGGAACAACAACGCTTGTTACACCGGCAGGAAAGCATATCAAAGTGTCCTTTGCCTTATTATACAAGGCAGTGCCATCTGATTCGAAATACTTATTGCCAGCTTCAACCAAGATAGATTTTAAGGCACTACAGCTCGAAAAAATGCTATTATAAGAATACGACGTATTTTCCGACGAATTTTCAAATGTGCTGAGTGATGCTGGCAATGTGATAGTCTTTAAGGCTTCACAGTTATTAAAAGCACCGCTTTTAATAGTCGTAACGGTTGAAGGTATCTGTATGTCAGAAAGTTGCTTGCACCCACTAAACAGATCATAATTCAATAAGGTAAGTCCTTCGGGCAAGTTGATCGATAGCAATGACCTGCAAGAACAAAAAGCTCTCTCGCCAATGTAGTTTACCGAGGAAGGAATATTTATCTGTTGGAGTGCAGAGCAAGAACAAAAGGCATTCTCGCCAATGCTTTCAACGGTTGATGGAATAACCAAATGCTCCAACTTGCTACATTCTTCAAATGCGTTAGAACCAATATTTACAAGTCCTTCGGGCAGGGTTATTGATGTCATGCCTCTCTGGTAGCTAAAGGCAAAATCTTTCAATTCACGCACCGTTGAGGGAACGTTGTAACTCGTAACAGGTATGGCAATGTACAATACAGTTTTGTCTTTATTGAAAATGGCTTTGCCGTCTGTTGAAAAATATGGATTAGCCGGGCTGACTTTGATCGTACTTAATTCTTTGCAACCGAAAAAGCAGTTGAAGCCAATAGTTTGTAAGGACTCAGGCAGTTCAATATTTGAAAGAAATTTGCAGCCTGAAAACGCACTATTTCCCAAACTTTCAAGTGCTTTGGGCAGTTGTATTGATTTAAGGCTTGTACAAAGATGAAAGGCACTACCTCCAATCACTGTCACGCGTGATGGAATATTTACACTTGTCAAAGAACTGCAACCATAGAAAGCATAGCTGCCAATGTTCTGCAATGAGTTTGGCAATGAAACATACTTGAGTGCTGTGCAGTTTAAGAACATATTTCGACTTACATAGCTGATGCCTTCACCAAGTTTAACAGTCTGCAGATTCTTGCAGTCCTGGAATGTCTGATCGGCTATCTTTTTGATGGTGCCAGGAAGCGAAATCTCTTTGATGTCTTTATTCCCCAAGCAATCAATGCCCGTAACTTTGTAGGTGGTTGAGCCGTACTGTACCTCCTCGGGCACATAGACAATACCATTCAGGTCGTTATCAGTAGCCAGATTATTTACAGCTACGCCTGTGTCTGTAATGCGGTAAACCACACCATTCACAGTAAAAGCTTCGGCTGATGCTTGCGTAATGACGCTAACAAACAGCAACGCGAATACTAATAGTTTGTGTAAAAACTTCATATCATGTGTGTTAGTGAGTATAAACAATGTTCTCTTAATATTGATATATTGTAATGCAAAGTTAAAAAGAAAGCCCTCGTCTCGCAAGTGTGTACAATTCGCAATACCCCCAAAACAAAGGTACTTCAATACCAAAATGTAATGTATACCCGTTATCTTGCCACTTATGCACGGAAATGAACCACTTATGCAGATTATTAATTTTATATAAAGTTGTAACGTGGGGCCATGTTGCAGTGTGATAGTTGCGGTTCAACCTGCGAAATGCTTCTGTATCTTGTCGTTAATACATAGCTAAACCCTTACGCGGGCGATGAGGCCTGGAATTTATGGAACCAACAATGGGGCAAGGCCTATCGGCTGAGGCTGGACATGATTAGAAGAACTAATATTGAATGCCTGCTTGTCATATTATTGACGGAAGTCGTCAATAATACGAAAGATTTCGGTAATTTTGTCTTTTGTAACTCAAGTTTCGGATTTGGACGGGAACGGCCTGAAAGGCCAAAAGCACCAAGCCCAGGGCAAGCGAAGCGACACCCTGGGTATCGCGTGTTGGAGCAGTCGCGCCCTGTAAGGGCAAAAGCTTTAAGACATGGCGCAGGTGTTGAACAAAATATACATACGATGTTCCACTTTAAGACCGCTAAATCTGCTATCAAGTAAGAATAACAACATAAAGGGTTAAAGCTTTTGCCCTTTCAGGGCGCGACTGCTCCAACACGCGTACCCAGGGTGTCGCTTCGCTTGCCCTGGGCTCTGTGCTCCATTGGGCTTTCAGCCCGCCTTTTCCAAATCCGAAACTTGAGTTTAGTAATCATAAAGATACCAAGTATTATCGCGGGTGCTGCTCTTTGCAGGACATTTATTCTCCCTCGGTGTTCAATACCCCATTCTAACATGCCAAATATTCACAACCACAAAGGCATCAATCCCATTGTATGTGCCGCGATGACCTTCTTGCTGATGCTCCCCGAACTGTTTATGCTTCGGGGACAAATATGGTGGGAGGCGGTAGTTGCAACCTTGTTCAATGTCTGCTTTTATGCAGCCTTGTCGTATCTCGTCTGCATCTTGTTCTCGTTTGCAAAGCCGCGTGTGGAGCGTGCTTTGCACATCGTCAGCCATTCGCTTTTAGTAGGCTATAGCCTGAGCAATGTATTTTTGCTACTTTCTTTTAACCGGCATTGGGACGCCTACATACTCCAGTTCCTTAGTGAGACTAACGCACGCGAGAGCAGTGAGTTTGTCCACACCTTTATTCTTTCTTATCACACATTGTGGCTTGTGGTGCTTTATGCCCTGTTTGTAGCTGCCGAACTGTGGGGGGGGGTAAAACGCGTCAAGCCTTGGCCCGCGTGGGCAAAGAGCAAAGTTGGGCGCGCGTTAGAAATTGCAGGAATGATGTTGCTCGTTAGTCACGCCTTCTTCTTTGGCAGCGATGCCATGACCAACGATGATCGCGTTGGCATGGTGCATTCGCCAATTAAGCGTAATGCCATTTGGAATTTGTATCAGTCTGTGCTCATGCATAAAAGCTTTGCCCAGGAATTTGATCGCTGTGCCCAGACGTTGCAAAACTACAAAGAGCCAGTTCTTTGCAAGGAGCAGGCGGCAGACTTTGTACTCATCATTGGCGAGTCGTTCAACCGGCATATGAGCAACCTCTACGACGGAGCGTACGACACCAATCCCCGGTTGCGCCAACGCTTGGCAGGTGGCAGACTCTTTGTATTTCGCGATGTCATAGCCTCAGACAACGGCACCACTCAGAATTTCAAGCAGTTCCTCTCAACCGCCTCGGTGGGCGAAACCAGACAGTGGTGCGATGCGCCGCTTTTCCCCCTTGTGCTGCGTCGCTGTGGCTACAATGTGGTATTTTTAAGCAATCAGTTTGCGGGTGCGGAGATGGACAAACGCTTCAACGCCTCCATGGGCTTTTTCAACGACCCACGCATCGCCTCGTTACTCTTCGATTATCGCGGCACGCGCACCTTTGCTTACGATGAGCAATTAGTGACGTACTATGAGCAGCAACGCAAAACGTTGGAACAGCCCAAGCGTAATTTTGTCATATTCCACCTCTATGGGCAGCACCAGCGTGCAAGCGAGCGTTTTCCCGAAGGCGATACTTACTTCAAGTCAGGCGACATTCGCTCAACACTAAACTTGAGCGAGGCAGAGCGGCAGAGTGTGGCCGATTATCTCAATGCCACGCGCTACAACGACCTCGTGGTCGACCACATTATACGGCTCTTCGAAAAGCGTAACGCCATTGTCCTCTACTTTGCCGACCATGGTGAGGAGGTTTACAATTATCGTCATCAGCTGGGGCGTACCGACTTGGCTACCGATGTGCCTCGCGCAAAGCGTGAGCAACTTGATGTGCCGTTTCTCATCTATCTTACACCCTCTTATGCAGCCGTTCATTCCGACATGGTAGCACGTCTGCGCGCAGCCGAGGGCCGTCCCTTCATGACCGACGATTTGCCGCATGTCATCTTCGACATTTTGGGCGTTCGCAGTCGTGAGTTCGTGGCGGCGAAGAGCCTCATTAACGCGCAATACCAAGCTCCGCGCAAGCGGCTTTTACAGATAAAGAAATGGTATGAGTGAACAATTCAATAGAACACAAATATAATATCTATGGACATAGACATAACCGTTTACAAACAAGAGTTTTTGGAGCTGTTGCGCAGTTGTAAGCGCGACGGCATTGACGACGTGATTAACGACCTTGAGGAATGGGGCTTTTTCGATGCGCCCGCATCGGCCGGACACCACCTCAATGTCAAGGGCGGACTGGTGTTGCACTCACTCAACACCTGCAAGGCTGCCCTCAAGGTGTGGGAGGGCATGAAACAGCTCGAACCCACCCTCGAGCGTGAGGTGCCGCGCGACAGCGTCATCTTGGCCAGTTTGTTGCACGATGTGTGCAAAACCGACATTTACCAGCCCACCACCAAGCGCAAGCGCAATGCCATGGGTGTGTACGAGGACGTGCCGGGTTACAATGTGAGCTACAAGAATTTCCCGATGGGACACGGCGAAAAGTCGTTGGTGCTGCTCCTTTGTAGCGGTCTTGAGCTGACCGATGCCGAAATGCTGGCCATTCGTTGGCACATGGGCCCGTGGGGTGTGAACATGAACTCTTACGAGGACCAGCGCAACTACGACACCGCGCACTCCCTCTATCCTCTGGTCATGATTATACACACCGCCGACTGCCTGGCAGCCAGCATCATGGAGCGCACCGAGGAGGACCAGTGATGCTGCACTGATGTACAGATGTTGTTGTCCGGTAAAACATAAACATGCGAACGGACTCAAGCACCAAACGCTACCTCTAATGGGAGCGACGCGTCCCGCGTCGGGAAAATTCAATGTTCATACACGAACTAAAGGCTTACAGACAGCACTAATTACATGGCTGTTTGTGAGCCTTTGCCTTAATTTCCGACGCGGGACGCGTCGCCCCCATTAGAGGTAGCGTTTGGTGCTTGAGTCCGTTTCATGTTTATGTTTTACCGGACAACAATAATATGCAGATGTGCAAATGAGCTGACGCCGTAGCGTTACTACTTGTAACACTACGGCGTCAGCCATTTTATTTTTCTGTTTTCCGCGTCTGCGGCCATAGCGCGCACCCCTCGCTACTTATCCCGCATAAGAATGCATTCCCCCCAGCACAAAGTTTACGCCGAAGTAAGTCATCAGCACGGTCAGGAAAGCCAGGGTGCAGAACCAGTGAAAGTGGCGCGGCTTGCTGAGCCAGGGCAATGAATGGGTGTGAAAGGCAATGGCGTAAGTCATAAAAGTAATGAGCGCCCACGTCTCCTTGGGGTCCCAACTCCAGTAAGCGCCCCACGACTGGTTGGCCCACACGGCACCAAGAAATATGCCTATGCCCAGACAGAACACGGCGGGGTAGAGCAGCAACCGCTCAAGCAGCATGAGTTGTGTGGCCTGGCGCGGCAGGCAAAGCCCCATGATGCCCGTGAGCATCGTAAAGGCCAGCAGCGCATACCCCATCATGACCACCGACACGTGCAGACTGAGCCACGGCGACGCCAGCACCGGCATGAGGTTGGTGACCTGCGGGTTGCTCTGCCCCATGAACGATACCAACAGGGCAAAGCCCGACAGAATGAGGCCAAAAGGCAGCATCACCCCAAAACGGCGGTGGGTAAGACATGACACCACCAGCGTGGCAAGTGCCATAAACTGCATGGTTTCAAATCCGTTGCTCATGGGCACATGACCTGCCACATACCAGCGCAACCCAAAGGCAAACAGCAGCGCAAGGGTGACGACATAAAGCAGACCGCTCCACACCGCGTGCTCATGCTTGAGCGCCGGACGGCCAGACAAATTGCGGTAAACAAGGCGGCCAAATGCCACCAACCCCAGTGTGAGACACACCATGAACAGCACCTTGGCAAAAGGCACCCGGTTGTAAAGCAGTTCCGCCTCGACGCGGGTGGGCGAGAGCGGTTGCACACTGCCGTCCTTGGGCAGCGGCGTGATGAGCGTGCCCTTTTGCAGCATCATGACAAGGCCCAGTTTCTCGTCCACCTCGGCAATGGCCTTTTGCAGCGGGTCGTTGGGCGTGGCAGTTTGGCCACCGTGCCAGTAGCGTTGCAGAATGTAGCCATTGTTGTCGAACAGGTCAGTCAGCCGTGCATATTTTGTGTCGAGATGCAGAATGCGGCGTAGCTCGGCATTTTTAACCAATATCATAGGTTCGTTTTGCCACACTTCGGGGCGCAGCAGCCAGCCGCTCACCACTTGTTCGGGCGTCAAGTCATGGTACGAAGCACTGCCGTAGAGCTTCAGCACAAAGTCGCGTGCCAGCGTGTTGAAGGGTGCCACGCGGTCGTTGTACACCACCTGCTTCACGGCCAGCGAGTCGGCCTTGGCGCGGTTAAAGGCCGGCAGCGTGCGGTTGGCCAAGGCCGGCATGGTGCCAAGCATTATGCCAAGCATCAGCAAGCCGCCCTTGCGCAGCAGCGGGTGCTTGAGCAGGCGTCGCACCTCCTCGCGGCGGTCGGCCACCACCATGAGCATTGACACCACAAGCAGCAGATAGCCCAGATAGGTGATGCCCGTGCCATAAGGGTCGTAGTTCACGCTGAGCCAGCTGCCCTGTCCGTCCTCGTCGTACGACGATTGGTAAAAGCGGTAGCCGCTGTGCTTCACAATGTTGTTCATCGAAATGTCGGCATGCACTGTCTCGCCCGTGTCGGCAGTGATGCTCACGGCACTGGTATAGTCGGCGGCAGCCATGGTGCCAGGGTAGTGTTGCACGCTGAAACTGTCGAGCACCAGTGTGAATGGCAGTGGATAGCTTTGGCTCATGTCCTCGCTCTGAAATGTGTGTACGGGCACACTGTTCACCAAATGCACCACCCCCTTTTTAGAGGTGACGAAAGTGGTGAATGCCCCCGTCAATATCACCACAAACGACAGGTGGAGCATCATGACCGAGAACCGGTGCCACAGTTGCCACTTGACAATAGCCGCCACCATGCCGGTTGCCAGCACCCCCCACAGGGCGATAAACCACGGGGCGCCATATATGTAGTCGGTGGCAAAACTCGTGCCCTTGCTGTCCTCAACCAGAGTGGCAGCACCCAGCACAATGAGCATTAAGGCGTAAAGTATAATGAATATGCGTTTCATAATGGTCGGTATCTTTTTATAAGTAACGCAAACATATAAATGGGGGCAACGCGTCCCGAGGCTGCTGAAAAACCGACGCGGGACGCGTCGCCCCCATTAGAGGTAGCGTCTGGTGCATAAAAGATATTTGCTACGGCTTTGCGCCTATTGCGGGGCAAGGCCATAGCAAGCATGTATCATAAATTCTCAAATTCGGTGTTAATAACGGCCTTGGTGGCCATACACTCCATTTCGATGAGCCAGCCCGGACGGCACACTGGTGCGTGCACAATCACTTTGGGCACATCGGGAAAGCGCTCCTCAAACATTTTGTTCACCACGGCATAATCGGCCGTGTCGCGCAAGTACACTATCATGTGGCCCACATCTTCAAATCCGCATTCAGCCTCATTGAGCAGTGCCTCCACATTCTCCCACATACGTTCGGTTTGCTTGCGAATGTTGCCAGGGTACAAAATGTTGCCCTTGTTGTCGATACTTGCCGTGCCCGAAATGAACACCTGGCGGCGGTCGCCATAATCCATGCGTGTGCCGCGCTCAAAGCTCACCCCATACTCGTAGGTAGGGTTAAGGTGAGTGGGCGCATACAAGTACTGCATCTGTTCGGGCTTGATGCCGAGCACTGCATACGTGTCAAGCTGCACCAGCGCATCGGGGTTGGCATTGCGGCCGTTGATGCCCGTGCTCGAAATAAAATGCGTCTTGCTCGTAAGGTTCTGTGTGTAAAACTCCTCGTTGCGTGCTTTCACCACACCGGCATAATTCACATCAACATTCTGCACAAAGAACCATGTGCGCACACAGTTCTCTGCCAAGTGGCCGCCATTGGCCAGCAGTTGCATCACATAGTCTTTGAGCAACAGGCTTGTCTGCTCCTCAGAGTCTGGTGCCTGAGCCACGGCGCTGCCTCCCCATAAGTGGGTATAAGCACCATGCTGCACACGGTACAACCCATTGCTGAAGGTGCCGCAGCCAATGCCCGTTTGCAAATAAGCCCACAGCGCCACCTTGGTGCCGTTGAGCGGTGCTTGCTCTATTACCGAGCAGGCACAGGCCGGTGCTTCGGGCACCGAGGCAATCAAGGTTTCATATTGGTTGGCTGCATCGCTCAAAAAGTAGCGTTTGATAACCGATGAGGCACCTTTCAACTCCGTTTCGAGCAAATTATAATACGTGTTGAGCACCGCGTCAAGCTGCTCCTGAAATGTCTGTTCGGGACGTGTGGCGTGTATCATGACGTGAAATTCCGTCACGCCGTTTTCAACTTCAAACTTTGAAATTTCGGCCAATGAGTTCTCCAACTTTATGGCCGACCTTTGCTGTACGTTAGTCATACTGTTTGTTATTCTTTATTCTACGTGCAAAGGTACTAAAAAAGGTGCAGCTATCCTTGTCCCGATGGCGTTTCGGGGGCAAAATCACCATGTTTGGGTATGCGGTTTACAGGCTCACCGTCACGCGCAGTTGCCCCAGCCATTGCCGGTGTCCGCTGGTAGAGTAATGGTGAATGGCTGGCTGCAGTGTGAAGTACTGTCCGAGCGGCATGGCAAAAGTCAGTTCGGTGTCGGTTTCATGTGCATCGTTGTAGTAGGCACGGTTCAGCACCAGGGCCAGCGTGCCGCCACGGCGTGTAAGGTTGTTGGCCGCCAGTGTGCCGTTCCAGTAGCCCACGGCCACTTCGGGGTCCTTAAATTGGTGCGACACTGTGGCCGCTGCCGCCAACCCCACGCGTCCCACTTTGGCCAAAGGCTGCTCCACCGTGGCCCAAAAGCCCACCTGCGAGTGGCGGTGCTGCGTGGCCTCGCGGTAATGGTTGCCAAAGTTCCAGCCCACAAGGTAGGTGGCAGCAAAATCGTCGGCGTGCGCACCCTCACGGGTGTAGCTTACCGAGCCCAGGTTGATTATGCCGTCAGCATGGGGGCGGAAGCGGAACGAGCGGTCGAGCGTGTCGTAGGCATTGCCATTATACAGGGTGGTTTGCACAAGCCATTGTGGGGTGGGGGTGTAGGTAATGTGCAAGCCTAATGCGGTGAGCGGAAACACGTTGATGTGAAAATTGTCGTTCACCGTGGGCACACAACCACACGAAGCACCCGTTGACAGCCCGGCCATCGGGGTGTTGAAATAGTCCTCGTCGGCCTGTCGCAGACCGACATACACCCCTAACTTGTTGTCAATAAAATGCTGTTGAAGTCCGAAATGCACCAACCGCAACGGACGGTTGGGCGCGTTGATGTTTGAAAAGTCCTGACACACCTCGGCAATGTAGTCGGTAGGTTGCCAAGTGCTCAGAATGCCAGCTTCGAGGCGTGCCCCCCTCCACAGCCTGATGTCCAGCGAGGCATCAAGGCGGTTGGCCCATGCACCGCGTCCGGTGGTCATGTTCCATTGTCCTTCGGTAATGGCCGACAGACTGTAGTCAAAGCGTGCCGTTGGGGCATCGGTGCTGTCGGCACTGTTGGCCCCCGTATTGCTGGCATAGGTGCTGGTTGCGGCACTTATGGCAACCAGCAGTAAGGACGCCACCTTTGTGCGTGCGCCCTTGCAAAAAACATATTCTTTATTCACGGCTGCAAAGTTAGGCAAAAGTTTCGATATCGTTTTTTGTGGCACAGTTTTGTGTTAACGCGTTGCAACTATGCAAAAGGGGGCGTGCCAGATGAAGCCAACCGGTTATTTCTCTAAAAACAGCCCATGATGTTGTGTGAAACGTGCAGGAAGTCGTTTTACTACGTTCGTTCAACGTGCTTACCTCGTTCGAAGTAAACATGCACTACGTTCGTTCAACGTGCTTACTACGTCCGATGTGAAATGACTTGGACTTTGGTTTGTGCTCTTGTCACTCCCTAATGGTGCTTTACCGGACGGCAATAATTTTGTATATCCCGCGAGACGAAGCTGCTGAAAAATGCCCCGACGCGAGACGCGTCGCTCCCATTAGTGCTTGCGTTTCTGCAAGCATCAAGAGCTACAATCAAGAGCTACAATCAAACGCTACCACTAAACGCTACCACCAAACGCAAGCTCT